>ENA-OQER01000187-OQER01000187.1-human-gut-metagenome-genome-assembly--contig:-NODE-187-length-34242-cov-9.327187_pt1 | contig 34242 bp, 43 predicted proteins | sample MGYA00242797_ERZ504639 | MGnify/ENA primary metagenome ERZ504639 (study PRJEB26092, sample SAMD00036306) | human gut metagenome | host: Homo sapiens | study: EMG produced TPA metagenomics assembly of... | reverse complement strand
ATACTGCTGCATGCATAAGATCATAAACCCAACGCTAATAATTTTTTATTTTTGCCATAGTTTTTCTCCATTTTTTAAATTTACGTAATTTATTTGTTTTTATTTGTTTCTGTGATTACATGATATATTTTGCTCCACTATTTGTCAATTAATTTTACGTAAAACCTTGTTTAATTCGTCGTTTTCAACAATTATACGATTATGTTTTGCGCAAATTAACATTTCAAAAGTATTTTTTACGTAAATTTTTAGTAATTAAAAAGAATATCAAAATGATATTCTTTTTCTTCGCATATATTTCTTTTTAGATATTTAATTTTATTTGGCATTATTTAATTTCTTCAGGCATTCCCTCATGAAAAATATCCTTCCATGCCCTTCCTAGCTGCTTAGCATCCACAACATACGGCTGCACTCCAACATATTTCGGCACATCATTACTTAATAAAGATTTCGCTACCACATGCGCAGCTGTTCTTCCCTGCTCATAAGGTCTTTGAGTACTTAATCCCTTTACAATACCACTTTCCATAAATTGTGCAATTTTATAATCTAAATCAGTTGTAAATATAGCGATGTCTTCTCTATGCATCTCTTTCAACGCCTTAATTGCCAACAGCGCCGGTCTATCCCAGCTTACATACAAGACTTTAATTTGTGGATTCTCAGTAATCATATCTTTACAAACCTGATATGCATTTTCAATTTCTCCAAAACCTCTTATTGCCTTAATATCTATATTTTTGTATTGTTCTGAAATAATTTTTTCCACTGCCTCATCTCTGGCACGCGTACCATAAAAGACCGCTCCATGTATGATAAATCCGGCTTCCACGTGTTTTCCTTTACAGTACTCCCCCATCATTCTGCCAACATTAACTCCATTTTCAATCTCATTAACAGACACACAGCAAACATAACTATTTTTTTCCATATTCTCAGGGACATTACTCAGGAAAACAAGCTTTGACACCTTTGCCAATTCACGGAATTGTTCTTTTGTTTCTTTATCATCAGCCGGAATTGCAATTACAGCATCCGGTTTCTGTAAACGAATACCTTCAAGCTGTGCATTTTGCAAAGATGCATCAAAATGTGCATCTGTTACTGATATAATATCAATTCCGTATTGTTCCAACTCATCGCGGATTCCCTTTTCGTGTAATTCCGCCCATGATGTTCCTGTATAATGAAACGAAATTGCCACACGGAAATTTCCAGCACGCAAACGGCTCTTTTCCTCTTTTGTTATGACTATTGATTCCGGTGTAGCTGCTTCTTCTCCAAAAGGTCCATTATCCAACATTCTTGTGGATTTTCTTATTATCAACTCTACATCGGCATAATAATCCTGTTCAATCACATGTCCTGTATTTATCTTTTCAAAAAGCATATTTACTGCTCGTCTGCTCAGCCCTTCAACATCTCTCTTTAAAATCGTCAATGGTGGATACGTTAACTCCGACCATCCCTCATCACCAAATCCAACAACCGATATCTCTTCAGGACATTCAATACCTCTATCCCTCATAGTTTTCATAAGATATAAAGTAATTCTATTTCCTCCTGCCATAATTGCAGTTGGCATATATCGTCTCATCGCTTTTTGTATTTCCAAAATACAGTTATCAGCTCCGGATTCGATATTAATGTCTGAAATATTTGCATCATTTGTATTGATTCCATGTTCTTCTAATGCAAGTAGAAAGCCTCGTGTTCTTTCATCTCTCGTCGTACTCTTCAAGCTTTCTCTTAAAAACAAAATATTCTTATGACCACATTCTAACAGATAATCAGTTCCCTTGAAAATGGCTTCTCTATCTCGAAATTCAACAGCGTCTATACCATCTCCCAAAATATTTCTTTCCATGCAGACAAATGGAATTCCAGATTCAATCAGCTTTTTATAATCTGCCGCAACATCACTGACTGGTACATGTATAATACCTGCTGTTTTTTTATTCTGTATCAGTCCCTCCAGTACCTGAGCCTCTTCTTTAATATCATTATCCGTAATTGCAATATAAAACTGATAACCCTGAATGCTGACATATTTTTTTAAATATCCCACCATATCACGATAAATCGTACTTTCAACATTTGGAATAACTGCAACTATTTCCGACTGCCTTCCAACCTTGAGTCGTCTTTCTTTTTCTTCTATTTTTTTATGATATCCGGTTTCTATAATAATATTTTCTATTTTTTTAACAAGGTCCGGACTCACATATCTTGTTCTGTTTATAACATGCGAAACGGTTGCGATTGAAACCCCTGCCATATCAGCTATATCTTTTATAGTAACCTTTTTTGCCATAATGATATTCCCTCTTCTTTTAAAATTTATATCGTATAATTGTTATATACATTCCCTTATATTCCCATAGTTCTATTGCATTTGATAATGTCCTGACTTTACTATAAGCATCATTTTACACCATATCTATGTATTTAGTAGTCCAACTTCATACAGATTTTTATATTTTTTATAAATTCATTGCTTATAATACAGAAAAAGACCTTGAGTTCATTATAAACTCAAGGTCTTTCGTGCTCCCCCATAATACCATAGTCATTATCGGCCAAAATCATATACCTCATTCAATTCAGGTATAGATGGTGCTGCTCCATGATATCTGCGTTTTTCTTCATACATTTTATCATCCATATTTCTCAGAAATACTTCTGCATTATCATCTTTGCCAAATTCCGCATATCCCATAGAAACACTCAGCTCAAATGGCTCTGCCTTTGAGTCATTAAACCTTGAAATGTTTTTATTAATCTCATTTATTGTAGCCAATACACATGCTTTATCTGCATCTGTCAGCAATACAATGAACTCATCTCCCGCATACCGGATTGCAATTCCCGCATCAGGTATTGATTTAAAAAGTATATTTCCCATTGTGCTGATAGCCTTGTCACCCATACTATGTCCAAAGCTGTCATTGATGTACTTGAAATCATTTACATCCATCATAATTCCATACAAAGAGTTTGCGTCTGTATTTTTTCTTTTTGCAAGCACAGCCTTAAGATACCTGCGATTGTACAATCCCGAAAGCTCGTCCATATATATATTTTCCGCATACGACTGCATCTGTGTAAATATCAACGTAACAGCAGTAATAAGCCATGATGATGTAACACCATAAAACACAAGCTGTATGAGTACTCCGGCAAAACAAATACAAACAAAATAAAACACTGGAAAATAGCTCAGATTAACTCCCTGCTTTCGCGAATGATACACCATATACAAGCTGTAAGCCAAATATATTACAAGTGTAATATAGCCTGCCAGTGCACCTCCTGTCCTCTGATATACATTATCCGCTGATACCTTAAACATAATCCCCGGTTTGATTAGATTGCCTAACACCATAACAACCTCTATCATCCACGGAATCATCATAACTGCCATTTTTTCAGATATCTTCTTAAAATTCCGATAAATACGAAGATTCACATATAAACACCAGAGCAGCCCCATACTGACCGTACCAATAAAACACAGGCTGTTAGAAATATAATTGAGCTGTCTGCATCCAATAAAGCTCTTTCCATCTACAAGAAAACTTATTGTCTCAGCCACAGCTCCCAATATATTCACTTTTGCAATTCCATCATATACTTTATCTTCCGTATGAAGACTCTCTCTGTTCTTTCGCCTGCATGACAAAAGATAACACATCATCAGAACTGTCAATCCATTTGCCATTAGAATTTCTTCTATAACTATTATCGTAATCACCATCCAAACATCTGTGAAATTCAATCAGCTTACTGTTTTATGCTTTCTGCCATATATTCCGCAGTATTGTAAGCCTAACCTCCGCAATTGTCAAGGATTGCATACTTTTTCGATTGCGTAAATTTACCATCTGAAGTAGTGGCTTCTGTAAAAAAGCCCCATATCTTTTACAGCCATATTCCAACCACCCTTCTTGCTTTCTTTTCCACACCAAGCTTTGAGGCATACATCATTAGTTTCGCTGCATCCTTCTTTTTATCACCAATATCCAATCTTGATGTTTCAATAAAATGCGGTTTTATGATAGGATTATGTTATAATCATCTGACGGAGGTACATCATGAAAATAACTACTCTATGCTACATAGAACACGATGGACAATATCTCATGCTTCATCGTATTAAGAAAGAAAATGATATAAATGAAGGAAAATGGATTGGTGTTGGCGGTCACGCCGAGAATGGTGAATCACCCGAAGAATGCTGCTCCGCGAAGTCAAAGAGGAAACCGGGCTCACACTCACATCATACCGTTTCCGCGCACTCATAACTTTTATAAGTGATAAACAGGAGCCTGCATTGATGTGTCTTTTCACCGCTGATGAATTTTCCGGCAAGCTTATAACATGCAACGAAGGTGACCTCAAATGGGTGGATAAAACTATCGTGCCCACACTTCCTACCTGGGAAGGCGACGCTATCTTCTTAAAGCTCCTGCTTGAAAATGAAGAAAATTTCTTCACACTTAAGCTTGTATATGAAGGTGAATCACTGGTTGATCAGAAGCTTGAGATTTATTAGTATTATCCTGCCACAAGGCTATTTACAAGCTTCTGCATATCTGCCTCCCAGTTTCTTTCCCTGCTATAATAAACACAACCATATATTTCCGGGTATTTGAGATTCACGCTGGAGCAGAGAATTACAGGTATTGTGATTTTGTTCTTAATCACTCTATCAATCAGAACATCTCCTGATTGTTCCTCTCTGCCGCCCGGCTCGCCAGGATAATACATATCAGTAATTATCAGATCATACGGATTATTACTATCTATTGAGTTTTTAATCTGTTTCCAGCCATCCGCGAGATTATTGGACCATTCGACATCTTTAATCCCACATCCTGACAGGGCTTTGCAAATATCATTGTGTTTAAATGTATCATCTTCGATATTCAGTACTCTCATGTGAATCCTCCTGACTTTATCTGTTTAAGTATTCATTCCATCTTGCATTTGTCTCCTCAAGATCATGCTTTTGCATTATGCGGTTGCGGTCGCTGAGTATCGCAAGCATTTCATCGGCGATTTCTTCCATGGGAAGCTTTTTATAGTGTGACAGATATCCTATCATCCTTTGAGCTGTCCAGTCGGTATTTAAGTTTTTCGTTATCTCATCGCAAAATGCTCCGGATACCCGCGCCTAAGCAATATATCATATAGCTCCATACTCTTTGCTGTCCTGGGTTTCATATAGTGCCTCTCCACGTCTGCCAGATGCATATGTTTTCCGGTCCCCTTTCATATCAAGTAAATGAATTCATAAATTTAATTCTAAGTTTTTTCAACAGGCTGCTATTTTAGTTTTACAATACTAAATTTTATTTAATCCGTTTCTGGATATCTTCAACGGATGGCAGTTGTTCTTCCAGTTCATCCGGCAGAATGCTTGTCACTTTATATTCGCTCACACCAATTGGTTTGGAAATATCTTTGAGCGAATATTCCGCTACCACGTTGTTCTTGCTCTTACAAAGGAGCAGACCAATGGACGGGTTATCCTGCTCTTTCTTTAATATGCCATCCACTGCCGACAGATAGAAATTCAGCTGCCCGGCATATTCCGGCTTGAATTCCCCGGTTTTTAGTTCTATGACTACATAGCAGCGCAGATTCAAGTTATAGAATAACAGGTCAATATAAAAATCATCGCCGCCCACGTTCAGATGATACTGATTCCCCAAAAATGCAAAACCTGTTCCAAGTTCCAGAAGCAGCTTGGTGACATCCCGCACCAATGCCTGTTCAATATCCCTTTCCAACATATCCTCTCTAAACGAAATGAAATCAAACACATATGGGTCTTTCATCGTCTGCGCTGCAAGCTCACTTTGAGGTGATGGCAGTCGATTTTCAAAATTTGTGACCTTGTCCGCCAAAACCTGCCGTTGATATAAACCACTTTCTATCTGATGCACAAGAACATTTCGAGACCAACCATTTTGCGCTGATTTTTCAATATACCATTTACGTTCCTCTGGATTAGCTATCTTATCCATAAGAACAATATTGTGTCCCCATGGAATTTGTGCAACAACCTGTTGCACAAATTCACAATCAGGATAAGTCTCAGCGAATTTTGCCATATACTTCAGATTTCTGACGGAATATCCCTTGCTCTTTGGAAAAGCACTTCGTATATCCGTGGCAAGATTATCTACAAACTTGTTACCCCACGCTTTATGCTCATTGATTACACAACCAATATCATGATACAAAAGCAACATATCAGCATTCACATGAATCGTCGCACGATATTGTGCAGCCTTTATTTCACTTTTTATATTTTCGATAACGGATAGATACTCCGATGTATTCATCAACACACGCCTCGCCTCACTTTCTCATAACTGTTTAAGCATTCATTCCATCTTGCATTTGTCTCTTCAAGCTCCATACTCTTTGCTGTCCTTGGTTTCATATAGTGCCTCTCCAATCTTCTCAATCAATGTCACATCCGCCGGCAGCTACTTTACATCTGCATCTACATATATCTGTATTCTTATATCCAGCTAAAATCGCCACCTGTCACAGCAAGCGATAACAGCTTATCCATCTTCTCTACCTCTTCAACGCCTCTAACCATCTGAATAGCTTCGCAGATTCTACAACTTTTGGCATCTCCTCATCAGGTCCTATCTCCATATCTGCCTCTTCTCCACAGTATGGACATACCAATGTTGGTGCAATTTTTAAATCCAAAAACCTGCTTCCACACTCTTTACACTCATAATAACCGCACTGCTCTGTGCCATCCGGTACATAATACATATATAATTTCCTGCCTTTCATTTTTTAGTGTTATTTCCATGTCTTCCATACATCCGGCTGGTACCCGATTGTTGACTGCCTGCCGTTTCTAACCACCGGTGTCTTAATCATCTGCGGATTTTCAAGCACTTTATCCAGCTTGTCCTCATCTGCTATGTACTTTATAAGTGCCAGCAAATCCTTATCTTTGCCATCCCAGTTAATCATATTGTCAAGACCGCCATTCACCTGGGCGACAGAATTAAATTCGCCCTTGCTCATGCCTTTTTCCTTCATGTCGATAAACTGAATCTTTATCCCACGCTCCTTAAAAAATCGCTGTGCTTTCTTTGTGTCATTGCATTTCTTTGTTCCGAAAATTTGTATGTTCATGCTATTTGCTGTCCTTGGTTTCATGCAACTCCTCTCCAATCTTCTCAATCAGTGTCACATCAGCTGGCAGCCACTTTACGTCCGTCAGATGCTCCTTTGTCAGCCATTTTGCATCCTCTGCTTCCTTTAGGATAAGCTCACCGTGAATGACCTCACACCAGAAACAATCCATTGAGAGATGGAAATTAGGATAATCGTATTCTATCGTATCTATCAATTCTCCGACAGCAATTTCCGTGTCCAGCTCCTCCATTATCTCGCGCTTTAGCGCCTGCTGCGGTGTCTCACCAGACTCAATCTTGCCGCCTGGAAACTCCCAGCCGCCCTTGAACTCTCCGTAGCCTCTCTGGGTTGCAAAGATAACCGGTTTATTTTCATTATTGACTGCTCTTATGACGGCAGCCACTACGCGTATTGTTTTCATATTGCCTTAAGCTCCTGTGTATTATTTTGTATGCTTTGTTGTAAATTGCTCTGCAGATATCGAAGCAGATCCTCTCTTACAGGGTGGTGCATCTTCATCTCAAACTTGGTGATATCACGCTCTTTACCATTGTTATCACGCTTTCTGGCAGCGCACACATCAACTATATCAAACTCTCCCATATAGTAAAAATTCGACTCCGCATCACTCTTTTTCACAAGCAGATGCTTTCTTTTAGTGTTCACTACATCTGACACATATGAACTGTCCACACCTCTGCCAATCTGCGAATCCCATCTGAAAATCATATTGTCCTCAAATGCATCCGCGTAATCCGGCTTTCCATCTACATAGTTTTTCTGCCATATTTTAGATAACAAAATACGTCAGTCTCGCAGCCTATATGAATACACTGAATCCCAGCAGAGAAACTTATTATTCATGTAAAGGCTTTATTTCTAGAGCTTTTAATGGCAATTATTCTTCTTTTAACATAATTATTTTATGTTTTCAAAAATTTAGATATCATATGGATATCACACATTTGAATAAGTCCTCTCCATATAATCATCAATAGCTTTCACGATATATTCTGGAACTGTTTCAAATTTCACCATATCCAAATAATAAGCATAGTCATTTTCTATATGATAGCTTTCATTTATAAACTTCACTAATACATCTTCTTCTTTTATTTCCCTACTTGGATTCACTTCAAAAAGAGCTCTAAATAGTTGAATTTTCAAATAATCGTTCGTTTCTGCAAAATATAGCTCTGCTAATTTCTCTTCGTTATAAACATTCCTATATAATTCATCATAATCAAAGTTCTGTATCCATTTCTTAATTTCAGTGCACCCCTTTTGAATCTCTGCCTGTGGCATTTCTGAATTATTAACATACTTGCACTTATCCCGACCATGTATTAATGAAGATAAAACATCATATGCCTCCTTATAATTTTCTATCCCATTATGTTCATAATATTTTCTCAAAAAAGCAATTCTATGCACAATTCCTAATGTATCATCTTTTATGTAAGCTGCCAATGCCTGTACTACAGGTTTTATATCCTGTTTATAATCTATAGCTTTCTCAGTTAAAATTCCTTGATTATTTTTAATAAATTTAGAATTAAGAGCCTCTTCTGACAACTTACCTACTACTCCAAAATCAATAATTGGTTCAAAATCATGTGTCAACATTAATACTGTTTTCTTGTAAAAACTTCTTGGCAAAATACCACTCTGTTTCGAAAACATTCTGTGTATTATTGCATATTTCTTATTTGTGTCAAATGATGAAATAGGATCATCTAAGACAATAAGTTTTGCATTTTCACTAATAGCATAAAACATAAATAATACTAAGGAAAAAGCATTACGCTCTCCCCAGCTTAAATGTTTCCTAATTTTATCAACTTGAACCAATTTCTTATTATGTATATATTGCAATGTTGCAATAGCTTGTCCATTTTCATCCAGATTTATTCCAACTTGATATGTTATACCTGCAGACTCAAGGAAATTATTTATATCTTTTTGAGATGTTGCAACAGTCTGCTTTAATACACTTTGCAGTTTTCCCATTGCAACCTTTATATCAATTGCCTCTTTTCTCAGCTCCTCAATAGAATTATTTACCTCATCAACTATTTCATAGAATCCATCACTTGAGAAAAAATTAAAAATACTTTTTTCAAACTTCATATCTTCCAAAACTTTATCTATATCATTAATATTGATTTTCTTAAACACATTTTTATCAAAATATGAAATTTTATTAAGCTGAGTTGAAATATGAACATATTCGTTCATAAATGTTTTCAAAATCGCACTTATTGCACTTTCTTCCTTTTCTTCCTTAATACAGGCTATGATAGAATCAAACTTGTCATCTGGAATATATTTATGAAAATTTTCAAATAAATCCAACATATTTTTCAAATTTTGAGCATCTGATTTCTTATATGTTTCTTTAAATGTTTGTTTTTCTTCTGCAAATCCAGCATTTAATTCATCTGAACAATATGGACATATGCCTTTAGTATCAAATGTCTCTCCTCTTGATTTCCAATCTATCCAATTAATACAAATTTGATCATCTGATATAATCGGAGAGTACTTTTTAAGTCTGTCTGGAATATTATACACATTATTTTTCTTAATAATAGCCTTGTAATTGGTATTATTCTTTATTTTTTCCCCAGCCGCATTAAGCTCTAATTTTCCAGCGAAAGCTGCAATATCATTTTTCAATTGAATTATGGGTTGCTTCTCATCTATATCTACCTTTAGCCTAAGTAGTCTATTGTCCAAATTCTGTCTTTTTTGTTCATAGTCTGTTGTTCTAATAAATACATCAAAGGCATTATCAATTACTGTACTTTCTTTAAAAACCATATTATTAACAAAATCTTCATTAAATACTCTAACACCTTGAATATCCCCATCAATACTAATTGCAGGTATAATTTCATCGTCACTTCCAAATGGCTTTAAATCGTCCATAGGCTTGCCTTGACTAAATAATGAAATTGCAGTTGATAATGTTGACTTACCAGTTCCATTCATTCCATATCTTATATTAAGTTTTTCTTCTTCTAAAGAAATTACTCCTTTAGAAATATTATTGCAATTTTCTATTGTTATTTTTACTTCTGCCACCCTCTTCATCTCCTTTACCTGAATTTTAATTATATAAATATTTTACAACTAAAATCTGGATCTAAGTAAATCATCTATTAACTTCTCATTATTTTTTTCAAATGCTTCTGAAATACCTTCTACCAATAAATCGATAATCTTAATAGTATATTCATTATCTAAGTAATATTTCAAGTCAGGTTCAGACTCTATTTTTTCCTCTAATATTTGTTTTATTTCATATCGACTCATTCCTTTTCTCATATATTCCTATGCCTCATATTTTAACAAAACCTGCTTTATCATAATGCTTAACATTTCTATCGTTTGTTTCTGTACTTCACACCATGCGTAATATCTTTTTCTTGTCTCAATAATAATCATATTTTCGTTACATTTAGTTAACATTACTTCATTAAATATATTCTTTCTATCATTATCAATATTATCATCTGACATCATAGCTTCGTTATAAAAATCATTTTTTTTGTTTTCCAAAATATCACTTGATAAGACCTGTCCTATATTGATTATTTCACATTTTGATAATCCATTTTCACTCAATGAATTATTCAATATAGTCTGAATCTCAACATTTGCCTTATATCTATACTCAATATAATCATGGATTGTATTTTCTAATTTTTCAATTTGCTTCTTTAAATAATCTGGAACCTCTAAATATCTGGTATCAGATTTTATTCTTCTCCAAGCATCATACTGCGGATGCGGTAATATTGTTTGAGGTCCCTTTTCAAATTCAATATACCAAGGAAAAGGATTTTGTTCTAAAATATTATTTTGAATATTAATCAACTCATCATAAAGTGGACTGTAAATAATATTCTTTCTTTTTATGTTCTGAGCTGCTTTTTGTTGCTTATTGTTTACCCAAACAGATCCCATTAAAGAAAAAACACCACCAATAAATGCTCCTAATAATGTTCCTACCACTCCAAACAAACCTGCGTTTTCAGTAAGAGTACAAAAATCCATTTTAGTCATTCCAACTATGGTCATATATAAAGCTACAAACGACATGACAAACACCAGTAATTTTCTATGTCTTTGAAGCCAAAAATTTATTTTCAATTTTTTCATAATTATCATTCTCCTCTACATTGCTGGCACTCCAACCAATCTTATGTCATTTATCATAGACAGTTCCGATAAACTCAATTTTAAATTAACCTGCCAGCCATTATTCATATATATTTCTATCTCATCATTATGATTTTCCATGGCTATTACTCTAGTTGGAGCTTTCCCTTCAATAATTATGCGATTATGACCAGATATACTTTGAACTATTTTTTCAGCAAAAAGCCAATTATTTTCCGTGCCGTTTAAACAATAACCTTCTCTATCCAAAGCATTTCTAATAAGAATTTCCAAAAAATGTCCTCCTGGTTTTATCTAAATCTAATTTGAAGATTTAATTTGATGAACATCTCACCATTTTCCTCGTACAAACTCATATAATCATGCCTACTTGTAGATGCACGTTCAAGAATGGTATTATCCAACAGGTACTGCTCAAAGAAATTTCTGTTATAAATATGATAAGCAAGAATTTCTCCGTCTGCTTTTACAATGATATATCCACCATTTGCTTCATCCAATCCATCCCAAGGCTTTGCGGGTTTCATTCCCAAAGCACAGGAACATAAGAACTTTTTAAATTTATATGTGTACATCATAGCATCTCCGTATCCCAACGGATCCCTATCTCCCAGCATATCCACTAACTTATCACATTCCTTCACATCTTCAGTATAAAAATATAACAGCATATTGCCGATGATTTCCGGCATGCTACTGTCTACCATAATTAAATTTCTCTTAAATCCGTCATGATTCATTCCACAATACTCAATGTTTCCACCATACTCGGCTATTTTGGACATTTTATCTTTAATCTTTGTTCTGGTATCTATAGCATTAATTTCATTCGCCTGAGCTAACGATATGCCAGTCACTTTATAAATAAAATTGGTCGTTAAACCTGCATTCAATAATGTAGGTGCATTTCCAATCTCTGATTTAATCGAAAAACCAACATTTCTAATATAGTTTGTATGTATATCTTCAATTTGCATAGAAATATCGGTTGTATCAGTAGATGGAGCCTTTATCTTTGTTACCTTTATACCATTAGCAAATTTAGCCACATCTTCAAGTTCAAAACTTCCGCTATGTATAGCAATTTCGCTTAACAGCCTATCTGCCTGATTTTCCATTTCTTTTCTGTCAATTGACAATATTCTATTAGAGTGCATTTCTATATTTATTTGATTATCATCAATAATATAATCAATAACCTCACCCCTTGTCTCTTCTCTCATTATTTTGAGAATTGGATAATATACATCTTCAATTTTTTCTACTTTTTCATTAGCCGCATATACTCTTCCCTGACTAAGTAATTTCATAAATGCATATAATTCTGACCATTCACCCTTGTTTCCAGACATTTTTGAATCTTTATTTGCCATTTCCAACACCTTCCTTATTTCTTTTGCTATTTCTTCAATAACATTAACCGTTACACTATTTCCAAGTTGCTTATACAAATGTGTATCTGCCAATTCAAGTTTAAAATCATCCGGGAATCCTTGTAGTCTTGCCCATTCTCTTGGCGTCATCTTTCTTATCCCTTCTCTATTAACTTCTCCCTTTATATGCGTAATTGGAGTAAAATTAGTCAGACGTTTGTCAATAATCAGATTTCTTTCTCGTCCCATTCCTCCACATACAATCGCACCTGCTTTCCCATCAAGATTTCTTATTTCATACCCAAATCCATTTCCTTTTGCTTCATGACGTGCTTTATGTCTCTTGAGTGTTTCAATATATACTGTTGAAAGATAATACTTTACACTAACTTCATGTTCTTCCATTATATCTCTTATGCAGGTATTAGGATTTGTAGGTTCTGGAAAATGGAATCTACTGCTATCAATATCATTCCGAAATGCAACAATATATATTCTTTCTCTGTTCTGTGGGACACCAAAATCCTTACTGTTCAACACTTTGTCATATACTGTGTATCCAATCTGTTCAAAAGCCTTTTTTATAACTTTAAAAGTTCTTCCTCCATCATGTATAGTAAGACCTTTTACATTTTCACAAAAAATAACTTTTGGTTTATGAAATTCACATATTCTAACAACATCCTGAAACAAAGTTCCTCTACACATTCCCTTATAATCGTCATCAAACCCCATACGCTTTCCAGCAAGTGAAAATGCCTGACACGGAAAACCTGCTAAACAAATATCGAAATCAGGTATTTCTTTTTCATCTATTTTTGTTATATCTCCAGCAATATCAAAATCATCTTTATAGTTCATTCTATAAGTTTTCTGTGCAAATTCATCCCATTCACTCACAAAAACCGTATTTATTTCTTTTCCAAAAGCTCTGTCAAATCCTTTTCTAATTCCACCTATGCCAGCAAATAAGTCTATAGATTTATACATGTGAAATCTCCTCTGTCTCAATATCGTAATCATTATATTTCTGTTCAAAAATATTTTCTTCTATCACCTGTATACACTCATCGGTTTTCTTCATAATGTCTTTTCCCCAAAATCGTATAACAGTCCAACCCAGAAATTGAAGTTGTTTATTTATATCATCATCATGCTGTTGATTTTTCGATATCTTTTCAATCCAAAAATCCGCATTCTTTCCTTTTTCCAACTGCGGTTTCAAAACTTCCCAGTCTTTTCCATGAAAAAATTCACTATCGCAAAATATAGCTATTTTATATTTTGTAAGAACAATATCTGGTTTTCCTGGTAATTCTGTGTAATTCTTCCGATACCTGTAACCACGTCTCCATAGTTCTTTTCGAAGTTTCAATTCAATAGAAGTATCCTTCGACCTAATATTTTTCATATTCTTATGGCGTTGTTCTTTAGTCAGTCTGTCCACTTTACTCACTCCGATTCATCAGGAACAATTTCCAGAATATCTTCAATATCACACTTTAGTGCTACGCATATCTTAAGCAATATGTCTGTATTAACATTTTCATTCCTTCCAAGTTTTGCAATTGATGCATTACTTATTCCCGCTTTTTCTGCAAGATCTTTTTTCATCATATCTCTGTCTATCAACAGTTTCCATAACTTCTTATAACTAATCTTCATGTTTTCCTCCATCATCAAAACAAATGTTCGTTAAATATAATATCATATCATGGTTTATGAATCAATGCTTTTTTAAATTATTTATGAGTTCTCACATTTTATTGTTTGTTTTACCATTTTACAAGCTATCCTTATCTGCTTATCAATGCACCCTTGAAAAATAATCCATCAATATTCCTTTGATATGATTATATCTTCTCGCATATGAGTTTTCCACCCGGATAATTTCCATGTTGTGTGCCTTACATATCGCATTTTTCTTTCTGTCCCGCTCTTTCACCACCGCATCCTCAAAGTGCTCTTTTCCATCCAATTCTATGGCAAGTATTGGCAATTCGCTTCTGCCTTGTTTTTCGTATACAACAAAATCAAAACGTCCCATGTAAAACAAGTCATCATAGGTTATGTTATCTCTGAATACCTGTGATATGGCAACCTCTTTGTGTATTACATATTTGCTCTGCGAAAGCCAGATATTTTCAAGAGCATGGGTTAGATTTTCAAGAAACGCATTTTCTGTAGCCGTCGAGAACGGCTGTATTCCCAGTGCTCGTGAACTTATATGCTTTTCAGTAATTTTTGAGTGGCCATTGGTCTTTATATACTGCGCCAGCTCATACAAATCATCATCAGCTTGTCCCGCATGCAGTCTTTCCAGTTCTTTTCCGTTTGTGAGAAGTACCAGCTTCTCCTTTGCTCTGGATGTCGCAACATTTATGAGTTCCTTATTATTTTTAAGCCAGTTATATGTACCTGAGCTTGTCCTTTCAGAGATTGCTGTAGAAAACAGCACTACATCCTTCTCATCGCCCTGAAATGCATGAACCGTTCCACAAACAAGATTGCTCAGCTTATTCTGCTTTATTGCATTTTCAATCAATTGCTTTTGATTGACAAACGGCGTAATCACGGCAATGCTTTTATCCTTATTTAAAAGCGCATATTCCACCACTTCCTCAACCTCAGCCGGAGAAGTATTTTTTATCTGTGTGTTATCACTTTTCACATCCATATAGACAAGCGGTTCCGGCTCCTTACTCTTTGACTGTATCTTGAGCTTTGAGTTATAGTATTTTTTATTGTTAAAACCTATTATTTCTTTATTGCATCTGTAGTGATTTCTCAGAAGCACCTCATCACTTACTGCATCACAGGCAAGATACGTTTTATAGATTGAATTTTCTCTGTAATCATACTCATCCGATACATGATACCTGCGACGAAGCTTTTTGTTTGTCAATTCTCCAAGCAGAATAACCGGATTTAGCTGTTGCGGATCTCCCACTAGCATCAGTTTTTCTCCTCTGATTATAGGCACAAGTGAGATTGCCACATTACACTGACTTGCCTCATCCATAATTGTCATATCAAATAAAGGCTCAGGCTCACCTATTTTATGCGCAGAAATGCATGTCGTTATGATTATAGGAAAAACTCGCTGAAGCTTTCTTACATTTTCAGATTTACGCATATATTTGTTAAACTCATTCACCAGCTTCTCTGGTGTCTCATCAGAATCCAGTATCTGTCTAAGCTCTTGGAATTTAGGTTCCTCTAGTGCCTTTATATACCGCGCAGACGTGTAAAACAGATACTGATAAAATTCATCCTCATTTCTATCCAGAAGCTGCATAGCATCAGCATCCGATATCTCACCGATAGCAGCTATCCTTTTATCAAGCTTCTGCATCTGATAGCCTTGCAGATCTGTCTGAAACGGCAATAGCTTCATAGTATTTTTCATATGTTCCTGATATTTCATCAGATGTGTAAGTGTCTCTTTTCTCTCCTTTAAATCCAGAATTTCCTCATATTCCTTTAGACGCGCAGACAAACGTTTTGCCCTGTCTATACGATCATCCTTCCGCTTATCAAGTGTAGAGGCAAAAATCTGCAATGACTGCACCTGTGTACGCAGCTCATTAATATATTTAATTGCCTCCATTACTTTTTCTGTATTCCCCAGGCGAAGCACCGGAAATGGGATTGTCTTCCCGCGATACTTCATGGATGAGAGCTTTTCAAAAACATTATCTATCGGAACATTATTATATGATGCAAACAGCACTGTGACATTGTTAAAAAATGCTGTTACTATCGTGTTTATTATAGTATTTGTTTTGCCAGTGCCGGGTGGTCCCTGAATATATGCAAGAGGATATTTCATAGCATTGTTTATCGCAAGCAACTGATCCAGATTTATATTTTTATTAATCAGAGCAATCGGATATGCTTTTGTCCTCCTTGGTCTCTCAAGAAGCTCTCCAAAAAAAGCCTTTATTGGATATGTCACATTATCAGCCTCAAACATATCCATAATTGCCTTATACTCTTCGTGCAGATTGAGAACCACGTCCATGCCAAGTCCAATAACATACGGCATATCATCTACTATGGATTTGTTGCCACCATGCTCTGTTATTGCATCCTTTATTTTTTTCCAGATTTTTCTCAAAATCCTCCAAAAGCTCATATTCATCGGCATCTAAAAATTTCCTTGCATTTTCCTGTTTTCCATCTATAGAAAACTGCGTACACACCGTAATCTCCTCATCCGGTTTAAAAATATGATTTTTTACATCAAGATTTAGATTTCTATATGCAAGAACATAGAGTCCTTTATTAGTGTTTATACTCAGGACATTTATTGCCAGCCTCTTAACTTTTAATGATCCGCTTTTTATTTTTTCCCGCGATGAAAAATACTGAAATTGCGCAACCACTTCCCTGAACTGCTGGTCTGTAAGCTGATACATACCACAGTTAATCCTATCTCTGTCAATGTAATGAATCAAATCGTAATCTGTGATATACGGAGTCGTATCAAGCTTATTACATATCTCAAGATAATTTAATATTTTTAAATTTGCTGAGCTGTCAAATATATTTTTGTAACGCTCTGGATGCATCTCAATATCTTCAACAAGTATCTTGTTTTCAGGGCAGTATGTCCCCTCTATTATCTCAGTAGACAATATTGAATCGATAAATATCCTGTCATATTCTCCAATCGTAAGCTGTCCCAGATGAAGTCCATCAACCTTCATAGTTCGGCTTCTTGGATCAATGTCTCTTATCCCTATCCAATATTTCGTCACCTGATCTGCCTTGTTTCGATATTCTATTTTCAGCCATTTACCCTCATGTATGGCTCTGAAAATATCCCTGCAAATTTGGTTCATACTGCCTCCCACAGCTCATTCCATCCTGCATATCCCATCGATACAAAGTATCTAAACCATACGCGCCATGCATCATAAAACAAGCTGTCTTTGTTCTCCTCCGCCAATATTATCAGGTCAGCACACCTTACTACATAGTCCTTATCCTTTGTGAAACGACCTGTTAATATGCCATTTTTGTATAGCTCATACAGATTTTCAAGGGCAGCCTTTGCTGTTGCCAGGTCAAAATTGCCTGCCCCACTTTCGTTGATTTCATTGAATTTAAGGCACTCCCTATAATTTTTTTCTATAACGTTATCTGATACTTTATTTTCCATGTTATCACATTCATCCTTTAGCACCATCTCATGCCATCGATTCCACTGATTTTACTCTAGTTTAAAACCTATAATTTAAGAATTTCAAATTTTATTTCCACATTCCGCTATCCAAAACCTTCTGCAAACTCTGAATTACGGTCTCATAACTTACCGGTACAAAAAGCAATCCCATAGTAATATCTTCGTAATCTCTTTTATATACCTGACTATTGATTATCTCCCTCAATATATCAGCCACACATACACCTTCTTTTGCAGACGGGCAGACAATCATTTCCGAGCGCACAGCACGCACCTCCGGTATAAGATTTGGTAGTTCATTTGAGATTCCCATAGTTTCTACAATCTTATGAATATCGTATAAATGTCTGGAATGCCGCTCTGTCTTTTCTTGCATATAGTAATCACACAATGCAAACACCTTATCTACCAGAGTTCTCTCTATGGTTTGTGTTGTAATTTTAAAAGGCATCAATTCATATGTTTCAGCCAAATCCAATCGATTTATTTCACTTAAGAAACGATAGATATAATTATCTACCATACGTTTTGTGGTTGGAAACGGCAACATTGCTACATATGTTTCTATTACCAATTCCGGTTTCAAAATACCATTCTGTTCATAAAAGGATGGGTAACTTGCTCTGTAGCAATTATAATTTCTTCTGCTTCTTGTTGTTTCAAGATTGTTAATCGGGAACCCGAACTCCTCCATAGTCGAAACAATATTATTTTTGAGTTGTTTCTTTCTACTCTCTCCCGGCATACCTGACTCCGCCGTATAAGACAAATCAATATCTTCTGAAAATCGGTCCAATAACTGATAACACTTAGTAAGTGATGTACCACCTTTAAACACCATGTCTTTAGTTTTTTCGGCAAGAGCCTTCAGGGTAATCGTCACATAATAATCTTTTTCAATTACATTAGTTGGAATAGCCAACTCATTTGCTGCACCGATAATCAGTTCTGCAAATGCTTCTTTATCATGATGCAAATTCATAAATCATCCCCCATTCAATTAATTTCTTTGCAGTTGCACCGGTTATAACAGACGATACTTCAGATAACTGTTCTTTTGTAAAATGTTTCTGTTTCACGTATGAGAGCATTGTATCTATAGTTTCTTCCATCGGCAACTCCGTATATTTCTCAGTCTGACCAATACCATCCAAAAACTGCAAAAGTTCCGCATTGTTGTCTGAAACAGCAACCGCAGCTTTTTTAATTCTAACCTTCTGACTGCCTACCGTAATTGTACGTCCATTAGTAGCTTCCTTGTTCGTAACAATCTCAATTATCGCTGGCATTTGTGTCGTCAATCCAAGCTGATTTACAAATGATATTCCGGTCACATAACCAAATGTTTCTGTTTTACTTCTCACATATTTGCGCATAATAACAAGAAATGGATCGAGATAACTTTTACCTAGTAATCCACCCTGTTTGTATATAATAAATGCCATTATCATACCTTTCCAGAAAACCATTTGCCACAAGTCTCTTTACCGACTGGCGCACTGCATTCTCAGATAATTCTTCTATTTTCAAATCATTTAAAAAGATTGGTTCATTATATCCATAATTCTCTAACAAGTAAGATTTCAACATAGTCTCACCTCCGCATATATAGTACCATTTTTATATTTTCATTGTCAACATTTATGTCGTATCTATAACTATTATATGCAGTAGCCAAAGAATAAACTATGAAATATTTACCATATTATCACATTCATACCTTTAACACCATCTCATGCCACTCTTCTCCGCCCCAGGTAGAGTCAGCAATTCCCAGATCCTGCAATCCAAACTTCTTATACATCTCCACCTTCTGCTCTAAGCATGTCAGAAACAGCTTTTTTCGTCCGTTTGCCTTTTCACGCTGGCTGTAGCGGTACACGAGCTCTCTGGCAAGGCCCTGTCCACGATACTCCGGCAGCACGTCTAGGCCAAGAAGCATCACATTTTTACCATTCTCATCACATAAATCGATGTCCGTGAAAAACTCATCCCTGAACTTTTCCTCGTCTGTTGCCACACCATTTAAAAAGCCCGCCAGCTTACCGGTTGATTTGTCAATTGCCACGCGAAATAGCTGTGGTACCTTTGCAATTCTCTCTGTCATTGCCTTTGGAGAACATGCCTCATTCGGTGGGAAACATATCTGCTCAATTGCTATTGCCTGTTCTACCTCGTCTGGGTGTATACTTCTAAATTCAAAATTGTCTGTCATTATTTTATACCTCATTTTTCTGTTTATCATATGTTTTGTTACCGGCCACTCTCAAGCGTGAACAGTAAAATTTTTTGTATATGTATATAATACGTGTTTTTGCTGATATAATCAATAATCCCCCAAATACCAAAATCAGCCACAAAAGCATTTTACTGCTTTTACGACTGATTTACATTGAAAACTGACAAAAACCTCCTTTTTGCTTTAATGATAAACTTAAAGCGCAAAGGAGGTCAATGTTCATTTATGAATACTTACAATTAATTATTAAAGAACGATAATGCTTCCTTCAATCCATCAGACTCATTATTCATGTGTTCTGCCATTTCTGAAACTCCGTGCATCATCGCATTGAGCTCCTCGATATTGGCATTCATCTCTTCGGTTGCTGCGGCATTTGCTGCGCTGACGTCTGTCAGGCTGTTGCTGCTCTTCGTGATGTCATCGTTCAGCTCAATCATCGCAGTGACAAGCTCTTCGATTTCATCAGCTTTTTCTGCTGTCTTTTGAATCTGCTCATCAAGTGAGCCAAATTCATCGAGTACTGCCTTAATCTCTTCCTTCTGCTTGGCATTATCCTCGACGATGGTGCCGGATGCCTGAACACAATACCTGCACTCTTCAACCAGTGATGATATTATCTGCTTGATATTCTCAAGCTCCGTATTGGTATTGTCTGAAAGCACTCGAATCTCCTGTGCCACCACTGCGAAGCCTTTTCCTGCATCGCCGGCTCTGGCTGCTTCTATAGATGCATTGAGTGACAAAAGATTGGTTTCACTGGATATTTCCTCAATGACAGAGACAATATTGCTCACCTTGTCAACCGTAGTATTTACAGTTTCTATGCGTTTTGAAATTGCTGAGATACCCTCATCCATCTTGTGGCTGCTATCCTGCATGGATTTAATCTTGTCATTCATGATTTTACTGCTATCCTGCACTGCTACCGTCTGGTTTTTGATTTCATCAACAGAGGCATTAATGTCCTTTGTTTCATTGCTCATCTCCAGAAGATTTTCATTAATCTTGGAAATAGATGCTGCCATGCCTGTAGAGCCTCTGCAACATCCTCGACTGCCTTGGATATCTCGTTATTTGCAGCAAGTGTCTGACTGCTTGTGTCATTGAGCTCATAGCTGTTTGATGACATCGTATCACTGGAATTTCTTATCTTTCCGACTATACTTCCAAGCGATTGTGTGAGCTCCTTCATCTTTTCTATAATCAGGCCTATCTCATCATTTGACTCCTTGACCACACTGAAATCTGCCTCAATATTACCATTGGCAACATCCTCAATTATTGTACTGACCTTTACAAGCGGTCTCATAAGCCTGCGTCCCATTATGAATGAGATAATAATTGCAATAAGCACAACAATAGCAATGATTCCAACGGCAACTCCTGTTACAGTAGTGATTCCTGCAAGTGCCTCAGATTCATCTGCTGTAAGCACAAGTATATTTTCATTGTTCAAAATCGTATATGCCGAATACTTTGTTGTTCCATTGAAATCATATTCTACAACAGTCGTGCCCGGTTTTTTGCCATCCTGAAGCTGTTGTACAACGCCTTTAATTACAGCATTCTCAACAGGCTGTCCAACCTTTTCCTTTGTAGGATGATAAAGCATTGTGCCATCATTTTGAACCACATACATATATGCACTGTCCATGCCTTCAAGCTTTACATCTAAAAGATTATTGGCATAACCATCATAATCCAGATCATCAACACCTGAATTACTAATCTCATTTTCCATGATTTTTGACGTTGTATTAACAACATCTACCATGGTATGCTTGACACTGTCTGTAATTTGTTTTTTGGAGCTTTCAAGAATAAATACCATACAAATTACATTTGAAACTATAACAGCTAAAATCACCATTACTATGATTTTGGCTGCAAATGTACCTCTTTTTTTAGTTTTACTCTGTTCCATATGACCATCTCTCCTATCCTACTGCTACTGCTACTCCTTTAGCTTAAAATTATAAGACAATATTACCATTTTTGGTGAAATTATACAATAGTTTATCAGTAAATAAAAAATTTATCTACATTTTGCCTTTGATTAATTTGTCGCGCAAATAGGGTTAATGTTCAATCATAAACAGTTATACTATCTATTCCACATTCTTTAGTGCCATGTCCATCGGGATTCTCTTTATTCTGCTGAAATCAAATACTGTCACTATCAGGTAACCGATGAGCACAAACACAAACATCTTTACATAGCCGACAGGTGTCATATGGAATGAAAACCATCCGCTGAAGGTCTGAAGCATTATGCGCCATACAATGTCCATTACTTTGCACCAAGCACTACGCTGATGATATCTGATATAACCACCACGATGGATGTTGAGACCAGATAAAGACTTGCAATTTCTCTGTTGTCGTAGCCTAAAATCTTGGTCATAGATATGGCTGTCTCATTTTTCTCGATGATGAGCTTCGTGAGCAGATATATCATGACGGCTGAGAGCAGTATGCAAAGCACCTGGAAGTACTGCATGTATGAGCCCATGGAGTGGTCGAGCTGGTCTGCCATTTTGGTGATGTCGCGTATCGTGATTGTTGTCGCGATATTGCTCTCATCGATATCCTTTATCTTTGTATCCGACAAAATCCGCTGAATCTGCCATCTGCAAAATCAAAGGTATCCGCAAAATGCTCTATCGGCATAAATACCGCGATGCTCTGGGATTTATCGTAGGTTCCCTTCACCTTGAATTTGTATGTTTTTTTCTCGTACTGTGCATCAAGCTTTATTGTATCGCCCGGTTTTATACCATATTTATCTGCAAATGAGTCTGATATGTACACCTCGTTATCCTTAAGCGAATCCATGCCCTTAAGCTTTACGTATGCACTGTCTGTTTCCACTCCGTAGACTGACACCTCCTCGTCAAACTCATCTGTTCTCCTTAAGAGCGATGTCATGTCAAATTTCTCTGCGTCACTGTTGCCGGTTTCAAGCACGTTTCCGTCTGCATCGACATAGGATTTGAGTACATACTGATATTTTGCAAACATCATACTGTCTGTATTTTTCTTGTAATAATCAAGTGTATCCGGCATGCCGACTGCCATCGCGAGCATTACCATGATGAAAAATATTCCCACAAAGAGTATCAGATAGTTTGCCACATTCTGGAACATGATTCGCAGTCTGAAACGGCTCATGAAGTTCCAGCGCGGAAGCCGCATTGCTTTTTTACGCTTTGTTTTCTTAAGGTCATGACGCAGAAACTGAAGCGGTGTGTGCTGTATCATGCGGATTATCACGATAAGATTTACAACCAGCATTATAATCACCGGAGCAAGCGTTGTTTTTATGAATGCACCCGGATTCCAGATTGTATGGTATGTCGGCAGGCTGTAGCTGTTGTAATACATGCCCACAACCACATCCTTGAATACCGTATAGCCCAGTATATTTCCTACTACTGCTGCCAGAAATGTCACAATGACAGGCATTGAAAGGTAATGCCTGATAAGCTCTCCCTTTGTGTAGCCCGACGCGCGAAGCGTGCCTATCGCTGATGATTCATTTGCTATCGTATTGCTTATGGTCACTGCAAAAATGAATGCAATTATCACGATAAGAATGTCTAAAAGCACTCCTCCCATGGCCTTGTCTGAGCCATATCGTCCGTGGCAAAATTGATTGCCGGATTTGAGTAGCGCGGTGTGTAGTCCTCCACCTCATTGCCCGTTGCCATAACCTGTGACACCATCGCCTCCAGAAAGTCATCTGATTTTTCCTTCTGCTCTATGTCGTCAGCCGGCTCATCCTTGTATTTCCATGCATATGTATAGTGAATGCTCTTGTTAAGGCGGTCAAAGCCCTCCTTTGTCACCATCGCCACGTCAAACTTATCGCATCAAACATCATATCGGTCTTCTTTTCATGCAGTGTGGAATAATTGACATATGCGATAAGGCCCGATACCTTGTATTCTTTTGCGCTGACCTTTATCGTGTCACCGACCTTCATCCCACGTTGTCTGCATGCATTCTGTCCACAGCGATTTCGTTCTCATTTTGTGGAAAAGAGCCCTCGATGAGACATGCGAGGTTGATATCCTCAGTCTTTGTGTATACACGGATAGTTCCATCCTTTTTGCCGTCTGCATCGTAGTCCTCAGTCTCATTGCGATAGAAATTCTCGTAGAGCGTAACAGGAATTTTGCTGCTATCGCTGTCTTTTTCATCTATGGCAGTTTTTACCTCGCCTGACTCGATAGCCGTAACAAGCTCGCTGTCAGCCTTATCCTTAAGCTCAAAATGTCCATCCTCCTGCTTATACTTGCTTACTCCCTCATCCGCAGAGGTGAGCATGCTGTCGTTTGCCACATACATTCCGGATACAAAGCCGATTGTCAGCACGAGGAAAAGAAATACAACGAGATATTTCTTCCAGTCACCGATAATTTCCTTTGGTATACGCTTTATCAAAGGATTTTTTATCTTTTTCCTGCTCATAGGTCAAATCCTCCTTACCACTCAAGCTCTTCGGCCGAAACCTTATTTGTATTGATATCGTTGTGACGCACGGCTCCGTCTCGTAGCTTTATCACGTGGTCTGCCATGTTTTTGATGGCCTCATTGTGTGTGACCATGATTATGGTGTTTCCGTACTTTTTGTTGACATCCTCTATGAGCTTCAAAATCTCCTTGGAGGTGTTGTAATCAAGCGCTCCTGTAGGCTCGTCGCAGAGCAGTATATCCGGATTTTTCACGATTGCACGCCCTATTGACACACGCTGCTGCTGTCCGCCGGATAGCTGATTTGGAAGCTTATAGCGGTGCTCATAAAGCCCCAGCGTGTGAAGCAGCTCATCGATATCCAGTGCGTTGTCAGACAGATAAGCGCCCACCTCTATATTTTCCTTTACATTCAGGTTTGCAATCAGATTGTACATCTGAAACACATATCCCAGGTGCTTTCTGCGGTACTGTGTGAGCTTTTTCTCGCTCATATCCTTCAGCTTGTCGCCATTTATGCTGATATATCCGGAATCGGCGCTGTCGATGCCTCCGATGATATTGAGCAGTGTAGACTTCCGGAGCCTGACGGTCCGAGCAGCACACAGAATTCACCCTTTGCCACAGAAAAATTCATACCTCGCAGCACCTCCTGGCGCGTCTCGCCGCTTCCAAAGCCCTTTTTCAAATCCACTATTTCTAAGAACTTTCTCTCTTCTTCTGACATATGATATCCTCTCTTTCAACATTTCAAATTACATTTACCTTATATAATGTTATACGTTTAAAAACAATTATTGGTAAGATTGTGCTTACTGTAGTTACCTGTCATTTATGTATGTTAGTGTTATCTAACTTCATGTAATAAGAGTAACGCTATTCTGCCTTTCTTGTCAATAAAAATTTTATAATCAGCTTGGTAAAACATCTTTTTATTTTCTGACCGGATTAACAGCTTCGAGGCGTATGCATAATATAAATTAAATCTGATTTTACGGAGATATGAATTTTTATGTGTGGTATTGCCGGATTCTGTAACTTTAAAGAAGACTTTGAAGAGAACACCGATTACTGGAACTTCGTCTTGAGAAGATGCGTGCTGTGCTCGCCCACCGCGGCAACGATGCCAGAGGACGTTTCCTTAAAAAGCATATTGGTCTGTCACACAGCCGTCTGGCCATCCGTGACATCCTGTGCGGCGACCAGCCCATGACGCGCACCCACAATGGCTATGATTACACTATCTGCTATAACGGAGAAATTTACAACACTGATGAGCTGATTCCCGAGCTGTCCGAAAACGGCTTTGTATGCTCCACAACCTCCGACACCGAGGTTATTCTGTACGCCTACATCCATTGGGGCGCTGATTTTGTCAATCGCTTAAACGGTATTTTTGCATTTGCCATATGGGATGCGGCTAAAAACCGGCTGCTTTTATACCGCGACCGCGTAGGTGTCAAACCGCTTTTTTATGCCATCCGAGGGGATTCTCTGGTGTTTGGCTCCGAGCCAAAGGCCTGCTTTGCTCACCCTGCAGTAAAACCTGAGCTTGACAAACAGGGCTTGCAGGAGCTTCTTGCTATCGGGCCTGCGCACACGAGCGGACTTTCCCTGTTTAAGGATTTGTTTGAGGTTTTGCCGGGACACTTCATGATTTACTCACAGGATGGGCTGCATGATGAAACCTACTGGAAGCTTACAAGCCGGGAACACACCGAGAGCTATCGGGATACCGTTGCTCACACACGTTTTCTGGTGGAGGACGCTATAAAAAGGCAGATGGTTTCCGATGTGCCGGTATGTACTTTTCTGTCAGGCGGCATCGATTCAAGCATCGTGACTGCCATCGCCGCAAACTATATGAACACACGCGGTAAAACGCTCAACACCTTTTCCTTCGACTTTAAGGACAATGACAGATATTTTAATGCAAACGCCTTCCAGCCGGAGAGGGATCTGCCTATGTCAATCGTATGCTTGAGGAGTATGAGACAGCCCACTCCTATCTCGAGTGTGATGAGAACTCTCTCTTCAAGGCGCTCTTTGCCGCAGTCGATGCAAAGGATATGCCCGGCATGACCGATGTGGACTCGTCACTGTTATATTTCTGCAGCCTCGTCAGCCGAAAAAACAAGGTAGCTCTTACCGGTGAGTGTGCTGATGAAATCTTTGGCGGATATCCGTGGTTTTACCGCAAAGAGCTGCTGGAAAGATATGGCTTCCCATGGTCATCGGATGTCGCTCCACGCCTTGCTCTTTTGCGCGATGATGTGGGTTTGGAGCTTGATTTATCCGGTTATCAGGCTTTTCGATATGAGGAGTCCAGGTCAAAAGCCCCTCTCCTTTACGGCGAGGCCGGAGAGGACGAAAGCCGCCGCATAATAGGTTATCTCAATATCAAATGGTTCATGCAGACGCTTCTTGACCGCATGGATCGCACCAGCATGTACTCCGAGCTTGAGGCCCGTGTACCTTTTGCCGACCATCGTATCATTGAGTATGTCTTTAATGTGCCTTGGCATATGAAATATCAAAACGGTGTGGAAAAGACTCTGCTTCGCGATGCTTTTTCAGATGTCCTGCCACCTGAGCTTTTGCACAGAAAAAAGAGCCCATATCCAAAGACTTATCATCCCGGATATGAAGCTCTCCTTATAAAGGGAATGGAGGAGATATTAGACTCCCCTAACGCCCCTGTGCGCACTCTCATTGACACTGACAAAACGCGCGAATTTTTAAAGGCACCGGCAGAATACGGCAGTCCGTGGTTTGGCCAGCTCATGGCAGGTCCACAGCTTATTGCATATTTCATCCAGATTAATTACTGGATGGAGAAATATCAGCTGAGTGTTTAGAAACGCAGCACCATAAAGCTCTGTGCCAAAACCGTGACATTTCCGATAATCTGCACATTTGTCTCGCGCACATCGGTAATCTCCGGCATTCCCTCAGGGATTTCTCCTGTTCCCTCGAGTATCCATGCATGACCTATTGCCTCGACCGGGACATCTGCACCATCTGTAAGTGGCAGCGTATAGTCGCTGTCATTTACATTTGCGACCTTGAGTATCGTCTCGCCCTGCTGTGTGCGTGAAAGCGATACATATATGCCGTCCTTGCGCAGTTCCTTCTCCTGACCGTTCATAGGAATGGTCTCATCACCCACATGGTTTGCAAAAAGCATCTGAACATAATAGTTCGGTGTCAGATATACCTTTTCATCATCGAACCATATCATATCCGGCTTCCACTGGCTGTGTCCGACACGGTTGAAAAGAGGCGCATATGATGCCAGTTTAACAACATCTGCATTTTTCTCTATTCCCGTAAGCAGGGCTGCCTCTGCCAATGCACTCTCCATATTGTTCTGCCTGTCTGTGGTGTGTGCCGCATACTCACCGGCAAAAACAGCGATATCCCTCGGATAATCATCATAGTGATCCACATGATCATACATCCACTGTGGACTTACATAATAGTGCTCATCCACGGCATAACAGGTGTTTGGATTAGCCTTGAACTCGCTGTTGTAGAAATTCCATGCATCCTCAGTAATAGGCGAATCAAGGAACGGTCCGGCTGTTCCGAGTATCCTCATATCCGGATATTTCTCGTGGATAGCTTTCTCAAATATCTGATGACGCTTGTAGAGATCCACATACTGTGACTCCCACTGCTCGTTTCCTACTGATATCATATCCAGCCCGAAGCTCTCAGGATGTCCCATCTTTGCGCGGAGTGCGCCCCACTTACTGTTTACCGGTCCGTTGGCAAACTCGATCAGATCAAGTGCATCCTGCACATACTCATCAAATTCCTCGCTGTCAGATGTCACTAACTGTGTAGACCTGAACTGACACGCTGTACCGATGCTTAGTACCGGAAGCGCTTTTGCCCCGAGCAACTCACAAAGCAGGAAATACTCGTAAAAGCCTATTCCAAAGGACTGTCCATAGTGTGAATCCGGACGTTTTACATCCCATCCAGTCTTTGATCTGTCATCATCAAATGCCCATAGATTAGGAATATACTTTCTGTCTTTTAACTCACCTACAGTTCTCTTCCAGCGGTATCTGTTCTCAAGGCTTATGCCCTCCACAATACAGCCGCCCGGAAACCTTATAAATCCCGGCTTTATGGCTGCCAGTGCCTCATACAGATCGCGTCTGAAAATTCCTTTTACGGCATCCTCAGGTATCATAGATATTAGGTCAAACTCGATGACTCCTTCCCCATCCAGTGCTATTGTAAACTTAGCCCCTGCAACATCATCATCGGCTGTCAGTACCGCATCATATTTGATCCAGTCATTGCAACGGCACATTTTGTCTGTGTCCAGCTTTTTCAGCTTCTCCAGCTGTGCACACATAACAGGATCTTTTTGCTCCATCTCGATCTTTAAATCTGAAAATGGTACATACGGTATGGCTTTTACAGCCTCAACAGTTGTTTCTGCGTATGTTTTTCCGTCCTTATTGACTGATATCACAAAATCACTGCCTGCATAATCTACGCATCTCGCATAAAATGATACATTGTATTTCATGCCCTTGTGCAGTCTGATACCGTCATATGCTTTGTTGGAAAATCCCTGTCCTGCCTCTGTGGCAGTAAATCTCAGATAGTGTGGATTGGCCTCTGAAAGAGGTGTTCCCATAATATACTGCATACGCGGCTTATCCTGTACGTCTGCTGCATATGGCTCCCACGCATATCCGTTGTCGTCCACTGAGTAGAAATTACCCGGAGTGCCGAAGCCCTCCTTTGCCTCAAATGAACGGTTCTCAATCATCTCCGCATACAAACCTCCGTCTGCCGCAAAGTTGATGTCCTCAAAGAATAATCCAATCATTTCCGGTGTGATTTTCACACCTCTTTTGTCTGTAATCTGCATAGCGATTACCTCCTACTATAAATTTATAATAAAAATGCCCAGCAATTTATAGCCTTAGTTAATCTTACGCTCTATATCTATGATATTGTTATCTGTGATATTGTTATCTATGATATTGTTATCTATGCTCTCTGCCGAAGATGTGCTGTCACTATTCTGCTCTTTCGGTGTAAAGCTTCTCACCTTATCCATGAGCCGGCTCTTTTTCAGCTCATGCTTAAGCTCAACTCGCTCACTCTTTAGCTGTCGTTTTTTCTCCTTCAGCTCGTATTTTGCCTGTTTCTTTGCGAGCTTATTCTGCCTTTTCTGTTCCTTTATGGCAGCCTTTGTCTCTCTCTTTTGCCTGCTTTGCCGCAAGCTTTGCTTCTTTTGCTTCACTCTTTATGCGGCTCTTTTTGTTTTTCTTTACACTCTTTCTGGCCACCTTATGTAATTCCTTGAGGTCTGACTTTGCAGCCTTTATATTCTTTCTGTCCTTGCGGTATGGATTGTGCACAAAGTATCCCACAGTGCCTATCATCATAAGAAGCAGCGCCAGTGCCTCTCCCACTATCGTGACATACTCCAGATACTGCGGATACAGCTTGTAGCCTATCATCTCCGCTGCTATCAGGATAAGTGGAATGAAAAACAGTATATTCTTTCGCTTTTGGGACAATAGCGCTCCCTCCGCGCCTACACACATGAGTATATACAGGCACAACTGTGAGGTCGGTCCGTAGGCATATGCCACAATCGCAGCCATTATCACAGATATGCAAAACACGATGAATGCTTCGCCGCGAAACAGGGCATTCTTGTACTCTTTTATGCCCTCCAGCTTGTCTACCGATATGCCATGCAGTGAATATACCTGATCTGTGATGTCCTCCATGCAGTCCTCATGGTATCTCTTCAGCTCTTTGTTGCTGTTTATATCGGCATCTATGGAGCGTCTGCGCTCTGTAAGCAGCTTCTGCTCCTCCATGATCTTCTCCCAGGCCTCGTCCTCCGCTTCACGCTGCAGCTTCACCTGCTCGTGAATCCACTCAGCTCGCTGGATGCGCTCACTCTCCTGCGGGATAACCACCTGCTGCGCGTCAACTGTCTGCTGTGGTATTTGAGTCTCCTGCGCCATGCTGTTATTTTCATTATCTATCATTCCGGTTTTCTGCCTCTTTCTTCCAGACATTTTCTTTTCCTCTTGCAATTGTTATTTACTGCTATATATGTCTATTAAAGCATATTTTAGCGGAATTTTCCATAGGATATGCGCATGATAATCACAATTTTTGATACTTCATGGAATTCTAAAAATGATTAGTAAATCATCCCCAACTTGGGGACGATTTGCATCTGTAATCCTTTCTAATGTGTCAGTTCGACAAATTCAATTTAATATGCATAGACATCTCCTTGTCCATTTTTGATTTTTACGATTACATAATCTTGAAGTTATAGTGCTATTTTTTTCCATTTTCTAATCTTAGTTCTAAATGTTCCGAATGGAGCAACTGTGTTAACATGTATGAACTTGTATACTTCCCAGACAGCTGTCTTAGTTGCTTCGTCAGCCCATTTTCTCATATGTGGTTTAAATAATTCTTCCTCACTTAGCGAATCGATCATTGCATAAATAGAATTAATATTATCATTCAACATATCTTTCAACTCCTGCAGTGACAGATACGCATATGTATCTGTGAACCATTGATATAATTCACCCAGCTGATTCCATTTAAAATCATCTGAAGGAGTTTTGACATGAAGACCTTTTCTTTCATCTGCTTCCCATTTAAGGACGAGCGTTGTCCATCCAACTTGGTAAGCAAGATTTTCTGCCGGAGTTCGGTCAACCTCATCAAACCTCTTATCCTTTAAAGATTCTGGAATATCATTAAATTCCAAAATATACTTTGCAAAGCTTTTATTTATCTCTTTTTTAAGTTCGTCTTTATTCTCGTATGTTCTCAATAGTCTACCTCTATAAATTCCAACTCTTCAAAGCAACAATTTATTTCATTCCACTTTTCTGTGCATCCAAATACCTGTGCCGGTATTTTAGCCCTGCATACTCCGTGATCCGTTTCATGTAAATCGCATCATATGCCCCGCCGACTGCTCCGACCACAGGAATTCCCTGTAAGAACTTCATATAAAGCAGCTCTTTTGACAAAGCTCCTGCTGTTTCCCCGATCTGCTTCTTTTCCTGATACTCTTCCGGCAACGTTCCACAACTGATAAATTCATTCAGTTTGCCATCAATCTCACAAAACGTTTCCCCATAGGATACCGCTCCCTGTATCAATAGCAGGATAAAATACTTTTCTTCCCTGCTTTCGTAGCTATATCCATAATGCAGGGCAGTCTCGTAGATATTCTTCAGTATCATCCTGTAAATACCGGAATATCCGGCAGACCAATTCCCAGTACTCCCATCCCAATCCCGGATGCGCCGGATAGCAGTAAATTCTTTGTTCCTGTATCTCTCGCTTTTTTAGAAAAGGCTCGCAGGGATTTGGAATCCTGCTTTACATCCGCCGTATACTGTCGTACCTGATAGTCCTGCTCCAACTTCTCCCGTTGATACGTCTTTTCAATAACTCCGGTTCCTTTCTCAAAAATCAGAGCAAACGCTTTGGCAAAAGCGGCATCAAGTGTTCCCTGAAGTTTAGGCGGTATCTTCTCCTCCAGCTTTTGATTCAAGATACTTCCTTTTTTTCCAACCGTTTCCGAAGGAATCTCTGCTCCTGTACTTCCAGCTTATCCCACTCTTTCTGAAGCGGCGTCCTTTTATCAAATAGTCGCATTTTAATACACCTCCCCGTTCATCTGACGTTTTACATGATCCAGCAAACATTGGTCCCTGACACCATTAAATTTTTATAACTAATAACCATAGCTAATGCACTTCCAAAAGTTATTCCTGATTTTACCATTTTCTTGACAGTCGTTGATTTATTATCTTCCATTTTTGTTTTCTCCGCATATTCCTATTTTCTTAATTCTGCAAGCTGGAATTTTCGCATTATTTCTGTTGTGCCTTAACAAAAATGCTTTCTGTTACAAGGGCTATCGTTATAAGGGCTCCTACAAGGGAGTAATTGTTTAATCCATACATCAACGGCATAAGAGAAATAATTGCTGTAATAATCGAAAGAACAAACAAGGCGTTAAAAACGCTATCTTTCTTCAAAGAAATCAACGAAAGCAACAAGATAACAACAGTAAGTATGGCTGTAATAAGTGGAGTAAAATTTGCATATCCAAACGGTATAAGGCTAAAGTATGAAAATGTTTCTCTTACTCTTTCTGTTGGAGATGGAGCAAAAGTACAAACTGCTCCCAGTGGTAATGCTTCTAACACTATTGTTAAAGCCGGAAAAACCACTAAGCTGATTTTTTTCATGTTGTGTACCTCCGTCTACAAATCAGAATTTTCCGAAACTTACTTTATGCTGTTAAATACTATAAATTCATCCCACAATTCATCATAATTATCAAATTCATAATATGTGTCCTCAACTTCAAAATATTTTCCTGGACTAATTGTCAGCGTTTCATCTGTTGCAAAATAGATTGTGTAATAAGAAACAGCTCCACTTGATAATGCTTTGTTTTCATCTACTATGTCACCAAGTTTCACTTGATTCAATAAATCTATAAACTCAACAACTTCTTTATCTGAAAAAAAATACGAATAATTACCGTCTTTCCCACCTGTAGTTCCTGTAAGTTCGATTTGTTTGATTTCCGACGCATCAATGCTCTCCAAGTCCTTATTCACATCTTGTTTTCCGCATCCTAACAATGTACCTGTAAGTGAAATAAGTATGAGTAAAACTATTCCAATTTTTTTCATTTACATAACCCTCCATTTACATTTCAGTTTGACAACTTCTAGCTCGACAAGCTGATAGTTGTTCAAATAATATTTCTATGCAAATGAAGCATAGATAATCCATATTTCTGCAAACATTACCAATAAAAGTACACCATCTATCATCCAATTAAACTGGATGTCCGTTAAGAAAGTTTTTGAATGTGTCAGGAAATATTTTACTTTTTCTCGTCCTGTCAAAAATGTGATAAGCACTTGTAATATAGGAAATAAGAATATTTGGATTTTTCTTCCATAATCATCCGCAATCCCATTTGCAAAATGTACTGGAATAATACTCGGTAAGAAAAATATGCTCACAAGAGCAAGCAAACATCCTATAATGCAAATTATCCATGTGAATTTTCTGGTATTGATAAGCTTCATAACAATCCTTCTTTCTGTCAAAATTCAAATTTATTTTACATCTCCAACTTCCGATTATACAAGCTGAGATTTATCTCTCTTTTCGCTTGTCCTGCTCTAATGCAATAAATCCAGCGGTAACAGCAAGGGCAAGCATAATATCATGTTCGCCTAATGGGTCTGTTACTATGGAATAAATCAAAAACACCGCACAAACCAGCAATACTGCCAATATAATCCTACGAACAATTTTTCTTTTTTCCATTGCATAACGCTCCTTTACAACTTTCGATTTTAATGTCTCTATTATACCATAATGATACTATTATGAAAAATGAAAAAAGAGTTCACCCACGATATGGGTGTCAATCAGACAAAGACACTCCTTACATAGTTTTCCACTTTCAAAAAATAAAAATTTGTGTTTTTTGAAAAGTTGAAACATCTTGCATATCTAATTTAGCCAAA
>ENA-OQER01000186-OQER01000186.1-human-gut-metagenome-genome-assembly--contig:-NODE-186-length-34481-cov-2.305117_pt1 | contig 34481 bp, 48 predicted proteins | sample MGYA00242797_ERZ504639 | MGnify/ENA primary metagenome ERZ504639 (study PRJEB26092, sample SAMD00036306) | human gut metagenome | host: Homo sapiens | study: EMG produced TPA metagenomics assembly of... | reverse complement strand
CCGGTATCTGGTGAACAAGGAGGGCATCCTTGTGGATGCAGGCACGGCGCTGGCACCGGGCGCGGTGAGCAGTATCACGCCTGCGGCAAGTACCTCATCTTCTTTTCCCGCAAGGGCCGGGACGCGCTGGCAGATAAGTTCGGTGCGCCCTTTATGGCGGCGGTGGGCGATGTGTGCGCCACCAGCGCCTTTGCCCGCGAGGACCTTGCGGCGCTGGCGGCGCAGCAGCTGAATGCGCTGGCCCAGAAGGTGAGCGCACGCCTTGGGCTGACCCTCTCTGCCGGGGCCGATGTGCGGGACTATGTAGCCGCCCAGTGCTCTAAGGAAAAGGGTGCGGCGGGCCTTGCGGAATGCTGCGATAAAATGTTCCGCGCCCTGAGCGAATACTGCCTGCAGACCGATGCAAAGCTTACCGGCACCGTCACCCTGACTGCAAAGCCGGAGGGTGTGTGGTTCAGCCTGAACGACCAGCCCGAGCAGGAGCTGTCTGCCCTGCTGCCTGCCGAGTACACGGGCGCTGTAGATGAAATCCGCGCCGAACTCAACGGCCTTGTGGGCCTTGGGGCGGTCAAGGAGTATGTGTTCGGTCTGGCGGATAACCTGCAGGTGCAGCAGCGCCGCGCGGCGGCAGGCTTCAAGACCGGCCAGCCTTTCCATGCACATGATCTTCACCGGCAACCCGGGCACCGGCAAGACCACCATTGCCCGGCTGGTGGCAAAGTACCTCAAGGCCATCGGCGCGCTGAAGGGCGGTCAGCTGGTAGAAGTGACCCGCGCCGACCTTGTGGGCCGCTACACCGGCCACACCGCCCCGCTGACCAACAGCGTCATCGAGAGTGCCCTCGGCGGTGTGCTGTTTATCGATGAAGCCTACAGCCTCTACCGCGGCGAGCAGGACAGCTTTGGTCTCGAAGCATCGACACCCTTGTGAAGGGCATGGAGGATCACCGGGACGAGCTGGTGGTCGTTCTGGCGGGCTACACCCGGGAGATGGAGGTGTTCCTTACCGCCAACAGCGGTCTTGCCAGCCGCTTCCCCAACAAGATCGAGTTCCCGGATTACACGGCAGACGAGCTGCTGGACATCACCAACGTGCTGGCAAAGGGCAAGGGCTACCGCCTTGCCGAGGGCTGTACCTTCCCGCTTTTGGGCTACTACAAGCGCCGTCAGGCGCTGGACAGCCGCACCGCCGGCAACGGCCGTCTTGCCCGCAACACGCTGGAAAAGGCCATCTTCCACCAGAGCCGCCGCCTTGTGGCAGAACCTGCCGCCGAGCTGGATCTGATTTTGCCCAGTGATCTGGAATTTGAGGAGTGAGAGATTCAGAATGGCCTCCGCTTCGCTCTGGCCATGCTCAGCGGAAGAATTATTTATAGGAACAGCAAACCCCGCAGGCTGCGGCCTGCCGGGGTTTGCATTTTTCACGGATGGAGTCGTACCGGAAAGCAGCATCTGGCGCTCTGGCTCCACAGGGCAGGACGGTGCCGTGAAATTATTTCCTGCCGGAAACGCTGCATCTCCCGGTCCGGGCCTTCCCTGTGAAAAAAGGTTCCGGAAAAATCCGCAGATTCGAACCTGATTATAAATATCATTTCATCTGATGATGGCCAGAGCGAAGCGGAGGCATTTTAATCGTGCTGCTTCGCAAGGGCCTGCACCATATCGTGTATCCCCTTGCGCACCTCGGCGGGAGCCGTTACTTCCACCTTGCCGCCAAAGCCGCACACCCAGCCGTAGAACTGGGGGCTGACGCACACCGGCACATCAAAGTGGAAGTGGGTGCCGTCCTCTTCCGGAACAAAGACCGGTGCTTTGCCAAAGCGGTCGCGCATGGCGCTTTCCAGGTCGGCGGTGCAGCGCAGGGTGACCTGGTGCTCCGGCCCGCCGAACATGTTGAAGTGCTTGCGCAGATAGGCGGGCAGGTCAAACTGGCGGAACTCGGCCTTGCCCCGGCGGGCATCGCCCAGCACCGTCACGGAAGACATGCGGTCCACGCGGTAGTTGCGGATGCCCGCAGGCTCTTTCTCGTCCTGATAAGCGATAAGGTAGTAGCAGCCGTTTTCCCATGCCAGCTGCCACGGGCTGACGGTGCGGGTGCCGCCGTCCTTGTAGCGGAACCGCACCATTCTGCCCGCATTGATGGCGCTGTGCAGCGCATCGATGCTGTAAAGCAGGGTGTGGCTGTCGCTTTTGGGGCGGCCATCCACGTACACCTGACGCTGCAGCTGGGTGCCCTCGTAGTCGGAGCAGAGGGCTTCCAGTTTATGGATGAGTTACTGCTGGTGCGTGCCGACACAACTTTGCTGGCCTGTACGGCATCCACCAGCAGCTTCAGCTCCGAGAGCTCAAAGGTGCGGCTGGCCAGCCAGTAGCCGCCGCCGCGCCCGCGCCGCAGCTGGATGTCATACCCCAGACTGCGCAGGGTGTCGATATCGCTGTAGATGCTTTTGCGCTCGGCAAGAATGTCCTGCTGTTCCAGCAGCTCTACCAGCTGCGGTACATTGAGCAGGTGTTCTTCGTCGGTCTTTTGTTCCAGAATGCGCAAAAGGGTCAAAAGCTTGGATTTCTGGCCTTCCTGCTTGGGCATGGGAGCACCTCCGGTTTATTCGGGCAGTTTTTTGTCGAACGCCGCGCGGCGCTGGGTGGAAAGACGGAACATCTCTTCCAGCTTGTTCCGGTCGTCGGCCACAAGGGCAGCGCGCATCTGCTGCAGCGCAGCATCGAACTGGTCAATCTCGCTGATGAGGTTTTCCTTATTCCACAAAAACAGCTCTGCCCACATTTTATCGTTGATGCGTGCAATGCGGGTCAGATCCCGGAAGGAGTCGCCGGTGTACTCGCACAGCGAAGAGTTATCGTTGGCGCACATCAGGCTCACGGCGATGGCGTGGCACAGCTGGCTCACATAGCCGATCATCTTGTCGTGTTCCTGCACCGTCAGGGTGCAGATGTGGTGGAAGCCCAGCACTTCGGCCAGGTCCTTTGCCCACTGGATGGCTTCGGGCGTGTTCTTTTCCGTGGGGGTGATGATGAAGTTGGCCGGGGCAAAGTTCACCTCGGCGGCGTGCTCCACGCTGGAAGTCTCACGGCCTGCCATCGGGTGGCTGGCAATGAACTCCACGCCCGCCGGGCACATGGCCTGCACCGGCTCCACAAGGCCGGTCTTTACGCCGGAAACATCGGTAAAGATGCAGCCGGGCTTGAGCAGATGGCCGTAGGTGCGGAACCACTCGATGAGGCCGTGGGGTACAGACCAAAGATGATGTGGTCGGCGCTGCTCACAAGGTCCTCAAAATCGTGGGTCTTGCCGCTGGCGATATAGCCGTGCTCTAGCGCGTACTGCAAATGCCCTTCGCTGCGGTTGATGCCGTCCACATGGAAACCGGCTTTCGTCAGTTCCAGCGCGTATTTGCCGCCCAGCAGGCCAAGGCCCACCACGAGATAACGTTTTGTTTTATCAAGCATATTCCACCTCCGCGCCCAAGGGCTTGATGGCTTCAAAGAAATTCGGCCAGCTTTTTGTGATGGCTTCGGCATCGTCCACGGTCAGGGGGATGCCCGTACTCAGGGCCAGCACCGCAAGGCTCATGACCACACGGTGGTCATTGTGCCCATGCAGAACACCCGCCGGAGCGTGCAGCCTGTTCGCGCAGCCGTGCACCGTAATGGTGCCGCCCTCGCTTTCCAGCACGCCGCCGCAGGCACGCAGCTCGGCCTCCATGGCAGCGATGCGGTCACTCTCCTTCAGGCGTAAACGCTCTGCGTTGCGGATGACTGTAGTGCCTTCGCACAGCAGGCCCAGCACCATGAGCACAGGGCCAAGGTCCGGGCAGTCCGCAAGGTCGATGTCCACCCCGTGCAGGGGGGCCTTTTCAAAAGAGATGCCCTCTGCCGTGCGGGTAAACACCGCGCCGCACCGGCGCAGGATATCCAGAATGGCGGCATCGCCCTGCAGCGTTTCCGGGGCAAGGCCGGTGATGGTCACGTCGCCGCACACTGCACCCAGCACCGCCGGGAACGCGGCCTGACTGTAATCGCCCTCCACGGTGTAATCGCAGGGGTGATAGTGCTGCCCGCCCGGGATGGCAAGAGTGTTTTCGTCCAGCCAATGGCTCTGCACACCGAAGGCTGCCTGCACAGAGCGGTCATATCGATGTAGCTGCGGCTCTCCACCGGCGGGATGAGGTGCAGCGTGCTGTTGCCGGAAAGCAGCGGCAGAGCAAACAGCAGCCCGCTGATGAACTGGCTGGATACATTGCCTGCAAGGCAGTATTCGCGGGGGTCAGTGCCCCTTCCACGGTCAGCCCGGCAGCGCTCTGCTCAAACCGCAGGCCCTGCTCCCGGTACAGAGCTTCATACACCGACTGAGGCCGCTCCATCAGCCGCCCGCGGCCGGTGAAGGAAACTGCCTGTCCGGTCAGGCTGGCGATGGGGATGAGAAAGCGCAGGGTGCTGCCGCTCTCGCAGCAGTCCACCGGCGCGGCAAGGGGCACAAAATGCCCCAGCCTTCCACCACAGCGTCGTCTGCGCCGGTACGCACACGGGCACACAGCTGTGCCGCTGCGCCCAGCGTGGCAGAGATGTCCTTGCTGAATTCGAGGTTCGTGATGTGGCTGCGGCCCTCGGCCAGTGCCGCGCAGAGCACAGCACGGTGGGCCATGCTCTTGCTGGGTGGGGCAGTGATGGTGCCGCCCACGGAACGCGCGTTCTGAATCGTTACCAGCATAGGCCGTTACATATCCCGGCCAATGGCCCATGCCACCTGACGGCACTTTGCCATGGCCTGTGCGAAGGAATCCGGGGTCAGGCACTGTGCGCCGTCGCTCCATGCGTGCTGCGGGTCGTAGTGGACCTCCACTTCCAGACCGTCGGCACCGGCGGCCACGGCAGCGATCATCATAGGCTCGACCAGATTGGCCTTGCCGGTGGCGTGGCTGGGGTCCACGATGATGGGCAGGTGGGTCTTTTCGTGGATGATGGGCACTGCAGAGAGATCGAGGGTGTTGCGGGTGTACTTCTCGAAGGTACGGATGCCGCGTTCGCACAGGATGACCTGCTCGTTGCCGCCGGCCATGATATACTCGGCGCTCATGATCCACTCCTCAATGGTGTTGCACAGACCGCGCTTGAGCAGCACGGGCTTGTGCATCTTGCCAACGGCCTTGAGCAGCTGGAAGTTCTGCATGTTGCGGGCACCGATCTGCACCACGTCCACGTACTCCTCAAACTCGGGGATGCGGTCTCGCTCATCAGCTCGGAGACGATGGGCAGGCCGGTGGCCTCGCGGGTCTTTACCATATCCAGAATGCCCTCGGTCTCAAGGCCCTGGAAGGAGTAGGGAGAGGTGCGGGGCTTGTAGGCACCGCCGCGGAACAGGTGGCACCGCCGGCCTTCACGCCCTGTGCAATGCGCAGAGCCTGCTCTGCGCCCTCAATGCTGCAGGGGCCTGCCATGACGGCGATCTTTTCCTTGCCGCCGATTTTCACGCCGCCGCAGTCGATCACGGAATCTGCCGGGTGGAACAGGCGGTTTGCACGCTTATAGGGCGCGGACACGCGGGTGACGTTGTCGATCCACGGGTTTGCCAGCACATCCCGTTCATCGATCTTGGTGGTGTCGCCCACAAGTCCGAACACGTTGTAGTTCTTGCCGGTGATCAGGGTCACGTCCAGACCCTGCTTCTCGAATTTGTCAACGATCTTTTCCAGTTCGTCCTTCGGAGTCCCTTTTTGGTGGAGATGATCATGGTGATAATTTCCTTTCGTTTTTACATCACGATATGCGCCTTGCTGGAGCCGTCGGTGCGCAGCAGCTGGGCCAGATAAATGCAGGCGTGCAGGTAGCTGCGGGCTTCCCCGATGAAGTGGCCCTGACAGCCAAAGGATACCACGTCCGTCTTGCGGAAAGGCTCCCGCTCGTCCGGGGCGTGCAGCATCACTTCCACGGCGGGTACGCCGCACAGGCGCAGCGCATCCAGAATGGCCACGCTGTAGTGGGCGTAGGCCCCGGGATTCAGCACGATGCCGTCCACCCGGCCCGCTGCGGCCTGAATTTCGTCCACGAGGTCGCCCTCGTGGTTGGACTGGCAGCAGTCGGTCTCAATGCCCAGCTGTTCGCAGCCTGCCTGCACATAGTCCATGATGGCGTTATAATCCAGCTCACCGGGTACGCCCGGCTCCGACCAGCGCATGATGTTGAGGTTCGGGCCGTTAAGAATCAAAAATTTCATCCAGTGCCTCCATGGCGGCATGCAGGGCATCGTCCAGCGTGCCGTTGTTGGGAATGACGGCATCTGCCGCTGCCAGATACAGCGGACGGCGCTGTGCTTCCATCTGGCGCAGTGCGTCCATGCTGGAAGAAAGCGGCCTGCCGCCGCCCACGGCCAGCGCATCCACCGGCCGGTCGATGAACAGAATGATGCCGTTCTGGTGCAGAGCACGCAGATTCTCCGGCTTTTTTACAATGCCGCCGCCGCAGGAAATGAGCTGTCGGCCCTCTTTGCCAAAGCGCTGTGTTTCGGCAGTTTCCTTTGTGCGGAAGCCGTCCTCGCCCTCGGCTGCAAAGATATCCGGGATGCTGCGGCCGTCGGTCTTTACGATCTCCTCGTCGAGGTCCACAAAGGTACGGCAAGGTTCTTTGCCAGCATCCTGCCGAGGGTGGTCTTGCCGGAAGAGGGCATCCCGATCAGGGCAATGTTCAGCATATCCCGGCGCAGTGCGGCAGTGATGCGCCGAATTTCAACCGGCGCATCCTCGACTTGCGGTCCAGAAAATATTCTGCGGCATACACCGCCTGCGCCACCAGCATTTCAAGGCCGCCCACAGCCACCGGCACGCCCGCTTCCTCGGCGCGGAGGATGAGCTCGGTCTTGTCGGGGTTGTACACCACATCCACCACAGCTTCAAGGCCCGGCATGGCGGCAACGTCCAGATTGCACACGCCTACATTGGGGTACATGCCCGCCGGGGTGGTGTTGATCACAATCTGCGCCCCGCTGGAAACGGCCTCGGCATAGCTCAGCTCGCCCTTTTCCGGGTCCGGATGGCGGCTGACGGTGAGCACCTTGCCGCGCCCTTGTCCCGGGCCACAGCGCTGGTGGTGTTGTGGGTGCCGCCGGTGCCCAGAATAACCACCGTTTTGCCTGCAAAATTCACGCCGTGGGCGTCGCACAGGTGGGCAAAGCCCATATAATCGGTGTTATAGCCGTAGAGCAGGCCGTTTTTGTTCACCACCGTGTTCACCGCCCCGATGGCCTTGGCCCGCGGGTCGATGTAGGAGCAGTATTCCATCACCAGCTTTTTATAGGGAATGGTCACATTGATGGCCTTGAACTGCCGCTTTGCCAGAAAGGCCCGGGCCTCTTCCTCGGTGGGCAGAGGGCACAGGTCGTAGTGGTAGCCGCAGAGCATCTCGTGGATGATCTTGGAGTAGGAGTGGCCGAGTTTTGCGCCGATGAGTCCGTATTCCATTTTACTCGTCCTCCTTCCGGAAGCTGGTGGGGTGGGTCATCCATGCCGCGCCGTAGCGTGCCGTGAGCAGGTCGCCCACAGCCAGTGCGGCAGCGCAGCTCTGCACGATGGCGGCTCTGGGCACGATGCAGGGGTCGTGACGGCCCTGAATAGACAGCTGTGCGTCCTTTTTGGCAAGATAGTCTACGGTATCCTGCTGCTTGTAGATGCTGGGTGTGGGTTTGACCACGGTGCGGAACACCACCGGCATCCCGTTGGCGATGCCGCCGTTGATGCCCGCATTGTGGTTGGTGGCGGTCACCACCGCCCCCTCCGGTGTCATGCGGAAAGCGTCGTTTGCTTCGGAGCCGCGCATCCCGGCAAAGCCGAAGCCGGTGCCGAACTCAATGCCCTTGACGGCGGGGACGGAGAACGCCAGATGTGCGATCTCGCTTTCCACGCTGTCAAAATAGGGCTCACCGATGCCTGCCGGCAGGCCGAGGATGGCGGTTTCCAGCATCCCGCCCACGCTGTCGCCCTCCGCACCGGCGGCACGGATGGCGGCTTTCATGGGTTCTTCTACGGTTTCATCCAGCACCGCAAAGCCTCGGGCTTGCTGGCAAGGGCTTCCACCTGAGCAGAGAGCCGTGCGGCATCATCCTGTGCAAAGCGGGTGTCCGCAATGCCAGCGCACTCTGCGATATGGTGGTGATGTCGATGCCCGCACGGTGCAGTGCGCTCAGCACGATGGCACGCCCGCCACAAGGGCGGCCGTCACCCGGCCGGAGAAGTGCCCGCCGCCGCGCGCATCCTGAAGCGTGGTACTTGGCGTAGGCGGTGTAGTCTGCATGGCCGGGGCGCAGAAGGTCTGCGGTCTTGGCGTAATCGCCGCTGCGGGTGTTGGTATTTTCGATCATCAGGCAATGGCGGTGCCGGTGGTGCGGCCGTTCACCACGCCGGACAGCAGCTGCACGGCATCCGCTTCCACCCGGGGAGTGGACAGGCCGTCGCCCCGGGCGCGGCGCTTGTCCATGCAGGCGGCAAGAAAAGTCTCGTCCACCGGCAGGCCTGCGGCCATGCCGTCCAACACCGCGCCGATGGCGCGGCCATGGCTCTCGCCGAAAATGGTCAGCGAAAGGTCGCTGCCGAATGTATTTTTCATGGCTTACTCCTCAATGCCCAGCAGGGGACGCAGGCCCTCCACCGGGATGGTCTCGGCGCGCCAGCAGCCCAGACCCGGCACCTTGATAATGGTGATCTGGCCGCTCTGTGCCTTTTTGTCGTGCAGCATTTCAGCCAGCACCTTTTCCTTATCGTAAGTAGTGCGGGTGGGCAGGCCGAGGCGGCGGTACACCGCGCGCACCCGCTTCTGCAGTGCCTTGGATTCGATCATGGGCAGCATGCCCAGCGCCACGCACTCGCCGTGGTAAAGGCCCACGGTGCGGCGGCCCTTGATGCCCTTGACGGCCTCGATGCCGTGGCCGATGGTGTGGCCGAAGTTGAGCGCCTTGCGCATGCCCTGCTCAGTCTCGTCCTGCTCCACGATGTTCTTCTTGAACCGCAGGCTGCGGCAGATGATCTCGCCGATCTGGCATCCACGTCGCCATTTTCAAAGATCGCGAACAGCTCGGGGTCTGCCAGCAGGCTTGCCTTGACGGCTTCTGCCAGACCGTTGATGAAGTGGCGGCGGGGCAGAGTGGCAAGGGTGTCCGGATCCACGATGACGAGCTTCGGCTGCCAGAAAGCGCCCACGATGTTTTTGGTATCGCCCAGATCCACGGCGGTCTTGCCGCCGATGGAGGAATCGATCATGGAAAGGGTGGTGGTGGGGCAGTTGATGAAGTCGATGCCCCGCATGTAGATGGAAGCGGCAAAACCGGCCAGATCGCCCACCACGCCGCCGCCCACGCGATCACCAGATCGCCGCGGCCCATGCCGAATTCCAGCATCTGCTTGAGGACGGATTCCAGAATTTTAAAGCTCTTGCTGGCTTCGCCCTGCGGCACCGTGATGATGTGGGCATCCTTGCACTGGTCGGCCACCATCTGGGCGTACTGTGCGGGCACGCCACTGTCAGTCACAACGGCCACACGGCGGTCCAGCCGGGCGAACTGGTACAGGTTTTCCAGCGAGCCGCTCTTGACGATGATGTCATAGCTGCGCTCACCCAGATTCATGGTCAGCTTGGTTCCGATAAATTCACTCATTTGGTATACACTCCTAACAGCCGCACGGTACGGCAGGTGCGGTCAAGCTCACGCAGCAGCGCGGCGGTCTCGTCGGCGGTGGGGTCGCCCACCAGCTCCACGTAAAAATAATATTCAAACGGCACATGAGGCATGGGCCGGCTCTTGATGGACTCCATATTGAAGCCGCTGGCACCGATGATCTGGATCACCTCGCCCAGCTTGCCGGGCTTGTTGTCCACCGTGAACAGCAGCGAGAACCGGTTGCCGCCGGTAGGCTTTTCGCGGCTGAGCACGATAAAGCGGGTGGTGTTGTCGCCGTCGGTGTTGATGCTGGGCACCAGCACCTCCAGCCCGTACAGTGCCGCCGTCTCCACGCTTGCAATGGCTGCTTTGGAGGAGTCGCCGCTTTCGGCCACGAACTTTGCGGCCATGGCGGTGTTGGCCATGGCGGTGGCGGGCAGGCCGAACTGCCTTAAAAAGGTTTCGCTCTGGGCGATGGCCTGCTGGTGGCTGTAGACGCTTTTGATCTGGTCGAGTTTTGTGCCCGGCAGCACCAGAAGATTCTGGGAGATGGGCAGATCGTACACATCCACCACCCACAGTGCCGGATGGTTATAGCACAGATCCAGCACGGCGGAAACATCGCCCGCATGGCTGTTCTCAAAGGGAACGACGCCCCGGGCAGCATCGCCGCGTTCCACCGCGTCAAACACCTCGTCCCAGGTGGGATAGCTCACAGCCTCGGCGTGGGGGAACAGCGCCCGGAGGGCAATGTGAGCAAAAGCGCCCTCCACGCCCTGATAGGCGGCGCGGTTTTGGCCCAGCACCACGGCTTCGTACTGCTTTGCCACGTCCATCAGGTTCTGCACGTGGTCTTTATAGTAGGGCCGCAGGGCCGGGTCCTGAATGCGGGCCGCAGCCTTTTCCAGCACTGCCGTCTCGCGGGCGGCATCGTAAACGGGCAGGCCATGGGCTCTTTTGTATTCGGCCACCTGCAGCACGGCGGCCATCCGCCGCTCAAACAGCGCAGCCAGCTGGGCATCTACCGTGTCGATCTCGGCGCGCGCCTGTTCCAGTGCGTCCATGGGTTCACATCCTTTTGTATGTATGATAAATACCATCAAGATAATAGATACCAGTAAGTATACCATAACTGGGACGGAGAAACAACAAAACCTCCGGCGTTTCAAAGGGGAGAATATTTCAAATCAGATATGTGTAAAAAGAACAAAATAGAAAACGAACTCCCTCAGTCAAACCTTGCGGGTTTGCCAGCTCCCTCAAAGAGGGAGCCTTTGACAAAGCGGAAAAGTTTCCGGTTCTGCCAAAGGCCCCATCCCCGAGGGGGCTGTCGCCGAAGGCGACTGGGGGAGTTTTATTTGCACATTATCTGTTTTTCAGCAGCTCTTCCCTGCTGCGGGCTTTGCCGTAATATCTCCCATAGGGATTATCCAGCGCCGCCGCAAGGGAGACCGGATTTTCCGGCTGTGGCTTTACCACCGGTTTTGCCGTCCGGTCAAAGCGGAGCTGTGCGGCGGGCCCGCCGCGCGTTATCCGGAACCGCATGGCTCACCCCTCGGCCCCGGCGGTGGAAACAGCCCCGGCGGTCAGGGCACTCCAGAGCGCCTCACCGCCAGCCAGCAGGTCGGCGGTATCTTTGTTCCATGCACCGCGGATGCCGATGTAGTACCGGCTGAGCAGCTCCTGACTGGAGCCGCTTTCGCTCTGCACAGCATCAGAAGCGTAATCGCCCAGATCAAGGCCCGCCAGCACCGGGCAGTCGGTCCAGCGGTAGACCATGTTCCACCAGTCACTGTCTGCGTCGGACTGCGGCAGGCTGCCGTCGAGGTAGCGCAGGTGCCGGTGGTCTGCTGGAACCCGGCTGGGTCGTACAGGATGAAGATGGAACTCAGCGCGCCTGAATGTCGGTGGAAAGCTTGGTGGTGCCTGCCATGTCAAGGTAGCGTCCGAGTCCTCGTTGCCAAAGTCCATGGTGTAGAGGTTCAGCTTTACCACCACCTTGCCGTCACCGTTCCGGTCTTCGCCGTAGGCGGCAAGGGCGTCCTGCAGGGCGGTCTGGGTGGCTTCCGGCAGGTAGTGGGGGGCCACCACGGCCACGTTATAGTCTGCATGGACGGTAAAGAAATACTGCCCGATGAAGTTGTAGCCGAAGAACACCACGATGATGCCGATGATGATGACCCACTTGAGGTTATAATCCCACCAGTTGGCCCAGCGTTCCTTGCGGGTGTACTGGCGCTGTTTGCGGGGCTGGAGGTCTTTGGGGTCGATATCGCGTTCGTAACGGTAGCTTGCCATGGGGCAGTTCCCTCCAAGTTCTGATTTACAGCTGTGCCAGAATGGCCTGACGCACAGCGTCCGGCAGCTGCTTCTGCTCGGCCTTGCTCATGCCTGCAGTCCGGATGGGCGGCAGCACCTTGATATGCACGCTGCCCGGATGGCACAGGTTGCCATTGTTCTCGAACAGGGCACGTGCACCGGTAATGGCCACCGGAACCACCGGTGCGCCGGTCTTGACGGCAATGCGGAATGCACCGGCCTTGAACTCACCGGCACCGCCTCTTCTCCCTTGTAGCGGGTGCCCTCCGGGAAAATGACGAAGCTCTTGCCGCTCTCCACAATGGCAGTGGCGTCGTTCAGGGCGCGCACGGATGCCCGCAGGTCGTCGCGCTGCACGAACACGCAGCCCAGCAGCTTCATCCAGCGGTTCAGCAGCGGGATCTTTTCCAGCTCTTCCTTGGCAAGGATGCGTGGGCTTATCCAGACTGGCCAGCAAAAGCGGGATGTCGTAGTAGCTGCGGTGGTTGCCCACGAACACGCAGGCCGTATCTTTGGGGATATTCTCAAGGCCCTCCACGCTCAAGGAAACGCCGGTCACCTTTAAAATGCCCCGGCTCCAGTGCGGGATATGCTTGTTGACAAGCTCTTCCACCAGCTGCATGTCGCCTGCAGCCAGAGCGCGTTCCGCCCGGCGCAGCACGCCATAATGGACGATCATATAACCAAATAAGTAGATAAACATCGCAATCGTGCGAAAAATACTCATTGTGTTTTCCTCCCTCCGGCAAAATATGCCATTGTCATTGTATCACACTTTTTGTAAAAAAGGGGAAAATAACACTTTTTTTACAAATCGGAGGATCTGCGGTCTTGCAAAATTGACAAAATGCGGGTATATTTATAGTTGTAAAGCCAGCACAATGGCACTTTCTGCACGAAATGCTTTCTGCCGGCCCAATGGATGAAGAGAGAGGTACCATACGAACATGGGTTTATTTCCTTCCGCAAATGACTTCAAGGCCGGTAAGGGCGTTGAAAAGGATGCTCCCCGCAAGACCGGCGTGGGCCGTTTTTTTGAGCTTGTGGGCCGTGATATGAACGGCATGTTCCTTGCAAACCTGCTGGCCTGCATCGGCTTTCTGCCGGTGATCTGTCTGGTGTACATCGGCTTTCTGGCAAACAGCCTGCCTGTCATGCTGGCAAGCGCGGTGGTAGGCGGCATTCTGGCCGGGCCTGCGCTGGCTGGCATGTACGATACCGTGCTGCGTGCCTGCGTGACGAAGCCGGTTACTGGTGGGTGACTATCGCCGTGCCTTCAAGCGCAACTTCAAGGCCAGCATTGCGCCGGGCATCTTCTACTGTGTGGTGGTCACGGCGCAGATCTTCCTTGTGTATTTCTGCTTCAATATGCTGAGCAAGGGCACCAATGTGGGCGTGCCGCTGTGGGTGGCCACGGTGCTGAACCTGCTCATCTTCCAGATGCTGTTCGCCTACATGTGGCCGCAGGTGGTGCTGCTGGATCAGCCCTTCAGCCTGACCGTGAAAAACAGCATCAACTGCATGATCGCGTTCCTGCCCCACGCACTGGCGGCGGCCATCGTGCAGATCCTGTTCTGGGGCGTGGTGATCCTGTGCATGCCGCTGGGCCTGCTGCTCATGCTGATCTTCGGCTTCTGGTTCGTGACCGAAGTATCCTGCCAGATCATCTACGGCGATATTGAAAAGGTGTTCCACATTGAGGAGAGCATCCGCAAAATGAAGGATGCCGAGCTGGAAGCCGCCCTCAAAGAGGACTACGGCGAAAGCACCGACGACACCGAAGAGTAAATTTGAACTTCCGCAAAGGAGAGGTGCTCCATGGAACAACGGAATAATCTGGTTTTGCAGGGCACCGAGACCTTCTCCCGCGGGCAGCTGGACAATGTGGCACTGGACGGCGGTGCACTGGTGCTGGACAGCGTGGCGGGCCGCTGCCTGCAATACGGCAGCTACACCACGCCGGAATTTGCCATGCCGGCCTTCTGCAACCTGAATGTCAGCTGGAACGCCTTTGCGCCCCACAACACCATGGTGGAGGTGCGCTGCCGGGTATATGCCGGAGGAAACTGGACCGGCTGGATGAGCTTTGGCAAGTGGGCACCGGGCTACCCCCGCTGCAGCTGCAATTCCCAGAGTGACGACGGCATGATCTTCCTCATGGGCGATACCGTGACCGTGGCAACGCCCGGCGGCGGCACCGGCGTGCAGCTGCAGGTGAACCTTTCCACCAACGATGACAAGGTCTCGCCCGCAGTGCGCCTGCTGGCCGCGGCAGTGCGGCCGCTGGCGTGGGAAAAGCACAACGGCCACCCGCTGAACCGGCAGCTCTATCTGCCGGAATACTGCCTTTCCGCCCACGATCCCAGCTTTGGGCGCACCATGGATCTGCCGCTGGTCATGGCGGCACTGATGAACTGCTGGGGCGAGGATGTCCTGCCCGAAGAAGTGGCCTATGTGATGGAGGACATGGCCCACAGCACCACCGCCAATGCGGCCTTTGCGGCTGCTGCCGCTGGCTGCTGCGGCTACCCCTGCTGGCAGGCATGGATGGATCTTGCCGACCTGCGTGCCAGATCCACGATGACTGTTGTGTGGCAGTGCAGGTGGAGCGGCGCATCCGCGGCCAGCGGGACCCGGTGCGGGTCTGGATGGGCCTGCGCGGCTTTGGCCACGACGATGCCGTAATGGCAGATTATGTGCTGCTGAACGACCCCACCGCAGATTCCAACGGCGCAGTGAACTGCACCATGGCACTGGTGGACTTTATGCGTTACTTTACCGGGCGCGCCATCGCACTGCGGGCAAAACCCCGCGATGTTGCCGCCAACCGTCCGCTGCGGATGCGCTGCGAGCTGGTGCCCGGCGAGACGGCAGACGTTTATTATTTTGAGCAGCGCGGCGTGAAGGACCCGCTGCCGGAAGGCTTTTCCGGCTGGGTGGCTGTGCGTGCCACGACGGTGTGGCCCACGCCACCACCGCCCACCGCAGCTTCTGCCGGATGGAGCGCACGCCGGAGGGAGGCATCCGCTTCCCGGAAAAGATCATGGCCGCAGGCTGCCGCTGCAGCGTGTATGCAGTGGACCAGACCGGTGCCATGCGCGTGGCGGAGGTGCGGCTGCCAAAGCCGCGCCCCACGCCGGAGCAACCTGTTTCCCAGGCACAGGAAAAGCCGGCGGAATGACCGGCCCGACCCAAAGCCTTTGGCTATAGATCAAGACATAGGAGGAACACATTATGGCAAAGACGATCATCACTTTGGGACGTGAATACTGCACGGGCGGCCGCTACATCGCTGAAGATGTGGCAAATGCGCTGGGCATCAAGCTTTACGACAAAGAGCTGATCACCATGGCAGCAAAGCACTCCGGTCTTTCGGAAGAAGCTGTTGCCGCCAGTGAAAAACGGCATACTCACAGCCTGCTGTACAGTCTGTACACCATGGGCAATGAGCTGCCGCTGGGCGATCAGGTGTTCATTCTTCAGAGCCGCATCATCAAGCAGCTGGCCGAGGAAGGCCCCTGCGTGATCCTGGGCCGCTGCGGCGACTATGTGCTGCGTGAGCGCAAGGATGTGCTGCGCGTGTTCGTGTACGCCCCCAAGGAGTGGCGGCTGGAATACGCAAAGACCAATCCTCTGGTCAAGGCCAAGGACGAAAAGGGCATCAAGGACGAGGTGGAAAAGACCGACCGCAACCGTTCCGCCTACTACAACTACTACACCCAGAACCGCTGGGGTGATGCCCACAACTATGATCTGGCCATCAACGCTGCTCTGGGCCGCGAGACCTGCGTGAAGATGATCCTGGACGCAGCCGCAGCCAAGGAGAAGAACCTTGGCTGACCGCCCGGGCGCTTCAAAATAAAACAACGATGATTCGTGGGTAGGTGCTTTGCACCCTGCCACGTTTCGGGCAACGGCGACGACCGCGCCTGCGGCCGAAACAGGGAGGAGTTGTTGGGGCAGCGGCCAGCAGGACACGAGTGCCGCATGGGCGGTCACGAAGTGGACGCTGGGAGCCGCAACCCGGGCGCTGATGCCGTTTCCGGTTTTCAGAAGCCCTGCCAGCTGCACAAGTGCGGCAATCTGTCTCTAGCAAACCCATCCCAATGTAAAAAAGGAGCAAACGTGGAAACAAAGCAACCCCAAACCTCTCCCGCCCAAACGCGGGAAAACATTATGGGCACCATGGAGATCAACCCTCTGCTGGTCAAGCTGAGCGTGCCCATGATGATCTCCATGCTGGTGCAGGCGCTTTACAACGTGGTGGACTCGGTGTTCGTGTCCCATGTGAGTGAAAGCGCCCTCACCGCTGTGTCCCTCGCCTTCTCGCTGCAGAATGTGATGATCGCTGTGGGCGTGGGCACCGGCGTAGGCGTGAACGCCATGCTGTCCAAAAGTCTGGGCGAAAAGAACCAGAGCCGTGCCAATGCCACGGCGAAAAACGGCATCTTTCTTTCGCTGTGCAGCTTCGTGGTGTTCCTCGTCATTGGCCTTACCTGCATGAAGCCCTATTTCTATGCACAGACCAGTGATGCGGCTATTGCGCAGCAGGGCATCCAGTATCTTTCGGTGTGCTGCATCTTCAGTCTGGGCCTTTTCACCCAGACTATGGGCGAAAAGCTGCTGGCCGCTACCGGCCGCACCCACCTGAGCATGATCAGTCAGCTGGTGGGTGCAGTGGTGAACATCATTCTGGACCCCATCTTCATCTTTGGCTACTGCGGTGAGGCCTCAGTGTACCACTGGTGCGGCTGTGGCAACGGTCATCGGTCAGTTCTGCGGCGCAGGCATGACCCTGTTCTTCAACCTGAACAAAAACCCAGATATCCAGATCAGCTTCAAGGGCTTCCGCCCCAGTGCCAAGGCCATTGGCCGCATCTACACGGTGGGCCTGCCCAGCATTGCCATGCAGTGCGTGGGCAGCCTGATGACCTTTGGCATGAACCTGATCCTCATGAGCTTCTCGGCCACGGCGGTGGCGGTGTTCGGTGTGTACTTCAAGCTGCAGAGCTTCGTGTTCATGCCCATCTTTGGCTTGAACAACGGCATGGTGCCCATCATCAGCTACAACTACGGTGCCCGCAGACCGGGCCGCGTGAAAAAAAACCATCAAGCTGGCAGTCTGCTATGCTGAGTGCATCATGCTCATTGGTTTCTGCATCTTCCAGTTCGCGCCGGATAAGGTACTGGGCATCTTTGCGGCCAGTGATGCCATGCTGGCCATTGGCATCCCAGCCATGCGCATCATCTGCCTGCATTTCCTGCTGGCGGGTGCCAGCATCGTGCTCAGCTCGGTGTTTCAGGCACTGGGCAACGGTGTGTTCAGCCTGATCGTTTCGGTCTGCCGTCAGCTGTTCGTGCTGCTGCCGGCCGCATGGCTGCTGGCACAGACCGGCAATGTCAACAATGTCTGGTGGGCCTTCCTCATCGCTGAGATCGTCAGTGTCCTGCTGAGCCTTGGCTTCTACGCCCGCATCAACAAAAATATCATTGCCCCCATGTATTCCCCTGCCGAATGAGGGGCGTGAAAAACTGTCCCTGCAAAGGAAAGGAACGTGATCTCTATGGTAAAAAAGCTCAAATGGAATCTGGTGCTCATGAGTGCGCTGTATCTGGGTCTGGGCGTTTTTCTGCTCATGAAGCCCACCACGGCCCTGAACATCGTGTGCTATGCGCTGGGCGCTGTGGTGCTGGCCTGCGCGGCGGTGCAGCTCATCCGCTATTTTGTGGTGGAACGCGGTGTGTTCCAGAGCCAGCTCACCCTGATCTCCGGCATCATCTGTCTGGCATTGGGTGCGTTCCTGATCCTGCGCAGCGACATCGTGGTGAGTATCCTGCCCATCGTGTTCGGCCTGTTCGTGATCTTTGACAGCATCAGTCGTGTGCAGAACGCACTGGACCTGCGCCGCTGCGGCTATTCCAGCTGGAAGAGCTTTCTGCTGCTGCCGGTGCTCAGCGTGGTGCTGGGCGTTATCATGATCCTGAACCCCTTCGGCACCATGGAAACGCTGGTCATGGCCATTGGCATCATCCTGATCGTAGAGGGTTCCATCAACCTGATCAGCGCCCTGTACACGGTGCTGGCCGTGCGCCGTTTTGCCAAGCTGCACCCGGAGACTCAGTCCATGCTGGAGTCCCTGACCGGTGAAGACCTGAACGGTGACGGCGTAGTCGCCCCGGATGTGACCCGCACCGATGCCGAGGCCAGCGCTGTGAGCTGGATGAGGTGGACGAGAGCGCCACTGTGAACAGGAGAACGCAGAAAGATTAACGGGCTTGCCCTCTCAGTCTCGCTCTGCTCGCCAGCTCCCCCAAAGTGGGAGCCCTTGGCAGTCCACGCAAGGTTCATCTCTTTGCCAAGGCCTCTCCCTTTGAGGAAAGACTTCCCCCGCGCCGGGGGAAGATGTCGCGTAGCGACAAAAGGGGGAGTGTGGAACGGCGTAAGCCGTGACGGAGAGGGCGAGGCCGTCAGTCTTATCATGCAAGCTTGAGCCAAGCTTGAGCAAATAAAAATCATATAAAGGAAAAAGAGAAAATGGAAAAGTATGATCTGATCATTGTCGGTGCCGGCCCGGCTGGCATTTTTACCGCTGTGGAGCTGCTGCGCCACGGCAGCAAAAAGAAGATGCTGCTGGTGGAAAAGGGCAAGCCCGTGGAAAAGCGCCACTGCCCCAAAGCCGAAGTGGGCCACTGCGTCAACTGCCGCCCCACCTGCGCCATCACCACCGGCTTTTCCGGTGCAGGTGCCTTCTCGGATGGCAAGCTGAGCCTCTCCTATGAGGTGGGCGGCGACCTGCCCACCCTGATCGGAGAGGAGTTTGCACAGGAGCTTATCGACTACACCGACAAGATCTATCTTGAGTTCGGCGCAGACCCCCATGTGGAGGGCATCTACACCGGCGAGGAGATCAAGGAGATCCGCAAGAACGCCATCCATGCCGGCCTGAAGCTGGTGGACTGCCCGATCCGCCATCTTGGCACAGAGAAGGCGCAGCAGCTGTATCTGGCCATCCAGAACTATCTGGCCGACAACGGCGTGGAGATGCTGTTCAATACTGAGTGCGAGAACATCATCCTTGAGAACGAGGAGTGCAAGGGTGTGCTGCTGAAGGACGGCGATCAGGTCCGGCCTGTGTATGCGGATACCGTGGTCATTGGCACCGGCCGCCGCGGTGCGGACTGGCTGGAAAAGATCTGCGCCGAGCACCACATTGCCCACAAGCCCGGCACCGTAGACATCGGTGTGCGCGTGGAGTGCCGCAACGAGGTCATGGAAAAGGTGAACAAGGTGCTGTATGAGTCCAAGCTCATTGGCTACCCCAAGCCCTGGAAGAACAAGGTGCGCACCTTCTGCCAGAACCCCGGCGGCTTTGTGGCGCAGGAAAACTACGACAACGACCTTGCCGTGGTCAACGGCCACAGCTTCAAGGAGAAAAAGAGCGAGAACACCAACCTTGCGATTCTGGTCTCCCACAACTTTACCGAGCCGTTCAACCAGCCTATTGCCTACGCACAGAAGGTGGGCGAGCTGACCAACATGCTGGGCGCAGGCCACATCATGGTGCAGCGCTACGGCGACATTCTGGACGGCAAGCGCACATGCAGAAGGAGCTGGCCCAGTCCAACGTGAAGCCACCCTGAAGGATGCCGTGGCAGGCGACATTACCGCCGCCATGCCCTACCGCGCCATGACCAACATCATTGAGTTCATCAAGATGCTGGATATGGTGGTGCCCGGCTTTGCCGCCAACGAGACCCTGCTGTACAGCCCGGAGCTGAAGTTCTACTCCAACAAGGTGAAGATGGACGAGAACCTTGACACCAATATCAAGGGCCTGCACTGTCTGGGCGACTCCTCCGGCTGGACCCGCGGCCTGATGATGGCTTCGGTCATGGGCGTGCTCATGGGCCGCAAGCTGGCCGAAAAGGAAGGCTGCTAAAAACAAGCATCAACAAAAACAAAAAATCCCGGCACCGCAAGGTGTCGGGATTTTTAGGTTTGAAATTCAGCCCTCAATGAGCTCCACAGTCTTCATCTTGACCGGGTGGTGGGCTTATCGTTCCAGTCGGTGCGGACAGCTGCGATCTTATCCACAACATCCATGCCTGCAATCACCTTGCCAAAGGCAGCGTACTGGCCGTCCAGATGAGGTGCATCCTGATGCATGATGAAGAACTGGCTGCCGGCGCTGTTGGGTTCATGGCGCGTGCCATGCTGATCACGCCGCGGGTGTGCTTGAGCGGATTGTTCACGCCGTTTGCAGCAAACTCGCCCTTGATGTTCCAGCCGGGGCCGCCGGTGCCGTTGCCCAGCGGGCAGCCGCCCTGGATCATAAAGCCGGGGATCACGCGGTGGAAGGTCAGGCCGTTGTAAAAGCCCTCGCTGACCAGCTTCTTGAAATTCTCACAGGTGATAGGAGCGGCTTCTTCGTTCAGCTCGATATCGATGATGCCGCCGTCTTCCATAGTAATGCGAACCATAACGCTACAATACTCCTTTTGTGTTGCCCCGCAGCAGTGCGGGAGTGTTCGGCAGAAGGCCTGCCGGATATCTCTTATAGTATACCATAGGTTTGGGGGTTGCAACGCCGCAGATGCAACGTTTTTGTTAAAATTCATCTTTCATCTCCACCATATCGGCCCAAAAGCGCTTGGGGCAGTGGGTCATGCGGCATTTTTCGTTGTGGCGGGCCTTGATCTCCAGCGTCTGGTAGAACTGCTTCCACAATGCCTGAAACTGCTGCTCCCGCTCGCTGGGCGGCGGCAGCTCCAGCGGTGCAGCCAGCTCCAGCAGCCGGGCCTTGTGGTCCTCCTGCAGCAGCACAGCCTGATGCACCGCATCGTAGATCATAAAGTTTTCTTCCGGGAAGCGCCCGCAGAAATGGGGCCGCAGCAGCGGCAGGATGTAGTTTTTGGGGTGGATGACGGTGCCCAGCATCCCGTCGTGCTCCTCAAACCGCACAAAGCCCTGAAACTTGTCCACTTCCCAGTCAAGGCTTTTCTTCATCTCATACAGCGGGGCCACGTCCGGGTGGCCGGTGCGCTTCACGGTGCCGGGGCCGAGGGCGAAGGCCAGATGCAGAAAGCGGATGAGCAGCAGCTCTTTGTCCTCCCGCCCGGAGAGGAAATCCCGGCTGACGAGGTACTCTGTCTCGGGGCCAAGCTTTCTGCCAAAGCTGGCAAACACCCGCTGAGCCTTGGCGTGGTCGGTGGGGATGTCCTTGACCGGGTACAGGGTGGAAGTTTCCCGCTGGGGTGTCCACACCGCAAAGGGGATCTCGTGCTGGGCAAAGCTCTCGAATACACAGCACAGAAAGCCTTCAAAGCTGCTGTCGTAGAGGTACACCACATCCGCATCGTGGAGCCTGCGGGCTTTCTGAACTTGAACATTTACAGCGCCTTCGCCAGACATTGCACTGCCTCCTCCCGCACCATGCGCATGGCTGCGCGCGGTGCCACGCCCTGCGTGATCAGATCGTCCACCGCAGGCGGCGTGAACAGACTGAGCTGTTCGCAGCTGCCGCCGAACACGTTGGGTCGATGAGCGCCTGCGTGATGCGCTCCCGCCCGGCGGTGCCGCGGCCCGGGTGCGCACCCGCAAAACCCTTGCAGGTGATGAAATACTGTGCCCGCTTGAGCACCACGCCCATGCGCTTCAGCTCGTCCAACCCAAGGCTGGAAAGCTTGCGCGCGTGCCAGATGCGCCGGGCGCTTTTGGGGCCGATGCCCGGCACACGCAGCAACATTTCAAAAGGCGCGCGGTTCACATCTACCGGAAAAAGCCCGTAGTGCTGCACGGCCCAGTTGCATTTTGGGTCGAGGTAGGGGTTGAAGCTCTGGTTGGCTTCATCCAGAATTTCGTCTGCCTTGAACTGGTAAAACCGCAGCAGCCAGTCAGCCTGATACAGCCGGTGCTCCCGCAAGAGCGGGGGTTTGGTGTCCAGCGCAGGCAGGCGGGTGTCCTCGGCTACCGGGATGTAGGCGGAGTAGAACACCCGTTTCAGACTGTACTTCTGGTACATGCCTCAGTGAGCTTTAAAATGTGGTAGTCTGTCTCCGGCGAAGCGCCTACGATCATCTGGGTGCTCTGCCCGGCGGGTGCGAACTTTGGCGCATGGCGGTAGACGGTCAGCTCCTGTTTGCTCTGCGCGCCGGAAACTGCGATCTGCTTCATGGGCCGGAAAATGGAGTGCCGCCCTTTGTCCGGGGCCAGCAGGTTCAGGCTCTGCTCACTGGGCAGCTCCACATTCACGCTCAGGCGGTCGGCCAGATATCCCAGCTGCTGCAACAGTTCCGGGCTTGTGCCGGGGATGGCCTTGGCGTGGATGTAGCCCCCAAAGCGGTATTCGCCCCGCAGCAGCCGCAGGGCGGCCAGCATCCGTTCGGTGGTGTAGTCCGGCGTGCCCAGCACCGCGCTGGAAAGGAACAACCCTTCAATGTAGTTGCGGCGGTAAAACTCCACAGTCAGCTCAGCCAATTCCCGGGGCGTGAAGGTGGCACGGGGGATATCGTTGGACTTGCGGTTGACACAATAGCTGCAGTCGAAGGCACAGCAGTTGGTCATGAGCACCTTTAAAAGGCTTACACAGCGGCCATCAGCGGTAAAGGCGTGGCAGCAGCCCGGTGCATAGCAGCTGCCAAGAATGCCTGCCCGCGCGGTGCGGGATGCGCCGCTGGAGGTGCAGGCAACATCATATTTGGCGCTGTCGGCCAGAATGGTAAGCTTGTCCATCAGGGTCTGTTCCATGCAGAATACACCTCCAAAGTGGGAAAAACCGGAAAAAGGGTCAAAAAATAAAGCCATGCGCAAAATTGCAGATGGCTTTACATCAATTTGTGCCGAACTCCTTCAGTCACAGCTGCCGCCGTGCCAGCTCCCCCGGAGGAGGAGCCTTTGGCAGTACGGGAAAGTTTCTGGTTTTGCCAAGGCCTCCCTCCATGAGGGAGGTGGCTGCGAACAGCGTGAGCAGACGGAAGGAGTTATTACCACTTCGCCTTGGTCTCCACCACGCGGCCGGCGATGTGCAGATGGTTCAGGTCTTCGCCCTTGATGACCATTTCGCTGTAGGCCGGGTTGAAGGGCTGCAGCACCACGCAATTGCCGCGCTGGATATAGCGCTTCAGGGTGCCCTCGCCCTCATCGCCGTAGATCAGCACGCCAAGGTCGCCGTTTTCCAGTGTGTCCTGCTTGTGCACAAGGGCAAGGTCGCCGTCCTGAATGCGGGGCTCCATGCTGTCGCCGCGCACCACCAGATAAAAATAGTTGGAGGGGTCCTTCACACGGGCATACTCCTGACCGTAGTCCTCCTCAAAGGCGAGGGCACCGTAACCGGCCTTTACCGTGCCGATCACCGGGATCAGGCTTTCAGAATAGCTGCCAAAGAACCGCTCTTCCGGGGCGGAAACATTGCTTACCGGGCGGTACAGGCCCAGCAGATAATCTGCTGTGGTGTTCAAAAGCTCGGCAATGCGGGCCACGGTAGACGGATCGGGAGAGGACTTGCCGCTTTCCCATTTGCCGACAGCCTGCTGTGTCACGCCCAGTTTGGAAGCCAGCTCAGCCTGGCTGATGCCCTGCTTTTTGCGGCACTGCTTCAAAAGTTCTGAAAACGACATGGTATATTTCTCCTTTACACCGCGAGGAAATTTTCTTGTGTTTATTATACAACAAAAAGGTGTACTTGTAAAGACCTGAAACAGGCCAAGACCCAAAAAGGTTGTGGTAAATTTTGTTTTTAAGGGCTGAAAGAAAAAAATTGCCCCAAAGGCTTGACACCGGCGTGCAAATCTGGTAAATTAAATAGGCATTCGACACGGCGTAAGGCGGATGTCCACAAGGAGAGATGTCCGAGTGGTTTAAGGAAGCAGTCTTGAAAACTGCCGTACGCAACGTACCGTGGGTTCGAATCCCACTCTCTCCGCCATTTTTTATTGAATAAGTGTAACACACTTGCTCTGGAGTAGTACTCAAGAGGTCGAAGAGGCGCCCCTGCTAAGGGCGTAGGTCGTCTAAACAACGGCGCGAGGGTTCAAATCCCTCCTACTCCGCCAAGAAAAAGCTCGTTGATTCGTTGAAATCAATGGGCTTTTTCCTTTATAAAGGAAAAATGCGGCTTGTGGAACAAAAAGGAGAAACCAATGGCGTTTGGCGTTTTGGCAGGTCAGATCACGGTGATCTTTCTGGAAGTGCTGCTGGGCTATGTAGGTGCACGCAGCGGCATCATCAAGGATCGTGACAGCAAGTTTTTGTCGGATTTTATCATGAGGCTTCTGCTGCCCTGTACCATGCTGGCTGGTGCAGCCGTGGACGGTGAGCCGGAGCTGCTCACTCAGGCAGGGGTGCTGTTCGTGCTGCTGCTGGCACTGTTTGTGGTGACCACCGGCCTGTGCCGGTTGAGCAGCTGGCTGCACCACGACACGCCGGGCAAGTATGCGGTGCTGGTGGGCACGGCGGCTATGCCCAACTGCGGCTTCATCGGCCTGCCGCTGTGCAGCGCCCTGCTGGGCACCGCGCGCGGCACTGTGTTTGCAGGCATGGCCATGGCCTCTTATAATGTATGGTTCTTTACCTATGTGGTGTGCCTGTTCCGCCCTGGCGAGAAGATCCGGCCTCAAGACCTTCATCACCCCCACCAACATTGCCACAGTGGCTATGCTGGGTGCTGCTGGCCACCGGCTGGCGGCTGCCCGCACCGGTGCAGCAGTTCTGCAGTGCGGTGGGCGGCTGCACCACCCCGCTGGCGCTCATGATCGTAGGTGTGCTGCTGGCAGACAGCGACATCCGTGCGCTGCTGCACACCGGTTTCCTGTACCGGGTCACCCTGCTGCGCGGCATCCTGTTCCCGCTGCTGTTCATGCTGCTGCTGTGGCTGCTGCCGCTGGACAATGTGCTGCGCACCGGCCTGTCCATCATCGCCTGCTGCCCGGCCGGCAGCCTTGCCGCTGTGCTGGCCAAGCAGACCGGCACCGAAGCGACCCTTGCCAGTCAGGCGGTGGCCCACTCCACCGTGTGTATGCTGGTCACAGTGCCTGCCATGCTGCTGCTGACCGGTGCGATGTTCCCGATGTGAGAAGCTGTAAAAAGCCCCGCTGTCTTTGGACGGCGGGCTTTCTGCTGTTATAGCATAAGGTTCGTGATACCTGCTAGCACCAGCAGGTGCACCGGGTAGAACCAGTAAAAGGCTTTTTTCTGCAGCGGACTGCACGCGCCGCGCTGCCCGTTGTAGAACCAGACCAGCACAAAGGCCAGCGGCGCGGTCAGCTCGAACAAAAACAGCAGCGCACCTGCAAGGCACTGCCGCTTGCGGTCTGCGCGGGTCAGGTACAGGGTGCAGATGATGAGCACGCCGATGGCGTGGTAGTCGGTGTTGGCAGCCAGCGCCAGCGCGGCGCAGCCGCCCGCCCACACAAGCCCCTGCCAGCCGGGCAGGCCGTTTTCCTTTTCAAAGCGCTTGAGCCCTGCCATAGCCAGCACGCCCAGCGCCAGCGTCCAGTAAACGTTCTGGTGCTGCGGGGCGAACGGTGTGCGGAAAAAGGCAAGGTCAAAAGGCACCTCGCTCAGAAGGCCGAACAGCAGAAGCCGCCCAAGGTAGCCTTTGACGTTGTGGGTGTGCCAGAAAGCCCTCCACGGCCAGAAAGCAGAAGATGGGAAAGGCCAGCCGCCCGATATACCGCAGCACACGGTCTGCCGCCAGCAGGGTGCTGACCGGGATGCCACCGCAGCTGGCAGCACCGGCGGCGAGGCCGGCAGCAGGATACCGGCTTCGATGCAGGAAGCGCCGATGTGATCAATGAGCATGGTGATACAGGCGATGTATTTGAGCGCTGTGCCGCTGAGTCCACAGCGGACAGGGACTTTGGCAGTCTTGGTCATAAGAAATCCCTCACTTGATAAAAAATCTACTTTTTTGTGCTTTTTTTAATGATACGGCGCAGGCTGGCAGGCTCCTGCGTCATCTTTGACAAAATACGCCGGAAAGGCGCATAAATCGGGCAAAAATGCTTGACAGAAAAGGCACGGGATAGTACAATCAAGAAGATAATTGAACTATCTCAAATGAAAGATGAAAAAGATTCACAGAGAATCGGGCGTCTCCGAACCAGTAAAAACGGAAGGAGGCTTTGGGCATGACGCTTTTTTCCTACGAGATTTTTGATGCTGTGGCCCGGCAGGGCAGCTTCAACAAGGCGGCACAGCAGCTGCACCTGACCCCATCGGCCATCAGTCACGCCATTGCCGTAATGGAGGAGGAACTGGGCTTTGCTCTGTTCAACCGCGGCAAAAACGGCGTATCCATGACCAGCTACGGCGCATCCCTGTACCCCTCTATTCGCGATGTGCTCAACAGCGACGAGGCCCTCAAGCAGAGCATCGCCCGCCTGAACGGCCTGGAAAAGGGCAAGGTGAAGCTGGGCGTATTCAACTCGGTGTGTGCTTCGCTGCTGCCGGGCCTGCTCAAAAGCTTTATGACCCACTACCCGCAGATCGAGATCGAGGTGTATCAGGGCACCTACGACGATGTGAAGGAATGGCTGCGAACCGGTCAGGTGGATATCGCGTTCCTTTCCTCCACCTGCCGTGAAGAGTTCAACCTCACCGAGCTGTTCCGCGAGCCGCTGCTGTGCATCGTGCCGCAGGACTGGCCCGAACCGGAAAACGGCAGTGATGACTCCTGCCCTGATGAACGGCCAAAGCTTCGTTGTACAGTGCGATGCCACCGATGCTGAGATGCGTCAGTTCCTGAAAAAATATAAGATCGGCACCGAGCGCCGCTGCCATGTCATCGACGACCAGTCCAACATCGCCATGGTGGAAGCAGGTCTGGGCATTTCCATCATGCCGCAGATGCTGCTGCGCGACTGCAAGGCTGCGATCAAGATCTATCCCATCGAGCCAGAGGAAGACCGTGTGGTGGGCCTGGCTGTGCAGCGCCCCGCCGCAATGGCCCCGGCAGTGGAACAGATGTTCCACCATATCGTAGACTACTGCAGGCAGATCGAGCTGAGGTGAGCCGGACACCTTTATACTATACCATAAAACAGTCTGTGTGTGGAGCATGGACTGTTTTTTTATTAAGAAAGAGCGATTGTATCAGCGTGCAAAATCCGCTATACTTAGAAGAACAGGCTGGTTTTATGCAGAAGCCTTGATTGGAGCAGGAAGATGAAGACCATAAAACGACGTGCCTTTTGCAAGGCGGCAGCAGCTGCCGTGGCAGGCGTGCTGGCCCCGCACGCGGCGCAGAGGCTTTGCTGCCGCAGGCCGCACAGGCTGTGGTGGGCAGTGCGGTGCCGGAGGATTACTACTCCTTTGCTTTCCGCAGCGACCACAGCGAAACAGATCTCTCCCACGATTTTTATTATACAGATGCCTTTTTTGAGAACACGGCGCTGCAGTACAGCCACAAGCTGGCACTGGCGACGCTGGGCCTTGTGGCGGCAAGCGGCAACACCTACCAGAGCGATGCGCTTTACTGGGTGGAGGGTGAAGCGGGCCGTGAGGACAGCATTGCGGATGCCTACCAGAAGCTTGGCTTTGCCAATGCGGTCTATGCGGGCTACCAGTGCAGCCTGAACACCCCGGTGGATACCGCGGGCTGTGCTTTTGCGCAGAAAACACTGGTACAGGATGGCCAGCGCACCACCATTATTGCAGCCATGCTGCGCGGTGTCGGCTATGGTGCCGAGTGGGCCAGCAACCTGCATGTGGGCGAAGGCGGCGGGCACTATGGCTTTGTGACAGCAGCAGAGCATTTTTTGAGGATCTGCAGGACTACCTGAAAAAGCCGAGGCTGCAGCGGGAACGCTGGGCACCATCAAGCTCTGGCTGGGCGGCTACAGCCGCGGCGCGGCTGTGGCAAACCTGACGGCGGCGAGCATCCGGCAGCAGCTGCCGCAGATCGCGCAGGAAATACCTTTGTTTACACCTTTGCCGCACCGGCGCACTGACGGCAGCAGACCGCCCGGATCTGCAGGCGGACTACGACAACGACCACACTGCAGACGGCGGACTGAAAACGGATTGGGATGTAAGCAATATCTTCAACATCATTTCCAGCGGCGACATCGTGGCCCGCGTGATGCCGGAAGAGTGGGGCTACCACCGCAACGGAAACGACCGCTTTCTGCCCTCCACGGCGTACCAGAACGAGCTGGATGATCTGAGCATCATCGAGAGCCGGATGGGCGGCGTGCCGCTGCGGTTCGACCAGCTGGCCACAAAGGAAGATGTGGATTCGGTGATCGCGGCGGCTCTGGCGTTCTGCAAAAGCGCCGCAAATTACCACGAAAAATATGAAGCTGCCTTTATGGATATGCTGCAGTGTGCCTTTACCCTCTCGGAGAAAGAGGCAGCCGAGGGCGTGATCCTGGACGATGAAGCTGTGATGGAACGGCTGCGCAGCATGGAGAACATCCGCAAAATGTCGTGGACGAAGGTGCTGCGCTGCGTGATGACGGCTTCGGCCATGAGCAGACCCATTCTGGAGCAGGTGGGGGCCATTGTGCCGCTGCGGGCGCAGCAGGTGGTGGTGCCGGTGCTGGCGGTGGGTCTGTGCTACGAGGTGGAGAGCGATGTGCTGAAGCTGCTGGTGTACTACATCCTCAGCCTGATGAGCGTGAACGGCCCGGCAGACAGCGTTCTGCGTGCGGCATTCTGCCACTACCCGGAAAACTACATCACCCTGATGGAATATTACGACCCCGCCGAGCACGGCATGGAAGCCTATACCCGAAAATAAAATCTCCGGAAATAAAAAAGAGGGGCTGTTGCAAAATAAAAATGCGATAGCAGCTTGCACAAAGGAATAGCGCAAAATCAGAAACCCGGAACCCTTTTTGAGCCATTTTGGCCCTGAAAAGGTTCCGGGTTTTGTACATGATTTTTCAGAGAGCTATTTTGCAACAGCCTCTTTCATCGCTGCGCAAACGCGAAGTTATTGATCTTCCGAATCCAATCCAAGTTCTTTCAGCTCTTTTTCGTTTTGGATATCTTCATCGGTTTTCTTTCCGGTGATAGCACTATATGCTTCTTTGATGCCATTTTTAACTGCCCATTTGATAACGAAATACAGCGCAATCAAAATAATAATTGCGGTTCCTCCGCTTATGCCTAATTCATTCCACATGATTCAATCCTCCAAATGCAGATTTGTTGAACTGAGCCGAGTATACCATACTCTATTAAGAATAGCAAAAGGCAGGATACCACTACCATAGTGATACCCTGCCTTTGCTCGTTCCGGTTCTCGTCCTGTACCGCCCACCACAAAACGGCAGTCATCCCGGTAGACATTCCTAGCCGTTGGGAACCGCGGGCTAAGCAACAGCCCACTGGCTGATTGCTTACTCTGCCGACTGGCGTCGTCAGAGCCGCCCTGTTCGAGTCCTGTACCGCCACCAAACAAAAAATCCTCAGACGAAGTCTAAGGATTTTGTGGTGGACGGTACAGGACTCGAACCTGTGACCTCCTGCACGTCAAGCAGATGCTCTACCAGCTGAGCTAACCGTCCATATTCTGTTTTGCCGAAATCAGCTTGATTATATTACCATACCTTCTGCCAAAAAGCAAGTGCTTTTTCAAAAATTGTAAAACTTTTTTAAAGGCAGGGGCGCTGACTGCCCTTTTTACGAGCCAGCGCACATTTGGCGGCGGCAGGCGAAAGGTTTTCTGTTGCTCACACTGTTTTGTTGTGATATAATAATAAAGTTATAATAGGAATAGTATCGGAAGGTATTTGCAGCATGAGAGTTTTGGGCATCGACCCCGGCTACGCATCGTGGCTGGGGCGTGGTGGATTACGCAGGCAACCGGTTTGCGCCGGTGGACTTCGGTGCGGTGTGCACCGACGCGGGCGTGCCGTTCGAGCGCCGTCTGGACGAGGTGTATGCAGGCATCAAAGAGGTGATCGAGCGCACCCGGCCCGAGGTGCTTGCCATCGAAAAGCTGTTCTACCAGCACAATCAGACCACGGTCATCGGCGTGGCAGAAGCCCGCGGTGTGATCCTGCTGGCGGCAGCGCAGGCAGGCCTGCTATCTACGAGTACACCCCCATGCAGGTCAAGCAGGCTGTTACCGGTTACGGCAAGGCCGTGAAAAAGCAGGTGCAGGAGATGACCCGTGTGCTGCTGCATCTGCCCGCCGTGCCAAAGCCGGACGATACCGCCGATGCGCTGGCTATGGCGATCACTTTCTGCCACACCAACGGCAACCAGCTCAACCGCTTTGTCCGCCGTGTGGCCGGGCCGATCTGACCCTCTCACCGGTTCCGTCCGCCTGCAGCGGCGCGGCACCGGAGCTCTCCTGAAGGGCGAGCTGAACAGAGGAAAATTGGCCGACACAGAAACTGAGAGGGCTTTAAATGATCTACTGTCTGACAGGAAAAATCGTCAAAAAAAGCATGAGCGCGGTGGTGCTCAGCTGCGGCGGTGTAGGCTACTACGCCCAGTGCCCGGCCAGCGTGGCCGGGGCCTTGCCCGGCGTGGGCAAGGAAGCCACCATTTATACCGTGATGAGCGTCACCGAGAACGACGTGAGCCTTTACGGCTTTGCCACCGAGCAGCAGCAGGCCTGCTTTGAGATGCTGACCGCCGTGTCCGGCGTGGGGCCTAAGGTGGGCCTTGCATCCTGAGTGTGATGGAGCCGGACCGCGTGGCACTGGCGATCTCGGCGGGGGACCACAAGCGTTCAAGGCGGCTTCCGGCGTGGGGCCGAAGCTTGCACAGCGCATCGTGCTGGAGCTGAAGGATAAGGTCGCCAAGGGCTTTGTGGACGGCATCTCGCTGGAGGATGTGGCAGGTGCTTTTGCCGACACACAGGCTTCTCAGGGCAGCAGTCAGGCCATTGCGGCGCTGGTGTCGCTGGGGTACAGCCAGAGCGAAGCAGCGCTTGCCGTTTCCAAGATCGACGCGGCATTGCCCGTGGAAGAGATCATCAAACTGGCCTTGCGCAGCATGGCAGGCAGGAGGTAAAGAATGCAGGACGAAACTGCGCTGTACGGCGCAAAAATGATGCAGCCCGGCATGACGGCGGCGGACAGCGAGGAAAACAACCTCCGCCCGCAGCATCTGGAAGACTATATCGGGCAGGAAAAGGTCAAGCAGAACCTGAAAATTTACTTGGAAGCTGCCAAGCGGCGCGGCGAACCGATGGACCACATCCTGCTCTACGGCCCGCCGGGCTTGGCAAGACCACACTGGCAGGCATCATTGCCAACGAAATGGGCGTACAGATCCGTATTACCAGCGGCCCGGCCATTGAAAAGCCCGGCGACCTTGCTGCCCTGCTCACCAATCTGCAGGAGGGCGATGTACTGTTCATCGACGAGATCCACCGCCTGTCCCGTCAGGTGGAAGAGGTGCTGTATCCGGCGCTGGAAGACTATGCGCTGGATATCATGATCGGCAAAGGCCCCAGCGCCCAGAGCATCCGCATCAACCTGCCGCGGTTCACGCTGGTGGGTGCCACCACCCGTGCAGGCAGATCACCGGCCCCTGCGCGACCGCTTTGGCGTGCTGCTCAAGCTGGAGCTGTACAGCCGGATGAACTGAGCAAGATCATCCAGCGCTCGGCAGGCATCCTCGACCAGCCCATCACGCCGGAAGGTGCTTACGAGCTGGCCAAGCGCAGCCGCGGCACGCCCCGCGTGGCAAACCGCTTTTTGAAGCGCATCCGCGACTTTGCCACCGTGCTGGGCGACGGCATCATTGACCGGGATGTGGCCCTGATGGGCCTCAAGCGGATGGACGTGGACGCACTGGGTCTGGACGAACTGGACCGCAGTATGCTGCGTGCGATCATTGAAATGTACAACGGCGGCCCGGTGGGTCTGGAAACGCTGGCGGCGGCCCTCGGCGAGGAATCCGTCACGCTGGAAGACCTGTGTGAGCCGTATCTGATGCAGATGGGCTTTCTGACCCGGACGCCCCGGGGCCGCTGCGCAACGCGGCTGGCCTACGAACATCTGGGCTTGAAAGCGCCGGAGGCGCTGCGCCCGAGGACAACGGGCAGCAGAGTTTGTTCTGACCCTCTCAGGCCGCTTCGCGTCCAGCTCTCCCGAAGGGAGAGCTTCATGAGCGAAAAACCAAAAGATGCCAAAAAGCTCCCCCTTTTGGGGGAGCTGGCAATGCCGCAAGGCATTGACTGAGAGGGTTCTTCTTTCTATAGAAAGTGGGGTATTATTATGGGAAAATATTTTGGAACCGATGGTGTGCGCGGTGTTGCAGGCGCAGACCTGACCTGTGAGCTGGCAATGAAGATCGGCCGCGGCGCTGCTGCGGTGCTGACCGGCAGCACCGGCCACCGTCCGCGCATCCTGATCGGCAAGGACACCCGCCAGTCCGGCGATATGCTGGAAGCAGCCCTGACCGCCGGTCTGTGCAGCGTGGGTGCGGATGTGGAAAGTCTGGGCGTTCTGCCAACGCCCGCTGTGGCCTATCTGGTGGGCAAGTACAATGCCGATGCCGGCATCGTGATCTCTGCCTCCCACAATCCGATGGAGTTCAACGGCATCAAGATCTTTGCCGGTACCGGCTATAAGCTGCCGGACGAGGTGGAGAACCAGATCGAGGTCTACATTGACAACGACTGCGCGGGCATTGAGCTGAAGACCGGTGCCGAGGTGGGCCGTGTGTACCGCCGCGATGACGGCCTGCAGGACTATGTGGATCACCTGTATGAGTCCATCCACGGCGACCTGACCGGCCTGAACGTCTGCATCGACTGTGCAAACGGTGCTTCTGCCGCTGTGGCGCAGAAGCTGTTCCCCCGTCTGGGCGCAAAGTGCACCTTTATCGGTATTGCACCGGACGGTGAGAACATCAACAAGGGCGTGGGCAGTACCCATCTGGAAAATCTGGAAAAGGCCGTGGTGGAAGGCGGTTTTGACTGCGGCATCGCATTTGACGGCGACGCGACCGCTGCCTTGGCTGCGACGAAAAGGGTCAGGAGATGGACGGCGACAAGATCATTGCCCTGCTGGCGATGACCATGAAGGAAAAAGGCCGTCTGGACGGCGACACCGCTGTGGTCACGGTCATGTCCAATCTGGGCTTCATCAAATATATGGAGAGTCAGGGCATCAACACCGAAAAGACCGCTGTGGGCGACCGCTATGTGCTGGAAAACATGCGTGAGAACGGGTTCGCCATCGGCGGCGAGCAGAGCGGCCATGTCATCCTGCTGCACCATGCCACCACCGGCGACGGTGAGCTAACCGCCGGCAAGCTGCTCAAGCTGCTGGCTGAGAGCGGCAAGAAGATGAGCGAGCTGAACGGCATCTACGCCCAGTACCCGCAGGTGCTGGTGAATGTGACCGCCAACGCCGTCCAGAAAAAAGCTTACAAAGAGGACGAAGTTCTGGCCGGTTTCATTGAGAACGAGCAGCAGAAGCTCATGGGCATGGGCCGCGTGCTGGTGCGGGTGTCCGGCACCGAGCCGAAGATCCGCGTGATGGTGGAGGGCCAGGATCTGGACGCCATCCACCGCTGCGCCGACCGCATCGTGGATAAGATCAACAAGCGCATTCTGGCCAGTAAGAAACGGATAAAAGAGAAGGGAGGACGCTATGCGCCCTGCAGATACCTGGAAAGACTATGAACTGCTGGATGCCACCGACGGCAACCGTCTGGAGCGCTGGGGTGAGACCATCCTCATCCGCCCGGACCCGCAGGTGGTGTGGAAAACGCCCAAGCAGAGCCCGCTGTGGGCAAAGGCAGATGCTGTTTATCACCGCTCCAATCAGGGCGGCGGCGAGTGGGAGTACAAGCGCCGTCTGCCCGAAAAGTGGAAGATCAGCTGCGGCGAGGGCGAGGATAAGCTCACCCTCATCGTCAGCCCCACCGGCTTCAAGCACACCGGCGTGTTCCCGGAGCAGGCCGTCAACTGGGCATGGTACGCCCAAAAGATCCGTGCCGCAGGCCGCCCGGTAAAGGTGCTGAACCTGTTCGGCTACACCGGCGGTGCCACGCTGGCCTGTGCGGCGGCAGGTGCACCGTCTGCCATGTGGATGCCTCCAAGGGCATCGTGGCGTGGGGTAAGGACAATGCTGCGGCAAGCGGCCTTGCCGACCGGCCCATCCGCTGGCTGGTGGACGACTGTGCCAAGTTCGTTGCCCGCGAAAAGCGCCGCGGCAACACCTACGACGGCATCATCATGGATCCGCCCAGCTACGGGCGCGGCCCCGGCGGTGAGATCTGGAAGCTGGAGGACTGCATCTACGACCTCATCAGCCAGTGCGAAGAGGTGCTGAGCGATACGCCGCTGTTTTTTGCAGTGAACAGCTACACCACAGGCCTGTCCCCGGCGGTCATGGAATATATGCTCAAGACCACGCTGGTGCCCCGCTTTGGCGGCGAGACCTCCTGCGACGAGATCGGCCTGCCGGTCTCTGCCACCGGCGGCGTGGTGCCCTGCGGCGCAACCGCCATCTGGGAAGAATAAATACTCCTTCCGTCATGCTTCGCGATGCCACCTCCCTCCAGGGAGGGAGCTTTCTGGACGGCAGA
>ENA-OQER01000184-OQER01000184.1-human-gut-metagenome-genome-assembly--contig:-NODE-184-length-34546-cov-4.765246_pt1 | contig 34546 bp, 42 predicted proteins | sample MGYA00242797_ERZ504639 | MGnify/ENA primary metagenome ERZ504639 (study PRJEB26092, sample SAMD00036306) | human gut metagenome | host: Homo sapiens | study: EMG produced TPA metagenomics assembly of... | reverse complement strand
CCTTTATATTGTAAGCTTCCGGAATATTCACGGATTCTTCCGGAATAATCCGGTTTTTTCCGGAAGAATCCCCTCTTTCAAAGGAACGGGCGCTTCTGAAGGTTCCGTGAAGGGAACAGAGGTGACTGCCACAGATCCACAGATCGGAACGGACGCCGCTTCCACAGGAAGCTGTGCCCGGGAAACCGGGAAGGAGGATTTTTCTTCGGAAAGAAGATTTATTTCTTCCGGAATGACTGTCTTGCGCTTGGCCGCTTGACACATGGACACATATCGGATCTGGATGGAGTGCCCTGTCAGAATGCCGTACTGTTTCCAGATTCCGGCATTGAACAGCCCCGTTTCCGTACAATAGTTGATGATCCGGAGAACCTCCTCTTCCCTCATGTTCCAGTATTCCGCACAATCGAACAGCTCGTCCTGTGTGAAACGGATATAACAGCCTTCCACACGGTAGATCTCATTCAGGACATACTGGTATATCGCATAACCGGCACAGCTGTGTTCCTTTCTCAGCTTGCGGATCTTGATGTCACGGAACCGGTCCGTTTCGGCCCTGTAGTACTCAAAGCCTTTTCTGGCAATTCTTCCCATAATTATACGTTTTAAGAATTTTTTTTCAGTGTGAAACAAACAGGATTCGAACCTGTATCACCAGCCTGCATACAATGCGGTGACTTGCCTGTTAGTCCATTGTTCCGTTACGATTCTGATAAATATCTCATTAAACTATCCTTATCTCTAAAAAGTCTTTTTCCCCATTGTGGATAATTGTTTCTGGGCACACTTAGCCCATCTGACAGCTTATAAACCATAAGAAAACTATCATCAGTATAGGATATTTCGATAATTATTTTGCTTATACTTGTATGGATAATGTTATCCCCGCTCAGATAGCATACGCTATCTCCTACGTTAAATTCAGTATCTATATTCATACCTATATCGTTATTAGTCAATTACCAATCTCCACCATCATTTAATATGCCATCAATAGTAGTTACACTATTTTCAATATTGCTACCTCCATATTGCGTAAATTCCGGTGTAGGATTATTGTCTGTATCTCCATGCATCATTACATGAAGCGAACCACTGGCTGAATACAGCCAAAGACGCTTACCATCCTTTTCCCACTTTTTTGCAAGTCGTTTCAGAGAGTCAATCAACTTACATTCTTCGGGAGTACATTCTATCCCAGCTTCTGTTTGATATTTGCTCATATCGAATTAATTTTAAATATTAATCTTTTTCTAAAAAAGTGTTAGTAGTATTCAACACTCCGGCTGAATCCCGATTTTTACCATCACGCACAAAAAAACTATCGCTTAACAGCCTTTCATAATCGATTTTATTCATAAGAATAACACTCGCATTGCCATCTATATACAGTTTGCATTGCATGAATTGAGTTCCTTTTACTTCCTCAATTACATCTATTTGCATTGTTCTTTTTTTTACTCATATCTGTCCAATTTTAAAATTTCATCAATAGATGATAAAACACTCTCCAGTCTTTCCAACTGCTCAGAGTATTTCATAAGAAGATTTTCTTCTCTTTCCGTAGCCTCCCCTCCATTGTGAATATCATTATACTTTTCGTATTTTGATTTTACACTCTTATATGCTTTCTGAAAGAACGGAAGCAATATCTTACATTCCTCTTTGGTCATACAGACCGTTATCTCGTATGGAGATGAATACGATTTTCTAGTGCCATCTATGTGACTCATTTCTGTTCGTTATTGAAGTCATTAATATAACTACGCCCAGCATCAGTTGGACGATAAACAACATCACCAAATGGTCCAGCCGATTTCGTCAACAAACCGTTTTTTACCATTTCTTCTAAATCATCAGAGGGTTTACTATAACCACCCCATCCTTTTTTGCAGATATTCCTTAAATGAATAAGCTGCATCTTACTTAATTCTATATTCATTTGGTTCATATTTATTCGAGTTCGAAGATTCTGTTGATGGTGTCAGCTAATTTATCATTGATGATTTTCGAGTTCCAACTGTCAAATTCAAGAATAATACCAACTTGTCTGGAACTGCCGGAGTCTGTATAAGACCTGCCATTGTGATATTTACAGGCAGGTTCTCCTCTTTGGCTACCTCTATAAAAGCGTTTGCCAGTTTTTTTAACATTTCACATCTTATCAACATAGTATTTTCGGATTAGTGATTATGAATTGACAGCCATGAAGAAACCGGCATTATTATACTGTTGCCTGATTTCTGCGGATGTAAGAATATGATACTTGGTATACAACTCAGCATTGAACAAGTCAACCTGAATACAATACTCCACGATTTTCTCCACTTCTTCCGGAGAGAGTGCCCAATAGTCCGCTACTCTGCAAAGCATATTCTTACACCAATACAATGAATGGTTTCCTGTACGGAATATCTCATTTTCTATATAATCATAAACCGCATATCCATTACATCCATATACAGTTTTCAGATCACTAACTTTGGTTTCATGCAACTGTGATGTCCTTTTATAACAAGGCAGGAATGGAATAATCTTATTGTCTGAAATAACGGATTTCATAATGTCTTTTATTTAAATTTCGGTAATAAGGATGCAGTTCAGATTCTTATTGAATTCTGAACAAAAGATTGTTGCTGCAAAAAATTATACTCTTGCAGGTATATCGTATCTTTTACGTATTTTTTTTACGTAATTGAAAACAGTCTTTTCACAGACTTTTGGAAAAGAGGGATTATTCTCCTTTAGATATTCATGAATCTGGGTGGAAGAATAATAAGGACAGGTTATCAGCAAATGCTTAACTGACTCCTCATAAGGATCGAGACGGCAGGAATAAGAAGGGCGCGGACGATTGCCATGTTGAAGAAGCTCATCAACATTTAATCGGGAAAGCCGCATGACTCTGCCGGGAGGAAGTTGCAGCTTCTTTGCTATTTGAGAACGGCTCAAGCCAAGAAGTCGAAGTTCGGCAATGTTATGCCAGTCGTGGTAGTCTTCTGTAATCTTTTTTGCATCCATTTTCTACATAAATATAGTTTTCGTAAAGTGAAATATTTAATGTTACGAAAAAGTGATGCGGCAAAGTTACGAGTTACATCGAGTTCATAGTAGAAGGTTTCCAGGTATTGCTCCGTGTCGGTCTGCCCGCGCAGGAAATAGAGGCTGTCCAGGTGTGTAGCGCCGCTGCGGAAATAGCGGATAAAGTCGAGGCGTTTCTGCGTGTACGCGTTGATGGCCCGAACATGGGCGTCCAGGTACTCCCGTTGTGCCTCGATACTTCCTACCGGACGGTTCATCTCGATATTGTAGAGCTTGCGGTAATAGATCAGACGGCAAAAAAGACGAGGTTTGATTTCTTTGAAGAACTTTATTTCCTCGTCATCGTTTTGAAAACGGTAGCCGATGATATATTGTTTCAAACGGTCGAACGCTTCTCCCAGGACACGTGACGCTTCAAGCGACTTTTTCAACACGTCGGTATCCCGCGATTCGATACGTTCGATACTCCGCAGGACTTCGCTGTTTAATTTTTCTATAAATGCAATCATAATCCGTCTTGTTACTTTCGCGTATAAAGTTAGCGAATCGAAAAACCGGCGGATTACGATTTTTATCTTTCTCTTCGTTTTTTTATCACGGAGCCGATTTTAATGTCAGATCCGACCTTCCTGGCGGATGGAAGTGGGATTGCTCCCCATATTCCGCTTGCAAAAGTCCGTAAAGTGGGATTGGGCGGAGAAACCGCACATGTAGCTATTTCCTGCAACGTGTAGTGTGTCGTCCGCAACAACTCCCCGATACGTTCGATACGGCGCTGACGTAACCACGAGGAGGCCGAGCAGCCGAAAACCCGCTGGAAACGCCGGCGGAAGGTAATCGTGCTGGAATACCCGCAAACCCCGGCGAGTTCCGTGACGTTATCCGAGGCAAGATAATTCGATTTGACACGGGAGATGAACTCGTAATCGTCCCCCAGGTGCAACAGCTCCTCGAACTCCCCGACATCGGCGGGAGTGAGATGTTCATAAGAGGCGTCGAGCATTTTCAGCATGACAGCAGCGTTACATTCAACGGGCATACCCAATGTCTTACGGGCTTCACGCAGGTAATTCTTGAACCGCAGCCGCAGCGTGTCGTGATGCGGGTAGGAACACTCGGACAGAATGGTGCAAACCGTCCGCAGTTCATCGACACAACAGTAGCCGAAATACCACGTTACAAGACGCTCGACGTAATGGACGACATGAAATTCCTCCGAAAGCATCAGAAGAAGCAGGAACGGGGTGAAATCCTGGTATTCCCTCGTTATGGGACGGGGTGCTTCGTCAAGCAAGGAGGCGATGTCCCGCATCAGCAGAGAATCTCCCGAGTACGCTTTTATTTGTTCGGAACTGCGGGCATAATCCCGGTAACGCGATATGACCGCCGACAAAGCATTGAACTTCACGGCGTGAACGCTTCTATAAAGGAAGGGCGAAGACTGTTGTAAATGGATAAGTCGGTTTGCATAAGTCATTTCTATAAAACGGAGCCGCATCCCCTTGTTGCCAAACTCCGCAAGTCGTTACTTATGAACCGCTTGGAACACGGTACGAATCCTAATTACAAATATATCGCATCTGATAATCCGGAACAAATATCAGCAGGTAAAAATGAAAATAAACCTCGTTATTTTTGATTATTACCTGCAATAATATTATATTTGCAAACAAATAAGAGTTGTTTGACAGCATGAGAAATATAGTGTATCAAAGCACTTTACCAATTTCTTATCCGTTGCCCATTCTCATGCGAGTTTCTTTTAATCTATTTGTAGTCAATTAAATACCTTCAGACTACATCAAATATACAAAATAGTGTACTCTCTAAAGCCGGATCAGCAAGCGATGTATTGGGAAAAGTACCGGGTGTAATAAAAGAGAGGAATTCCTATGAAGTACTTGGCAAAGGAACACCTCTTATTTATATCAATGGGCGGCAGGTACGTGATGATTCGGAATTGGATCAACTAAATTCGGAAGATATTAAGAGCGTAGAAGTTGTTACTAATCCCGGTGCACGTTATGATGCAACTGTAACTGCCGTTATCCGTATACAGACTATCCGGCGTGCCGGAGATGGTTTCGGCTTCGATCTCCGTTCCAGTTACTATCAGAGCCAGAATGTAGACTTGATAGAGCAATTGAATGTAAACTACCGCCATAATGGACTTGATATTTTTGGTATATTCCGTTATTTAAAGAACGAATATATCATGAAAAATGATATTGTACATACCTTGGAGTCTGATTCTTTATGGAAATATCAGAATCTATTGGATGGAACTGTAGTAGACAAGTCTTTACGAGGTGAAATAGGAGCTAATTATAGCCTGAATGATAAACATTCACTGGGATTCCGCTATACTCTTACTTCCCGTCCAAATACGAAGTCGGATGTATTTACCTCTAATGAGGTTACAGCCAACAATCAGTTTTATGACCACTTGGAAAATCAAGAGTATTCTTCTACTTCCGGTAAGCCTACTCATCAACTAAATGTTTATTATAATGGTACTGTGGGAGATTTGAATATTGATTTTAATACAGACTATTATACTAATACTTCTACAGGAAAAGGTCTTTATCACGAAGTCAGTCAAGAGCAAGAAAGTCGGGATGTGCATACACAGAGTTACATCAGAAATAAATTGCTAGCTTCTAAATTGTACTTTCTTATCCGTTGTTTGGAGGTAATCTTTCGGTAGGCGGAGAATATACGGATACCCGTCGCAATGACGAGTACCGTAATCCGGAGAAATATGTGGAAAGTACCATCAGTCGTGTAGAGGAAGATGGATTGAGTGGCTTTGCCGAATACAGCCGTCAGTTCCCGATAGGTAACCTTTCATTGGGTGTAAGATATGAGCATGTAACTTTTGATTATTATAAGGATGGTGTGCACATGGATGAACAGAGCCGTATGTATGGAAACTGGTTTCCTAATCTTTCTTTTTCAAGAAAACTAGGTTCTGTCCGGGCACAGTTGAGTTATACTGCTAAAACGCAACGACCTACTTATAGCCAGTTAAGCAACAATGTCACCTATGTAGACCGTTTCACTATGCAACGTGGTAACCCATTGCTGGAGCCGTGCACCATTCACGATATTTCATTGGTCGGTACATGGCGTTTTTTACAGTTACTTGTCAGCTATCAGCAGTGGCGTAAGGAAATCATTTATTGGGGAGATCCGATAGATAATGGCAATTCAATGATGATGACTTACCTCAATTATCATAATCGTCCGACTTTGAATGTTTCTTTCTCTATTTCACCGGCTATTGGCTTTTGGCATCCTAACCTAAATATCGGCGTGAAGAAACAATGGATGACAATAGATGGCATAGAGTTTAATAAGCCTCGTCCTACAATAAGGTTCAACAATACATTTGAACTTCCTGGTGATTTTCTTGTCAGTTTGGATGGGCTTTTTATGGGAAAAGGAAATTATCAGAATTTGTATCAGTTCAAAAATTATGGTACAGTTGACATCTCTGTCCGTAAGTCATTTTTAAGGGATGCCTTAAGTCTGGAACTTCGAGGGAACGATCTTTTTCATGGTTCACGTAATTATTGGCAAACATATTTTGGCAGTATTATTTGGGAGCAGACTAATCAATGGGATACTCGTGAATTTTCTATTACTTTGCGCTATAAGTTTAATACAACAAAGAGCAAGTATAAAGGGACAGGAGCGGCAAATGATGAGCTAAGACGTTGTGATAATTTCAAAAAATAAAAAGTATAGAACATGAGGAATTGATTTTACTACTCGGATTAGTGTTACAAGTGATTATTGTTAATGCACAGAGTGTTTCCGGCTTATTAGTTGATGAAAAAGGAAATCCTGTCAGTTTTGCTAATGTGGTATTGTTATCTTCTAAAGATTCCTCTTTTGTGGCTGGGACTATCTCAAAGAATATGGCAAACATATCAGAATGAAAGTAATGATGAAATAGTTAAAAGATATCTTGATGAGAATTTTTTTAATTGAAAAAAGAAGGGTTTAATTTGTCTGTTAATACAAATTATAATGAATTTAGTGGAATATCATGCTATGCGGATAGAATAAACTATGCCAATATCTTGGTTGTTTGAAGAAAAAATATTGTAATTAAATTATAATTTTAGATATATGAAAATACTTGTTTGCATAACCTTTATTCTAGGTAGCTTTTTAACTCTGTATGCTCAGGGAGAAGCAGGAATTTCCGGTAAGGTATCAGATGTCAAAGGACAGCCTGTTTCTTATGCCAATATCACATTGCAGCGCGTTGATTCTACATTTGTCACCGGATGTACTTCAGATGAGAAAGGTAAGTTTGTCATAAGTAAGCTGGAAGCAGACAATTACTTGCTTCAAATCTCTTTTGTGGGCTACATCACCCAAGTAATCAGACTGGATAATTTGAGCCGCCCGTTGGATATAGGTACTATCCAACTTGCTGATGAGGCAATAATGCTGCAAGGGGTTACTGTAAAAGCATCGAATGTGATGAAACGGGTAGACCGACAGATAATTTTGCCTACCGACAAACAGGTAAAATCATCTACTTCGGGGTATGAATTGTTGAGCCACATGCAACTGGCGGGATTGAAAGTGAATAGTATTGAACGAAAAATTACTACGGTCAGCGGAGGAAGTGTGCAGCTGCGCATTAATGATATTGTAGCAAGCACAGCTCAGGTACAAGCATTAAGACCGGACGAAGTCTTAAGAGTGGAGTATATTGATAATCCAGGAGTGCGTTATGCAGATACTGAAGTTGAGGCTGTGATTAACTATATAGTCCGTCGGGCAGAGTCGGGCATATCCGGGGGTGTTAGCTTTACAAATGCTGTGACTACCGGGTTTGGGGATGATAATGTGTATATTCGTGCAACTCATAAATTGTCACAATTCGGGCTGAATTATTATTTAAGTTATCGGGATTATGATGACCGAAAGGTGGATGAAGAGCAAATGTTTTCTTTTACCGAAGCAAAGGAACGTCGGCGTGAACTGATTGGTATCTCCACTCCTTTCAGTTACCAAGACCATTCGATTGAGGCAAGTTATAATCTTACAAAACCAGAAAAGTATATATTTAATGCTGTCTTTACGGAAAATATTTATAATTCACCTCATGGAGATTATGGACAATTGATAAAAGAAACGGAGCAGAAGGATTTATATAATTACACACGTTCCGAATATAATTATCATTCTCCTTCACTTGATTTATATTATAAAAAGTTTTTGCTTCACGACCAGTTTCTTGCCTTAAATGTGGTAGGGACTTATATAGGCTCTGATTATGAACGTGAATATAGTGAAGCACATAGTGAGGCCGGTGCGCCTGTGTCTTCTTATGATTATGGTACGGACGGCTCCAGATATTCATTAATTGGTGAGGGCATCTATCAAAAAAACATTTGATAAAATAACTTTGACAGGTGGGATTAAATATATGCAGGCATATACCCATAATCGTTATACAGGTGATGTAAATGAATCTGCGGAAATGCATAATTCAAGTCTTTACGGTTACGTACAGGCGCAAGGGAAATGGGCGAAATTAAATTATTCATTGGGTATAGGTGCATCTCGTCAGGATTTTGATGAATCGGAGGAAGGGTTTACTTTCTATATGTTTCGTCCTATGTTGTCACTTTCTTATCCTGTTTTTAAAGGGGCAAGTCTGCGATATAATTTCACTTGCTCACCTTCTGTCCCCAGCCTGTCAGCATTGAGTGATATTCGCCAGCAAACAACGGATTTGGAGGTAAACAGAGGAAACCGGAATTTGAAGCCTTATCGTTCATACATTAATCGTCTGCAATTATCATGGGGGAACAAGAGAGTAAGTTTCCAGCTAAGTGGAGGACATCGCATTAGCAAAAATCCTATCATGGAACAGATAAAGTGTGTATCTCAACCGGACGGGAGCTATATTATTGAGTATGGAATAGACAATCAGAAACGCTTTACTCAATGGAATGGAAGACTTTATACTAATATAAATGTGATACCGGATTTATTATCTATTAGTTTGTATGGTGGGTTCAACAGTTTTGAGAGCAAAGGAAATTCTTATTTACATCACTATACAGCTTGGTATGTTGGTGGAGACGCTTCTTTGAACTATAAGAATTTTTCTTTATATGGGTCTATAGGAAACCGATATAATTCACTGTACGGAGAATCAATAGATTATGGAGAAAAAAATTCTGTTATACAATGTTCTTATAAATGGAAAAATATGAGTGCCGGTATTGGAGTGCTGTATCCTTTTACTCCTGCTGGTTGGAGTGCCGGTTGGAAACTGATGAGTGAACGGGTGCAGAAAAAGAGTTGGACTTACATCAAAAATAATGCAAACATGGTGGTGCTGACATTCTCTTGGAATTTTAATTCTGGACTAAAACATAAGACAGAGGAAAAGTTAATGAATAATGTGGATCGTGAAACTGGTATTGCAAGATGAATAAGATAGGAAATATGCCGGATAAATAATCGTAAAAAGAAAATGCTATGAGGACACTGATTTTATTGCTCGGATTATTATTAAATTCTATTGTTATTGACGCACAGAGTGTTTCCGGCTTATTAGTTGATGAAAAAGGAAATCCTGTCAGTTTTGCTAATGTGGTATTGCTATCTTCCAAAGATTCATCTTTTGTGCAAGGTACAATTAGCAATGAACAAGGAATTTTCAGCATAGACCAAACAAGCGGTAACAATATACTCAGAATTTCTTGTCTTGGCTTTATTCCGGTGACAAAAGCCTATACTCAATTTCCGGTAACGATTGTGATGCATGAAGATGTTAATCTGTTGGGGGAAGTCGTGGTAAAGGGGAATCGCCCGTCATATAAACTTACTTCCGAAGGGTTGCAGACCCATGTACAAGGAACAGTGCTTAGCATAATGGGTACGGCGGAGGATGTGTTGAAGCATATACCGGGACTTCAGAAGAAAAATGATGTGTATGAGGTATTTGGAAAAGGGAGCCCGATAATCTATGTGAATGGGAGATTGCTGCGTGATTTGTCGGAACTGGACCAGCTGAAGTCAGAAGATATTAAGAATGTAGAACTGATTACCAGCCCCGGTGCAAGATATGATGCGTCTGTGAAAGCAGTGGTGAAGATTACTACCCGCCCCATAAAAGGGGAAGGATTTGGATTTGATGTGCGTTCCGGTTATAATCAGTGGGAGTATGCCGGTTTCGTGGAACAGTTGAACTGGAATTACCGGCGTGATAAATTGGATGTGTTCGGCACCGTGTATTATAGAAAAAGTGAAGGGTTTGACGAAAGCCGGTTTACTCAAGATGTGCATGTTGATACGCTTTGGCATCAGGACAATTATCAGTCGCAAAAACGAATCAACAGGCATTTACCAATATCGCAGGTGTGAACTATGCATTCGATGAAAATAATTCAATTGGAGTAAAATATACATTGAAAGCCAATCCGGATGCCCGCTATCACACTATATTTAATTCGGATGTATATGCCGACGGCACGCATTATGACTATCTGGCGAATGATATCAATGCCACTGCGTATTATAATCCCTCGCATTCGGTAAATGTTTATTATAAGGGGATGGCGGGAAAAACGGAGATTGATTTTAATGCGGATTATCTGTTTGACAAAAACGGAGACAATACGATACAACGTGAAGAAAGCAGCAATAAGGAAGATAGGGTTGTCACTTCTACCAATACATTGAGAAGTGAACTCTTTGCTGCCAAACTGGTGCTGAGCCGTCCGCTGCTTGGAGGAAATGTCATGATAGGGGCTGAATACAGTCATACGGAGCGGCAGGATGATTATGTGAATCCGGAAGGTTATGTGCCGACTTCATTCAGTGAACTGAAAGAGCAGAATATCAGTCCGTTTTTAGAGTATAGCCGCAATACCCCCATAGGGCAACTCTCCGTGGGGGGACGTTATGAGTGGGTGAACTTTGATTATTATGAGGATGGGAATATATGGAAGGACAAAGCCGGAATTTCAGTAATTTCTTTCCGAGTGTTTCATTGGGTTCTGAAATAGGCGGAGTGCAGTTGCAGCTTAGTTATGCGGCGAAGACGCGTCGTCCGTCCTACCAGCAGTTGAGCAATAATGTGACGTATGCCAATAGGTTCACGCTTCAGTCCGGCAATCCGTTATTGGAACATGAGGTGGTGCATAACGTTTCTTTGATGGGGGCATGGAAGTTTATGCAGTTCAGTATGGATTATAATGACAGAAGAAATGCAATCATTTACTGGGGGGAACAAATGGAGTATAATCCGGCGGTAACGCTTATTTCTTTCAAAAATCTCCATAGCTTGAAGTCTGTTTCGGCATTCTTGTCATTGGCGCCTAAGTTTGGAATCTGGTCGCCGCAATTGAATTGGGGAGTACAGAAACAATGGCTGGATCTGGAGACTACCGATGGATTGCTGAAGATGAACAAACCGATGTTTACGGGGGCTTTTAATAATACGTTTAATTTTAATCACGGCTGGATGGCTTCGGTGGAAATGAATTATCAAAGTAAAGGCGATATGGAGAATTGCTCGGAAACCAAGAATATTTTTTATGTGGATGCCGGGGTTACAAGTTCTTTTGGGGGGATAGGATGTCTGTGAAACTGAGTGGTACGGATTTGTTCCATGGTATGAAGTCTGGAAACCGTATGTATTATAACCGGGCATCTTCTTTGCAAATTAATAATTATGATAGTAGGAAAGTGATGCTGACGGTACGCTATAAATTTAATGCTACGCGTAATAAATATAAGGGTAGTGGTGCCGGAGAGAGTGAGAAGGAAAGATTATGAGTGCCTACTTTTCACATCTCATTTGTTCTTACCCAGCTTATATACCATTTGGCGGAATAAAGGTACGTTTAACCATATATATTCGTACCAATGTTCTACCTTTCTTTTCCATAGTTTGCTCCAGCTATATATTTCCCACCATTTTAGATGGAGATTTGCCGAATTCATAAAATTTTGTGTGGGAAAGAGGGTCAGGGCTATTCCTTTTATCCATAATGTTTTCATTTCGTCCGCCCAATATTGCATGAGTCCGAATTCCGGTTCCCAGATAATGAATCGGGATTCATGGATGCCGTAACAGACTACATATCCCGGTACATTGAAATCATTGAGAGTGAAAAGGATGATGGGAAGTTTTCTTTGTGTTAATTGATGAATGTTTTGCAAACATATTTCGGCTTTCATGCCGGAATATATAGCCCCTTGTTTCATTCCTGCCAAGGTAAGCTTTCCATTTATTTTGCACCATTCGGTCAATGTATGTATGTCCGTTTCTTTTCCGTTGTAATATTTTATGACAGTGAGCAGGCAAGCTACCTCTACAGGGCACTTGGCATTGGAACGGACAAATGATTTCTTTATTTTATCAAGTTCGTATTCTGTCATAACCCGGTTTGTTTTATAAGAGGAAACTCATGGAGCGGCCGCAATCACTTAAAAAAGAAATTCATTGGAGCGATTAACGTTCATTTGGACGTGGAAGTAGGTATGAACGCTGAATTACTTTAATAAATGTGCGGCCGGGTGTCCGCATGAGTTATATCTGTTACGTTCTGCTCTTTCTATTAACATATCGGCTATTTTGTTTATTTCCCGATTTTTACGTTCAAAGAAATCGCATAACTCTTTCGCTTTTTGTGTTAGTGTTATTTTATTTTGTAATGCATATTCTATTTGTTGCTCCAATTTCATCGGAGTTATGTTTATCATATTTTTAGGCGAATATCTCAGTACCGGTATTTGAGCAAAGGTACAATCCAGCCATACATCAGAATATGAGTCGGTCAAAGCCAAATCGCATAATGGCAATATGGTGTTAAGGTTCAGCGTGCGGAATAATTCCATGTTGCGGGCAATTCAAACGATTGATATACATTTTGTATGTCGGTTAATAATATGAATTGGTACCGGGGATTTCTGATGGAACTTCTTTTTATAACTCTATAAAAATCTTCTAGTATCTTTGAATTTTTATTTCCTTTTCCCAATAATCCGACAATAATATTTCTTCCTTTGTCTTTTTTTATATCCTGCAATCTCTTTGCCAACGATTCCACACGTGGTCCGGAACCAGATGACAGGTAGGGAGTGGGTGGCAGATAAAGTACAGAAATATCTTTGTCCTGTATGTTTTTTGGTTCGCAACTGCATGGCTATGAAAATATAGTCAATGGCTAGCTGCCGATAAAGGGAGGCATGTGCTGCATGCCGACAATCTAGAAGCGTTAGGTCGGGCTTTAACCAACGGAAATCATCTGGATAAAGTACGCAGTTGCTTATTCCTTTATTATATAGTACAGGCGTAAAAGCAGGGTTTGAGGTATAGGTATAGTATACCTCTTGTTTCTTTTCCCGCAATATCCCTGCTAATTTGATGGTTATCAATAGCTGGCTTTTGTCTGGTGTTATGTCAAGAAGGAAATTCAGCATATATTATTGCGCTAATATGGATTTGTTTAATGAACTTTTTGGACAAATTATATTCATAGAAATTGGAACATGAAAGTTCCAATTTCTAATGAATCAAGTTAGCGGTTTAGGTATATTTTAGTCGGGTTATGAAACAGGTCTGTCACTCTTGAGTGAAATATCCCGTTAAATGTCCGGAAGGTGTACCTGTTATTTCTAGTTTATATTCTCCTGCAGGGAAATTTGCAATAGAAATTGTGATGTAAGCGCTCTGTACTTCAGGAATATTATTTTCATAAACGACGCTCCCTTTTGCCATATCTGTAATGCGGATGGTCATATCACGGTCGGGTGATACGTTCTTGACAGTAAGGAGATAGCCATCGGTAAATACAGTTATGGGGCAATTGGTAGTCGCACTTCTAATAGGATCATCCCATCTGCCATCCAATTCTACATCTTTAACAGGAGTTTCTGTTGTATTGGCCTGTGCAGGCAAAATACCTATTAATGTAGTTATGATAATAACTATACTCCATATCCTTTTCTTTATACTTTTTAACTTCATAATTTTATGTTTTAATTGTTTTGTTTGAGGCAAAGTTAGAGGATAAATTTTAAAAACGTGCAGATATCATGTGGACAAATGAAAAAAGGTAATAAGTTAATAACTAGCTTATTACCTTTTTATAGGGAGGTGATATAGACAATTGTTTATTTTTAGTATTCCATAAGCCATAAATCAAGGCTTTGATTTTCGCCTAATGAACCTATTTCTTGTACGATGCGTTCTTTTAATCTTAACTTCCTTTTGGACACAGATGTGGGCGAGATGGCTAACATGTTGGCGATGTCACCGTTGCTGAATCGTAGTTTTATCAAACAGCATATTTGTATATCACCATCTGTTAAGGAAGGTATTTGATGGTATAGTCTTTTAGTATAGTTATCGAATAATAAATCTATTTTTTTCTTTTATTTCTTGCCATAGTTGGTCGTCTATATACTTTGTTGTTTTTAGTTTATTGAATAATTCTGTCTGATTAATGAGTTGGTTACATAAAAAAGCCTCGCGTTTATGTAGATACTGGTTTTCCTCTGATAGATGTTCCATTGCTTCCAGTTCTTTCGACTTTTCTTTTAATGATTGGGCATAATTGCTTATATGATTTTGCAGTTTATTGTTCTCCAGTTTCAGCATTTCATTCTGTTGTTGTATTTCTTGTCGTATTTTATTTTGTTCTTTCCATTGTTCTTTTATCTCTTGGCTTCCTTCCATTTGGATCGTAAGTTCTTCTATCCGCATTTTGTTGCGGTTTATCAATGTCTCATTTTCATGTATTTTCATAGTGAAATAACGAATTTTTTCTTCTTTCTCCAATATCTCTTGTTTTTGAGAGACTATTTTTCGTTGGTATAGATAGTTTGTTATTGCTATGATGAAAGACAAAATGATTAAGGCGATGAGCACATTGCGTATGATCCGGTCTTTCTTTATTTGTGACAGATTATTTTCATTAATTATTTTTTGCTGATCATATTTTTCTTGCATCTCTATTAATGCTTTATTGCGATCAGTTTTACCTATTGAATCTTGATAGAACCATAGTTATTACTGTACTCTACTGCCTTTTTGTAATCTTTTTCTTCTTGACTAATATAATATAGTGCTTGATAGGCGCTACGGGCTGTATGGATATTAGGTGACAGGCAAGCTTGGTTTAGGTAAAAATATGCAGAATCGTACATTTTTAAATAGCGATAAGTATCTCCCAATGAAAATATTCTTTGATCAGTCTTTTTTATTTTAATACAATCTTTTGCATACTGAAGAGCCTTTTTATTTTCTCCTGTTTTAAGAAATAAAAAACTGGTTTCGTTCATGCGCTTGCCAATATGGTAGGATAGTTATTCACTTGTCCTATTTTTATGGCTTTTTCATAATATTCTATCGCTTTATTATATTGTTTTTTCTGTGAAAATGCTCTAGCGATATAGATGAAAGAGAAAGCTATGTATGTTTGGTTGTTGGATAATTCGGCATTATGATGTGCTTTTTCAAAATATTCCATAGCATAATCATTTAGTTTTCGATATAGATACATTAACCCTATCTCTGAATTGATAAGAAAGCCTAATTGATAATCATTTGTTTTCTCTATTTCAGTTGTTGCTTCTAGATAAAATGACAATGCATCTTCGGCATGATGACTTTCATGGCACAAGATACCTTTATAATATAGTGCCAATGCCTTTCTTTGTGCATTATCTTGATTAATGAAATAAGAATAAGCGATATTTATTAAAGAATCGGATTGTTCAATTTGGTTTTTATATTGAGCTTGTGTCATCAATAATGCCCATGTGGCATATTGTTCATTGTCAGAAGGATTGTCAGGTTGTATGCCCTGTAATATATGCAGTGCGCTGTCGGGATATCTGTACATTATTGCTTCTGCTTTTGCCAATTCGGGTTGGAAGGTTGTGGTGTAGTTCTTATTGTGTGTACAGGATATCAGACTGGTAATTATGCTAATTATTAGCCCTGCATGTTTGAAGCTGCTCATAGTAATCATTTCTATATTATTGGTGATAGGAATCTTATAGGATATGTTGCGTAAGTGAATGAATTTGTTGATTTTATAGGAAAAGTTTGAAGGTTGATATTTTTTGATTTATCCTGCCATGGGATAATATAAAGGAATGTGTCTGAATTATTTGAAATATAGAATTAAAAAAATCAGACATATCCCTTCATTACAGTTGAGGTAACCCTTTGAATTGCCGGTATACCATTTTAAAAGTAGTTAAAATCCTAACTTTAATTTTACAAACTGTTTGATGAATTGTACTGTTCCGTCAATCCCCAATACGGACGAATCAATACATAAGTGATAAGTTTCGGCAGCTCCCCACGTTTTGTAACTATAATAATTATAGTAAGCTGACCGTTTTTTATCTGCTTTTTCCATCAATTCCTCAGCGGCTTCTGTAGAAATATGATGGATATGCATCAATCTTTCTATGCGTGCTTCTTTGGAAGCAGAAACGAATATATTGACGCAACGGGGATGGTCACGCAAAATGTAGTCGGCACATCGGCCGACAAACAGACACGATTGTTTTTCTGCCAGTTCACGTATTACATCGCTTTGTATTTTGAACAAAGCGTCATTGCTCAGACAACTGCCATAGGGAATGGCTCCGTCGCTGATAAAAGGAAAACGTGTTCCGAATAGACCGCCGATGATGCTTTGAGAAGCTTTTTCATCTGCTTTTTCAAAGAATTCCTTGCACAGGCCGCTCTCTTCTGAAGCTAGCTTGATTAATTCTTTATCGTAAAAGGCGATACCAAACTCTTGAGCCAGTTTTTCGCCTATCTCTTTTCCTCCGCTGCCTAGTTGGCGTCCTAGGTTGATAACATAATGCTCGTTCATAGTCGTTGTCTATTGATTATGTGGACAAATATAAGGAAACTAATTTTTAATTCTTAATTTTCAACTTTTAATTTGTTACCGTGGGTATTAAAAATCTTGAACTGGCGGTAAAGCATGACTCCTGCGACAATACTTGCCGCCAAGTCTGATATTGGCATACTCCACCAAATTCCTGCCGATCCCCAGAAAAGAGGGAGCAGGATGATGCAGGGGAGCAAGAATAATAACTGCCGGGTTAATGATAGGAAGATGGCTTTACCAGCCATGCCGATACTTTGAAAAAAATTGGACGTTACCATCTGAAACCCGATAATGGGAAAAAATATGACCACAATGCGTAAACCGGTAGCTGATAGCTGTATCAGTCCCTCATGAGTGGTAAAAGCGGATACGGCCAATTCGGGCATCAGTTCACCTACTAGAAAACCGGTTGTTGTAACGGTGGTGGCACCATAAATGGTAAGTTTTAATACTTGGTTTACACGATGATATTGTTGGGCGCCAAAATTATAACCGGCTATGGGTTGCATACCTTGATTCAGCCCCATCACGATCATGACGAATAGGAAAACAATCCGGTTTACAATACCAAATGCGCCAATGGCCAGATCGCCATCATATTCTTTCAAACCTTTGTTAATGAAAATTACAATGAAGCATGCTGCCAGATTCATCAGGAACGGAGACATACCGATAGCGATGGTGTTTTTTACAATTGTACCGCGCAGTTTGTAAATGCCTCGGTGGAGATGGAGCAATTCGTTCTTGTTTGTGAAGGTTTTGAATTGCCACACCAGTGCGATGATTTGAGCCAGAATGGTGGCAATGGCGGCTCCCTGAATACCCCAATGGAATAGATAGATAAAAATAGGGTCAAGGATGGTATTGATAATTACTGTGGTGATGGTGGCTATCATTGCTTTTTGTGGATGCCCCGAAGCGCGTAGTAAGGCATTCAGTCCCAAATACATATGGGTTATAACATTGCCCAGCAGGATAATGACCATGTAGTCTCGTGCATAGGAGATGGTATCCGGGCTTGCTCCGAAGAAGTAGAGAATAGGATCGAGGAAAAGCAAGGTTAATATACTGAATCCTATACCTATAATAAAGTTCAGCGTAACTACATTGCCCAAAATATTTTGGGCGGTGGCATAATCTTTCTGTCCTAATTTTACGGAAACTAATGTGGAGGCACCCACACCGACCAGTGAACCGAATGCAGCCGCCAGATTCATCAGTGGGAAGGTAATAGCCAGTCCTGAAATAGCCAAAGGACCTACACCGTGACCGATGAAGATGCTGTCTACCATATTGTATAGGGAAGATGCCGTCATAGCGATAATGGCGGGAATTGCATATTGTAAAAGTAATTTTCCGATTGGTTGTGTTCCCAATTCTGTGGGGGTTCCTGTTTTTGCCATACTTTATTTTCTGTCTTTTTACCTGTTTAAACTGAATTTGGCTGCAAAGGTACACAAAAAATGAGTGTGAGGGAAAAGTTTGTTTATCTTTGCATCTAAAAAATAAACGGAATAGAATTAATGAATAGTCAAAAAGGAATAGTGGGCTGCTTGCTATTGGCATGCACCTTACAAATGCCGGCACAAGTAAAAACGTATAAGTATCGTGTAAACTTTCGCGATAAGGCAGAAACAACCTATGCATTGGACAATCCTTCGGCTTATTTGTCCGAACGTGCTTTGGAGCGTCGCATGAGGCAGAGATTGCCCGTTGATTCTACAGATCTTCCTGTATGTCAGAGCTATATAGATATGCTGGTCGGAAAAGGAGTATGTCCTGTATCCAAAAGTAAGTGGAACAATACAGTGGTGGTGCAGGTATCCGACACATCGGTTATTGATAAAGTGGCGGCATTGCCTTTTGTGGCAGCTGTCCGGAAAGTGTGGACAGCTCCCGACAGTATCCCTGCCCGCAATGCCGACCGTAAAAAAGAGGTGACCAATAAGGTGACAAAGAGTAATAACTATTATGGGGATGCGTGGCGGCAGATTGCTGTTCATCATGGGGACAGTCTTCACGCTGCAGGTTTTCGTGGGAAGGGGATGCAAATAGCGGTCATTGATGCCGGTTTTTATAATGCTGATGAGATCAGTGTTTTCAAGGGAATGGACTTGTTGGGAACACGCGATTTTGTAAATTCTCACTCGGATATTTATGCCGAGAACTATCATGCATGAAAGTGTTATCTTGTATGGCTGCCAATAAGCCGAATGTATTGGTCGGCACAGCTCCTGAAGCTTCGTATTGGCTTCTCCGTAGTGAGGATGATGATACGGAACAGCCAGTGGAAGAGGATTATTGGGCGGAAGCTTTGGAATTTGCCGATAGTGTGGGAGTGGATGTGGTTAATACTTCATTGGGATATTATGAGTTTGATGATACGACCATGAATTACCGGTACCGTGATTTGGACGGGCATTATTCATTGATGTCTCATTCCGCTTCTTTGGCTGCCGATAAAGGATTGGTGTTGGTATGCAGTGCCGGAAATTCGGGGCGTGGCACATGGAAAAAAATCACACCTCCGGGAGATGCGGAAAATGTTATTACAGTGGGGGCGGCAGACCGGAATCTGGTTAATGCTGATTTCTCTTCTGTGGGAAATACTACAGATGGCCGTGTAAAACCGGATGTGATGGCGGTGGGAGTTGCTTCGGCCGTAGCGGGTAATGATGGAACGGTTTCTCATGCCAATGGTACTTCTTTCGCATCGCCTACATTGTGCGGGTTGGTAGCCTGTTTCTGGCAGGCTTGTCCCTGGCTTACTGCCAAGCAGGTGGTGGAGGCGGTGCGGAATGCAGGAGACCGTAAAGAGTATCCGGATAATATTTACGGTTATGGTGTGCCTGATATCTGGAAAGCTTGTCAAATAGAATTAGAGAAGAAAAAATAATGGAAGAACATCCTCTTTCTTTATATGAACTGAATGCGTTGGTTAAGCGCAGCATTCATGCTTGTCTGCCCGATACTTATTGGGTTCAGGCAGAGCTGAGTGATGTACGTTCCAATTATTCCGGTCATTGCTATTTGGAATTTGTACAGAAAGAGCCACGGGGGAATAATCTGATAGCTAAGGCAAGGGGGACTATTTGGAGCAATGTCTACCGTCTGCTGAAGCCTTATTTTGAAGAGGAAACCGGACAGGCTTTTGTTGCGGGTATTAAAGTGATGGTGAAAGTGACTGTGGAGTTTCATGAATTATATGGTTACTCGCTTACTGTGCAAGATATAGATCCTACTTATACATTGGGGGATATGCGCGTCGCCGTCGCGAAATCTTGAAACAACTGGAAGAAGAAGGTGTGCTGACTTTGAATAAGGAACTGGAGATTCCTTTGCTGGCGCAACGCATAGCCGTTATTTCCTCGGCTACGGCTGCCGGTTATGGTGATTTTTGTAATCAACTGGAACAGAATTCCTACGGTTTTGTCTTTTATCCGCATTTGTTTCCTGCTATTATGCAGGGGGAACGGGTAGAACAATCTGTCATTACTGCATTGGATGCTATCCATGCCTGTCGTGATGATTGGGATGTCGTGGTTATTATCCGTGGCGGAGGCGCCACGTCCGACCTTTCGGGGTTCGATACATATGAGTTGGCGGCTAATTGTGCCCAGTTTCCTATACCTATTATAACCGGTATAGGGCATGAGCGTGACGATACGGTGTTGGACTTTGTTTCTCATACTCGTGTCAAGACACCTACTGCTGCTGCCGAGTATCTTATAAATCATTTGCACGACACTGCCAAGTTCTTGAAGATTATGCATCGGCTGTACTTCATACTATCTCTACCCGTATGGAACGGGAAAATACCCGGTTGAACCGATGGTAGAACGTATTCCCATGCAGACGCGGATGAGGCTGAAAGAGGAACATTATCGCCAGGAACGAATCATGAAGCATTTGGAAGTAGGCCTGCAATCCCGTCTGACAAAAGAGACCCATTGTTTGAAAATGGTGGAGACTCAGTTGGGCATCGTTTCACAGCGTCGTCTGGTAAAGGAAAAGCATCGGCTCCAACTTTTGGAGCAGGAATTGAAGGCGGCATCTCCCGAAAATTTGTTGAAAAGGGGATATAGTATCACGCTGAAAAATGGCAAAGCGGTGATCGATGCTTCTGCATTGCAGCCGGGGGATGAACTTACCACTCGTTTTGCCAAAGGAGAAATAAAGAGTATAGTAACTAAAAAATAAAACGAAGTATGGCAGCAAAGAAACAAACCTATGAGCAGGCAATGAAACGTCTGGAAGAAATCGTATCACGCATAGATAGTAATGAGTTGGATATAGACAGTTTAAGTGTAAATCTGAAAGAGGCACAAGAGTTAATTAAGTTTTGCCGGGATAAACTTTATAAAGCCGATGAGGAGATAAAGAAAATGTTAGATAATAATGTATCAATGTGACAATATGCTAATGTGGCAATTGGCTGCGTTATATTCCGCATGGCATATTTGCACATTAGCACATTGAGACATATAGGCAAATTATAAAAGCTATAAATAAAAAAGCTATTTTGATTGGAATTTGCAAATATAAAACGTAATTTTGCTCTCATTCGTAAATAATAACATAATTAAGATACACTATGAAAGAGATTGATTGGGCAAATCTGTCCTTCGGCTATATGAAGACAGACTATAATGTACGTTGCTACTATCGTGATGGTGCATGGGGAGAGTTGGAACTTTGTTCGGAGGAAACGTTGAATATTCACATGGCTGCCACTTGTCTACACTATGGACAAGAAGCGTTTGAAGGGTTGAAAGCTTATCGTGGAAAAGACGGTAAAATTCGTATTTTCCGTCCTGAAGCCAACGCGGAGCGTTTGCAAAGTACTTGTGACGGTATCCTGATGCCGGAACTTCCTACAGAAAAGTTTGTGGCCGCTATAAAGAAGGTGGTGAAAGCCAACGAGCGTTTCATTCCTCCATACGAAAGTGGTGCGGCTCTTTATATTCGTCCTTTACTGATTGGTACAGGTGCTCAGGTGGGGGTTCACCCTGCCAATGAATATCTGTTTGTGGTATTCGTAACTCCGGTAGGTCCTTATTTCAAAGGTGGTTTTTCTACTAATCCTTATGTTATTATCCGTGAGTTCGACCGTGCCGCGCCTTATGGAACCGGACGCTTTAAGGTGGGCGGTAACTATGCTGCCAGCCTGCGTGCCAATAAGAAAGCCCATGATTTGGGATATTCGTGCGAATTCTATCTAGACGCCAAAGAAAAGAAGTACATTGACGAGTGTGGTGCGGCTAATTTCTTCGGCATTAAAAATAATACTTACATTACACCAAAATCATCTTCTATTCTGCCTTCTATAACGAATAAGAGTTTGATGCAGCTGGCCGAGGATTTGGGTATAAAGGTGGAATGTCGTCCGGTTCCTGAAGAAGAACTGGAAACCTTCGAGGAAGCAGGGGCTTGCGGTACGGCGGCTGTTATCAGTCCTATCCAGCGTATTGATGATTTGGAAAACAAGAAATCGTACATTATCTCTAAAGATGGAAAGCCGGGTCCTGTTTGTACAAAACTGTATAACAAACTGCGTGCTATCCAGTATGGTGATGAACCTGATACACATAATTGGGTGACAGTTTTAGACTAATAGAAAAATAGATTCTTATGAAAACAAATTCAGAATTGAAGAATCGGGCAATCGATGCGTTGACCGGTAATTGGGGATTGGGTGCGGTTATTACCTTGGTTTATGGACTGGTGATGAATACCCCTACGCTGCCCTATCGTATTATGGAGTCGGTGGCTTCGTCCTCCTTTAGTCTCATTGCTTTGTTGCTCCTACCCTTGGGATTCGGCTATACTGTCCTTTTTTTGGATGTGATTCGTGGAATAAAGCTGGATTTTGCCCGTCTTTTCGACGGGTTTAAAGACTACGGACGGATATTGGGTACAATGCTGCTGACTACAGTCTATACATTCCTGTGGACGTTGCTGCTTGTCATTCCGGGCATCATGAAGTCCTATTCATATGCCATGACGCTCTTTATTCTGAAAGATTATCCGGAGTTGCAGTACAATGCTGCCATAGAGAAAAGTATGGCGATGATGTCCGGTCATAAGATGAAGATGTTCTTGTTGGATTTGAGCTTCATTGGTTGGGCTATTTTGTGCTGTTTTACTTTGGGTATCGGTTTCTTGTTCTTGGCTCCCTATGTAGAAGCATCACATGCTGCCTTCTATGAAGATTTGAAGAAAGAATTGGGAGAGTCCGTTGAGGCAATTTCTGAATAATATAGAAAATAGAAAGAGAAGAAAAATAGACCTGCAAGTGAATTGCAGGTCTATTTTTTTTCTCTTTCACAGGATATTCCTACCTTTGCCTGTGGAAACAAATAATGATAGACTAATTTTCATGGGAAAAGGAAAACTGGAGAAATTTGCTGATATGCGGGAGTATCCGCACGTGTTTGAATACCCTTATTCGGTGGCCGATAACGTTACGTTCGATATGAAGGGGAATTGGAACCGTGACTTTTTTAAGAACGATAATCCGATAGTTCTGGAACTGGGATGTGGACGAGGTGAATATACCGTAGGGCTGGGAGGTATGTATTCCGATAAAAACTTTATCGGTGTAGATATAAAAGGGGCCCGTATGTGGACCGGTGCGACGGAAGCGCTGAAAAATGGCATGAAGAATGTGGCTTTTTTGCGTACCAATATCGAAATCATCGATCGTTTTTTTGCTCCGAGCGAGGTGAGTGAGATATGGCTGACTTTCTCTGATCCACAGATGAAGAAAGTGACTAAACGTCTTACTTCCACATACTTTATGGAACGTTATCGCAAGTTTTTGAAGCCGGATGGGCTAATTCACTTGAAGACCGACAGTAATTTTATGTTTACTTACACCCGCTATATGGTAGAGGAAAACAAATTGCCGGTAGAGTTATGACCGAAGATTTGTATCATTCCGGTTTGGTGGATGACATACTAGGCATCCGTACCTATTATGAACAACAATGGTTGGATCGTGGTTTGAATATAAAATATATGAAGTTCCGTCTGCCGCATGAGAAGGAGTTGCATGAACCCGATGTGGAAATAGAATTGGATGAGTATCGCAGTTACAACCGCAGTAAACGAAGCGGGTTGAAAACAAGTAATAATAACAGAATGATGACTTTATATCCGAAATTGATTTTGGACGCTTTGGCAACAGTGCGTTATCCTGGAACGGGAAAGAATTTGGTGGAAGCGGAGATGGTTGCCGATAATCTTCGCATTGACGGCATGTCGGTAAGCTTTTCGTTGATTTTTGAGAAACCGACCGATCCGTTTATGAAATCTATGATAAAGGCTGCCGAAACAGCTATTCATACTTATGTTTCACCTGATGTACAGGTAACTATTGCGACAGAGAGCCGCCAAGCGGCGCGTCCCGAACCGGGCAAGCTACTCCCGTTTGTTAAAAATGTGATTGCTGTTTCATCCGGAAGGGTGGGGTAGGAAAGTCTACTGTGGCGGCTAATCTGGCAGTGGCTCTGGCTAAATTGGGCTATAAAGTGGGGTTGTTGGATGCTGATATTTTCGGTCCTTCTGTACCTAAAATGTTTCAAGTGGAAGATGCTCGTCCCTATGCCGAACAGATTGATGGTCGTGATTTGATTATTCCGATTGAAAAATATGGTATCAAATTGCTTTCCATTGGTTTCTTTGTTGATCCTGATCAAGCAACTTTATGGCGTGGTGGTATGGCTAGTAATGCATTGAAGCAATTAATCGGAGATGCGGACTGGGGCGAGTTGGATTATTTTATTCTTGATACTCCTCCGGGTACTAGTGATATTCATCTTACTTTGGTGCAGACTTTGGCTATTACAGGAGCTGTTATTGTCAGCACCCCCCAACAGGTAGCTTTGGCTGATGCACGCAAAGGAATCAATATGTACACCAATGACAAAGTAAATGTACCTATTTTGGGACTGGTGGAGAATATGTCATGGTTTACTCCTGCCGAACTTCCTGAAAATAAATATTTTATCTTTGGAAAAGAAGGAGCCAAGCAATTGGCGGAAGAAATGAATGTGCCTTTGTTGGGACAAATCCCTATTGTACAGAGTATTTGTGAGAATGGTGATAAGGGTACTCCCGCTGCTTTGAATGAGAACAGCATTACCGGACGTGCATTCATAGAGTTGGCTGAAAATGTTGTGAAGCAGACTGAGAAGCGTAATGCGGAGCAAGCGCCGACGCACATTGTGGAAATGAAGAAATAATTTGAAATATGTTTTTGGGATGAAAAGAGGCTGTTCGAAACAGCCTCTTTTCTGTTTTTATACTCTTTATTGCAGTTTGAAAGTTACAGGAACAGTATATCTGCAACGTACTGTTTTGTCTTTTACAGTTGCCGGCTTCCATTTCGGCATGGATTTTACAACTCGTGCTGCTTCAGCATCTAGTTCGGGGCTAATGCTGCGTACAATGCTTACATGATCTACCGAACCATCTTTTTCAATAACCATCTGTACGATTACTTTACCTTGCGTTCCCTCCTTTTGAGCTGTTGTGGGATATTTTATGTTTCGTGCCAAATGTTGTAAGCAAGCTGCCATACCTCCGGGGAATTCAGGCATATTGTCTGCTATCTGGTATACGGGATCTTCTCCGACAAGAAGTAATCTTACTAGTTCCGGATTTTCCATATCTTTGATGGGACAGAGTTCTTTTACCGTGAATTTTCCTTCCTGATAACCTTTATGGTTAATGGCAATGGTTTCGCCTACTCCTACTGTTAACTGAGCTTCTCCATGAGCGTTTGTCGTGGCTTTGGCATTTGTTGAAGAAGAAATAAGTTCTGCTCCTGCCAGTTGTTGGTTATCATTATTAGATATTTGTAACTTGACCCGTATTTGTTTGCCGGCTTTGATGTAAGCGGCAATATCATCATCAGTATCAAAGATGGCAGTAACATTTGGTTTGTTTGCTGAAAGTAGAAGTGATTGATGTTTGGAACTTTTAGGAGAGGAAACGTCTAGGGAAACATACTTGGGAGTCGTCATATCCACTTCTATGGTAGCTTTTCCTTCTGCATTGGTTTTGAAAGTTTTCACTTCATCACTCGGTTTGATTTGCAGAGTAACATTAGGTTGAGGCTTACCTTCACTATTGGTTACGGTAATAGTGAAAGTCACTAGACCTTGTACTGTGTTGACAAAAGATGCCACTTCTTCCCTTTCGGGGCGTGGGGTGCTTTCTTCCGTGGAATAGATTAACCTTTCGGCTGTCCGTGCCACGGTTTCAATGTTGCTGACCAAGAGTAGAGCAGCAGTCAGCGGTGCAAACAAGGCATATTTGATATGCCCTGTGGTGCGGGTTCTTTTTTTGTTCATCATTTTAATTCTGTTTTTTAAGTGTGATAAGTTGAAATTATTATATAAACCGGTTTGTCTGTTCTGGTTGGCTAATCCCAAAAGGTGATATTGATATGCTTTCTTATTTGTGCCGGATTCCATTACTTTATGATCGGCAAGGTATTCTAGATTGAGTCTGATCTCTGTTTTCATTAGCCATGCAAAAGGATTCATCCAGCAAATGATATTTACTATTTCACTGATAATGACATCTATGGAATGCCATTGGCGGACGTGGGTCTGTTCGTGCGTCAGGATTTCTTGTTTTTCATCTTCTTTCAGTTCGGGCAGATAGACGAAAATCCATTGCCAGAAAGAGAATGGATTGGCAGGTTCTGATAGACTGCGTATGGATATTTGGTCTACATTTATACTCTTGCTTTTTAAGACAAGGTGGAAAATACTACTTAGTTGGATCATAAATCGTGCGGATAATAAAAGGATTCCAATCCAATAGATGAACTTTATTATATCAAGCAGGCCGGGTGTGGGAATAGCAACAGGAGTTGTGACTACTGTGGCAGTGGAAGTATTTGTTTCTGTTAGCATCATCAGTGTGTAGTAATCTGCCAGTTCATTGATGGCAGGTTGTTCTTTCACCCATGCTTGCATATCCATTAGCGGATAAAGAAAAGAGAGTGCAAGAAAACTCAGCAGTGCGATACGACGCCATTGGAAGAAAGTGTCGCGACAGCAGAACAGCTTATAGAAAGCATAGAATAAGGCGATGCTATATTTACTTTCAGCATGTAAATGAGTTCGGGAGCTGTAGTTATCATAATATTTATGAATTTAGCAAGGTTATTTATCTTCTTCTTTTTCTATCAGGTCAATAATGTCTTTCAAGTCGGTTGCGGAGATTTTTTGCTCTTTAGCGAAGAAAGATACCATTTCCTTATACGAGTCGGCAAAATAGTTTCGGACCACACCACTTACAAATGTGCGTTTGTATTCACTTTGTTTCACTACAGGGGTGTATTGATAGGTGTTACCGAAGCGCTTGGCTGTAACATAACCTTTTCTTTTCAGGTTGGTCACTATAGACGCTACCGTAGTGTAAGGTGGTTTAGGTTCGGGAAATTTAGCAACTATGTCTTTCACGAAACATTCTCCCATGCTCCAAATATGAAGCATCACTTCTTCTTCTTGTATCGTTAGCTTTTCCATAAGAAAATGAATTGATTACGATGTTTTCGCAAATCTACGAAATTTTCGTAATAAACAAAAGGAATGGAAGTTAATTAGTGTGAATACAGATTGTGGACAAATAAAAGAACAAAGTGAAGAATCCAGCTGTGATAGATTGAAGCGGACTCTTCACTTTGGCATGAAAATGACAGATGAAGTAAGTTTATTTTTTGTGTAGGATATAATGGTCTGCTAACTCTCCTGTTATTGCCTGTTTGTCTTGATTGAGAGCGGTCAAGGTATTCTCACCGACTTTATAATATTGCTTATCCTCTCCATTAATTAAAGTCATAATATTACCTTCAACGGAGTAAGTTCCATATTCTTTGAAAGTAGCATCCTGCCGGTCAATGTATTCTGATATCAACTCAAAAGTCTTGTCTTTTTTAATAGTCAGGGCCATGTTGATACCCGGACAGTCGGCAGCTGGAAAGGTTCCGGTGTAAGTACCGTCATAATCCAATGAATTTTCTGCATTGTGCATATCCGTTGTTTCGGTGGAGGTTGCAGAATCGTTAGTGTTTTTGGGGTTACTGTTACATGAAGTAATCAGTAGGCATACGCATGCCAGAATAAAAAGTTTTTTCATCCTAAATAATTCATTTGGTTTTTAATTTATAAACAAATTCAGACGATATTTGTTTTGCGTCTTTTCTTAATCTCTTTTAATCTTTCGTATACATGTCTGCGGCTTAAGGTGATCTGACGACGGTATACGATGCAGGTGGTAAGGAAATAAACGCCTGTTTGTATCCACAATATCCGGTACTCTGTCAGTACATCGGTCAGTGTGGCACCCATATTGTTGATGCGTACAAAACCGTTGATGCCGAAAGTGGAAGGGAACAGCCATGAAATCACCTCCCAGAATTTAGGAATGGCAGTACCTGGCCACGAGATACCTGAGATAAATAGTAACGGCACTGAGGTAAATACGTAGATCATCATACAGGCTTCCCGATGGTGAATAAAGATAGAACAAGTCATCGCGAAAAAAATGCATGCCAGTATGTAAGGAAACATGAATGCCGCTAGGGTTCCGGCTTGAGCTATTTGTACCAGGCTGAACATTTTGGGAACAAGGCAGAGCATATAGGTAGCCATGACAGCATATATCATAAGGTAAGTCAGTGATTTGCCTAAAACAATGCGCAGCGTGCCATGATAATGGCGGCTCATGGGGATAAGGTCTCGAAAACGGTTGTTCTCACGAGCAGTTCCGGCAGATAGACCTACTCCTAGCAGTAAAGTTTGTTGGATAATCAATATCAGTACGGCGGGTATCAGGAAGCTGGCAAAACCGTTCTGCGGATTGAAAATGGAAATATCCTCATACGCTATGGGAGACGTGCTCACTTCATCTTGTCGGATGGTTGTGTTGTCGGAGCGTTCTATCTTTATCTGTTTGTTCATCATCAGCGAGGCATTGGTGTTGGCTGTCAGCATGGCTTTGTAGTATAGCATACCGCTCATGTCACAGTAGATGGTAACATGGGTTTGAACTCCTTTAGTAATGTCGCGGCTGAAGCTTTCAGGAATATAGATGATGCCATACACTTTGCCGTTTTTCAATAAAGTTTTTGCTTCTTCCATATCACTGCAATGAGATACTATTTCCAAGTCGGCACCTGCATCTACCAGACGCAGGTATTCACGGCTGAGGCTGGAACGGTTATTATCTACTACAGCAGCAGGAACTTCACGCACTGTTTCATTGGTATATATAAAGGTATAGAGAAGCGGATAGCCTAGTGGTACCAGAATGAAGAAGATAAGTACACCCTGATCCTTCACAACTGCTTTCAGCTCTTGCCACCAGATGTAGAAAAGTCTTAGTTCCTTGTGAGATGATATCTTTGAGTTTATATGCTCTCATAACTGCTTGCCGTTTTAGGGAATATATACATAATGTAATAGTACTGTGCGCAGTCTTTTCAGTATAAAGAAAGGCAACAGCATGAATAACATCAACGCGACTATTGAATGCCATGCGTAAATCAGCGGATATCCGTTAAGCGCCAAATCTACATAAATCAGGAAGTAGTGGCGTAACGGGAATAGATTGGCCAGTGCCTGTAACACAGGATTCATTGCCATAACTGGAAAACTCATACCCGATATGGAGAAAGAAATCACTCCCCATAGGGAGGCAGTGCTCAGTGCCAAGCGGACTGTTGTAAACAATCCGAACAGAAATACTCCGAAAGCCTGTGAAGCCAGTACTAATAACAGACCGGCAAACAGCATGGGCAGTATACCGCTATTACAGGGATAGTGCAGGAAACCGTATAGATAAACATTATAGAAGGTGCCCATGACAAAGAAAACTAAAGTCTGAGGCAGCAATTTGCCGGTCAGAGCTACGGTGATGGAATTGCCTGCCATGCCCATCCATTCTTTTTGGGTGTTGGTTTTCATTTCACTTCCAATGGTATAGACGGTGGTCATAAAGATAAGCAGCATCAGAATACCTGGTATGATAGTGTTACTCAAATATACTGAATAGTTGAGCCATGGGTTGTTTAATACATGGGAGTCGATGACTATGGGCTGCAGGAACGCCATGGCTTGGTCTTCTGTAGCTCCTTTGGCATATAAGGTGGCACGGCCGATGGCTCCACCCGCCAGCTCGGACATGGTGCGCTGGTCTTTATAGAGTAATGAACCAGCTACCAGATAGGAATAGTTGGTATAAAAAGAAACCTTGGGTTGGCGGCTTGCTAATGCCTTGTCGGTAGTTCCTTTTGGAATATAGTAGAAAGCATAGATTTTCCCTTGCTGCATGGCTTTGCGGGCATCTGCGAAACTGGGGTAATGCGCTATGATTTTAGTCTGCTGAAAAGCGTCCAGATTACGGATGATGCTGCGTGTGGTAGCTGTGTTGTCCAAATCGACCACACCTGCCGGCATATCCGTAGGGAGTCCGTTCCACATTAATGTAGTAAAGAAGAGGTAACAGAACAAGGGAGCTATGATCATGCAGAACAGATATAGCGGTCTTGTGGCGATGCGGAACACTTCACGCCGGGCTATGCGGAATATACGGTTATGGACAGTATTGTTCATTGTTTGTTATTTCTCGATGATGGCACTCATTCCCGGACGCAATCCGTCTGTTCTCTCTACAGGAACAGCTTTTACCTCGAAGGTCTTCAGGTCGAATTGCCCCGTAGTCTTGGTTGCTTTCCAGGCGGCATATGTACCCAGATCTTTCATATAAGTAATCTTGAATTTTATTTCTTTGTCAAAGGCAGGAATAAATGCGTTAATCTCATTTCCTACGGTAAAGTCTTTTAGGAAATCTTCGCGTACATTGAATGTTACCCACATGTCATTCAAGCGGGCCACGTTCATAATGGGGGCACCGGTACCTACCAGTTCGCCTGCTTTGGGAAAGATTTCGGTTACTTCTCCATCAGCAGACGCGGTCAGTATCGTTTCGTCTATGTAGGAAGAAACTTCGGCTACAGCACCTTTGGCACGTTCTACTTGGGCTGCGGCTGCGGCTTTGTCTTCACGTTGTGCACCGTTCTTTGCCATTTCGTATTGGGAGCGTGCAGCTTTTTCTGTAGCACTCATGGCATCAAATTGTGCTTTGGCTTCATCACGTTTTTGCGCGGACATTACGCCTTCTTCAAAGAGTCGGTTGACACGGTTGTATGACTTTTCAGCAATTTCTACTCCGGCTTTAGCTTTCTGCCATATTTCGTAGGCAGCTTGCAGTTGCTCTTGGCGGGTACCTCGTTGTGCTTTTTCATTCAAGGCTTGTGCTGCTTGTTCGGCAGCTTGTGCTTGAGAAGTTTGGCTTTTACATCGGGGGCTTCAAGGATAGCCAGTGTGTCACCGGCTTTTACTTTGTCTCCTTCTTTCACACGAAATTCCAGAATGCGTCCCGGTACTTTGCTGGAAACCCGATATTCGTCAGCTTCTGCTTGTCCCTGAATGATTTCCGGGCCTTTTCCCAATGTGAAGAAACCTATCAGCGATACAATAACGATGACTGCTGTCAGTGAAATAAATGCCAGCAAAATATTGCTGTGTTGTGATCTTTCTGCCATATCTTTTCGTTTTTAATCTTTAATTTTTATTTAAGCACTCCCATTGACTTGCGCAAATAGACTTCAGTCAGTTTTACATCAATCTGAGCGTCTATTTTGTCTGATTGGGCAGATAACCAAGCGGTTTGCGCTTCCAATACATTACTGGTGGGAATGACTCCTTCCATGAATCCCAGTTTGGCATAGCGCAGATTCTCGTCTGCTTTTTCCAGATTTTTTTCGGCCATGCTCAGGCGTTTTGGCTGCTTCATTTACTTTATAGCTGGCTTGGCTTACCTGCAATTCTACCTTTTCTTTTGCATCTGCCAGTTGATAGCGGGCAATGTTTGCTTCCGCTTTGGCAGCTTTTACCTTATACATTCCTTCGCCCCAGTTCCATATTGGAATTTGTACCATAGCGCCAACAGCCCACATGCCACGGAATTTGCGTTCAAAGCCGTTTACCAATGAGGGATTGGTTACCATGTAGTTGGCGGTCAGAGCCACTGTAGGAAGAAATCCCGCGCGGTGATATTGACTTTTTGGTCATAAATTTTATTAGCTAGATCCAAACTTCGTAATTCTTCGCGATTTGCCAAAGCGGTGGCTACATTATCACCTACATGATATTCAGGGAGAGTTAAGCTTTCTACGTCTTCATCTGCTAAACGTATTTCATCATTTAAAGGCAGACCGCATAATTGGCATAGTACCATTTTAGATAGGCTTAATCCGTTGTCTACTTGTGTGAGCTTCATTTCGGCTTCATTCACTTTTACTTTTACACTTAGTCCGTCGGCTTTGGTGGCGACACCTTCGGTTATCATTTTATCTACATCACTGTCCAGTTGGCTGACCAGTTGCAGATAGCTCTGGGCTAGTTTTTTCTTGTTTATCAGTGAGATGACTTGCCAGTAAGCTTGGTCTGTATTCAAAATGATATCCTGCATACCGGTGGCGTGCTGTGATTCGGCCAGCTGTTCTGCGTATTGGGTGATTTTATTGTAGGCAACAATTTTCCTCCCATGAAGATGGTTGGGTAAGGGTTACAGCTCCTGCATACATATTGCGTGTGTCGGTGCGCAGCGCATCTACCAAACCTTGTCCGACCTTGTTCAGTGCATTTCCAATACCTGGGATGAGGGGAGCAAGTGGTTGCAGTATTTGTGCGAGTTCGGGATTGGAAGCTGCCAGTTGTTGGAAAGTTTCCTGTATAGAGCCTTGGGCGGTAGTCCCTATCTGACTGATAACTCCCTTTTGTTCGTCACTTAATAAAGAGATTTCTTTCTGAGTGCGCATATACGTTCCTATAGCTGCAATCTTAGGAAGATAATTGGTAAAAGCCGCTTTCTTTTCATAATGTGCAGCTGTAATCTTTTCAGCTGAAATGCGCAACTCTTTATTGTTGGATAATGCTAAAGCACGACAACTATCTAAGGTGAGTGTGCTTTGGGCTGAAATACTATCTAAAACACCGATAAATAGGATAAAAGCTGCAATCTTTTTCATTATAGTGTTCTTGTTTTGTTGTTTTTAAGTTGTTTATGCAACAAAAATAAGACAAATCTTTAAGAAAGCCATATTCTAGATGTTATTTTAAAATATTTTTATAATTCTGCAATCTGTATGTTCACTGCTTTTGTTTGTGTGGAGAAAAACAGCCGGTTCGTTTTCAACCGGCTGATTTTTTTAATTAAATATATTTGGGGGAGAATGTTCCTTGTTATTTCATGCTGAAAGCTTGTTGTCCTATCATGGTTCCATCAGCGAAGATATAACATGATAAGTTCCGGCAGGCAATATCTTCTACATCCCAATATACGGTTACATTTTGTTCTTCTCCGGTGTATTCTATGTATTTCTTGATGGAATAAACCAAACTACGGTTTTCGTATGGGAATGTGTTTGAAGGGTTTTTGGTTAGTATGTCATTGTCCGGTTTGGCAATACGTATATATAAAGTACGTTCACCTGTTTTGGCAGTAATATTCTTGACAATGGTGAACGAGATAGCTATCTTTTTTACATCTTTTACCTTCTTGGCTGTTTTACCGCGTTTGTTTCTAGGCTCTACACTAATTGCTGTGGCATCCAATTGAGCTGCCAAGGTGACCTTTTCATTCAGATTTTTTTTCTCTTGAGATAAATTATTGATTTGGCGGGTTGCTGCGTATATTTTTGTTTCACTTCTTGATTTTCTTCAGCTAGTGCTTGGTTGAGTTTGTTCAGTGAATCTATTTGGATAACATAGGTGCGTAGTACGGCACGCACTGTTTTCAGTTCTTTCTTCAAACGCATGATTTCAGCTGCATTACTGGTCTTTACTTGTCGTAATTCTTCTAGCAGCCGCTGTGTTTTCAGCTTCTCACTCTCCAGCTTTTCGCGCAAGGAATCATTGTTTATCTGTATCTGAAGTTCATCATATTGGGTGGCGAAGTTGTATATTCGTTTTCCATTTCCAGTTTTTCCACAGCGAAGAGTTCGCTCATTTCTTTATTTTCTTTTGCTTGATGAAAAGCATAAAAAGAAACTCCGCCGATAATCACAACCAGCAGAATAATGACAATAATCAGTTTTTTGCTCTTATCCATAGTGTTACATTGAATTTTGGACAAAAGTACAATAATTTATGTAGACTGCTCGAAAAATATTATGGAAATTTTTCTTTAATTCGGAATATCATTGTAACTTTGCGGTGCTTTTAAGAAGGCGATTTTATTATCAACTTTAAACAAAATATAGAGATTATGTCAAAAGTAACCGTAGTAGGCGCAGGTAACGTAGGTGCTACATGTGCAAATGTTCTTGCTTTTAACGAAGTAGCAGACGAAGTAGTAATGCTGGACGTTAAAGAAGGCGTATCAGAAGGTAAGGCAATGGATATGATGCAGACTGCTCAGTTGTTGGGCTTCGACACAAACATTGTAGGTTGCACTAACGATTATGAAAAACAGCTAACTCTGACGTTGTGGTTATCACTTCAGGTATTCCC
>ENA-OQER01000183-OQER01000183.1-human-gut-metagenome-genome-assembly--contig:-NODE-183-length-34623-cov-9.167092_pt1 | contig 34623 bp, 41 predicted proteins | sample MGYA00242797_ERZ504639 | MGnify/ENA primary metagenome ERZ504639 (study PRJEB26092, sample SAMD00036306) | human gut metagenome | host: Homo sapiens | study: EMG produced TPA metagenomics assembly of... | reverse complement strand
GTAGAAAGAGGAGAATTTGTTGCAATCATCGGAGCATCCGGTTCCGGGAAATCGACACTTATGAATATGATTGGCGGAATTGATTATCCAACAAGCGGTTCTATTATCATTGATGGAAATGAGATACAAGCAATGAGCGAGGATGAACTTGCAATTTTCCGCAGAAGAAATCTGGGAATTGTTTATCAGTTTTATAATCTGATACCCACTCTTACTGCGGAGGAAAATATTGCGCTGCCATGGAAATTAGATGGAAGAAAAGAGAATAAGGAACGGCTTTCTGAGATTGTCAATATGCTGGGTCTTGAGAAAAGGGCAAAACATCTGCCGGGACAAATGTCTGGAGGTCAGCAGCAAAGAGTATCCATAGGAAGGGCACTTATAAACGAGCCGGCATTTATTCTTGCAGATGAGCCGACGGGAAATCTTGATAGTAAAACAAGCAGAGAGATTCTGGATATTTTGAAGTTCACCAATCAGAAATATAAGCAGACTATTCTTCTTGTCACACATGACGAAAAGATAGCGCTGCAGGCGAACCGAATCATCACGATCGGAGATGGAAAAATCATAAAAGACGAGGTGATGAAGTAATGAAAATAACAGCACAACTCGCCTTAAGCCAGATGAAAGTGAATAAAAAAAGAACGATTGCAGGAATTTTTGCAATCGCACTTGCAACGTCACTTATTACAACTGTAATGTGCTTTGTGACAAGCGCAAATAAGATGCTTACGGATTTCCTTGGCTCGGATTATGGAGAATATGGAGGAGCATACTCTCTCATGCTTGCAATACCGGCACTGCTTTTAGGTCTTCTTATTGCAGCAATGTCGATTACTGTAATATCCAATATATTTTCTGCCAGTGCCAATAAGCGGATTCAGGAGTTTGGTATTTTAAAATGTGTTGGTGCAACAGGCAGACAGATAAGGGCAAGTGTTATCTATGAGAGTTTATGGCTTAGTCTGACAGCATCCCGCTTGGACTCATTGCAGGAACTATACTTGGTTATATTAGTGTGAAATTTACAGGACATTTTATTTCTGATATCAATGATGCTGCAAAAGAAATTATTATGAGACCTTTTACTTTTTCCCTGCCATTTCATATATCTGTGTGGACATATTTGTTTGCAGGTGTATTTTCGTTTTGCATTGTATTATTCTCTGCATACAGACCAGCTAAAAAGGTTGGTAAATTTACTGCTATCCAGTGTGTAAAAGGGATTGGAGCAGGCACAGTTTTGAAAGAGATCCAGGTAAAAGACAGCTTTATCCAAAAAATATTTGGATGTGAGTCTGCAATTGCCTATAAAAACATGAAAAGAAACAAATACGGCTATAAGGCAACGATGCGTGCATTGTCACTTGGAATTTTACTTTTTCTGTTAACCGGAGGATTATCCGGTCAGGCAAAGGAATTCCAAGAATGGATGACACCAAAATCAAAAGAAATGATGGTGGATTATTCTTCCAATTACGATATCGAGGTAAATGCGAAAACAGGGAAAGAAGAGAGAAAAATCAGCCGGCCTGTTACATCAGACCAATATAATGCAATCACACAAAAGCTGGAAAAGTACGGGATAGATGTATATGGTGTTGGAGCAGATACTTTTACCTACAATGCGCTATTAGATAAAAATACATTAACAGAGGATATGCTGCAGGTTCCGAAATTTTCTGATGATAATGGGGAAACAAGGACAGAAATCGTGTCCGTTGATGATGAACTCTATAAAAAACTGTGTGACAGGGCAGGCGCAGAATATGGAAGTATCCTTTTGCTGAACACTTACCAATATAATGACAATGGAGAGTACGTGTCGATAAAACCTTTTAAAGATGATGTGACACAGATTTCCCTGATAAACGCAGCCAATGAGAAGAACACCCTTACAATTGGAGGTATTTTAGAACAGTCCGATTTAAAGGAATATGGTTTTTGGGAAATGACACCATATCCGGTCAGAATTGTCGTACCTGATGCGGATGCGAGGAGTTTTGACTGGTTTAGTATGCCATCAGATGAAGATGATTATACAGAATATGCCAGAAGTGTCATGGATGAATATTATCCGATTGCGGCAGAGGATTCTTATGTAGAGCAGGGATATACCGTGAGAATTGCCCGCACAGATGCTATGGTTAAAATGCTCAATATAGCTATAGTTCTTGCTGAAATTGTGATGTATGGCTTTGTTATCCTGCTCGTTCTCATGGGATTTACAAGTGTAATTAGTACGCTGACGACAAATATCAGAATCAGAAGCCGTGAGTTTGCAGTATTAAAGAGTGTTGGAATGACAAATAAATCACTTTGCAGGATGTTATATAGTGAAAGTGTTTTTTGTGTTGTAAATGCACTTGTTCCGGGAGTGATACTTGGAATTGCCATTCCATTTTTAATTAATTTATCTATTCGGAAGGCTTTCCCGGTATTGTATCATATTCCGTGGGCGGCATTGTTTGGTGGTATATTTGTTTTGATAGGAATTGTGTTTTTTATCACACGAACTGAAATTCACAAGTTAAGAGATAAAAGTATTATTGATGAAATAAGAATGGATATTGTATAAATGTCAATTCAAATTTGCAGAACATGACCAAAATAAAACCAGTTCGTAAAATGACATTTTTACGAACTGGTTTTTGAGTTGCATTTTCAAATGATATTTATCTATTTTGTAATTAGCCAAAATATCTGTCAAGAAGTCCCTTAAGGCTCTTCCGTGTCTAGCCTCGTCACGAGCCATCTCATGAACTGTATCATGGATTGCATCAAGGTTGTTCTTCTTAGCACATTTAGCAAGGTCAGTCTTTCCTGCTGTAGCACCGAACTCACAGTCAACTCTCCAAGCGAGGTTGTCCTTTGTAGTAGCCTTCATGTTAGGCTCAAGGTCCTCACCGAGCATCTCTGCAAACTTAGCTGCATGCTCAGCCTCTTCGTAAGCTGCCTTCTCCCAGTAGAGACCAATCTCAGGATATCCCTCGCGATGAGCTACACGAGCCATGCAAAGATACATACCTACCTCAGAGCACTCGCCCTCGAAGTTAGCCTTTAACTGCTCGAAGATGTATTTCTTATCTTCATCAGAGATTTCAGGATTGTTCTTAACAGTTGAAGCGTATACTCCAAACTCATGCTCTGCAGCAAGTGTTAAATCTCCCTCAACCTTCTTGAATTTATCTGCGCCAACGTGGCATACCGGACACTCTGCCGGTGGATTCTCTCCCTCATAAACGTATCCACAAACTGTACAAACCCATTTTGCCATAATAATGTTCCTCCTTTTAAAGATAGTAAATAAATGTTTAATTGTTGTAAAAATTGTCAGGCTCTAGGAAAGCTCATTCTTGCAATCCGGACAAAGTCCCGTAAACGAAACTGAGCAGCTCTCAATGGCTAAATCAGTGGATTCCTGCACCTGTGTCATCAGCTCATCGGCGAAGTCCAAATCAATATCCATCACGCGTCCGCAGCCTCTGCATATAAAGTGATAATGAGGTGCTGTATTGTAATCGTAATGGTCAGGACCGACTCCGGTCGAAATCTTGATGATCTCACCAATTCCTCAAGCAAGGAAAGGTTTCTGTAAACAGTTCCAAGACTGATGTTTGGAAATTCTTTTTTGATATTCTGATAGATAGTTTCAGCAGTCGGATGATCGGTCCGGCTCGCCAGAAAGTTGACTATCGACTCTCTTTGACGACTATACTTAATCATATGAATCTCCTTTTAAATGAAATCAGGAATTGTTACTGATATTAATATACACGATAGTACTATAATTGTCAAGAGAAAAATAAGAATAATTCCTATTTTATTTTCACAAGATGGCTCGAATAGCTATAAATCAAGTATAAATTAATAACACGCATAATATCACTGCTTCACTCATAGAATAGTACAAAACGCGCAGGCGGGTAAATAAGCATGAAGAGATTCGTTACATACCTGTATTTATATGATGGCAGAATAAAAGGAAATAATGCAGGCTTTATAAAAGTAGAAATAAACGGAGAAAAAAGTGCATTTCTCGTACAGATAAAAAATCTCGGAAAATACTCCGGAAAGGAAGAGTGTATCTGATATATGAAGCGGAGGCGGCCATAGAGGCAGGAGAGCTTACGGTAAAAAATGGTGAAGCGCGAGAGATATATAATGTAGATACCGAAAACGTAAAGGACAGTGGAAAGACATTTTTGCAGGTGCTCGGTGTAAGGATAGAGCTGGAAAATGCAGATGAAAAATTTCTGGCAAGCTGCTGGACGGATAACACGGAAGCAGTTATAGGAAAACCACTCAAGGTACAAGCAGATTTATCAAATAAGAAAAACCCTGTATCGATTCCTAAGCCTGAACCGGGCTGCCAGAAAGAAATCCATAGTCAAAATGTTGATGACAGTCAGGACAAAATCAGGCGCATAGACATATCAGAGCTTCGCACGCTTCCGGCCAAAAACTGGTACATAGTCAACAACAGCTTTCTTACACACGGTTACGCAAACTATAAGCATCTCGTCATCAAAACGGATACAGATGGCAGGCAATATCTCGGAGTGCCGGGCGTGAGCGAGCCGCAGGAGCGCATGCTGGCAGGGATATTCGGCTTCACGGAATTTGAGCCGGCCGCCCCGGCAAATGCAGCGGATGTCGATAGCGGAGTGTTCGGATACTGGTTCTGCCAGCTGTAGTTTTTATAGATTGTAAGAAAATGTCCTTTCCTCTGCACAAAACCACAGAAATTGTGTATAATTAAAGCTAACAAAAGAAAACTGTGGGAGGTGGCATTACATGAAAAATTATTCAAAGGATCCTGACAGACAGTATCATATCCAGGTCGCAAAGGGAGAGGTCGGCCGATATGTTATCATGCCGGGAGACCCGAAGAGGTGTGTTAAAATAGCTCAGTACCTTGACAATCCGGTCTTGATAGCTGACAACAGGGAGTTTATCACATACACCGGCACATTAGATGGAGTGAAGGTCAGTGTGACATCGACAGGCATCGGCGGACCATCCGCATCCATCGCGATGGAGGAGCTGTACAGATGCGGTGCAGATACCTTCGTGAGGATCGGAACCTGCGGAGGCATGCAGACAGATGTGAAAAGCGGTGACATCGTGATTGCGACAGGCGCCATCCGCATGGAGGGCACATCAAAGGAGTATGCGCCGATAGAGTTTCCGGCTGTGGCAGATTTAGATGTCACAAACGCGCTTGTTGCGGCAGCAAAGCAGAAAAACTTTACGCATCACACAGGCGTGGTGCAGTGCAAGGATGCGTTTTACGGACAGCACGAGCCTGAAAAAATGCCGGCAGGCTACGAGCTTATCAATAAATGGAATGCATGGAGGATGCTTGGCTGTCTTGCGTCAGAGATGGAGTCAGCCGCGCTTTTTGTCGTTGCGGCAAAGCTTGGAGTCAGGGCAGGTTCATGCTTCCTTGTGGTCGCAAATCAGGAGAGGGAAAAGCTCGGGCTTGAGAATCCTGTGGTACGCGATACGGACATGGCGGTTCAGGTGGCAGTTTCAGCAGTTCAAAACCTCATTCGTGAGGATTGTGCCGTAGAATAAGTCAGACATAAAACACAGAAACGGAGAACAGACATTGGATATAAATGAAATTTTAAAACACGTTGACCATACACTTTTATCCCCACAGGCTACATGGGACGAAATCAGGCAGATATGCGATGATGCGATAAAATATCACACAGCATCGGTCTGCATACCGCCAAGCTATGTAAGTCAGGCAGCAAAGTACCTGGGTGAAAGGGTAAAGGTCTGTACAGTGATAGGCTTCCCTAACGGATATTCGACCACTGCAGTGAAAGCATTTGAGACAGAGGATGCCCTTGCAAACGGAGCGAAGGAGATAGATATGGTCATCAATATCGGCTGGCTCAAGGATAAAAGGTATGAGCTGATAGAAGATGAAATAAAGAAGCTCAAGTCCATATGCAAGGATAAGGTGCTTAAAGTCATCATCGAGACCTGCTTTCTCACAGATGATGAGAAAATCAGGATGTGCGATATCGTGACGAGCGCAGGGGCTGATTACATCAAGACATCTACAGGCTTTGGCACGGCAGGTGCGACCTTTGACGATATAAAGCTGTTTTCAGAGCATATCGGAGAGGGTGTGAAGATGAAGGCTGCCGGAGGCATTTCTTCATTAGATGATGCAGAAAGATTTCTTGAGCTTGGCGCTGACAGGCTTGGGACAAGCCGTGTGGTGAAGCTCATTAAGGCTATGGACTGAATTTTCGTATACAATAAATAACCGGGGAATTATATATGGATAAAAAAACAATTGAAAAACTGATTGATACAGCCCTTGCACAGCTTGATTTTTCATATGCGCCGTACTCAGGCTTCAATGTAGGTGCAGCTCTTTTAGCAAAAAATCAGGCAGTCTACACCGGCTGCAATATAGAAAATGCAGCCTACACACCGACAAACTGTGCGGAAAGGACAGCATTTTTCAAGGCAGTGAGTGAAGGCGTGCGGGATTTTGAGGCAATCTGTATCGTGGGCGGAAAGAACAAAAAAGCGACAGATTATACAGCGCCATGCGGAGTATGCCGCCAGGTTATGATGGAGTTTTGCAATCCGAAGACCTTTAAAATAATACTGGCAATTGACAGGGAAAATTATAGGGTTTACACACTGGAGGATATGCTTCCGCAGGGGTTCGGACCTGCGAACCTTGAGTAGAGCGACCTGTAGCTGTACCTTTAATGGGCTGTAATAGTTGTTGATTATATGGTCGTGTGAACATTAGCCGCCTCAACAGGAAGTGGGAAACCGGAAATGGGGGAAATATGGAGAGAGAAGATAATATAAGATACAATATAAGAGACAATATAATAAAGCTGCCGAAAATAGAGCTTCACTGCCATCTGGATGGCTCATTAAGCCGTGAATTTGTTGAGAAAAGGCTTGGCAGGACGGTGCAGGAGACAGAGCTCAGCGTGTCGGATGACTGCACAAGTCTGGCACAGTATCTGGAGAAATTTGACTTGCCGGGGCAGTGCATCCAGGATGAAAAGGGGCTTGAGGGAGCCGCCTATGATGTGCTTAAGGGCATGCACCGGGAAAACGTCGTATACGCGGAAATCCGTTTTGCACCGCTGCTTTCAGAGAATGAGAGCATGAGCTGCGAGCGCGTGATAGAAGCTGCACTTAAGGGCCTTGAGAGAGGTAAAAAGGATTTTGGCATAGAATATGGGCTTATTGTGTGCGCCATGAGGCATCACAGCGAGGAACAAAACAGACGCATGCTGCACACCGCAAGGGAATTTTTAGGCGCGGGTGTGTGCGCGGCAGACCTTGCAGGTGCTGAGGTGCCTTATCCTATGTCCTGCTTCATGGAGCTTTTCAAATATGCAAAGCAGCTCGGGCTGCCTTTTACAATCCATGCGGGAGAGTGTGGAAATGCACAGAATATCATAGATGCAGTGGAGGTTGGTGCAGCCAGGATAGGCCATGGAATAGCCATGAGAGGCCACGGTGATCTGGAAAGGCAGCTTTCAGCAAAGGGTATAGGCATCGAGCTTTGTCCGATAAGCAACCTGCAGACAAAGGCAGTGGCTTCAGCAGACGAATATCCCATCAGGGAGTTTTTGGACGCCGGATTAAAGGTCACAATAAACACAGACAACCGCACCGTAAGCAACACAACTTTATCTAAAGAGCTTGAGTTCATAGAAAAAGCCTATGGCATACGCGATGAGGAGCTGCCGCTTATGATGAAAAATGCACTGGATGTGGCATTTGCAGATGATGCCGTGAAGGAGCGGATTTTCAGGCAGCTGGTATAGTGCCGTGAGGCTTATGGAGATTTAACATTTAACCGCAGCACAAATTTACGTACCGGAAAATGGAGGTATGACACCATGAAGAAATATAACAGAATTTTTGTGATAGTCCTGGATTCTCTGGGAATCGGCGCAATGCCGGACTCGGAAAGGTTTGGAGACACAGATGTAGACACCTTTGGGCATATACTTGAGAGGATGCAGACTCTGGACATCCCAAATCTTACAAGGCTTGGAATGCTCAATCTGCACTGTGGCGGTCAGATGCAGCCGGCTGCTGAGCCAATCGGCAGATTTACGCGGCTGGCAGAGGCAAGCAACGGCAAGGACACGATGACAGGCCACTGGGAGATGATGGGCATAAAAACTGAAAAGCCGTTTAAGACCTTCACAGAGCACGGATTTCCACCGGAGCTCATGCTGAGCTTGAGAAGCAGTGCGGAAAAAAAGTCATAGGCAACAAGAGCGCCAGCGGCACTGAGATAATCGAGGAGCTCGGAGAGGAAGAGATAAAGAACGGTTCGATGATTGTATACACGTCAGCGGATTCGGTGCTTCAGATTTGCGGTAATGAGGAGACCTTTGATTTACAGAATCTCTACCGCTGCTGTGAGATAGCCAGAAAAATAACACTCAAGGACGAGTGGAGAGTAGGGCGCGTCATTGCAAGACCGTATGTGGGAAAGAAAAAGGGTGAGTTCGTGCGAACCTCAAACAGGCATGACTACGCGCTTAAGCCTACAGGTCTTACTTCATTAAATGCATTAAAGGACAGTGGATTGGATGTCATTTCAGTCGGCAAAATCAATGATATTTTCTGCGGAGAGGGCATTACAGAGGCATTCCGCTCAAAGAGCTCGGTTCATGGAATGGAGCAGACCATTGATATTTGTGAGAAGGATTTTAAAGGGCTGTGCTTTGTGAATCTGGTCGATTTCGATGCACTGTGGGGACACCGCAGAAATGTGACAGGCTACGGAGAGGAAATTGAGAAATTCGACAAAAACCTGGGCATTTTAATGGAAAAGCTAAGGGATGATGATCTGCTCATACTGACCGCAGACCACGGAAACGACCCTACCTACAAGGGAACGGACCACACACGCGAGTATGTGCCTTTTATCGCGTATTCTAAGAGCATGAAGGGCGGCGGCGCAATTGATGAGGAAGCCACCTTTGCGGTGATTGGAGCCACAATTGCTGACAACTTCGGTGTAAAAATGCCGGAGGGTACCATCGGACATTCTATTCTTGAAGAGCTTTAATGGGTAATATCTCAGAAATTTTTTAAACTTTAACAGAAAATATATGGAGAAAAAAATGAACAGTATATATGAAAAACTCACCACATGCCTTGCAAGTGTGCGTGAAAAAACAGATTTTGTACCGGAGACAGCCATAGTTTTGGCTCGGGACTTGGAGACTATGCAGAGCAGATTAAGATAGAGACAACCATAGATTACAAGGATATCAAGGGCTTTCCGACATCTACAGTTCCTGGACACAAAGGCAGGTTTGTATTTGGATATGTGGATAGTGTGCCTGTTGTCATCATGCAGGGCAGAGTACATTATTATGAGGGCTATCCTATAACAGACGTTGTGCTGCCGACACGCCTAATGGGAATGATGGGCGCAAAAAAGCTGATACTCACAAATGCGGCAGGTGGTCTCAATACTGATTTTAATCCGGGAGACTTTATGCTGATTTCGGACCATATCGCGACAGCCATACCAAGTCCACTGATCGGAGCCAATATTGATGAGCTGGGCGAGCGTTTTCCGGATATGAGCGAGGTATACAGCCGCAGAATGAGGGAAATCGTAAAAGAAAAGGCAGATAAGCTGGGCATAAAGCTGAGAGAAGGAGTCTACGTACAGCTCACAGGCCCGCAGTATGAGACCCCGGCCGAGGTCAGGATGTGTAAAATCCTCGGAGGAGATGCCGTCGGAATGAGCACAGCCTGTGAGGCACTTGCAGCGCGTCATATGGGACTTGAGGTTTGCGGAATCTCATGTATCACCAACCTTGCAGCAGGACTATCCGACAAAAAGCTCAACCACAAGGAAGTGCAGGAAACCGCAGACCGCGTGGCAAAGCAGTTTACAGAACTGATTACTGCTGTGGTGAGAGCAGTGTAAATGCTTAGAAACTTGACAATAAATCGTATCATAGCGTATACTTTAGAATCCTAACTGATGGGATGGAGGATTTCAATGTTAAATATATATTTAGGGGATATGGAAAATGCAATTTACCATCCTCCGGTGTATTTTGATAACACATATGAAGATGAATGGATAACGGATGAGCTGTCTGTCAAAATGATAAAAGATATAGATAAATCAGACGTCATTGGACCACATCTGGTACAAAGCCCGATACTGGGACCGATATCCACAAAGGAATTGTCCGGTGGAGTGAAAACCCTTATGCTGATGGCTTTTGATGATAGCGGAAAAATTTTTAACGCTTCAGCGTGTGGTGATAACTGCGCAAAGTGGATATTGAGAATTGCGGGCAAAAAGAATTTGACAATTAATCTGCATCATATAATGGATTTTGGTAAAGATTTTGAGGCAAAGATACTGAATACGGGAGAAATAGTTCACAGTATGGCTGAATTCATCAGTGTTGCAGGTAAATATGTATAGGAGAAGGTATGAAGGGTAAGCATAAAATTGTTGTGAAAAACAATAGACTTCATTATGAATTTGAAATAAAAAGAAATATCACGATAATAAAAGGGGACAGTGCTACAGGGAAAACAACACTCATAAATATGATCAGACAATTTGCAAACCTTGGTAATGCAAGCGGAATTGAAATCGAATGTGATGCCCCGTGCACAGTTCTTGAGGGAAATATGTGGCAGATGCTGCTCAAAAATTTATCAGGAAATATCATTTTTATTGATGAAGAAAATCAGTTTATAAGACAGCAAGAGTTTGCTGAACTTGTAAAGGCGTCAGATAATTATTTTGTGATAATAACAAGAGAAAACCTGTACAATCTGCCATATAGTGTTGAAGAAATATATGGACTGTATTCTTCAGGAAAGTATCAGAACACAAAGCAAATATATCAGGAGATGTATCATATTTATCCTTTAAATCAGGATCTTTCATGTAAACCTGAAAAAATAATTGTTGAAGATACAAATTCTGGATATGAGTATTTCAAGGCAATATCGAAAGAAAAAAATATAGTATGTGAAAGCGCTGGTGGAAAAACAAAAATATTTGCTATGCTAGAACAACTAAAAGCTGAAACAGAGAGTATTTGTGTAATAGCTGACGGTGCAGCAATTGGCCCGGAAATGGATGCATTATATAAAATGTCTGTGGAAAAAGGCAATATAAAGTTATATCTGCCGGAATCATTTGAGTGGATTATACTCAGTTCTGAGTTGCTTGAAGACAAAGAGATTAAGGATATTATGGACAAACCTGAGAATTATATAGAAAGTCAGGAATATTTCAGTTGGGAGCGATTTTTTACAAAGCTGCTTGTGGATAAAACAGCAGGAACATACCTGAAATATCAAAAAGGAAAGCTTAATCCTACATATTTGCATGAGAAGAATAAAAATATAATTTTGAGAAATATAAAAAATAGTATAGATTTTTAAAAAGTATGATAAATTGGCGCAGGAATTGTTTCCTGCGCCAATTGTTATGTTAAATTATAAATGGGCTCATTTATTAACAAGCCCGTAAATATAGTGATTACACCACTTCCCATGTAGTATAAGATAATCATGCAATAGCCCCTCCTGCACGAAGCCAAGCCTATTAAGAAGCTTCATCGAAGGCACATTCCCAGGGTGGACAACCGCTGTCACCTTGTGCATGCGAAGCTCATTAAAGGCAAGCTTGGTGCAGAAGCCGACTGCTCGGTGGCATACCCCATGTGGTGAAACTCACTGGAAAATTTATAGCCAATTTCACAGCTTCCGTAAAAAGCCGGAGCGATATTATGTATACACACAGTGCCAATAATCCGGCACGGATTTTCTTTCTGAAAAACATAAAATCTGAAAAGCTGTGATTTGACAGCCATATTGTATTCATATCTGAGCACCTTCTGCAGGTGCTTCACAGTATAAAAGTCCGGCACACGGTCTATTTCATACATTTCGAAAAGCTCTTTATCCCTATTGTAAAAATCCAAAACCTGCGGGGCACAATCAGCGCGTAATACCTTAAGAAGCAGGCGTGGGGTCTCATATTGAAAAAACATATTTTCCTTCTTTCACATTTGGTGTATCATGATAAATAGATTATAACACATGGAGCAGACAAATATGACACAAGATGAAAAATATATGAAACAGGCAATAAAACAGGCAAAAAAAGCATATGCACTTGATGAGGTGCCGATAGGCTGCGTAATTGTAGCCGGTGACAAAATCATCGCACGCGGTTACAACCGCAGAAATACCGACAAAAATCCACTCGCTCACGCTGAGCTTTCTGCCATCCGTAAAGCCAGCAAAAAGACCGGAGATTGGCGTCTTGAGGAATGCACCATGTATGTCACCCTTGAGCCTGTCAGATGTGTGCCGGAGCAATAGTACAGGCACGCATTCCCAGGGTGGTAATAGGTGCCATGAATCCGAAAGCAGGCTGTGCAGGCTCAATCATCAATCTACTGCAGATGCAGCAGTTCAATCATCAGGTGCAGACAGATATAGGCATCTGCGGCGACGAATGCAGCACTATGCTTTCTACTTTCTTCAAGGAGCTGCGAAAGAAGCGCAAGCTTCAAGGGGAGTAAATAAATTGTGGTTAAAACCACAACGTAAGGCACGTAAGCCCCGGGTACCGGACTCACACGTACTCTCCCGAAGCGCGAATAGCGAAGAGGTTTAGATACTGTAGAAATTATGCCCATGAGACACAGAAACGCCACGGCATGGACGCAGGGGCGAGGAGAATCGCGCCATGGACGGCGCGTTTCGACGGTTTCGTCAAGCATAGAAAAAAATCAAGCATAATTTCGTACAGTATCTTAGCCACGTAGCGTAGCGATGGCGGGAGAGTACGTGTGAGTCAGTAGTACCGGGGCTTGCGTGCCGTACTCATACCACAAGAAGTTGCAATAAATCTTGACAAAACCCTGCATTATAGCGTATACTTAAGACTCCGAGCAGCCGGGGTGGTAGCGGTACCTTGAACCAACAATCCGCTATAGTTGGGGTGATGCTTCGTAGAGGGCTTAAGCGGTGGAGCTGCCCTCCATAAGTGGCGTTGACGTCTGGGTCTTGCGCAATGGAAATCTATGAACCGTGTCAGGGTGGGAACACAGCAGCACTAAGTAGAAGCTTTCATGTGACGCGAGGCAGCCTGGAGGGAGTTAACTGTGGAGGTAACGTCTGTTGTGATGGTTCGAAGCGAGGCGCTCGGATTTTTAGCGTATAAAAAAGAGGCGAATTTTCGGTTGTAGTGGCACGGTTTATACGCACGAATAAACATCGTATGATAACACAGATAATCAGCGGAAAAAGGAAAATCGAGGCATACAATGATTCAGGACATTGCACCACATACGTGGGACATAACATACAAAAACATACAGCCGGACCCGGACAGCAGGGTCCTTTTTTTTAGCAGGGGACAGCTTCTTGTGCAGCAGGCATCGGACATGCCTGCTGACGAATCCAATCAGGATATTCATCAGATAAGCTTTCCGAGATATGAGGATATAAAAGCAGAATGTCCCGATGTTAAATATCAGTATCTGTTTACACTTGACGATACTGCATTTTTCAGGGTGGCACTGTCACATGCTGACAAAATGCATATACTGGAAGTAACAGGTGGCAAATTCATAAACCGGCACTATATGCGCAGCGCGGCACCGAAGGAGTACGTGCTTGCCGCGATAACTGGATTTCATCTGGATGGCTGGTATGATAAGAACCATTTCTGCGGCAGATGCGCCAACAGGCTGGTAGAGGACGACGTGGAGCGCATGCTCAGATGTCCGGTCTGTGGCAACATGGTTTACCCGCGCATCAATCCGGCAGTGATAGTGGGAGTTACCAATGGAGATAAGCTGCTTTTGACAAAATACAATGGCAGAGAGTATAAAAAGTACGCACTTGTGGCAGGCTTTAACGAGATAGGTGAGTCGCTTGAGGAAACCGTGCGCCGTGAGGTCATGGAGGAAACAGGACTGCGTGTGAAAAACATCAGATACTACAAATCGCAGCCGTGGGGCTTTACCGACAATATACTTGCGGGATATTTCTGTGAAGTTGACGGAACAGATGAGATTGAGGTTGACATGCAGGAACTTTCGGTGGCAAAATGGGTGTCAAGAGAAGAAATACCTACATCCCTAGAGGAATTAAGCCTGACAAATGAAATGATTTCTGTTTTTCGGCTTGACAAAGGCGATTTCTGAATGTATAGTAAAACAGTAGGAAATGAAACAGAGGTGCTATAAATGAAAATTTCAACAAAAGGACGTTATGCTCTTCGCCTTATGATGGATCTTGCAGAGAACAACACTGGTTCACCCATCAGCCTGAAGGATGTAGCGAAGAGACAGGATATTTCAGATAAATATCTTGAACAGATTATATCCATTTTAAATAAGGCGGGCTACGTCAGAAGTGTCAGAGGCGCCCAGGGCGGCTACATGCTTAAGATGGAACCGCAGAACTACACAGTCGGCATGATTCTCAGACAGACAGAGGCAGCCTTGCGCCGGTAGCATGTATAGAGGATGACGAGATAGTCTGTGACAGACAGCAGCAGTGCGTCACATCTATTGTGTACAAGAAGATCAATGATGCAATCTCAGGTGTGGTTGACAATATCACCTTGCAGGATCTGGTAGACTGGCAGAACGAGAAGAATGGAAATTATGTCATATAAAGAAAGAAGGTTATCATAGATGAGCAGATTAATTTATTTGGATAATGCGGCAACCACACAGGTATATCCGGAGGTTGTGGATGCAATGCTTCCTTACTTTACAGAGCATTACGCAATCCATCAGCTATATACAGCTTTGCAGATGAGGCAGAAAGAGCAGTGGATCATGCCAGAGGAGAGGTCGCAGACCTTATCGGAGCAAAGAAGGATGAGATATATTTCACAGGCGGCGGCAGCGAGTCCGACAACTGGGCATTAAAGGCCACAGCAGAGGCATATGCTGTAAAAGGAAAGCACATCATACATCAGCATCGAGCATCATGCAATTCTTCACACAGCACAGTGGCTTGAGAAGCATGGCTTTGAGGTGACATATGTGGGTGTTGATGAGGACGGAAAAATCAAGCTTGATGAGCTGAAGGCAGCCATCAGACCTGACACAATCCTTATCTCAGTTATGGCGGCAAACAACGAGATTGGAACTATCCAGCCGCTTAAGGAGATCGGAGAGATAGCAAAGGAGCATGGCATTTTGTTCCACACAGATGCGGTTCAGGCATTCGGACATATTCCGATTAATGTAGATGATATGCATATCGACATGCTCAGCGCCAGCGGTCACAAGCTCAACGGACCAAAGGGCATCGGCGTGATGTATATCAGAAAGGGCGTAAAAATCCGCTCATTTATCCACGGCGGAGCACAGGAGCGCCAGAGACGTGCGGGAACACACAATGTGCCGGGTATCGTAGGACTCGGCAAGGCAGTAGAGCTTGCAAAGGCCAACATGGCAGAGCGCAGTGCATATGAGACAAAGCTCAGAGACCACCTCATCGAGAGAGTGACAAGTGAGATTCCATATACACGCTTAAATGGACACAGAACAGACAGACTGCCAAACAATGCAAACTTCTGCTTCAGATTCATCGAGGGAGAGTCAATGCTTATCCTGCTTGACCAGGCAGGCATATGTGGCAGCTCAGGTTCAGCCTGCACATCAGGCTCACTCGACCCATCACATGTGCTCCTTGCAATAGGACTGCCACATGAGATAGCACACGGCTCACTGCGTCTTACATTATCAGAGAAGACCACTCTTGAGGATATCGACTATACAGTGGACAAGTTAAAGGAAATCATAGCAAGGCTCAGAAGCATGTCACCGTTATACGAGGATTTCGTAAAGAAAAACGGCAAATCTGAGGCATAAATGATCAGGCCAAAAATTATAGTGACTATCACAACATTAATATATACATGAAAATTAGGAGGAACTAAGGACATGGCATACAGTGAAAAGGTAATGGACCATTTTAACCATCCAAGAAACGTAGGAGAGATGGAGAATCCAAGTGGTGTCGGCACAGTAGGAAACGCAAAGTGCGGAGACATCATGAGAATGTATCTGGATATAGATGACAACGGCATTATTCAGGAGGCCAAATTCAAGACCTTCGGATGTGGCGCAGCAGTTGCAACAAGCAGTATGGCAACAGAGCTCGTAAAGGGCAAGACAATCCAGGAGGCGCTTGAGGTTACAAACAAGGCAGTTATGGAGGCACTTGACGGACTTCCACCTGTAAAGGTACACTGCTCACTTCTCGCAGAGGAGGCAATCCATGCAGCACTCTGGGATTACGCAGAGAAAAACGGCATCAAGATCGAGGGACTTGAGAAGCCTGTAAATGATATCAGCGAGAAGGAAGAGGCGCCTGAGGAAGACTATTAATGAAAAAGAAGGTTGTAGTAGGAATGTCGGGCGGAGTGGATTCGTCAGTAGCGGCATATTTATTAAAGGAACAGGGATACGATGTCATCGGAGTCACAATGCAGATATGGCAGGACGAGGACGTATTTAAACAGTCACAGGAGGGCGGCTGCTGTGGCTATCCGCAGTGGAGGACGCCAGACGAGTGGCAGCAGTGCTTGATATTCCATATTATGTGATGAACTTCAAGGCTGATTTCAAGAAATACGTCATAGACTATTTCGTGTCCGAATACGAGCGCGCATACACGCCAAATCCGTGTATCGCCTGCAACCGTTATGTGAAATGGGAGTCGCTGCTTCACCGCTCGCTCGAGATAGGAGCAGACTATATAGCAACAGGCCATTATGCCCGCATAGCACAGCTTCCAAACGGCAGATACACCATAGCCAACTCAGTCACAGCGGAAAAGGACCAGACATATGCGCTTTACAATCTGACACAGGAGCAGCTTCGTCGCACGCTGATGCCTGTGGGAGAGTATGAAAAGCCACAAATCCGCCGTATCGCAGAGGAAGCAGGTCTGCCGGTAGCGCACAAGAGCGACAGCCAGGACATATGCTTCGTGCCGGATCACGACTATGCCTCATTCATCGAGAATGAGACAGGCAAAACCTATGAGCCGGGAAATTTCGTGGATGAATCGGGCAACATTCTTGGCCGTCATAAGGGTCTCATCCACTATACTATCGGACAGCGCAAGGGGCTTGGAATCACAGCCGCAACACCTTTATTCGTGAAGGAGCTGCGTCCGGCAACAAATGAGGTCGTAATCAGCACAAATGAGTCACTTTTCTCAGACACCTGTTATATCAGCGATATAAACTATATGGCACAGGATCACATCACACCGGACACCCGCAGCATAGGAAAGGTACGCTACTCTCACAGGGGAGCTGACTGTACACTTACCCCTATGGAAAACGGAATGATAAAATGCGTATTTGACGAGCCACAGCGCGCCATGACACCGGGGCAGGCAGCGGTATTCTATCAGGATGGGCATGTACTGTGCGGTGGAACAATTGAAAAGATGATGGTAAATTAGCAGGACTTTTGAATAGTCGCGAATATATTATAATAATAGAGCAGACAGCATAACTAAAATGCCGTCTGCTCTATTAAGTTATTGATTTTAGTATAGAAAGCGTGGATAGAGTTAATCGTATCATATATTTGAAGGATGGGAAAATATGTCATATGTCTGTCAGACTCGGGAAGAAAATCTGGTGAATTTAATGGGGAGATTTACCAATATGATCTTAGACCATTTGGAATCACGAATTTAATGTGTTATTACAAATAAATATTAAAATTAAACAACGTATACTCTTCTTAATTCTACTATTTTTATAAGATTAGAAGAGTATATTTGCGTTTTGACTTGTTTTTTGTCCAAAATACCGTTATACTTTACTTAAAGTGTATAAAAAACAGAGATTAAGAAGAGTATAGCAATATAATATATTTTGGTTGGAGGTGCAGGATGCTTGTAGGTAGAGAAAAAGAATTACATTTATTGCATGATATACAAAATGATGATAGCTCACATTTTGTGGCAGTATACGGGCGAAGGAGAGTGGGAAAGACCTTTCTGATACGTGAGGCTTTTGGCTATAGATTTGCATTTCAGCATGCCGGTCTGTCAGAGGGAGGAATGAAGGAGCAGATATATGCGTTTACGTCATCTCTAAAAGATGCAGGGTATGAAGTGAAAAAGCAGCCCCAAAACTGGCTTGAGGCATTTGAAGCATTAAAGGATGTCATAAGATTGTCGAGTGAAAAGAAGAAAATAATATTTATTGATGAGCTGTCGTGGATGGACACACAAAAGAGTGATCTTATGGTTGCTTTGGAGAATTTCTGGAATGGATTTGCTTCTGCAAGAAAAGATATAGTCCTTATAGTGTGCGCGTCAGCCACATCATGGATGCTCTCAAAGGTCGTACACAACAAAGGTGGATTGTATAACAGATTGACAGAGCAGATACATCTGCGCACATTCTGCCTCAGGGAGTGTGAAGCGTATGTAAAAGCTGCCGGGCTGGCATTAAACAGAAATCAGATATTGCAGTATTATATGATTTTTGGCGGAGTACCTTACTATTGGGGATTTTTGAAAAAGGGATTAAGCCTTTCACAGAATATTGATAGTATATTGTTTGAAAAGGATGCGCCCCTGCGCGATGAATTTAAGTATTTATATGCTTCTGTATTCAAAAAACCGGAGAACTATGTAAAAATAATAGAAGCTCTTGGGACTAAAAAGGTTGGAATGACAAGAGAAGAAATCATCACAGCGACCAAAATCCCTAATTCGGGAGATTTGACAACGAAGCTTGAAGAGCTTGAAAGCTGTGGATTTATTCGCAAGTACAATGCATTTGGGATGAAAAAGAAAAATGCGATATACCAGTTGATGGATTGCTTTACATTGTTTTATTTCAAATTTTTGAAATCAGAACAGACAGATGAGCATTTTTGGACGAACCAGATTAATACGCCCGCAGTGAATACGTGGCTGGGGCTGGCGTTTGAAAGAGTGTGCATGGAGCATGTAGATCAGATTAAGTTTAAATTGGGTATTTCTGGCGTGCTGACAGAGGTAAATTCGTGGTACTGCAAATCAGATCCTGATAATGGCATTTTCGGCTCACAGATTGATATGCTGATTGCCAGAAAAGATCAGGTGATTAATTTGTGCGAGATGAAATATTCGCAGTCAGAATATACCATAACGGAGAAAGTGGACAGGAGCATTAGGAATAAAATAAGTGATCTGAGAGTGGTTTACGGTACAAAGTATGCGATATACCCAACACTTATTACAACCTATGGTGTGGTGGAAAACTCGTATTCGCAGGAGCTGCAGTCGGTTGTTACGATGGATGATCTGTTTGCCTGAGATAAAAAATTAAAAACCCCATAAATTCCTGTTGACAGATAGGAATTCATGGGGTATATTTATATCAACAATTAATTCATACAAATACAGTATGAATATAGGAGATTAAAACAAAGCATTAACATTACAATGACATCAAGGAGGACACAAACATGTCAAACATTTATCAGGGAACATTAGGACTTATTGGAAATACACCGCTCGTAGAGCTTACACACGTAGAGAAGGCATACGGACTTGAGGCAAGACTTCTTGCAAAGCTTGAGTACTTCAACCCGGCAGGATCAGTAAAGGATAGAATCGCAAAAGAGATGATCGAGCAGGCAGAGAGAGACGGAAAGCTCAAGCCGGGCTCAACAATTATCGAGCCAACATCAGGAAATACAGGAATCGGACTTGCAGCAATCGCAGCAGCAAAGGGATATAAGATTATCATCGTTCTTCCTGAGACAATGTCCATCGAGAGAAGAAACATCATCAAGGCATATGGCGCAGAGCTCGTGCTTTCAGACGGAACAAAGGGGATGAAGGGAGCCATCGCCAAGGCGGAGGAGCTTCATGAGCAGATTCCTGACAGCTTCATTCCGGAGCAGTTTGAGAACCCTGCAAACCCGGAGGCACACAGAAAGACAACAGGTCCTGAGATCTGGAACGATACAGACGGACAGGTAGACGCATTCGTAGCAGGAGTCGGAACAGGCGGAACAATCACAGGAACAGGTGAGTACTTAAAGAGCAAGAATCCTGATGTAAAGATTATCGCGGTGGAGCCTGAGACATCAGCAGTGCTTTCAACAGGAAAAGCCGGAGCACACAAGATTCAGGGAATCGGAGCAGGCTTCGTACCAAACACATTAAATACAGAGGTATATGATGAGATTATCCCTGTATCAAATGAGGCATCATTTGAGTACGGAAAGATTATCGCAAAAGAGGAGGGCGTACTTGTAGGTATTTCTTCAGGAGCAGCTCTCTATGCAGCAATCGAGGTAGCCAAGAGACCGGAGTTCAAGGGCAAGACAGTAGTAGCACTTCTTCCTGACAGCGGAGACAGATATTACTCAACTGATCTTTTCAAAGATTAATATAGAATAGCATAAAAATATGGCTTGTGAAATTTTTCGCTTTTTCACAAGCCATTTTTTTTCTTTTTGTGAAAGCATACTATCTTTTGGGCTAGTATCCATTTTGCCATTTTCAAGATATAGATAATATATTATCACTGAACTATAGATATTCACCAAGCATTTCATTAACGCAATCCCTTATATTCAGTGCGGTTTTCCTTGCCATTGTCATATTTAATCCAATTTTTTGGGCAACCGCGAGAATATCGTCCAGTTCCGGATTTACACCATTTCCATTTACCGTGGTAGCATGCTCTCCACCGATTGAATTACTGTAGGTGAGGTCATACGCCGGTGACAATTTCCAACAGCCTTCATCTTCATCATACAGATAAGTAAAATTCTTCGAATGGTCATCCCTGTTATGCGCATACACATTAAAGCACATAAGTCGATACAATTTTTCACATTCTTCCATAGATTTGGTAAGCTGGAGTGTAAGCTGCATCAGAATATCATAATCGAGATTTGGTATTCTGTGAGATGTTTCTAACAGCCCGGAAGTGGATACCATGTGAATTCTTCTGCTTCTAGAGTCATTAGTACGGTCAAATCTTTTTGTACCAAAATATCCCTTCGTGCGCTCAGAGGAAAATAATCTTACGTTTTCCATTGCTATTCCGCATTCTTTGGCACACATTGCATAATCATATTCCTGTCTGCCTATATCTTTGCTATCATAAGATGACGGGAATTTGATGATCCAATCCTCTCCATCTACCTTTGTAAGTATCTTAGGTCTGGCTCCGCCGGAAGAGCCTCCCTTAGAAAACAGAAAGTCCAGATTATCGCAAGTTTCTGTGCTCAATATTTTTTCACATTCCAGTGCAATTTCATCCAACGATTTCTCATCGTGATTTTTTTCCATTGTTATAACAGGCTGGTAGGTTAAAGCTCCCATTCCGGAAGCCCCTACAATCGCAAGTCTCTCAAGGCTGCCTATATCATATGGATTTATGCCATTTTTCTTCATAAGTCTGTCAACCAACAATCTGCCCCAGCCATCAGGCAGACTATCCGCAAAAACACCAAAAAGTCCCTCGAACGGATCTATCTTTGGCATAAAAACCTTCTTTTCCAAAGGCAGCGAAAAGCTTATGGAAAATCCATTTGCTAGCCAGTTACTGTCATACTCAAACGCAGCCAGACGATTTTGGTACAAAGCAATCGTTCCTACGAGTCTTTCATGATAAAAAACTTCCAGCTTATTTAGTCTGTTCATTAATTACCTCCTCGATAGATGCAAATGGCACATTATTAAACAAGTCTTCAAGTTCGTTCTCCACATCAAGAGCTATTGCAATTTTGGTCAAAGATTGCAGGGATATCTCGCCGCTCTGCTCAAATCGCTTAAGTGAACCAAGACTTACACCTGATCTTGCAGCTAATTGCTTTTGAGTAATTTTCTTTCTTTTGCGCAAGCGTACTATCTTTTGTGCAATGTTGTTATTTATTTCTGTCCATGTTTTTTGATATAAGTTAATCATGCTAATATATTATCCCTTTTTGGTATTTTTATCAAGATATAGCTGATATATTAGCTGTAAATATTTTTTGCGCTTAATTCGAAAAATGACGTATCTTCAGATGAATACCCCTCTCATCAGCAATCTGCTGACAAGTCTTTATATCCTCCTCGGGGAGTACATCCACGATAGAAAGCTGTGTATGCTTGATCATGCGGTTGCATTCCTCAGCAAAATCCAGCATAGCCTCATAAGCATTGTCAAAGGTTGGTCTTGTGACCTTATTGTATTCCTCGGCATTTGCAGCATTCAAGCTTATGGAAACCGAATCAATATACTCAGAAAGCTCCGGCACGATATCCCTTCCGTGATAGAGATTGCCTAGTCCGTTAGTGTTTACGCGGATAGGAAGCTTATACTTTTCCTTCACATATTTAGCTGTTTTCTCAAGGATATCCAGCGCGCAGGTTGGTTCACCGTAGCCGCAGAAGACGAATTCCTCATAGCCTGTAAATCAAATGCATCGATTGCAGCTATTATCTCATCATATGTTGGGTCCACCGTATGCCATAATGATGTCGCATTGCCTATAGCGTCCTTCTGAGAGCGTATACAGAATGTACAAGCGCAGTCGCATTTATTTGTGATATTTGCATAAACTTCGTTCTTATATGTATAGATTATATCAGCCATTATTTAGTCTCCTCCAATGTGAAAAATCTTCTCTTGAATCCGATTTTATCAAGTACCAGTCCAAGAATAACAAATATTATAGCACTTCCACCGCTTTGTATACAGCTTCCCGGAACAGAAACCGGAATTATTGCGATGAGACCGGTGAAGGCCTGCTTTGTGAAGCCATATGTGATAAAGGCCTCTGCAATGGCATAGCCGGTTGCGGAAATTGCGAAAGCTATGATTGTCGATACTACATTTCTCACGGTCACAATTTTATCTGATTTGTTGGTAAACGGGATGGATATGAGTGCCTTTATGATGATTGTTGCAGGCGCCCAGATAGGTGCGGTCAGCAAATCTGCCATGCCACCGCCGATAGCTGCGGCTGTCATTGCATACGGCCATGGAAGGAGGCACGCTGCGATATAGATAAGGCTATCGCCAAAATGAATATATCCGCCATTCTGTCCAACCGGAATGTGGCATATATATGCTGTAAAAATAGTAATCATGGCTGCCATGAGGGCAGTAAATGTGAGTTTTTTAACCTGTGAGTTCATAAAAATATGTTCTCCTTTGTTTTGTGTTAAGCCTAACTTAAGAGGTCAACTGACAATTCGATAAATTTTCTGCAAAGGGTGATAAGAATCACATAAACATCACATCAGCTCCCGCAAAAACTTCTCGAAATTCACTCCGTCATTCGGTGCGGTGTCATCATTCATGGTATCTGCGATGCTGTCATACAGGAATTTTCCGGCGCGCTCTGCGGCCTCCTCTGTGGAAAATCCGTTCAGCCTGCTTCCGCATATAACAGATGCAAACAGATCGCCGGTGCCGGAAAAGCTCACGTCGAAAAAGTGTGATCTGTGGGTTGTAGTACCATTTGCGGTGGTCACGAGATTGTAGATAAAGGGTGACTTATCATCCCTGCATTTGATACCGGTGATGATTACATCCTGATTTTTGCCGGACAGGCATCGCAGCTTCTCGCTTATCTCTGTCGCAAGTGGCAGGAGCACATCCTTTCTCGTGTCACTGTATACCTTTTCGATATCATAGTCTGCCAAAAGGCATGCCTCGGTCAGATTTGGTGTGATGACATCGGCCTTTCTGGAAAGCGCCTTCATGCCATCCAAAAGAGCGGCAGAGTATATGCCGTAGGTTCTGCCGTCATCGCCCATCACAGGGTCCACGAGCAGCATCGTGTTTTCCTCATAAAATACATCCAAAAAATCCATAAAAAGCTCAATCTGCTTTGAGCCTGTCATGAAACCGCTGTAAATGCCGTCAAAATGGGCATTATTTTTCTGCCAGTTGTCGATGTAGTCCTTAATCATGGCTGTCAGGTCTGTGCATTTATGATATTCATATCCTGTCTGGTTTGTCAGCACTGCTGATGCCATGGGACAGCACTGTACGCCCTGCGCGGACAGTACCGGAATTGCGGCGGTCAGAGAGCATTTTCCAAAGCCGGACAAATCGTTAAAAACGGCTGCTTTCTTCATATATCCTCCAAATTTTTTGCGCTTGATAAACTCTGTTTGAGGCGGCATTTACTCCCACTAGGCTAAGAAATTATGAAAGCGTATATCACAGGTGATTGCCACACTGCAAGTGTACCGCCATTAACAAAATATAGGATAAGTATACATGCGTCTGACCATATTTCTATGACCAGAAAGATAAAAAAATAAATGCCAGATAAAATGTTTTTGAAAAAGAACGCTGTCTGTGATATTATAGATGTGTATGTAAATACGGAGGTAAAAGCATGTTTCAAAAGAAACAGATTATATATAGTGAAACCCTTGGCGTATGCGTGGTTGACAACATAGTATCGCTTGCGGCATCTAAGAGAGAAAAGGCGGTGCCGTACTATGTGCTGAAGCCTGTGTTTGAGGACAAGGTGTCATATATACCGGTAGAGCATCACCGGGTGGTACTGCGTGATATGTTCACCGGAGAAGAAGCTCTAAAGCTTAAGGAAACTGAGCAGTATGAGAAGGATAAGCACCTTAGGCAGGCAGTTGACTATGTACTGGACAAGGTGGCTATAAAATAAAATTACAACAAGGAGGACAGGATTACATGGGACAGCAGCATGCAATACACAAATTTGTGCTGGGAACCAAGGACTTCGATGATAAGCAGTCAGAGTTCATGTACGATAAAGGCTGGTACAGCATCACAGATATAGTAGGTGAGGAGAAAAATATCATCTACAAGTCAAGAAATGCCCAGGAGGCATATCTTAAGTGGAATATCTATATCGGCAGGAAAAAGGAACGCCTCACACCTGAGGAGAGGAAGAGGCAGCGTGAAGAACGCTATGAGAAAAAGAGAGAACAAAACAGAGAGCACCACAGGATATAGGAGGGCATTATGGGCATTTTCAACATAGACAACAAATTTTTCAGAGCATTAAACAAACTGGTAGATATGGTTATTTTGAGCTTTTGCTGGATCATATCATGCATACCTGTTTTTACAATAGGAGCGGCATCCACAGCACTTTACGATACATCGCGCCGTGTCATCCATCACGATGAGGGCTATGTGTGGAGAGGCTACTGGCATGCGTTTAAGGTAAATTTCAAGCAGGCCACCAAGGCATGGCTGGTACAGCTTATAATACTTATCGTGCTTTTGGGAGATATTTATATTACGTGGTCAGGTCTTAAGACAGGCAATCAGTGGGGAACCTTCTCCATCGTGTTCATCATAATGGCACTTATTGCCGCAGCCTGGGCCATATACACATCAGCGTATATTTCACGATTTGAGCAGGTCACAAAGATAACCCTTAAGAATACAATACTCATTCTTATCGCCAACCTGCCGTGGACATTATTGGTCATAGTGATACTTGTGGTATCACTTATACTTGCATGGATTATTATTCCACTCATTTTCATACTTCCTGTCGGCGCAGCACTCACCTATGAGTTTATTTTTGAGCGTATTTTCAGAAAGTCATGAATGAGGAGGATAGGCTCCGCGAGGAGGAGAAGGATAAGGAGTACAGGGATTAGCATAATAAAAGACAATCATAATAATGCATAAGGAGGAAGCAGCAATGAAGAAAATTGGAATGCTTACCAGCGGAGGAGACTGCCAGGCACTTAACGCAGCCATGAGAGGCGTGGTAAAGGCGCTGGCACACAATGTCGACGAGCTTGAGATTTACGGCTTTGAGAACGGGTACAAGGGACTCATATATGAGAACTACAGAATACTCACATCAAAGGATTTTTCGGGCATCCTGACAAAGGGTGGCACAATACTCGGCTCATCAAGACAGCCTTTTAAGCTTATGAGAGTGCCGGATGAGAACGGACTGGATAAGGTCGCAGCCATGAAAAATACATACAAGAAGCTTGGTCTTGACTGCCTTGTTATCCTGGGCGGAAACGGCACACAAAAGACAGCCAATCTTCTCAGGGAAGAGGGACTTAATATCATTCATCTGCCAAAGACAATCGACAATGATATCTACGGCACAGATGTGACCTTTGGCTTCCAGAGCGCGATCAATATAGCTACAGATGCAATCGACTGCATCCACACCACAGCAGCATCCCACAACCGTGTATTTATCGTTGAGGTTATGGGCCACAAGGTAGGCTGGCTCACACTGTACGCAGGTGTTGCGGGCGGTGCAGACATCATTCTGCTTCCTGAGATACCATACGATATTGACAAGGTCGTAGATGCCATCCACAAGAGAACAAAGGAGGGCAAGGGCTTTACCATTCTTGCAGTAGCAGAGGGAGCCATCTCCAAGGAGGATGCAGCCCTTTCCAAAAAGGAATACAAGAAGAAGCTTGCAAAGAGCAAATACCCGTCAGTATCATACGAGGTTGCAGACCGCATCAGCGAAAGACTCGGTCTTGAGGTCAGAGTGGCAGTTCCGGGACATACACAGCGAGGCGGCAGCCCATGTCCTTACGACAGAGTGCTTTGTACACGTCTTGGCTCAGCAGCAGCAAAGGCCATCATGGATGAGGATTACGGCTGCATGATAGCCATGGTAAACGGACAGACAAAGAGGGTTCCGCTTGCCGACGTAGCAGGAAAGCTTAAGACTGTAGATCCAAAGAGCCAGATGATCAAGGAAGCAAAGCGCACCGGTATCTGCTTCGGAGATTAAGCAGCAATATTAGATATAAGGAAGGTGAAAAGGCGTGTCTTATCAGGCCCTATACCGTAAGTTCCGTCCACAGGAGTTTGAGGACGTAAAGGGACAGGAACACATTGTAACAACACTGAAAAATCAGATAAAAGCTGACAGAATAGGGCATGCCTATTTATTTTGCGGCACGAGAGGTACAGGAAAGACCACTGTGGCCAAGATATTTGCAAAGGCAGTCAACTGTGAGCACCCTGTAGACGGAAGCCCATGTGGCGAATGTCCGTCGTGCAGGGCAATCACTGAGGGCTCATCCATGAATGTCATAGAGATAGATGCAGCGTCAAACAACGGCGTGGACAATATCAGACAGATTCGTGAGGAGGTCACATACCGCCCGACAGAGGGCAGGTACAAGGTCTATATCATAGACGAGGTTCACATGCTTTCGGCAGGAGCCTTCAATGCACTTTTAAAAACACTTGAGGAGCCGCCGAGCTACGTTATATTTATACTGGCGACCACCGAGCACACAAGATACCGATTACTATCCTGTCCAGATGCCAGCGCTATGATTTTCACAGGATTTCCATAGATACGATTGCATCCAGACTCAGCGATTTGATGGAGCAGGAGCAGGTGGAGGTTGAGGAGCGTGCCATAAGGTACGTGGCCAAGGCAGGAGACGGCTCCATGAGAGATGCGTTAAGTCTTCTTGACCAGTGCATTGCTTTCCATCTGGGTGAGAAGCTTACCTATGAAAATGTGCTCGAGGTGCTTGGAGCGGTGGACACAGAGGTGTTTTCAAGGCTCTTAAGGCGCATACTCGACGAGGATGTGACAGGCGCCATCCGCATACTGGGCGAGCTCATAGATGAGGGCAGGGAGCTGTCGCAGCTTGTCAATGATTTCACCTGGTATATGAGGAATCTTTTGCTTTTACAGAGCTCCGACGATATGGAGGAGGTGCTCGACATCTCAAAGGACAATCTTGAGGCGCTTAAGGAAGAGGCAGCGCTTGTAAAGCCTGAGACACTCATCAGGTATATCAGGGTATTTTCCGAGCTGTCCAGCCAGGTAAAGTTTGCATCGCAAAAGCGTATTATGGTCGAGATAGCCATAATAAAGCTGTGCAGGCCGCAGATGGAAAAGAGCTATGATTCGGTGCTTGACCGCATAAACAGCATAGAGAAAAAGCTTGAAAAGGGTATACCTGTAGCGGCACAGGCTGCGCAGACACAGGATATGCAGCAGGCCGCAACAAGCGGGCCTGTAGTGAAAAAGGAGCTTCCCAAAGCAATACCACAGGATATCTCAGAGCTCATGAAGCACTGGAAATCCATACTTTCGGAGATGGGAGCAACATCAAAGGTTTATCTGAACAAGGCTGTGACATCGCTTGGCAATTCCTCTGACCTGATTTTAATGTTTGATGATGAGAATGCATATGAGTATCTCTCTGAAAACCGTGCAGGCTGTATGGATACGCTGGCTTCGCTTATAGAAAAGCGTATAGGCAAAAAAGTCGAGGTGACGGTCAAGAAAAATAATTCCGCAGTCAGTGCAAAGGAAGCGGTTGTGGACTTGACAGATATGATAAATTTTGATATAGAGGAAGAAAACTAAGTTATAAACAGGGCTGGGATTAGCCCATTAAAAACAAGGAGGACGCCAGAATGGCAAGAAGAGGTGGATTCCCTGGAGGAATGCCGGGAAACATGAACAATCTTATGAAACAGGCGCAGAAGATGCAGCGTCAGATGGAGGAGGCTCAGAAGCAACTTGAGGATGCTGAGGTTACAGCAAAGGCAGGCGGCGGAGCAGTCGAAGTCACTGTTTCTGGAAAAAAGGAAATCACAAAGGTCAAATTATCTGAGGAGGTAGTGGATCCTGACGATATCGAGATGCTCGAGGATCTCATCATGCAGCAACCAATGAGGCGCTTCGCCAGATTGATGAGCAGTCACAGGCATCTATGTCCAAAATTACCGGTGGCCTGGGTGGCGGTCTGTTTTAATGGATTTTTACAGCAGTGAGATATCAAAACTAATAGAGGAGCTGTCACAGCTTCCGGGAATCGGAGCCAAGACAGCGCAGAGACTGGCATTTCATATCATAAATATGCCAAAGGAGCAGGCAAAATCGCTCTCTGACGCCATAATCGATGCGAAGGAGCATGTCAGATACTGCAAATGCTGCTATACACTAACAGATGACGAACTATGCCCCATCTGCAAGGATGCGGCAAGAGACCACAAGACCATCATGGTTGTTGAGAATACGAGGGATCTTGTGGCATACGAAAAGACCGGTAAATATGAGGGAGTGTATCATGTGCTTGATGGCGCAATTTCACCAATGCTTGGCATAGGTCCGGCGGATATTCGTCTGAAGGAGCTCATGGTTCGCCTTGAAAAAGACGTAAATGAGGTCATTATAGCGACCAATTCAAGCCTGGAGGGCGAGACTACGGCCATGTATATCAGCAAGCTCATCAAGCTACCGGCATCAAAGTGACACGAATCGCAAGCGGAGTTCCCGTAGGAGGCGATTTGGAATATATTGACGAGGTGACCCTGCTTAGGCGCTTCAGGAAGAACAGAGATATAAATGATAGAAGGAGACATCATGAACAATCTTGAACTTGAGAAGATGGCGAATGAAATTCGCAAGGACATTGTGACAGCAGTTCACAGTGCCAAATCCGGACATCCGGGTGGATCACTTTCATCAGCAGATATTTTTACATATTTGTATTTTGAGGAGATGAATGTAGACCCTGCCAATCCTAAATGGGAGGACAGGGACCGTTTCGTGCTCTCAAAGGGACACGTAGCACCGGGACTTACTCTACACTTGCAGAGAAAGGATATTTTCCAAAGGAGGATTTAAAGACACTCCGTCATACAGGCTCATATCTGCAGGGACATCCTGATATGAAGCACATCCCTGGCATTGATATGTCAAGCGGCTCTCTCGGACAGGGTGTATCTGTCGCAGTAGGAATGGCTGCAGCAGGAAAATATGACAAGAAGGATTACCGTGTATACACACTCACAGGAGATGGCGAGATTCAGGAGGGACAGATCTGGGAGGCAGCCATGTGGGCAGGCCACCGCAAGCTCGACAATCTCGTAGTTATCGTTGACAACAACAATCTCCAGATAGACGGTTCTGTTGAGGATGTATGCTCACCATACCCAATCGACAAGAAGTTTGAGGCATTCAATTTCCACGTAATCAATATCGACGGCAACGATTTCGACCAGATCAGGGCAGCCTTCAAGGAAGCTCGTGAGACAAAGGGTATGCCTACAGCCATTATCGCAAAGACTGTAAAGGGCAAGGGCGTATCCTTCATGGAAAATGCCGCAGGATGGCATGGAAAGGCTCCAAATGACGAGGAGTATGAAATCGCAATGGCAGACTTAGAAAAGGCAGGTGAAGCATTATGTCAGAAGTAAAGAAAATCGCTACAAGAGATAGCTACGGAAACGCACTCGTAGAGCTTGGAAAAGCACACGATGACCTTATTGTACTTGATGCTGACCTTGCAGGTGCCACAAAGACCTGTATATTCCAGAAGGAGTTTCCTGAGCGTCACTGGGACTGCGGAATCGCAGAGTGCAATATGACAGGTATCGCAGCAGGACTTGCTACATGCGGCAAGGTGCCTTTTATCAGCTCATTTGCCATGTTTGCAGCAGGCAGAAACTATGACCAGGTAAGAAACTCAATCGGATATCCTCATCTCAATGTCAAGATAGGTGCCACACATGCAGGAATCTCTGTAGGTGAGGACGGAGCTACACATCAGTGCCTCGAGGACCTTTCGCTCATGAGAGAATCCCGGGCATGGTTGTAATAAACCCATCAGACGATGTGGAGGCAAGAGCCGCAGTAAAGGCAGCATATGACCATGTGGGCCCTGTATACCTTAGATTCGGCAGACTTGCAGTGCCTGTAATCAACGATACACCGGACTACAAGTTTGAAATCGGAAAGGGTATCGTACTTAAGGAAGGCAAGGATGTATCTATATTTGCAACAGGACTTGAGGTATCAGAGACACTTGAGGCAGCAAAAATGCTCGCAGCAGACGGCATAGATGCTGAGGTTATCAATATCCATACAATCAAGCCAATCGACAGAGAGCTGATTGTTAAATCTGTATCAAAGACAGGCAAGGCAGTCACAGTAGAGGAGCACTCTATCAATGGAGGACTCGGAAGTGCTGTGGCAGAGGTACTCTGTGAGGAGCAGCCTGCAAAGCTTCTGCGTATCGGTGTAGAGGACCGCTTCGGCGAGTCAGGACCGGCAGTGGAGCTTATCCACAAGTATGGACTGGATGCAGAGGGCATCTACAACAAAGTAAAGAATTATATGAAGTAGTAGGTTTTATGTGCTTCGCACTTGGAGGCTGTGTTCACCGGTGCAGCATACAGTATATTCTCAGAAAAATATGAAGTCAGCCGCAGGATTTCGTGTGGATAGCGTGTTGAATGAGTTTAGTCATTCTTGCTATTTTACATAATGGAACCCTGCGGCAGTTCATATTGTTTTCTTCAGAATATACTGTACGCTTTCCGGTGGATTATAGGGTGTCGAGTGCGAAGCAATTGACTGCTTCATATGGGAAAAGTCGGGCGCATGGGTTCATGCGTCCTTTTTTCATTAGTGATTAACTAAATAATTTGACAGTGTACTGACGGATTATGTGTAATTGGTAAATTATTTTTGGGGATGTGGCTTGACGGCTATTTTAAGTGTGATTTATGGCATTTAATACAATATATATATTTACAATCGCACAATTTTGCATAAATCTACAATCTGCAAGTGCTATGCTGACCGAAAAAGGAGGCTGGCATGATAGATATTGTGACGAACAACGTCAAGCAGATTGGCACACCGGCGGATGAGGGCCGGGTTTACATATCGGAGAAAGCGTACAAGCGCATAAAGACAGAGGGCTTTAAGGATAAAGAGGTTTTTGTACTTATGGGGCATACGGAGAGCAGCGGAGGCAGGTATGCAACATTTGTGGAGGCGGCGATTGCAGTATATGATATGGAGTTTGACAAAAATGCGCCTCTTTGGACCAACAAGGTATGGAGCAGAGTGTTTGCGGAGATAAAGAAAAGCTACGAGGAGCTGATTATTGTCGGATGGGCATTCAGGCAGGAGGATTTTCCGGCTGAGCCAACACCCATGCTTGAAAATATACACAGGGAGCATTTTGGCGGCGCTCATCAGCTTATGTTCCTTTTGAACAGGACCGAGCAGGAGGAAAACTTCTTTATCAAAAAGAATAATCATCTGAAGAAAAAGACAGGATTTTTTGTATATTACCGCATGAATGAGCATTGTGATAATGCTGACAGCTATAATGAAACTGACACCTGCAATAAAACCTGCAGCTATAGTAATGCAAACAACAATAATAAAATAGACAGTTATAGTAATGCCGATGACAATAATAAAAGCAGCAACCGGTATGAGGACACTGACACAGCGGCCCAAAGCAGCTACAGCCGGATACATAGAAGAACTTCGGCAGACGACAGGATCAATGTGTCGTTTCCTGAGGAATTTGGCAGCATATCGAAAGAACGCGGCCGGTACAGAAAAGCCATGGAGGCAGGAAAAGAACCGCGCAAGGGTTCGTTTGCATCTGTAGTGATGATTGCAGCGATAGCAGTGCTTATAGTGCTTATCGGGCTTAAAGCCGGCGCTGGAATGAGCGGCACAATAGACAAAAAGGAGACACTTCCTGCCATGTCAACAGAAGAAGATTTAATTCCTGTGGAAAAAATATCCGGTGAATGGTATACTGACAAGTAACAAACACTTTGGAAGTAGAACAAAAGGATAAGATTATGGCACAGAAATCAGACTTTAAAACTGTCGAGACCGATTTGGACGAGCTCGAGGAGAAAATACGAAAGCATAGAAGAAAAATAGCAAAAAGAATAATAATAGTCGTGGCAGCAGTCGTGGCTTTATTTCTTATAGTATGGTTGTGGATGGCGCTGCGCACCTACAAGTCATTGACGTCAAAAACAGCGTGGAGCAGAAGGACAAGAGTGCGGTGTCGTTCGTGGATTTCTGTGGAGCGGTAGTGGAGTACAGCAATGATGGTGTATTGTATACAGACTCAGACGGAAACCGTATATGGAACCAGGCATTTGAGATGTCATCGCCACAGGTAGTCACATGCGAAAGCTTTATGACTATCTATGACAGGGGTGGAACAGTCCTCTATATCATGGACAAGAATGGAGTAAAAAAAGAAATAGGAACATCGTGGCCTATTATAAAAGCCTGCATAGCAAGCCAGGGCACAGTGGCAGTCCTTGTCAGTGAGAATGAAAATTATTATGTAAAGCTGTATGATGTAAACGGAAAAGAGCTGGCAAGTGGTGAGTTTTTCGGAGAACAGAAGAACATACCTGTTGATATAGCTCTTTCATATGATGCTAAAAAACTGGCTGTAGATATGATAGATGTCTCCGGAGGAAAGACGGACAGCGTTATATCCTTTTACAATTTTGGATCAGTAGGACAAAATGAGATAGACAACAATGTCGGCACCTACAAGTATGAGAATCAGCTCATACCTGAAATAGCATATGTTTCCGACAGCAGGATGATAGCAGTTTCAGATCAGAATATTATGGTATTTGACGGAAGCCAGAAGCCAAAGCTCAAGCAGACTATTAAGCTGGAAAAGCTGATAGACAGCGTATTTTACAATAATAAATATATAGGAGTAGCATACTCCAACAATGATAAAAATTGCACCAGTCATATCAAGCTTTATGATTTTAACGGTAAGATGCTTATGGAAAACGACACAGCTATTGCCTACAATAGTATAGAGTTTGACAGCAATAACGAGGTGTGCGTCACAGGAGACACAGCATGTGAGATATACACCATACACGGAGTTAAGAAATTCTATCATACATTTGACAATAAACTGTACAAGGTGATGTATAAATCGGGTATGAATAACTATATCTTCATCTATGACGGCGCAATGGACGAGGTGAGACTGAAATGAATTGGCTGTTAATTGCGGTAATATGTATTATTGCGTGGAATGTGGTGAGAGGCTACACAAGAGGTGTGCTTCGCATGGTATATTCGCTTGCAGCCTGGATAGTAATGCTTGCTGCATCAACATGGCAGCCCCATATGTCAGGGATCAGATATTATCACAGACAGGAATAGAGCCCGTAATTTTAAACGGTATTGAAAAACAAATAGCTGCACAGGGGCAAAAAGCCACAGGCGATTTTGATATGGCAAACATATTGCTGCAGCAATCCGGAGCATACGACACCATATCCGCACAGCTTACAAATGCCATTATGACAGGTTTGTCTTTTTTTATAGTATTTTTTTTGCTGGGAATAGTGGCATACATAGTCCGTCACATCATCAGAAAAATAGAAAGGGTGCCCGTTATTGGCACTGTGAACCGGATTGCAGGCTTTGCAGTAGGTTTTATTAAGGGAATGGTCATCGTATGGCTGCTCCTTGCCCTGACATCATTATTTGCCGCATCTGAAATAGGACAGACAATGACAGCATATATAAATGATTCTATGATGCTTAAGTATCTGTATGAAAACAATCCTGTCATAAAGCTGATAGAAAATATACTGTAGCTTAAACCGGTGTAATAATGCATAAAAGAGAAAAGTACATAAGCAATAGATGGTATGTGGATAAGTATGTAATACAATAATATAGTTGTGTAAAAACAATGAGAAAAAATATATATAAAAAAATAAAATGTGTTGTCTTATGCTGACAACAGATA
>ENA-OQER01000182-OQER01000182.1-human-gut-metagenome-genome-assembly--contig:-NODE-182-length-34624-cov-2.766501_pt1 | contig 34624 bp, 51 predicted proteins | sample MGYA00242797_ERZ504639 | MGnify/ENA primary metagenome ERZ504639 (study PRJEB26092, sample SAMD00036306) | human gut metagenome | host: Homo sapiens | study: EMG produced TPA metagenomics assembly of... | reverse complement strand
TCAATAAAGTAATTCCCGTTCGACTTGCATGTGTTAAGCACGCCGCCAGCGTTCATCCTGAGCCAGGATCAAACTCTCTGATAAAATGTTTGATTCATTTACTCAAGACAACCGTTTGGCTATCTCTCGTTTTTACTGCTTTTGGTTTGTTTAAACCGTTCTTTAAATGTAAAGAAATTTTCGAGAATCGTATGTGTTTCACTGTTTAGTTATCAAGGTTTGTTGTGTCTGTCTCTCAGACAGCTCGCTTATTTTATCTCATCTCTTTTTGTTTGTCAAGCACTTTTTTAAGTTTTTTTCAAACATTTTTGAGTTAAGATCTTGTTGTCGTTTTGTTGACGACTTGGATACTTTATCATATCTTCTGTCTTTTGTCAACTGTGAATTTTATTTTTCTGAAATTCTTTTTAATTGTTTGTTTTTCAAAAACAATTATTTGCGACAGCTCAGTTATATTACCATAGGGTTTTATGCTTGTCAACCATAAAATTCAATTTTTTTAGATTTTCCTGGAAGTTTGTTTTTATAGGACAATTTTTTATTCTTATTTGTAATTTTTTGGATTATCTTTATTGTTGTTTATTGTGTTGTTTTTTTATAATAAATCTCTTCGCTGGATGGCGCTACGCCGGTCGCATTTTCAATGCGGTAAGTGCGAGGGAAGGCGATCTCAGAGTTCCGTAGCCCGAACGCCCTCCCTCGCGCTCCCACCCCGTTGGCACGGAAGGAGTTCTGCGTTGTTGTATGTACTGCGTTGTTGACTTTTGTCTGTATGCTTCGGTATTGGATGTGGAACGTTGTGCCGATCTGGTTCCTGTATTCTTCAATATTTATGGCGGTACGCTGTGCCGATCTGCGATCTGGTTCTAGGATTCTTCGGTACTTATGGTAGTATGCTGTGCCGATCTAGTTCCTGTATTCTTCGATATTTATGGTGATACGCTGTGCCGATCCCGTATTCTTCGATACTTATAGGAATATTCTGTACCAGTCTGACATTTCAGGACAGGACGCCCAGTCCGCTTCCATCCCCCGCATGTTTTTTCCTGTCGGCTGGAAGCGTCAGCCAGAGGAAGGTGGCATCGGGCCGGGCTGCTGCGGAGGAGGGGTGATTACTACTTGGGCTGCGGGAGACGGCGTTATTGCGGCAGGGTCTGCTGTCTGAGCCGCAGGCGAGTTCTGGCCCTGCGCAATGCTTTTAGCGTCTCACGGAGCCTAGTAGTATCCCCCGACGGAGTCCCTGCCCGGAGCGATGCCACCTTCCTCTGGCGTTCCTCAACCACATCCCCCTCTCAAAACCTCAAAAACACCCCCGACTGCATCCACTCCCGGAGCGATGCCTCCTTCCTCTGGCGTCCCTCAACCACATCCCCCTAACGAAACCTCAAACGTATCCCCGCCTACCTCCAATGCTAAGAGCAGACGTCAAAAAAAATCTCTCGCACAGACATGAGACTCCGGCATTCTCTTTCCCTGGCCTTCCGTAAAAAATTAAAATGTATTATACTTATTGACAAGCGGATAAAAATATCCGCCGCTGTTTATGGCAAATATCACACAAAGGGAGGTTTTTATCATGGAATACAGACGTTTTGGAAACACGATCTATCTTCGTCTTGATCCGAAGGAAGAGATCCTGGAGGAGATCGGCAAGGTTGCAAAAAAAGAGAATATCCGCCTTGCACAGGTCACAGGCTTGGCGCCATCAATGATTTCACTGCAGGCGTATACAACACAGTGACAAAGGAATACCACTCTATTCAGTTCCAGGGAGCGTTTGAGATCGTATCACTTACCGGTACCGTTACCCGCAAAGACGGTGACGTTTATCTTCATCTCCATATCGCAGCCGGTGACGAGGAAGGCCATGTACACGGCGGTCATCTGAACCGTGCCATCATCAGCGCTACTGCCGAGATCCAGATCCAGGTGATCGACGGAGAGATCGGCCGTGAGTTCAGTCAGGAGATCGGTCTGAATCTGTTTAAATTCTGATTTTGCCAGAGGGATTCCGGACACAGTCTACTGCTTTACAGTTTAAAAATTTCATCACACATAAAAAGGGTGAAACTACACAGCATAATGCTGTCAGCTCACCCTTTTCTTTAGCTTCAATATTGCCCTCTTCCGCAACATCTGCAATGCTGTCACTGCTGTCGCCAAACTCTTCCGCACTCTCTGTCACGGTTCCGGCTTCCGCCAGCGGCATTTCCTCCTGTGCATAGGCCGTCACGGTTCCGCTGACAGAAATGTGACTGTCACGGACGCCGCAAGCAGCCAAGCCATGATGGTACTCGTCTTTTTTCGCATACCTGTTCCTCCCTTTTCCTCTAATTCACTTTACAGTTTTCTGTAAAGCTGATATCACTCTGAATTTGCCTGATATTTTCTGTTCTGTCAACAAAGTGGATTTTAACAAAATCTGGTCCGATGGATGTTCGCAATTGAAGCAGGGGACTTCCCTGATTCACCGACATTTACATTGACAAATCCCCCTGTTATGGTATACTTTGATAATAAAACTATTTTACACTAAAATTATTTAACGAAAGCAAATGAATGTGAGGATCTGATCATTATGAAGAATTTAAAAATCGGTGATAAACTTACGAGATTTCCCCTGATCCAGGGTGGAATGGGCGTTGGTATCAGCTTGGCCGTCTGGCAGGCACCGTTGCAAAGGAAGGCGGGATCGGAATCATTTCCACCGCTCAGATCGGCTACCGGGAAAAAGATTTCGACCGGAATACCGAAGAAGCCAACCAGCGGGCTATCCTGTCCGAGATGAAAAAGCACGCAGGATTTCTCCTGACGGTATCATCGGCTACAACATCATGGTTGCACTGAAGGAGTACGCATCTCATGTAAAAGCCGCTGTCCATGCCGGCGCTGACCTGATCATCTCCGGTGCAGGACTTCCTACAGAGCTCCCTGCTCTTGTCAGCGGAAGCAAAACAAAGATCGCCCCCATTGTATCAACGGACAAATCTGCAAAGGTTATCCTGAAATACTGGGAAAGAAAGTACAAGCGCACTGCAGACCTTGTGGTGATCGAAGGTCCCCAGCAGGCGGTCATCTGGCTTCCACAAGGAAGAGCTGGATTCCTATACACCGGAAGCCTACGACAATGAGATCCGAAAGATCGTCCAGACTGTAAAAAGCTATGCCGCAAAATTCGGCACGGAAATCCCTGTAGTAGCTGCCGGCGGCATCGCCACGCACGAGGATGTAAAGCATGTCCTTGATCTTGGTGTGGACGGCGTTCAGGTTGCCACCCGTTTTATCCCAACGGAAGAATGTGACGCAGACATCCGGCTGAAAGAATCCCTGATTCACGCCGCAAAGGACGACATTGCCATTGTAAAAAGTCCGGTAGGTATGCCGGGACGTGCCATTATGAACTCCTTCATGCAGCACGTCATGGCCGGTAAAAAATCCCGCACAGTCCCTGCACCGCTGCCTTGCCAAATGTTCCCCCGGCGAGATCCCTTACTGCATTACTGACAAGCTGATCGCCGCCGTAAAGGGTGACGTGGAAAACGGTCTGCTGTTCTGCGGAGCAAAGGCTTATATGGCAGATAAGATCGAAACCGTGCACGATGTGATCGCTGATCTGTTTGGCACAAAGCCAGAATGCATCTGACTGTCATAAAGATAAACCTGCGCTGTCAGGCGCACTACACAAAAAGCCCCTGCTTTCATTGCTTTTCGCAGTGAAAACAGGGACTTCTGTTTTTCTACCGGTTATCGATCTTTTCCGGATACATGTCATGCTCTGTCAGGCGTTTCCAGGCAATCTCCTCCCATCTGGTCCCGACTTTTCCGTAATTGCAGTAGGGATCAATGGAAATGCCGCCTCTCGGAGTAAATTTTCCCCAGACCTCAATGTATTTCGGATCCATAAGACGGATCAGATCCTTCATAATGATGTTCACGCAATCTTCATGAAAATCTCCGTGATTGCGGAAGCTGAAAAGATACAGCTTCAGAGATTTGCTCTCCACCATTTTTTCACCGGGTACGTAGGATATCGTGATCGTTGCGAAATCCGGCTGTCCGGTAATGGGACAAAGGCTTGTAAATTCCGGGCAGTTAAATTTTACAAAGTAATCGTTGTCCGGGTGCTTGTTCAAAAATGTTTCCAGTACCTCCGGAGCATAATTGTCCGGATATTTTACTTTCTGATTTCCGAGAAGGGTGATCCCTTCTTTTTCCAGGTTTTCTCTGCTCATATTTTTTTCCTTTCTATGGTCGGGCGGATATTTATGATCCGATCTATCTGTCAAGTGCCGGGTCCTTCACTCCATTGAGACGGAATGCCTCTGCTCTGTCAATACAGGTTCCGCACACACCGCAGGCTTTTCGCCGCCTTCGTAACAGCTCCAGGTCAGTTCATAAGGAACATTCAGCTCCAGGCCGGTTTTTACGACCTCTGCCTTTGTGCAGCTGACAAAAGGCGCCTCAACCTTCAGCTGACCGCCGCTTCCCTGATAGATCGCCTCGTTGATCGCATTGTGAAACGCACTGCTGCAGTCCGGATATGCATTTCCGGCTGCATCATCCGCATGTGCTCCGTAATAGATCACACTGCAGTTTTTTGACAGCGCAATACTTGCTGCCGAGGAAAGAAACAATCCGTTCCGGAACGGCACATAGGTTGAAACCGGTGAGCCATCAGTTCCTTCAGCTGCTCTGCATAGCTTTCGTGCGGGATCTCTTTGTCTGAATGCTTCAGAAGCGAACAGTCACTGTACCGGAAGATCGGCTCCAGATCCAGATAAAGATGCTCCACTCCGTAATATTCTGCTGTTTTTCTGGCAGCCTCGATTTCTTTTGTGTGCTTCTGTCCGTAAGCTACTGTTAATGCAATTACATTCTCTTTTCCATATTTGTTTACGGCAAGCCCCAGGCAGGTGGTGGAATCCACACCGCCGCTTGCAAGTACAAGTGCTTTCATAGCGTTCTCCTTTTCTGCGGTATTTCTTGTTATATTGTGATATGTTTTCCTGTCATACTCCCCGTTTCTGCGGATCCCAGATCACCTTATGAAGCTGGATCTGAAGCTTTACATCGTTGAGCTTTTTTTCCATAAGGAAATCCACGATCTCCACCGGCTGGATCCTGCCGAAAACAGGGCTGAAATAAACTGCCGTTTTTTCGACCAGTCTGTACTTTTCCAGGATTTCCAGGGCTTTTTCCATATCTCTGCGGCTGCTGACCACAAATTTCAGCGTATCCTCACTGCCCAGAAGCTCCAGATTGGAAAGGAGCATCTCTTTTTCCATACCGCTGTCCGGTGTTTTATAATCCATGGTAAAGGATGGACGTTTTTTTTAATATATGATAAGGCTTCAGATCCACACTTCCATTGGTTTCAATCTCCACACGCTGCGATGGATCCTCCAGGATTGCCTCGATCAGCTCTTCCATGCCTTTCCGTAAAAGTGGTTCCCCGCCTGTAAGTGTCACGTTTTTTACACCTGTCTCACGGATCCAGGAAAGAATCTCTTCTTTTGTCAGCCTTTCACTCTCACATCCCGGCTCATTTGCCCAGCTGGTATCACAATAGCTGCACTGAAGGTTACAGCCTTTAAATCTTATAAAAGCGGCCAGCCTCCCCGGCCCGTCTGCCCTCTCCGTTGATACTGACAAATTTCTCTACAACCTGATACGTACTCATAACCCTGCTGCCTCCCTTTCTTCTTCCGATTCCCGGTAAGCCGCACAGTTATTTGGTGTTTCGTAAACAACTGCTCTTTTCACAGAATAACCTTTTTCTTTCATTTTTCTGAAAAAATACTCTGAAAAATTCTCTGCTGTAGGGCGAAAGGAACCTTCACCAGATGAAATCCTTCTTCGTTCAGTGCTTCCAGGGTTTTTGGACGTAATGTATTTTCTTCATAGATCAGCGTGTGATCCATGGAATCTGCCAGCTCCTTCAGATCCTTTTTCAGATCTCCGAAATCTACCAGCATACCGCGCTCCTGACCGTTTTTCTCCAGTTCACGACTTCTATCTCAATCTCCACATGCCAGCGATGGCCATGGATGTTGGAACACTTCCCGGTGTAACCGGACAAAAAATGTGCGGAATCGAAATCTGCTTCTGTTTTTAACTGATACATAAATTTTTCCTCCTTCTGGATCTGTCACACCACCCGGATATTTCCATAAATAAGAAAGAATCCTGCTTGCAGGATTCCCGGCCGTGATTCTTCTGTGATCTGCATGTCGGGCGGATATTCGCGATCCGCATTCGCTGCGCAGTTTTAAACCGAATAACTGCTTGATTCGGTTAAAGTAAAAAAAGGCAGACCCACACGAGTCTGCCTTGATTCTCACATCTTCTTCAGCCCTGGTTTTATTTATAGACAGGATGGTACAAACGAACTGTCTTATATTTAATTTGTATGGTATTTCCGGAGATACTGCATCAAACGATAAATCGAACCAGTACAGCGTTTCGTAAATAACTATACCAATCGCGTAGGATGTGGATTCGAGTGTGCAGGTATAAAAACGCAGGCGTAGCGGGCTACGCCGAGGCTTTTATACCTGTGCAATCGGATTCACAGACAAGTGAGTGGTATAGTTATTTCGAAACGCTGTACTAGATCATCCGCGTTCGCTGCTCACTTCATGAGCGCAGTCGCTCCGCAACGATCTATGGGAACTTTCAGCTCCGGAACCACTGTAAATTTCCTGCGGGATTATCTTCTTCCGCAGCACTTCTTATATTTCTTGCCACTTCCGCACGGACACGGATCGTTCGGATAGATTTTTCTTGCAGATGCCGGCTGCATCGGCATTGCTGTCGGCACAAAGCTGTTCGGCATTGCAGTGTGCGGCTTGCCTGTGGCAAACGGCCATACTGCTCCTGAGATCTCATTCGGTGTGTAACCGCGGAATTCCAGCATTCTTGTGTTATTATTTGCCTCCATGATCAGCTTTGTAAATTTCTCAAGCTGGTCATCGTTAAACTGGATCCCCTTCTGGTTCAGGTTTTCCATGATCGCTGACATTCTGCCATCCATGGAGCATTCTTTGTAAATAAAGAACAGTACCTGATCCTTCACCGCATCAGAAACCTTCATCTCGTCCAGCAGGAATCTGCCCAGTCTCTGGTAAGAAGCAGATTTTGTCGGATAACCATTTTCGGAATAATCCAGGATCTCATCTACAGACGGAATATAGAATTTCCGTCCACCCTGACGTCTCTCGATATCCTTGTAGATGTTATTAACCAGTGCGGATTTCAGGATCAGCTGATCCTCCGCAAGCTCACAGATGCAGGCCTTCTCCGGAATGGTATGATACAGCTCGATGAACCTGTCATATCCGATGTCAAAGCCTTTTCTCTGCCTGAACATCTCATATACAGTCTTTGCCGGTGCAGATACATACAGATAGCTTACCATGACAAGACAATCCTTCAGCCAGTTTACCTGCTGCGAAGTGTCCGGAACTCCGGTGTGTTGATCTGGTCGTAAACAGCTGCAACCTCTGCCGGAACTTCTGCGTAATCATCACTGTAGGAAACAAGATAGCCCATATCGTTCAGCCACTCCAAAGTACTCCACTCATGCTCTGCAACATGGAAGCATTTTCTCTGAATAGCTGCCTCAAAAGCCAGTACTTCCTGATCGTCTGCTACGAGGAAGCTTGCTTTCATAACTTCCGGTTTAAGAACCTCTGCGGCAACCTTTGCGGCGATCTCTTCCTGTTCCATTCCCTTGCAGTGAAGTCCAAGCTCACCTGCAATGCTGAGAAGGTCTTCTTTACGATAGGACATGAGGAAATCTTTTACTGTAGGATTTCTTCTGCTGCCTGTGGCTGCCTCATCTGCTTTTGCAGCTCTGGCAGCTGCCTCTACTGCTGCTACTGTTGCAGCAATGTCCTCAGATGCTTTGACTGTTTCCGCCTCTGTCTCAACTGCTGCAGTGCATTCCAGCTCCGGTGCCTCTGTCCAGTACGGATCATCCTCACCCTTTACTTCTTTTACAATAGAAGGAGCTTCTGCTGTTCCCTCGTCTTTCTTCTCAATGTCAACTCTGTATTCCGGGGCTTCCTTATCCGCACCATACTGACGGAAAGTAAACCATTTCTCGGAATCCATAAGCTCTGCAGTCTCTGTCTCGCCTGCATTTAATAATGTGAAATTATTCTTTGCTTCTCCGTCACCATTCTCACGGATCTGTACTTTTTTCTGAAAAAATTCAATCTCATATAGGCTGCCTGACGGATACTGAACCAGTTTTTCAAGCATGGCTGCCATATTTGCAAATGTAACGTCAGCCGCAACAGTACAACGTCTCCATACCGGCGGTTTCGTTCCTTTTCTTGTGATTTTTAACTGATAAAACATTCCTGTGTTCCTCTCCTGTAAATATATGCCGATCAGGAGACATACACAGCTCCTGACCCGGCGTAAGCAACTTCCCCTATGTTATACAAAAACAGGGAAATTGTCAATATTTGAGAGGCTTCTACAACACAATATCATATTTCTCAACCTGGATCACAGCATTTCCGTCACTGTGAAACAGGATCTCATCTGCTTCCACTGGTGTTGGGATCACGGTAGTCGCAGTTTTGCTTCCATCATTGATAAAAAGCTCTATGGAGTTTCTATCCAGGATAAAACGAAGCTTCAGATTTTGTCTGCCATCTGTGATCTGGAGCTTTCTTGTACATACAACATCACGCTGCACCCCGCTCCAGGTTCTGTCGATCTCCAGTATCTGTCTTTTTCGATCATAGGTAAAGACCGTTGTATATTCTTCATTGCGTGCAAGCTCGATCTGGAACTCATTGTACACACCTAATGCTTCCTGATCTGGATTTCCGGAGTTCCTGCTTCCATCCACGATACCATCTGCGTTCTGCAGTTCCACGATCAGATCGATCATTCGGCCACGGACGCCTTCAAGGCTTAAGCTCTCACCCACATTTACATTCTCATAACAGCAACGGTTTTTCCGATAATTCTCAATTTCCCGGACCGGCTTCTGCCAGATCTTTCCGTCACGATATTCCAGTTCTCTCGGAAGCGTCATCATTCCCTGCCATCTCTGCTTCTCCTTGATCACACAGCTATCCCAGGATTTCATCCAGGCGATCATCACTCTCCGGCCATCTGGAAGCAAAGTAGTCTGCGGTGCATAAAAATCAAGTCCATAATCCAGACTAACCGGTTTCTCTTCCCGGAATACATGTTTCTCAGATCATAGGATCCAACAAAATACACGGCATTATGTCCATTGTGGAATTCATAGCCCCGGGCCCTCATATGCTGCGGAGAACAGATCAGCACATGTTTATCCCCGAGCGGAAAGAAATCGGGGCATTCCCACATAACACCGATTTCTCCTGTGGAGTTCTCCGCAAGAATTGTTTCAAATTTCCATTCTTTCAGATCTTTACTGGAAAACAGAACTACCTGTCCAGGAATTTCTTCGCTGCGGCATCCTACGAGCATATGGTATGTTCCGTTATCTTCCCATACCTTCGGATCACGGAAATCAACTCTGCTGCATTTCTCCGGAAGCATATCCCCGATGACTACCGGATTTTTCTCTGCCTTTACATAATCTTTTCCGTCACCCCAGGCAAGGCACTGATTCTGCCGGACTTCTTCTTTTCCATCCGGCAGCTTTTCTGTTGTAACTCCTGTGTAGATCAAAGCCTGTTTTCCATCTGCTTCAATAGCACTTCCGGAAAAGCATCCCTCTCGATCATATTCCTGATCCGGTGCAAGCGCTGCAGGAAGCTGCTCCCATCTGATCATATCCTCCGTCACACTGTGGCCCCAGTGCATAGGGCCCCAGTCACGGCTGTAAGGATGATACTGGTAAAAAAGATGTACCTTTCCTTTAAAAACAGAAAATCCATTAGGATCATTGATCCAGCCAACCGGTGCAGATACATGAAAGGCCGGTTTCTCTTCCTGCGGGATATTTTTTGCTTCCTCTATTTCATAAAGACGTGCTTTTTCAAGTTTTTCACTCATACTCTGCTCTCTCTTTCTTTTTTATGTTTCTGACCGGTATCTTTTTCTGTTTTTATTTCTCTGTCTCACTAAGAGACTTCTGATACTGGTCAAAATATTTCTGTTTGATCGCCAGATAATCAGACAGTCCATACTTCTCCATCTTTTTCAGATAGGAATCCCATTCTTTTTCGATGCCGCCATTCAGGATCCAGTCTGCTTTTTTCTGTTCCGCATACTTCTTGATATCTGTGTCGTACTGAGATACCTTATTGGTATCATCAATACTCATAAATACATTCGGATACACATATTTACTGTTCATATCCTTAAGATATGTTTCGTGCATATTGTCGAGACGCCATTTTGCATCTGCCGGCTCTGTTACATATACATCGTAATAATCGTTAAGTATTGCCAACGGTCCGTTTACAGACTGTGCTTCACGAACCTCTACCGGAGAGGCATCTCCCAGATCCATATGTTTCAGCATCTGACCACCTTCTGCATTCTCGGACATCTCAAAGATATTAAATGAATCTTTTTCTCCGTAAGTACCCCAGTTATTCTGCGGAGACTGGATCGGTGCATACATCTGATCGATCCAGGCTGCTGCCAGTGCTGTATTCCGACAGCTTGTAGTCAGAACGCAGCGTCCTCTGTCAAAGCCACTGGTTTCACTGTTATTCTGTCTTGTGATATTTACAAGGCCATCCGGACCGGCCAGCGCCGGGAGCATTACATAATCTTCATTGTTATCAATATTTGCAATATCCCAGGTAAAACACAGACCATATCTGTGGTTCTTGCCTTTTGCAACATAAGTTGACCATTCCTGGGTAAAAGCCTCCGGATCCACCAGATTTTCTTCTACCAGCTGATGAAGCCACTGGATGCCTTCTTTATAACCTTCCTGTACAGTTGTATAAATAACAGTTCCATCATCTTTTACTGCAAAATGATCACCGGTGTCACCATATCCTTCTCCAAATCCGTTGAGCAGAATTGCCGGATCCTGATCACCGTTATTGATAATAAAGGACATCGGGATCACATCACCCTCAATATCAAATTCTTGTTCCAGTTTATCTGCATTGTCGCGGAAAGCGATCAGAACCTGTTCCAGTTCCTCAGTTGTATTCGGAACCTCCAGCTTCAGATAATCCAGCCATTTTTTATTAATGTAGGGAATATCTCCAATTGCCTGAATAGCTTCTTTCCCCTCACCAAGCTGTTCGATCCATGGGAAAGAATAAATGTGTCCGTCCGGTGCTGTACACATTGTTCTGTATTCCGGGTATTTTTCAAATACAGCCTGAAGATTCGGCATGTATTTATCAATGAGATTTTCTACCGGAATAATGATTCCCTGTTTGGCATAACGAAGAAGATCATAATCACTCATCCCTGCGTTAAAAAGTCCATCCGGAAGATTTCCGAACTGTGCCAGCGCCAGATTTTTTTTGTCATCAAACTGATCCGATACAAAACAGGTCCAGTCAATTGTGAACATTAGTCTGCTTTTCCAGTCTTTTAAAAATCGTTCTTTCATTAGGTTCCTGTGTAGATGTTGCAGGTGCACTGGTAATAAAAGACAGCTCTGCTTTTTCCTTCAGAGGAAAGGCCACATCTTCCACCGGGATATCCGGATCTGTTTCTGCTTTCATGTGTTCTTTTCCGTTTCCACATCCGGCACTGCATACCATTATAATTGCAGAAAGCCCGATTGCCAATAATGCCTTCATTCTTTTTTCATCATTATCAACCTCCTGTCATCAGCCTTTTACAGAACCAACCATAATGCCCTGGTCAAAATATTTCTGGAAGATGGATACATGATCAGAAGCGGTAAACTTGATACAATGATCGTAGCATATTTCAGAAGTTCCGCTACCTTTGCCATCTGTGCAGTACTCTGGATATCTGCGATCATTCCGGGCTGCGGTGTATTCTGTACAAGGATGGAACGAAGTACCAGCTGCAATGGCTGCAGTTTCGCATCATTCAAATAAATCATAGCATCAAAATAACTGTTCCACATTCCTACAAAGGACCACAGTGCAAGTACTGCAATGATCGGTTTGCATACCGGCATCATAATCTTGAAAAAATGCTCAATTTCCGTGGCACCGTCAATGGCAGATGCCTCTCTGAGCTCCTTGGGGATAGACTGATAATAGGTTCTGGCAAGGATCATGTTCCAGACATTAAACGCACCCGGAAGCAGGATTGCCCAGATTGTATTTACCAGATGCAGCTGATTGATCAGGATAAAAGTCGGGATCATTCCTCCACCGAAAAACATAGTGATGAGAAAAATAACATTGAAGAAATTTCTTCCCACAAATTCTTTCTTGGACATGGGATATGCTGCCAGCAGAGTTACCAGAACTGAAATAATGGTAAACACCAGGGAATAAAAAAATGAGTTTGCAAAGCCTCTCCAGATCATATTATTTTCAAGAACTCTGCGGTACGCATCGATCGTCCACTTCCGCACATCAAGGCTGATCCCCTGGCTGTTCAGCACATTCGGATCCATAAAAGATGCGATCACAACATATAAAAGCGGAACCAGAATGGAAAGTACAAATGCACCCAGAAGTACGTATCCGATTCCTAAAATGCTTTGTCAGATGCCGAATATTTCTTTTTCTTTGCTTTTGCCATAACAGCACCTCCTATAATCCCTCTCCGTCATTCAGTTTCTTGACTACCCAGTTTACAAAGATCAAAAGAATTACATTGATCACTGAATTAAACAGCCCCACTGCTGTAGAATATCCATAGTCTCCATTCAGAAGACCGATTCTGTATACATAAGTAGAAAGAATCTCAGATGCAGGGAGGTTCATATCTGTCTGCAGTGCATATGCTTTTTCAAAACCAATACTCATAATATTTCCGGCCTGAAGAATAAACTGGATCACAATGATGTTTTTAATAGCCGGAAGCTGTACATACCAGATCTGCTGCAGGATATTTGCTCCATCCACCACTGCTGCCTCTTCCAGATCCTTACTTGCATTGGCAAGTGCTGCTGTATACATAATGGATGCCCATCCGGCTGTCTGCCATATTCCGCTGGCTATGTAGATCGTACGGAACGCCGCCGGCATGGTCATCCAGTTGGCATCAGAACCGATCAGTTTATTCAGCGGACCTACCGGTGAAAGAAACATACGAACCATACCACAGAGTACGATAACTGAAATAAAATTCGGCGCATAGATCAGAAGCTGAATTTTTTTCCTGATCCCGGCTCTCCTGATCTGATTCAGAAGAAGTGCCAGGATGATCGGAATCGGAAATCCCCACAGCAGTCCGTAAATACTCAGTTTCAGAGTGTTCACAAGATAATTCATAAAATCCGGTGATGCCAGAAATCTCCGGAAGTATTCCAGTCCTACCCATTTGCTTCCAAATACACCATCAATGACATTGTAGTCCTCAAAAGCGATCAGTACGCCACCCATGGGCACGTATTTGAAGATGATCGTCAGAAGAAGTGCAGGCAGCAGAAAAAACACATACAGCTGCCAGTTCTTTTTCACATACTGAAGCTTTTCTGCGGCAGTTCTTTTTCCTGCCGGAACAGCTTTCGCAGAACCTTTTTTCATTCTCTTTTCCTCCCTTTTTTGTTCTTTCGTCCTTGTTTAGTAACCGGTAAAGTAACCGGTTATTTTATAATTTGATACTACTATATGCCATAGCTTCTGTCAACCTTTTTTTGTTAATTTATTCAAAAAAGTAACCGGTAACTTAACTGGTTATTTTTTTATTGCTATTTAACGTCTGTATTGTTATACTTAATTATATCAATCCAATCATCCTGTACGGTCTGCAGATTTCTCTTATATGATTGCATCTGCATTCCGTATCATAACTTCTGCTGTTAAAAGGAGAATATTTTTTATGGCTAAAAAACAGGTAACATTTGCCGATATTGCAGAATACACGGGTTTTTCCAAGACCACGATCTCGAGATATTTCAATCATCCGAATTCTCTGACTCTGGAAAATCAGGAAAAGATCGCAAAAGCCCTTGATGAGCTCGGCTACAGAAAAAACAAGCTTGCCAGGTTCTTGCCAATGGAAAAAGCGAATTTGTAGGGATCATTGTCCCGAACCTTTATCTTCATTATTATTCCGAAATGCTGACACAGCTTCTTCGAAGTTACTCCGACTATCATTACAAATTTCTGGTTTTTGTCAGTGATGGCGGCCCGGAGAAAGAAATGCAGTATCTGGACGAGCTGATGGCTTATAAGATTGAAGGACTTATTGTTCTCAGCCATACTCTTTCCTCTGAAAAACTGGCTTCCTATAATATTCCTGTGATCGCCATTGAACGGGAAGCAGAACGTATATGCAGCGTTACAACAGACAATTACATGGGCGGCATGCAGGCTACTTCTCTGCTGATACGTAATCGGTGTGATGTACTGATCCACATCAATGTCCATGTACCTGAGAATATTCCGGCTTATGACCGTATCCGTGCCTTTGAGGAAACATGTCGGGAATATCATGTTCCTTATGAACTGAACCTTACTGTTTCCGGCGATTCCTATCAGGAGCTTTTTGAACAGATGCGTGTGATCTTTCAGGATATTGACAGTAAATATTCCGGTCAGAAAAAAGGCATATTTTTATCCAATGATACTTACGCAAATATATTTCTCAATCTGATCTTCCAGAAATACAACTGTCTGCCGGATGAATATCAGATCATCGGATTCGATAATTCGCCCATTGCTGCGGAGTCCATCATCCCGATCACTACTATCGGACAGCAGATTGATGTGATCGCACAGACTACCATGGAACTGCTTGTGAACAGATGAACGAAATGAAAAAAAGAAAACCGGCACCGCTTCAAAAACCGATCCACAAAAAGATCACTCCTGTTCTGATACGCCGACAGACAACAGGAGAGTGAAAATACTTATATAAATATCTATTCAGGGAGGAAATCATGAAAAAAGATCAGGAAATTTTTCAGAAACGTTTAAACCATCATCACGACGAGCTTCGCTGGCTGTACACAGAGCTTTATCACAATGATGACATGTTTGCAGAACTCTGCGATCAGATGTACCAGTATTTTACAGCACGCCGCCGCGCTCTCAAAAACCGCGATCTCGAAAGAGAAAAAAATCCGGACTGGTTCCGCCAGAAGGATATGCTGGGCATGATGCTCTATATTGACAATTTGCCGGCAACATCAAGGGAGTTTCTGACAAGCTTCCATATCTTAAGGAATGCAACGTGAACTGTCTGCATCTGATGCCGTTCCTGGATACCCCGAAGGGCCGTTCCGACGGTGGTTACGCAGTAGCCGACTTCCGCAAAGTCCGCCCGGACCTTGGTACCATGGAGGATCTGGCTGCCCTTGCAGATAAATGCCACAAAAACGGAATGAATCTGTGTATGGATTTTGTTATGAACACACTTCCGAGGATCATGAGTGGGCCAGAAAAGCACGCCAGGGTGACGGCGAATATATGAGCCGCTACTTCTTCTACAATAACCGTGAGATCCCGGACGAGTACGAAAAGACCGTACCACAGGTATTCCCAACCACTGCTCCGGGAAACTTACCTGGCTTCCGGATATCGGTCACTATGTCATGACTACCTTTTATCCGTACCAGTGGGATCTGAACTACAGCAATCCCCGTGTTTTCAATGAGATGATGTACAACTTCCTCTTCCTTGCAAATCAGGGAATGGATGTGATCCGTATCGATGCGGTTCCGTATATCTGGAAGGAACTGGGAACTCCCTGCCGTAACCTGAAGCAGGTACATACGATCGTTCGTATGATGCGTATGATCGCCGAGATCGTCTGCCCAAGTGTTGTACTTCTGGGTGAGGTTGTTATGGAGCCGGAGAAGGTTGTTCCTTATTTCGGAACCGTAGAGAAGCCGGAATGCCATATGCTTTACAATGTAACAACCATGGCTACAACCTGGAACAGCATTGCCACCCGTGATATCCGCCTTCTGAAAAAACAGATGGATATTGTAAACAGCCTTCCGAAGCAGTACACCTTCCTGAATTATCTCCGCTGTCATGACGATATCGCTGGGGACTTGATTTCGCCACCCTGAAAGAATGGGGCATGGATGAGCCCTCCCATAAGCGTTACCTGAATGATTTCTTTACAGGAAAGCATCCGGGAAGCGACAGCCGCGGAGAGCTCTATAATGATGACCCTGTAACTCAGGATGCCCGTTTCTGCGGAACTACTGCTTCCATGTGCGGGATCGAGGCTGCCCTTTTTGAAAAAGATGACGAGAAGCTGAAAAGGGGTATCCGTGAGGATCTGATGCTTCACGCATATATGCTTACCCAGTCCGGGATCCCGATGCTTTACAGCTCCGATGAATCGGACGTCTCAATGATTATTCCTATAAAGAGGATCCTGATAAGGCAGCAGATTCCCGCTATATCCACCGTGGTGCTTTCCAGTGGGAGCTTGCCGGAAAAAGAAAATCCAAAGCCTCCGTTGAGGGACAGATCTTCCAGACTCTGGACCGCATGGAACAGATCCGCAGCCAGGAATCTGTTTTTGATAAGGACTGTGACGTGTATACATACGATGTTCATGATGACAGCATTCTCTGCATCCTCCGCCAGAAAGGAAACGAACGTTTCATCGGAATCTTCAACTTCAGTGACAGCGAAAAAACTGCCTGGATGCAGGAGGAAGGAACCTTCCGCGATCTTATCACTGACCAGACACTGGAGCTTAAGGACGTGGAGCTTCCGGCTTATGGATTTATGTGGTGTAAGAGGATATAATGGTCTTGTGGCAGTTTCCAGAATCATGAAATCACTGACTTACCTTTAATTTGCTATTCATGTAAATAAAAAAGACGCGGACTTACGGATCGATATATTTCGTTCATTAACAACTCAGTAAATGAACGAACCTGTCAATCCGGGTCCACGTCTTTTTATTATGTAATATATTTATTTTTTATAAGCTGTTCTGACATTCAGAAATTACTTGCAGAGCTCCTCTGCCATTGCATCGATCTCTGCCACATTCTCATCGCTGAGGGAGGACATGATCTTTACATTGTTCTCAAGCCATGTGATATTTTTGCTCTTCTCGAACATTCCTTTCATGACTTTGGCTGCAGTCGGTGCCCAGCTTCCGTTCTCAATGAGGCCGATGGTTCGGTTCTGGTAATTACGCTCTGTCAGGTTCTCGATGAATGTACGCATAAACGGGAAGGCTTCTCCGTTGTATGTAATGCTGGCCAGTACCAGCTTGCCGTAGCGGAAAGCGTCTTCCACTGCCTCTGCCATGTCTTCTCTTGCAAGATCGCAGACAACAACCTTCGGGCAGCCCTTTTCTTCCAGCTTCTGTGCAAGAAGCTCTGCTGCTTTCTTTGTATGTCCGTATACAGATGTGTAGGCGATCATTACGCCTTCGCTCTCTACTTTATAAGAAGACCAGATATCATATTTCTCCAGATAATGTCCAAGATTTTCGGTAAGGATCGGTCCGTGAAGCGGGCAGATGGTCTGGATATCAAGAGTTGCTGCTGCCTTGAGAAGCTTCTGTACCTGCGGACCGTATTTTCCGACGATTCCGATATAGTAGCGACGTGCTTCGCGGTCCCAGTCCTCTTCTACATCGAGAGCTCCGAATTTGCCGAAGCCATCAGCAGAAAACAGCACCTTGTCTGTACTGTCATATGTAACCATGACCTCCGGCCAGTGAACCATCGGTGCAAATACGAAGGTAAGGACATGTTTTCCAAGTGTCAGGGTGTCACCGTTGGCTACCACCAGCTTCTTTCCCTCCAGGTTCATTCCACGGAAGAAATTCTCCATCATGGTAAAGGTCTTTGTGTTGGCAACAACAGTTGTATCCGGGTATGCTTTCATGAAATTCTCAATATTTGCTGCATGGTCCGGCTCCATATGCTGAACTACAAGATAATCCGGCTTCGCGCCATCCAGAACTTCTGCAACTTTTCCCAGCCACTCTTCTGTGAAGCCGGCATCTACAGTGTCCATAACTGCGATCTTCTCATCTTTGATCACATAGGAGTTGTAGGACATTCCATTTGGTACTACATACTGTCCCTCGAACAGGTCTACCTGATGATCGTTTACGCCTACATAATAAATATCATTTCCGATTTTCATTGTATTGGTTTCCTCCTTAGTCTGCTGTATTTTATTTTTCCAATATTTCTGAAAATACTTTCTTATTGCTCTCATTTATTATATCATTGTTCGTACTGAAATCAATGTAGAATCTATAAATAAAAACAAACCTCTGCGCCTGATGAAAGAGCCATTTTCCCCTCTTTACAAACCTATTTCAACATAGTATTGTATACCTTGGATGAAGGATTTTTTTATAATTTTTTATGAGGTAAACTATGTGTGAAAATGGAAAAAAAGAAAACGCATTCCATTGAGATGACCTCCGGCTCTCTCTGGAAAAATCTCCTCCTTTTCAGCCTTCCCCTGATGGGGTCACAGGTGTTGGAGGTTCTTTTTAACTTAAGTGATGTTGCGGTTGTGGGGCGATTTGCAGATTATATGGCACTTGGAGCTGTTGGTTCCACAACTCTGCTGGTCACTTTATTTACCGGAATCCTGATCGGCATGGGCGCCGGAGTCAATGTTCGTGTAGCACACGAGCTTGGTGCCGAAAACAGAAAAGGTACCGAAGAAACGATCCATACATCTCTTCTTCTCTGTGCCATTGCAGGACTTCTGGTCTATGTCGTCTGTCTTCTGTTTTCCGGACAGATGCTGTCCATGATGAATACGAAACCGGAACTGATGGAGCAGGCTGTTTTATATATGAAGATTTATGCTCTGGGTATGCCGGCCATGGCTGTATACAATTTCGGTAACGGCGTATTAAGTGCCCGAGGCGATACGAAGCGACCACTGATCTATCTTTCCATTGCCGGAGTGATCAACGTTCTTCTGAACCTGTTTTTCGTTATCGTCTGTCATATGGCCGCCGCAGGTGTGGCAACTGCCAGTGCGATCGCCCTGTATATATCCGCTGCTCTGGTAATGATCCACCTCCTCCGGAGAAAAGACGAATGCAGGGTATCCCTGCATAAGCTCCGTCTTCACCCAAAGGCCTGTAAAGCGGTACTGCTTCTTGGTATTCCCACAGGTCTGCAGAACGGAATTTTTGCCATTGCAAATCTGTTCGTACAGGCCGGCGTCAACTCCTTCGATGCAGTCACAGTTTCCGGAAATGCTGCCGCTGCAAATGCAGACTCCCTGATCTACAACGTCATGTTTGCCTTCTATACTGCATGCGCAAGCTTCATCGGTCAGAACTGGGGTGCCGGAAATAAAAAACGTATGCTGAAGACTTATGGGATCAGCCTTACATATGCCTTCATCGCAGGCGCGATCCTTGGTGGACTGCTTCTTGTTTTCGGTCCGCAGTTTTTGTCACTGTTTGCCACAGAACCAGCCGTCATTGATGCCGGCATGGAAAGGATCCGGATCATGGGCTTCAGCTATGCCTTCAGCTGTTTTATGGATTGCAGCATCGCCGCTTCCCGTGGCATCGGAAAAAGTATCCCACCGACCATCATCATTATTCTGGGATCCTGTGTATTCCGTGTCATCTGGTTCTATACGGTGTTCGCACACTTCCAGACCATTTCTTCGCTTTATCTCTTGTATATTTTCTCATGGGGAATTACAGGCTTTGCGGAGGTTCTGTTCTTTGCTGTAAGCTTCCGGAAAATCCGGGCCTGAAACTTCAAATATATAGCGCAGACGAAGCATTGATCTGGCGCTTTTTTTTATATCTTTTTCGTGTTTTATGTACATTTGTCTTTACAAGGCGGACATGATTGTATATAATTATCCTGTTGTGCTTTTACATGATGCAGTAGTAGCAGTTTAGAACGATCAGCCCTTTACACCGGATCGTTGCTTTGCGGCTCAGCATTTTTCAGCACACCCACACAATAGGAAAGAGGAAACTAGTTATGAAAAACCTGATTCAAAAATGGAACAGCATCAACCTGATCAAGCGTATCATCTGCGGTCTGATCGTTGGTATCATTCTCGGACTTGCGATTCCCAAGGCATCTGTGATCTCCATTCTCGGTGATCTGTTCGTCGGTGCTCTCCGTGGAATTGCTCCGCTTCTGGTGTTCTTCCTGGTAATGAGCTCTCTGTGCCACATGGGAAAAGGCCAGAAAACAAACATGAAACTTGTTGTTGTACTTTATCTTCTGGGAAATGTACTCTCAGCACTGGCAGCTGTGATCTCCAGCCGCCTGTTCCCGATCATGCTGACTTTTTCCGAAAATACAAATACTTCCGACGTCACTCCGCCAAGCGGTGTTGCAGAGGTCCTCAAAAACCTTCTGATGAACATTGTTTCCAACCCGGTTGACGCACTTGTCAACGCCAACTATATCGGTATCCTTGCATGGGCCATCATCTTCGGTATCGCACTGAAGGCCGCAAGCGAAACTACCAAGACTGTCATCGAAAACATTTCCGATGCAACCTCCACGGCCGTAAGATGGATCATCAGCCTTGCTCCATTTGGTATCATGGGCTGATCTTCACAACCATCTCCGAGCAGGGACTTGGCGTACTGTTAAGCTATGGCCGTCTGATCTGTGTACTGGTGGGAACCATGCTCTTTGTTGCACTGGTGATCAACCCGATCGTTACTTTCATCTGCACACGCCAGAATCCGTATCCGCTGGTTCTGCGCTGCCTGAAGGACAGTGGTATCACAGCCTTCTTCACAAGAAGCTCTGCCGCCAACATTCCGGTAAACATGGAGCTGTGCAAGGATCTCGGACTTGATGAGGATACCTACTCCATCTCCATCCCTCTTGGTGCGACCATCAACATGGGTGGTGCAGCGATCACTATTTCCATCATGGCTCTGGCTGCTGCACATACACTTGGTATCAGCGTAGACTTCCCGACCGCTCTGATCCTCTGCATCCTGGCAGCTGCAAGTGCGGCTGGTGCTTCCGGTGTTGCCGGCGGTTCTCTTCTTCTGATCCCGATGGCCTGCAGCCTTTTCGGAATCCCCAATGATGTTGCCATGCAGGTAGTTGGTGTCGGTTTCATCGTAGGTGTGATCCAGGATTCCTGTGAGACAGCACTGAACTCTTCCACAGACGTACTTTATACAGCATGCGCCTGCAGGATCAGAAAGAATAAATGATCACACTTATAAAACGTCTGGCAGATATTCATAATTGAAGCAGGGGACTTACTTGACTCAGTTAAAAGGAGCAGATCTTCCGTATTTGGAAAATCTGCTCCTTTTTTTTGTCTTAGAGCGTGTTTGAAAAAGGCTTTCTGCAAGATGTGCGTCACAATTTGTGGGAGATTTTGTCCGGATGAGGGCGCCGTAGCGGGCTACGGCAACTGAATTCGGGTAAAATATACCGCAAGTGGGGCGTGCAGATTACGGGAATGATTTTTTAAACACGCTCTAACCCTCAGTTCCTGCAATATCTGCCACATATAAAATTATCCGCAATCGGTAAATAAAGCATCCTCTACATTCGAAAAAGCTTCCAGCTCTCTCCCATCTGCACAGCCAGATATACGATCTCAAAGATCACAGCTACGGATCCAAGCTTAAAAAGCAGGGAATCCACAAAGCCTCCTGCCTTACAGAAATCCAGCGCAATGCCTCCCGGCAGCGGATACAGGATCCGTACCCGTTTCCGGTTAAAGCAGTCCAGCACCAGATGTGATGCAAATCCAACCACAAAGTAAAATACCAGCTGCACTGACACCATGGATATGGCTGCACTCAAAATAGCCATAGCCATGATCGAATGCATAAAAGACCGGTGTGGCTGATTTTTTCCAAAGGCGCAGACTGCAATAAAAATAATAACTCCCATGCAACCGGCGCCATAGACTGGTTATTGCGGATCTTCCCAGATGGAAAATCATAAAAATAATTCAATGCGATCTCTGCTGCCACAAGCAGAACCGCGATCAGCGTGATCCGGTCCGCATCCTTATGGGATTTGGAAGTTCCTACATCAATGTCGCTGATCAGTGCTCCAAGCATTCCTGTTCCTGCCGCAAGTACCAGACCGGAAACCGTAGAGGCTGTGTAACTGCCAGCACTGTTCCGAGTCCGACTGCTGCGTGTGTTTTTCCTGTCATAATTCTCCCCTTATTGTAAAAAATCTTCCGTTATTCAAGATTATCCACTGCAGAAGATCAGACACTCCCTTCTGATCTCTGCATATATAAATGTATCACTTTATCATTTACCGCAGATCTGAAAATACAATAAGGCAGCTGTCAGCCTCCCCTTTACTGACAGCTGCCTCCACGAAACAGCATTATATCACACAAGAAAACACTATTCTATCAAAATTCTCCCTACTCTCATACACGTCCCGTTTAACTGGAATATACCTCACAAACGTACCAGTTAATCAGACCAATTCATACGTCCATAGCGAAGTGCAATACCATGGATCTCTTTCTGAAGCTTCACAGTCAGCTCCCTTTTGCGGATCCTCCACTTCCAGTTCTTTCCTACTGTGGAAGGCTGGTTCATTCTGCAGCTGTTATCCAGGCCCATATAATCCTGCATAGGGATCACACAGAGCTTTGCACTGCTTCTCATAACCAGGCTGATAAAGCATTTATGCAGCTCCTTATCCGGTGTGTAGTTATCACAGAGATAATCCCTGGCAAGCTTACGCTCTTTTGCATAATACTCTTCCACCATCCGGCGATGGTCTCATTATCATGGGTTCCTGTATATGCCACACTGTTCTCCGGATAGTTGTGCGGAAGATAATCGTTGGCACAGCCGGAATCTCTGGAATCAAACGCAAACTCCAGGACCTTCATTCCCGGAAATCCACTGTCATGGACAAGCTGACGTACGGAATCTGTCACATAGCCAAGATCCTCCGCAATGACCTGCTTCCAGCCAAGGGCCTGCTCCACTTTGCGGAACAGATCGATCCCGGGACCTTTTCCCAGTGACCGCCAATGGCATTTTCCGCACCATATGGAATGGAAAAATACTCGTCAAAGCCACGGAAATGATCAATTCTTACCACATCATAAAGGCGGAATACGTAGCTCAGTCTGGAGATCCACCACTGATATCCTGTATTTCTGTGATAATCCCAGCGATACAGTGGATTTCCCCAGAGCTGTCCTGTTGCGGAAAATCCGTCCGGCGGCATCCGGCTACAGCCACCGGCACATTCTCCTCATCCAGCTGGAAAAGCTCCGGATGAGCCAGGTATCTGCACTGTCCATAGCTACATAGATCGGGATATCTCCGATGATCTGGATGCCTTTTTCATTGGCATATTTTTTCAGTTTCATCCACTGCTCATAGAATTTAAACTGCATATACTGCTGGAATTCAATATCAAAATATAATTCTCTGCGATAGTAGTCCATGGCATTTGCCCAGCGAAGGCGGATATCCTCTGCCCATTTTGTCCACTCAACACCGCCGAACTGATCCTTTACTGCCATAAAAAGTGCATAGTCGGAAAGCCACCAGCTGTTTTCTGCAACAAATTTCTGATAATCCGGATTCTCGCTGATGTTGCTGTTTTCGTAAGCTTTGCGGAGAAGCTTGTAACGGCCTTTGTAGATTTTTTCATAGTCTACGCTGTCTGCTCTTCTTCCCCAGCTGACCTTATCACAGTCCTCCTTTGTAAGGACGCCTTCCTCACCAGTGCCTTCAGGCTGATAAAATACGGATTTCCCGCAAAAGTGGAGAAGGACTGATACGGAGAATCTCCGTAACTGGTAGGTCCCAGCGGAAGGATCTGCCAGTAGCTCTGTCCCGCTTCCTTCAGCCAGTCCACAAAATCATAGGCACTCTTTGAAAAACATCCGATGCCGTACTCTGACGGCAGACTTGTGATCGGCATCAAAATGCCGGCTGCTCTTTTATCCATATCTTTTCTCTCCTTATGTTGAGCCCTGCATCTCAGAGCATCTTATTTATTATCCTCTCACGGATGCAGCTTCATGCAATTCATGCAACCGTTTGCATAAATTATACGTTCATTTTGCATGAAGTGCAATGCATTTTTGTCTTTTCTACCTTTCTTACAATTTTTGCATCCTGATTTTGTGCAGTTTTTCATTGTGTCAAACAGAAATCTGTCTGCATCTCACCACTTGATTCTCTGCGCACCTGCTTTCACGCAATTTTATGCAACTTTCCGTGCAATATGTTTGACAGTATCCTTGTTATGAACTACAATATCTCTATCAGACTGAGATAAAAAAGCCGGATCAGATGCATAGCTTTGATCCGGCATATCCGTGAGGAGGCAAATTTATGGCAGTAACCATCAAAGATGTGGCAGCTCTGGCCGGGGTGTCCCCGTCTACCGTTTCCAGAACCTGCAAAAATAATCCATCTATCAGTGAAGAAACCAAGGAACGTGTACGCAGAGCCATGGCGGAGCTTGGCTATGAGCCGAATTTCCAGGCCAGCAACCTGGCAGCACAGATTTCCCGCTCCATCGGTATCATCCTGCCTCCGTCCCCAAAGGAGACATACGAGAATTCCTTTTACCTTGAGACGATCCGGGGAATCAGCACTACTGTAACGCACATCAGTATATCAGCACCATTGTTACCGGTCAGAATGAAGAAGAGATCCTTAACGCAGTACGTTCCATGTCCAGAAGCGGTAAGGTTGACGGATTTATCGTTCTTTATTCCGTGTGAATGATCCTGTTATTGATTTTCTTTTCAGTGAGGGACTTCTCTATATCCTGATCGGAAAACCGGCGCAGTACACCAATAATACGATCTATATCGATAATGACAACCTTCTTGCCGGCCAGGAGGCAACGGAATATCTTTATGCTCTGGGCCACCGGAAGATTGCTTATCTGGCGTAGATAATTCCCTGGTCTTTTCCGCAGACCGTAAAACCGGCTACATGACTGCGCTGATCAGCCACGGATTAACCGTACAGCCCGAATACTGCATAGAGGTTCCGGCAGCTTCCCAGAATGAATTTCAGGAGCTTCGAAAGCTGCTTTTAAGTGAAGAGCGCCCTACAGCTGTGCTCGTCAGTGATGATATTCTGGCGCTTTCCCTGGAGCGGATCTGTATGGAAGCAAATATCTCCATACCGGAGGATCTATCCATTCTTTCCTTTAACAACTCACTTTTTGCCAGACTGACTTCTCCTCAGCTGACCTCCATTGATATTAATTCAGGCAGCTTGGAATGGAAGCGGCCACGCAGATGATCAGTCATATCGAAAATCCGAGCCTTCCGGCCACAAAGATCATTGTCCCTCACCAGCTGATCGAAAGGGACAGCTGCCGGAGGATCTGATCTGCTTTCAAACAAAAACAGGTATCTTCTCTGCTGACTGTGTATTGACCACCACTTATCGATCTGACATTGGTGGTCGATCTACCGCCCGGCAAAAGGATACCTGTTTTTCATTTTTTATAATGCTTTCTCATAACACCAGTACATATGTCCCCAGAGTTCACACTCTCCCACGTTCTCAAAATTCAGCTTATCATAAGAACGGAGTGCTTTTACATTGTCCTTCGCAACAAGAAGATGTACAGCTTTATAGCCCCGCTTCTTCAGTTCTTCCATCACACCCTTAAGAAGTTTCCCGGCAATCCCCTGATTCTGGAATTTCTGACATACTCCCACCCGGGAGACCTCCGCTGACGGCACCATGGTTTCTGACCAGCATGTGAGACATTCCACATTTGGATCATCATCAATGGAGATCACACCTGCGATATTTCCCGCATCGTCCCGCATACAGAACAGCGCATCTCTGGAAAGATCAAATTCCACTTCTTTTTCTGAAGGATACTCCTCTGTCCACACACAATAGGGCGTCCCCAGCAATGAACGGTACAGCTTCAGAACTGTATCAGCTTCTTCTCTTTTTACACGCTCGAAATTCATTTTATATCTTTTCTCCCACTACTATCTTAACAATTTGATATTCACAGCTTTCAGTCCTGGATTTCTCCTGAAGTATATTCTGCCCGGATCCCGGTTTTCGTGAATATTTATATTCTTCCATCAATAATAACACTTTTCACTGCACCCATGTGGAAACAATATCCTCTTTATCATGCATTGAAACGCTGTTTCATCTTCTGCAGCGTCCAGAATTTCCAACGCTTTTCGCAAATTCCGGATATCTTTTTCCATGTAATCCACATAGTTTCCCCGGCCAACCAGCTTCAGGTGCGTGATCCCTGCCTGCTTCAGCTGATACAGTGCACACAGTCCACAGCCGGTCTCACCACAGAGATATCCGGATTCATCGTATGCTTTCAGATCCGTTTCCTGATCCCACGTCTGCTCCTGAAGAGCCATTATTTTTTCCGGAACAGCATCACCATTCCGTACAGTTCCAAGCCAATAGGACACCCTGCAAAGATATCCCATCTCATCACAGTGAAGAGAATTACAGAATGCTCCCGTAAACTGGCACATTTCATTCAGCACAAAGGCCTCGAACTCCATTCCCGCCTCCGGTCGGTCCCGGCCTGTTTCTCCACCTCTCTCTGAGATGCAATAACAGACTGCATATCCCGGAACGTGTTTTTCCGATGAAAGATCAATCTCTTCAGAGGAAAGCGCCGGAACATTTTCAGCATTTCGCTGTTCACTTCCCCTGTTTCTCCGCTGAGATGGATCTCGCAGGAAAGTCCCCTGTTTTTCAGATAAACAAGAAGTGCCGGATCTGCAATGATATAGCTTCGAAATCCAATTTCCATGCACTTCTCTATGATATCTCCGATCTCCGGATACTGTTCCGGAAGATAATACAGGGAATTGAAGGTGAGATGCACCGGCTTTTTATATTTTTTTACCATCCGGGAAAGGATCTCCAGCTCACTGTATGCACCAAGCTGAACATTATAGCAGAGAACCTCCCTGCGATTTAACGGCATTACTGTGCCGTATTTTTCCGCCCAGGAAAAGGGTACATAGCCACAGAAAAATTCATCTGCTCCTGCCTGCACGAAACGTTCATATTCATCTATGGAGCCTAACCCGACTGTTATTTTCATACTGTTATCCATGTCCTGTTCCTTTTTTCCGCAATGTATTTTTATCAAACGGATATTCGCGATCCACCTTCGCAGCCTGCCCATCACCTGTCATATATTGACAACAATGCGATCCGGCTTTGTACCTTTTATATTTTTCCACATTTCCGTTGACTCCGGAAGTGTTTTATCCACACCAAACAGGGAGTTATACCGCCCTGCCATGTGTAAATGTTCCGGATAAAGCAGTGCGTATTTTTCACAGAATTTCGGACAGTGCTCCGCAAGCTGCTGTATACCACGATCTCCGGTGGTGCACAAAGCATACAATGGACAGTACTGCGAAGTGTTTGTCTGATAAAAAGGCAGATGCAGACTGTTTTTTCCCGGCGGAAGCTCCTGTGGATATCCGCAGGACTCCCATTCGTATCTGTGGATATGAAATTCTTCAGCCAGAAAATCCCGATAAAACCCCGCATTCAGGCTGTTTTGCTGAAATAATGAGGTATCACCGGATTTATATTTCATTCGCGGATCCTTTTTTCGTTTATTGAGCAATGTCCCCAGAACAGGACGCAGGCGGGATGTTTTTCCACAGAGCATTTCCGCCATAGCCCAGTCATTGACTACGATTTCCACATTCACCCCATGAATACAGCACCAGTTATCCACCTTTTCCAGAAGCTTTCCCACAGACAAAAGCATAAATTCCCGGATATAAGAAAATACCAGTGTGATCTCCGATCCCTCCGAATACATTTTATCCATAATAGAAAGAAGCTGCTCTTCTGTCGGAAACAGATTATGGCAGAACTGATTTCCAATATAAAATCTGTCCGGTATCCGGCCTGCAAAATAACTGTGAGTGAGATAATTCTTCTGCCAGTAAGACGCCAGAAAAGCCTGCAGCGGCTGGCTCAGATATTCTTCATACAGGGAAGTGCAGTTTAATTCCAGAGCAAACTCTGCATTATCCAAAAGCCTTAATTCTTCTGTACCCATTGTATCCTGTGGATTATCGGAAGCCTTTTCACCCTCTCTGAAAAACCACTGCTTCTTCTGTTCCTCCAGACTCCTGCAGTGCATCTCATCCAGCTCCGCAGGATAACCGGTCAGTGATTTCGCCAGCTCTCCATCGTCTCCTTCCAGCTTCAGACGGATATATCGGTTGTACTCTCCGGCCAGCCGCCGAACCTCCTGTACATAATCCTTCTGTTCCACTCTCACAGAATATTCCCTGTAAAAATATTTTTCGGTTTTCTTTTCAACTGGCTGTTGATCCTGCAGGCATTGCTCCTCTGCTGCACTCATCCAAACCTCCGGATCTCCACTCTCCTGTACCCGGCTTTTTTTCATATCGTAGAAACAGATCAGAAATTGCTCCGGTTCCGGGCATTCCTCTGCCAGGCGAAACCGAAATCCATCTTCACCCAGCTCTGAGATCCGGATTTCTTTACCGTCCATAAAACCGGACAGTAATCCAAATGGTATCATAGAGATCCTCATCAGGAAAGCTTCCTCCCTTCAGGTAAAAAAGGGAGATGCCATATGCTCCCATACAGCACCTCCCACTGTTCCTGCTTATTTCACTTCTACTAATTCAATTCTGAAATTCAGCTCTTTACCTGCCATCTCATGATTGGCATCGAAAGTATGGTTTTTCATCTTTTGCGTTAACTTTAACCGGGAACGGCTGACCATACTGATTGGAGAGGTATACCTGCTGTCCTACAGTAAGATCCTCAGCGCCCGGAAGCTGTTCGATCTCAAGTGTAAAAATCGCATCCGGATTCGGCATACCGTAAGCTTCCTCAGGCATCAGATGAACATCCATCACCTGGCCAACCTCCATGTTTGCAACTGCCGCATCAAATCCTTTGATCATCTGTCCTGCTCCGCAGATGAATTCCAGTGGCTCGCCACGGTCATAGGAAGAATCGAACTGTGTTCCGTCATTAAAGGTTCCTCTGTAATGTGTACGGCAGGTTTTTCCGACATTAGGACCTGTGATAGATGGCTGAGAACCACATCCTCCGCCACAGCCTCCGCAGGAATGTCCGTCTTCATGACCGCCGCAGGAGTGTCCATCCTCATGCTTCCGCAGGAATGTCCATCCCTCATGATGGTGATGATCACAATTCACACCTGTGGATACCAGCTCGCCCTTCAGATAAGCATCCACAGCTGTGTCTGCATCTCCCTGTGCTCCGGAACATAACTCAATGCCAGCCTCAGCAAGTGCACTCTGTGCTCCGCCGCCGATTCCTCCACAGATCAGAACGCTGATTCCCTGCTCTGCAAGAAGTCCTGCAAGTGCACCATGTCCGGTGCCATTGGAGCTGATCACTTCACTGGAAATAACCTTGTTATCCTCCACCTCATATACCTTGAAAAACTCCGTTTTTCCAAAGTGCTGAAAAATGTTTCCATTATCGTATGTTGCTGCAATTTTCATTTGTAAAACCCTCCATTAGTCAGATATGTATTATATTAGTATATCGTGCAGGCAGGATAAAAGCAAGGTTTAACTTCTCTCTGCCGGCTCTTGCTGTCATTCAATGAATCCAGTATAATAGAAGCATCTGTAAAAATAAAAGATTTTTTGAATAAGAAGGTTTGAACTAAAATGAAATCATACGAAGAATTACTTTCAGATATTGAAGAAGACATGGAACTCATGGGTTCCTCACACATTGTTTATTCCATGGAAGAGGACGACATTGTTACCGATTATGATTATCTTCCATCCGATTCCTGTACGATCTCCATTACCTTAAAGGAACTTCAGGAAAAGCTTCAGCTGCAGATGCTCTATACAAAAGTTTCCGCTCATACAGCCGGAGCAGATAAAAATGCCCCGAAATTAGCTGTTGTTTTTCCGGGCATCGGATACACTGCTGACAAGCCGCTTCTGTACTATACCAGCCGCCTTGCCAGCAAACACGGCTACAAAATCCGCACTGTATCCTATGGCACCCTCCCGGAAAATGTCAAAGGAGATCCTGAAAAAATGAAACAGGCCTTTGACCTTGCCCTGGAACAAACAGAACGCTCCTTAGGCAGCATCGACTGGAATTCCTATGGCAGCATTCTGTTTATTTCCAAAAGCATTGGTACAGTCATCTCCTCAGCCTATGCTTCCCGACACGATCTGACTGTAAAAAGCATCCTGTTCACGCCTCTTGCAGAGACCTTTTCCTTCCCACTTGCCGGAAGCATCGCCTTCCACGGCACCGCAGATCCCTGGGCCGAAACCAATTCCATCCGGGAACTGGCAGCGCAGAAAGATGTACCTCTCTTTCTCACCCAAAACGCCAACCATTCTCTGGAAACCGGTGATGTACTGACGGATATCTTTATTCTAAAAACTACAATGGAACGGGTCCAGCGTTTTATTTAACGCCGGCCCGCTTATTTTTCTCCACCCACTAAAAACTGAGGTGTCAGCTTATTCAGCTCACGATCCATGGAAGTTCTGGAAATATCACTGATGTCCTTCAGGGCAAACACTTTGGAAAAGCCGATCTCCATCATGTGATCCAGATCCCATACCGGACGCTTTTTATCACTCATAAACAGCTTACTGCTGAGCTCTTTCCCTGTTTCCGCATCTTCATGAGCATGGATACCTCTTCCATATTTTCCCACATAGCAGCATCATGTGCCTCGTAAATCTTTTTCTTTTCTTCATCATAAAGATGCAGATACCAGCAGGCGTCCGATACCAAAAGACGTCCGCCTTTTTCAGTACACGCAGCCACTCCTTGTAAGCCTTCTGTGGATCGTCCAGCGTCCATGTGATATTTCTGCAGATAACCATATCAAATGTCTCATCCGGGAAATTCAGATTGTGGCAGTCCATAGTCATCAGATCTGCGGATAAACCTGCTGCCTTTACATTTTCCTTTGCTTCATGGATCATATTTTCAGTAATATCGATCCCGGTCACATGATGTCCTTCTTTTCCCAGCATAATTTCAAAAAATCCCGGCCCGCAGCTACATCCAGTACTTCCAGATGTTCTTTTTCCGGCGCATACTCCAGAATCAGATTCTTCCAGTTTTCTGCTGTTTCACTTTTCAGTTCTGCCTTGATCCCTTCGCTGTAAATGCCAGCTTCTCCTTCCCAGTACTCTTTGATCTTATCGTTTTGCATGTCACTTCTCCTTCTTTGTGGCTATTACAATAAATTTTTTCCCCTGATATCCGTATTTCCAGAAATCCATCGTCCATGGTCTGTTTAGCCAGCGGTTCTCTCTGATCTGGATCCTGGCAAAGCGTACCTTTTTTAATATCTGAAGTCCGTTTCCGGACGCTTCTGCGATGTAAATGGCAGCTTTTCATAAATTCCGCTGTTTTCCTTCACGTCAGATCCATATGTTTTTCTTTCTGTAACATAAATAAGAAAATCAGCAATTTTCATATGGATCTTATTTTTTAATGTGGGTTCGATGGTACGATAGTCCCCATCAAAATAAATGATCCTTCCACCTGGTTTTAATACAGCCTTCCAGCGTCTGAAAGCTTTTTCCGGATCATATAATGTCCACACCGCATCTCTGGAAAGTATCACATCATAGCTTTGTTCCTGTTCCAATGGCAAAGTTACACCATCTTCCTCACAGATTTCCACCTGTTGATGATACTGTCGCATATTCCTTCTGGCTTTTTCTACCATTCCTGATGAACCATCGATCGCTTTTACATCATGTCCCAGACGCGCTGCTATGATGCTCATAAAACCCGGGCCGCAGCCCACTTCTAAAATACGAAGGGGCTCAGGTCCAAGAAGTCTTTTCAATTCTTTTGTCCAGTGAGATACCGTTCTTTTGTTACTCAATTGTTTTTGGATCATATCATCATAATCACCGGAATCTTCTGTCCATTTATTCTCGATTTTTCAAACATTTTTTTTACTCCACTACATCCAGTGTTGCCCAGTTAATGCCTTCATAGGCAGTCGGTGCAAGCTCTACATTGGTCAGTCTGGTATTGTTATAGATATAATCACGGTTCGGATAATACAGCGGCACTGTTACTGCCTGATCGTTGATACGTGTAAGGATCTTATCGTATAATTCCGTACGTTTTTCTTCGTCCTGTGTTTTTAATACTTCTCCGAGATCTTTGTTCAGTTCCTCATCGTACCAGTTTACTGCCTTTGCTCCATCTTCCGCATAGAACATTGATTTCAGGAAACCATGAGGCATCCAGGAGTCTTCATAGCTGCGGTAAATGCACAGATCGTAGTCTCTGGTGTTCCAGATTTCATCATAGTAAGCTGCAGATTCTTTTTCTACCAGTCAATACCCACACCAACCTTCTCATATTCAGATTTCAGGTATTCACACAGTGACTTCCAGGAAGCATATTCTTCAGTCTGGAATACCAGTCTGAGGCTCAGTGGTTCTCCGTCTTTTTCTACAATACCATCTCCGTCTGTATCCTCATATCCTGCTTCCTTTAACAGTTCCTTTGCTTTATCCGGATCATATGGATAACCCTTGCTGTTTTCTTCTGTTACATAAGGAACTGTCGGAGACATAAGTCCGGTTGCCGGATTGCCGTAACCATCCAGCAGATCATTTACAATGCTTTCTTTATTTGTTGCATAGTTCAGTGCCTGACGTACGTTTATATCCTGAAGCGCCGGTGTATCATAATTTTCGATCAGATAGTAAGAAAGTGTGGAAACCTGCTGTTCTGTCGATAAATTTTTATCTGCCTGGATAATACTGAAGCTTTCGGATGGAATATCCTGAAGATTCAGATCTGCCTCTCCACTCTGAAGTGCCATCACTCTGGCATCACCGTCTACCACCTGTTTCAGAACTACTTTATCAATATTTGGTTTCTCACCGTAATAATTAGGATTTGGTACCAGGACAACCTCCTGACCGCTTTCATAACTGTCGATCATCCACATTCCGGTACCCACTTCCTGACAAAATTCTCCGTCTTCATCCAGTGCACTTTCACAGGTGAAACGGAATGGTCTTGGATAGCTGAATTCGATCAGCAGTGTATAGCATGGTTCTGCGAACTTAAATTCTACAGTATAATCATCTACCTTTGTAACATTTTCCAGTTTGGCTGAAAAGTTACCGATCACATCCTGTTCCACCCATCTGTTATAATTCCACATCACATTGTCTGCATTAAAATCTGTGCCGTCCGAGAATTTCACATCTTTCTTAAATGGAACGTATAGGTTGTGCCATCTTCGCTGATATCCCAAGATTCTGCCAATGCCGGTTTGATTTCTCCATTTTCTCCATAACGCACCAGTGGATCATAGATCATTTCATAAAGACGAAAGTCTGGACCACTTTTTATAGGGTCACAAAGTTCAGGCGTCAGATCAATGGATGTCATTGCCGTAACTACTTTTTCCTCTTTTGCCTGTACATTGACACCTGTCAGTAAAGTTGCCGCCACCATGCTCAATGCTATCAATTTTGCTACACGTCTTTTCTTCATTTCTTCCTCTCCTTTGTTTGTTTTATATTTTACAGCATATGACATGCCGCAAAATGTCCTGTTTCAATTTCTGTCAATTCCGGTATATGCTCTCTGCATATATTTGTACATCTTCTGCACCGGTTCTGATATGGGCAGCCCTGTTCCGGAATGGTATCTGAAAATATTTTCTTTTCCTGCGATCCGATTCTTCGCATTTTCGGTTCTTTTACCGGAATAGAATCAAACAGATCTTTTGTATAAGGATGTACGGCAGTCTCCTTTAAGCTGTCCGTATGATCGATAAACTCGACCACGCGTCCCTGATACATGATAGCCACCTCTTTGCAGAGATATGGAACATTGGACAGATCGTGAGTGATCAGTAAATAGGTCATCTCATATTTTTCCTGCAGTTCATTTAACAGATGCAGGATCTGCTTTCGTATGGAATAATCCAGACTGGATACCGGTTCATCACAGATCACAAGTTCCGGTCTTAATACCAATGCTCTCGCAATATTAGCTCTCTGACACTGACCTCCTGAAATCTGTCCAACATAACGGTTGCGAATATCCGGATCAAGCCCCGTCTGGATCAAAGCTTCTTTTACCCGTTCTTCATACTCTCCCTCTTGCAATTTTTCATGTAATTTTAAAATTTCCAGAATATTTTCTCCAATGGTATAACCGGGATCAAATACCCCGCTGCTGCTTTGAAAGACCATCTGAAGATTCTTGCGATATGGACGAAACTGCTTTTCAGACAAATCCTGCATTTCCTGTCCCTGAAACCAGAATTTTCCATCTGTAGGTTTCTCCAGGCCGGCGATCAGCTTTCCGAATGTAGTTTTACCACTTCCACTTTCACCGATCAGGGCCATGGATGATCCTGCGTGGATTTCCAGACTTACATCATCCACTGCCTTCACAATTTTTTTCTTGCCATAATATTTTTTTAAATGTTCTGTCTTTAGTAACGTACTCATACTTTTCCCCTATAAAACTGCATCCAACAGTTTTTTTTGTATATGAATGCTGCGGATGATAAAAGATCTCTTCAACTGTTCCGTTTTCCACTATTTCGCCGTCTTTCATGATCGAAACATCATCTGCGATC
>ENA-OQER01000181-OQER01000181.1-human-gut-metagenome-genome-assembly--contig:-NODE-181-length-34650-cov-5.008197_pt1 | contig 34650 bp, 38 predicted proteins | sample MGYA00242797_ERZ504639 | MGnify/ENA primary metagenome ERZ504639 (study PRJEB26092, sample SAMD00036306) | human gut metagenome | host: Homo sapiens | study: EMG produced TPA metagenomics assembly of... | reverse complement strand
TGGTGGACGAATGTCGGACAAATGTCCGCCTTTTGTCCGGGGCGGTAAAAGTGCCTTGTTTTCCAGTCTTGCAGCCCGTTTCCGCTCGGCTTCGGTAGAGGACTGTCCTATCATCAGCTCAATGTCGGTCATATAGAAAGCCCCGCTGTCAAGCTGCTCCACAAGCCCCAACTGCCGGAAAATCTCTAAAGCCCTCTCAACCGTCCCTATCTGGTGGCGGGTCAGTGTCGCTATCATCTGCGCTGTGTAGGGGATATGCTCGTCAAGCTGCAATTTCCCGCCGTTTTTCAGCGATTTTAAGTACAGCTTCAAGAGGATATTGGAGTATAAAATCCCGTCTTTCATATCTTCCAGCAGCACAATGGAGTCGCTGTCAAAAAGTTCTCTTTCAGCTTGAGGTAGTAATACTTGCGGTTATCTGCCATTGTCCCTGTCCTCCTTTTTCCGGCGTTTGGAGTAGTAGTGGGGGCAGAGTATGATAACGCCCGGAAGCTCTGCTTGCAGCTATGGGTACAGCCCCGGCAGAGGTCGTTGTATGTGATACGGTCGCAGGTGGTATTCCCGACTTTTACTTGCCGCAGGAAAAAAGACCATTCCAGCCGCCGTTTCTTGCTCATTCTTGGCATGGGTGCGCTCCTTTCTGCCGTTTCCGCTGGTGTGGCGGTATCGACGGTAATTCTGTATCATCTCGGTATCATTTTCGGGGTTTTTCTGCCCTGTAAGCCCGTTAAAAAATCCTTTGGTATTGCGGGTAGAGTACGGGGCAGCCCCCTTGTTCTGTATGGGTTCGGGTACATTTTGGGGTGGTTTTTATCGTTCCTGTTCCTGCCTTTTCACAGGCTTGCGCTCCCGGCGTAAAATCTGGTCGATATTGCCCTTGACAGTCTGTAAGCGGCGGTATTCCTCCGTTTTGCCCGGTAATCGTTGTAGCCGCTGTTTTTCTCTTTGATAAGGGTTTCAATCTCTGCTTGCAGGGCTTTATAGCTTGGCAGCTTGGAAATGCCGTTCTCCCTAAAATAACGGGCGGCTGCGTCTGCTATGATAAAGTCGCTTTCGTGCTTCTGTCGGTAGGCTGCTTTTGCTTTGGCGTTTTTCTGCTGTTTCAGCCCGTCCCGGACAGGGCGGGTCTTGGAATAGGCAAGTACCTGCCGTTGCAGCTCCTTTTTCCTGTTCAGCGTCTTTTCCACCTGCTTCAGCTCTGTAAGGCTTTCCTGCATGGCGGCATAGGCGGCAGAACAGGCTTCGTCCAGTTCCTCCGGGGAGGAAAAGCCGTACTGCTGGTAGCGGTAACGGTAGCCGCCATCTGCTTTAGGTTGTGCTTTGCCGCCCAGCGGTCATAGCCCACGCCCTTGCCCTCGGCTCGCTTGGCTTCCCGGTCAACCATGCGCTGCAAGGTGTTGTCTGCCGGGGCGGTTTTTGCGGTTTTTTCCTCCTGCAAGCGTCCCTTTTGGGTATGTGGGTATTCCGGTATGGCTTTAGGCTTTTCGGCGGCTCTGTGGGCGTTCTGCGTGAGCAGGGCAAGGACAGCAGCCTTGTCAAAATCGTCCCCCAGCTTCCGGGCTGTGATAGGCTTTGTTCTGTCCGGCGTGAGGTAGGAAAGCCGCCCCCGGCTCTCCTTGACGGTCACGCCCTCCCGCAGCAAAAGGGAAGAAAACTCGTCAAAGCTGGTAGCTTGGGAAAGTGCCTGCCGTATCGTCCGGCGCAGCTTCGCCTTGTCCGTTTCAAACTTGGTGGCTTGGTCGGCTGTCCGGCGGCTTCTCTGGCGGCGTTCTCTTTATCAAGGCAAGCTGCCCTTTCTTTGCCGCCCAGTATTCCCGTTCCGTTATCCGCTCCTTGCTGCCGTTCAAGAGGTCGATTTGGTAAAGCCCCTCCCGGTGGCACATCTCCATGACTTCACTCTTGAAATATTCCATAGCGGCATTGGTGCAGCGATGTTTGCACCCGGCACGGGTATCTGCCGGTCTGTCCATGTAGGGCAGCAAGGGTACTTCCTCAATACGCAGAGAATTGATAACGATATGAACATGGATATTGCCGCTGTGGTTGTGTCCGTCCGGGTGGGTGCAGACAATGGCTTGGTGTCCTGGGAAATGCTCTTTACAGAACTTCTCGCCCAGCCCCTGCGCCTGGTCTACGGTCAAGCCGTTGTCCGCTGCGTCCCGTGGGTCAAAGGAAATGATATAGTGGTGGCTTTTCACATCTTCCCGTTTTTGGTTTTTCTCATAGCGGAGATTGGCTCGCATACAGGCAACGGCGAAATCCTCGCCCCCGCAGTTGAGGGAAGAAATGCGGTAATCCTCCCTCGGTATCAGCCGCCCGTTTTCATCAAGGGTGGGCTTCATGGTAAACTCGTCATGCTCAAATGTGAGGTAGGCTTCCGCTGCGCCATAGTCCGCATTTTTAGAGCTGATATGTTTGAATGTTGCCAACAGCGTCACCTACCTTTCGCAAGACTTCAAACTTTAGGGCAGCAAGGTCGGAAACCGCCGCCCGTACCTCCCCGGCAAGCTGCGGTAGGGGCTGTGCCACTCGTTCAGCGTCCGGGCTATCTGGTTTAAGTTGCCGCCGATCCTGCCGTATTCGGCGGTCAGCTTCCCGACAGCGGCAAGCAACTCGTCATTGACGGGGGAAACGGTTATGATGGGGCGTATGGCTGCCCCGGTTATGGCTTGCCGGATAAACTCGGCTTGGCTCATGTTGTAAGCAGAAAGCCTTTCCGCAAACTCGGCGTATTCTTCCTCGGTCATGCGTGTCTTGATACCCGGCTGCGGTGCGGCGTGTTATATCGTTTTCGCATGGTAAAACCTCCTTCGGCTGTGCGTGGTGTCCTCTCACTAATAGGAGAAAAACAGGGTGTAAAGCGGAACTGTTTTTGAAAAATCCGAAAAATTATTTTGAGGGATTTTCCAGCGGCGTAAGCCGCATAAGCAGGGTTTGGGGAAGGCACTCCCCAACAAGATTCCCGCAGGGGCAAAATGAGCGATAAGCGAATTTTGGTACTGCGGTAGAATCTTGCTCTAAGAAACTGCCGCTTTCCTCTACGGCTGACTTTGCGGCAATCCGCAGGGGGCGGCTTGGCTTGTTTCCGTCAATATAGCGATTGCGGTGGCGTGTCCTGCCCGCTGTGGTTTTGCTTTCTTCTACGGACGGAAATGGAAAATGCCAAACGCTCCCTTGGATTTCTTCATCACTACTACGGTAGCCCCATACCTTTCTTCCAAATGGCTGCGGTATTCTTTTCATCACTACTACGGTACGCAAGACCGTTTTGGGCAAATTTCCCCGTCACTTTCTACAACAACAGGAATGTGCGGTCTGCCAAAAATGGGCGCAAAAAAAACGCCACGGACTTTCAAAAAATCTGTGGCGTTGCAGCTTGGTCGATATTCAATTTTCATTTCCATAATGTGAGGGGAGCGACAGCACTTTAGTCTGTCGCTCCCTTGATTACCCATCAGCGGAAACAGGCAGGGCTGTCAACGGCGGCGCATTTATACGCCGTTCATCTTGACCGTTGACTGCTCCGGCTGATTCCGCTATTTGTTGTGGGATTACAGCTACATTCAAATCTTTTGCGCTGATTAGTGTTTCTTGTTTGCATTTCGGACAGAACAGAGGGAAATTTTCAAGTATTGTATCGGGGCGTATCTTTGTTCGTGTTTTATTTCCACAAATAGGGCAAAGCACCCACCTATCAGGCGATTTAATCATTTTAATTTTCATTATTTAAGGAAAGAAATGTAAATTGTGAAGTTATCGGGAATGTAGCTGATACTCAATCCCTTTTCGCCATTTGACAAAAGCGTACCGATAGAAACATAGTCCTGTCCCTCAATTTCTTCCGACACTTCCTCTATTATAGAAAATCCCTCTTGCTTCAAAAGCTCTAAATAGTCGTTATAGTCGGTTTCGCTTATATCCACAATACTGATACTGCAATTCTCATGTTCCGTATCAAGCATAGCCCAACCGACCGTACCGGACGGGACGGGAAGCCCCTCGGTGTATTCATTCACAGGCCATACACCCGCGTCAAGCATGGTATTGCTTTCTGTTTGTGTATTGCTTGGATTATCCGCAGCGGACGGCGTATCTTGATTGGAACAGGCAGCCAAAGAAAGCATAAGTAAAATAGCGATTATTGAAACAAATTTTTTCATAGCTACCTCCTGTTTTTGCGGACGGTTCGGATAATCTGAATGATTGCGATTGTAACCGCGATTACACCGACTGCCAAAATGATTTGTGAAGCGTCAAATCCAAAAGCTCCCTCAACTTGAATGTTTGTCATTGCGTCTGCTTGTCCGATTGCCCCGTCCGGCACTTTCCCGGATTGGGTAGTGGCGTAAATCACAAACGCTGCAACGGCAACGACAAGGGCTGCAACGCTCGAAATAATCCCTTTCCGTTTCTGCGGTGCTGCGCTGTCAATGCCTAACTGCTCGGCGGTATTCTCTGCAAACTCTTTGGGAGTGCCTAACCGTTCGATTACCTGTTGTTCCGTTTCGCCATGCTCCAACGCAGAAGCAAAGACTTCATTCAGATCACGCACGACCTCTTTTTTTGCTTTGCGTGTTAAACTCAATTCCTTTTCCACTTGCTTAATGTATTGCTCTTTCATTCTGATACCTCCGCTGTTTGATAGGTGCAATAAAGCCATTTACACAACTTTCATAGCTCGCCCAAAATAAAATCAGCTCGTCTAATACCTCTCTGCCTTATGGGTAAGGGAGTAGTATTTTTTTGATCCGCCATTTGCCGCTGCCGGGGCTAATCGGCATTGGATTAACTCGCTTCCTGCAAACGATACAGAATAGGGTAAATCGTTCCCTCTTTTGCATAGCCCAAAACGGACGCGCTGTTATTTAGCTCTGTAATGATTTCATAGCCGTAGGTTTCTTTGCGTCCGATCAAGCACAAAAGTATCATTTCAAGAGAGCCTTTTTTGAATTGCTGCACATACCTGTTATCCATACTCTCTACCTCACTTTAGTTTTGCTATTTAGCGTTCCTAAATAGCAAAACATATTATAACTCCCGGAGGTGTTCAAGTCAATAGAGTTTATAGAAATGTTACAAATGCTTTTTAGACTTTACCCTATAATTTGCCTTGCTCGGAATAGCGGCGGGGCTGACTGTCCTTGTCCTGTTTTGTTGTGCTTCTTTATTAACCATGAGCATTTGCGCCCGGATTGTCGTTTCCATATCCCTCTAAGAGATTGATAACGCCCCAAATGCCAAGTCCTGCTCCAAGAGCGATAACCAAAGTCTGTAATACGCCGATTGCGCTGTTGAAAAATTCCATAAAACTCCTTTCTGCCGCAAATGCGGCTTGCCCCGTAAAAGGGTATAAAAAAACGGCGGTCAGTTTTCAAACTGCCGCGGTCATAAGTCCCCGCGCTGCGTAAGTGTCTGCCGCGCGGCGGTATTCAGTTGTCAGTGTGGGCGATAGGAATTTTTGTAGGGGCGCGTATCATGCAAGTTGTCTTTTTCTTTGTTACTGCGTCAATTCCTCCTTTCTTTTCGCTGCTGCTCATACAGGGCTTCACACCGTTTCACAAATTGCCGGATAGCAGCCTGCCGCTGCTGTTCCCGTCGTTCAGCAATCAAAACAAGCCCGTTTATGGCTTCTGTGATTTTCTTGTCCTTTTTCTTTCTGATACGTTTATTCATGGTCGGTGTCCTCCTGCAAATCGCTTTCGCTGATTTCGTAGTAGTCAAATACTTCGTCCGGTTTCACAAGGGCGGGTCTGCGCCTTAAATGCTTTTCCATATCAAAAGTATTTTTCTTGTCATAGTCGGAAAGATATTTATAGTTGGGGTGCTTTGTAATGTCGTACTTATCAGAGAAGAACGGGCGCACCCCTCTAAGCTGTAAAATACATTTCCCGCCGTCCATGACTGCTATTTCATCTTCCGTCATAAGCTGCTTGCCTAACTTCTGATAGTTCAGCCCATGCGATACCTCGCGCCCCCGGTTCTCGGAAGTGTTGAAGCTGTCAATGGTTTCTTTCCCCAAGATTTCCGACATTTCTTTGAGGGTGGTTTTCTCCTTGCCGCCCAAGAAAAGGGTGGTGTCGCAGTTGCCGACTATGGTATCGGCGTTGTCCTTATAGATTGCCTTTAACTGGCTTTGCGACTGTAAGATAATCGACGCGGAGATTTCCCGGCTTCGTATGGTGGCTATGAGCTTTTCAAACTTCGGTATCTGCCCGATATTTGCAAATTCGTCTAACAGACAGCGCACATGGACGGGCAGCCTGCCGCCGTATTCATCATCTGCCTTGTCGCAAAGGAGATTGAAAAGCTGCGTGTAAAGAATACTCACGACAAAGTTAAAAGTATCGTCGGTGTCGCTGATGATAACAAACAGGGCGGTCTTGCGGTCGCCTATGGTGTCAAGCTCCATTTCGTCGGTTTCCATAAGGTCGCGCAGCTCCTTAATGTCAAAAGGGGCAAGCCGCGCACCGCAGGAAATGAGAATAGAGCTTCGTGTCTTTCCCGCAGATAACAGGAATTTCTTATATTGCCGGACGGCAAAGTGTTCCGGGTCTTTTTCCTCCAACCGTTCAAACATGAGGTCAACGGGGGACTGAAATTCCGGGTCGTCCTCGCGGGCTTCACTGGCATTTATCATTTCAAGCAGCGTCGTGAAGTTCTTTTCTTCCTCCGGGGCTTCGTACCAAATGTAGCCGATAAGGGCGCAGTAAAAGAGCCGTTCCGATTTTACCCAAAAATCCTCCCCGGCTTTTTCCCCGTCCCCTTTGGTGTTGGCAATCAAGGTATTTACCAGTTTCAAAATGTCTTTTTCGCTGCGGAGATAGGCAAAGGGATTGTAACGCATGGATTTCTTAAAGTTTATCGTGTTCAGCACCTTTATCCGATACCCGCCGCGCTGTAAGAGCTTCCCGCACTCGACTAAAACCGTTCCTTTCGGGTCGGTTACAACGTAGCTTGAGTGCATTTGCATTAAGTTGGGCTTCACGAAAAATCTCGTTTTGCCGCTGCCGCTTCCCCCGATAACAAGGATATTTTTATTCCTTGCATACTTCGGCTGCTTCGGGCGGCTGTTCATGGTAAGCCGTTCCGTCTGTGTTAGCAGCACGTTATTTTGAAATACCGGGTCGGTGTAGGGCTTTATATCTTCGGTGTTGCCCCAACGGGCAGAACCGTATTCGATACCTTTTCGATATTTCTTCGCGTTCTTGCCTTTGAAGTACACCATAAGCCGGATAAGGACAGCCCCCGCAATACCGATAAGCAAATCCATAGGGGCAAAACTCGGAAGCGGGTTTGCAAAAGCAGCGGAAAAGCCGTCTGCAAGGGAAAGCACCTTGCCGGAAAGGTCAGTTCCCGGAGAGAGCCGCACCGCCTGTCCGATTTTGTCAAAGAGATAGACAAAGAGCAGATAGGGGGCATTTAGGATAAGCAACTTTTTAAGTTCCGGCTTCATAGCGATACCTCCCTGTCCTTTTTCTTCACTTTGTCCCTCTGTGCGTTCAGAGCTGCCGCCTTGTCTTTCAGAGTGGAAAGCAGCTTGCGGATAGAGGCTTTTTATCCCTGCCTAATTTCTTTGCGGTAAATTCCCGGAACGCTTCGGTCATAACGTCAATATCCTTGCCCCGAAAAGACACAAGGTAGGTCGGCGGCTTGCCGTTCTCAATCTTCTTGATGTTGTAATCAAGCCCGTTTTTCCTTGCGATAGGGTCAAAGGCTTTAATATTTTGGTCGGTAATCTCAATGTTGGAAACCTTTTCTCCCGGTTTCATAAGCTGCCGCATAGTGATTTTCCCATGCGGGGCTTTGGTTAGCTGCCCTTTGCCTTTGGCAAGCAGGGCTTTCATAGCCTTTTGCAGCACTTCGGCGGTCAGCTTAGATGTTTTGATTGCTAAAGATACGACTTTTTCGTTGACTTCATCTTGCATGAAATCCCTCCTTTCGTGGTTTTGTTAGGGTGGTATGCCGCTTCGGGGCATAAAAATAAGGCGTACATTTTTCATGCCGCCTTTAGATACGCACCCGCAGCCCATTCAAATCCGAAGTCCTCACACCCACAAGATACCAGTTGTCCCCGTACTCCATGCGGGTCGGCTTCCATTTGCCGCGTACAAATACTTCAAAGCAATCCCCACAATGCAATCCTCCGTAGTAGTCGTTAAGGTCAAAGCGAATGTCATAACGGTCTGCCGTTTCATCAAAAATCAAAGCTCCTGTTTTCTGTGCCATATTAAAATCCTCCTGTTTTTTAATAGTCGCCGTACATATCGTGGTTGACAAGGGCGGTGTAATAGCTATCAATGGTGTTGGGTGCGTTGAAAAGTACCGCTTTCAGATATTGCTTGATGTTGCGGATTTTCGTTGTGTTCTCTTTCATGCAGTCAAAGACAAATTCAATGTGGCTGCTGTTGAGCTTCATAAACTTTGCTTTGACAAGCTCTGCCGGATAATCGTCCCCGGCGATACGGATTGTCTTTCGTTTGGTGCAGACTGTTTCAAGGATAAGGGACACAATCTCGTCCAAGCGTTCCCTGTCGATGTCGGTATGCTTGATAAAATGCTCATACTCGATATTGTCCTTGATGATTTCCTCATACACGCTGTATGCGTCTGCCGCTTCCGTTCCTTTCCGTTCCGGCTCTGCCGTTTCTTCCCTCAAAGGAGAGGGGTTAGGGGAAAGGATAGGAATGGAATGGTTATTTGATAAATCCGTATTTGATTTTTCTTTTTTTGGCAAGTCAGTCTTTTGTATATCTTTATTTAATTGCATTGGATTTTCCAACGTAGGTTTTTCCTGCGTAGGATTTTCCAATGTAGGATTTCCCAATGTTGGATTTTCCAATGTAGGTAAATCCAAGTTAGGCGGCTGCTCATAGATGATGTAATCAGTTCCCCGCAAGCGTCCTTTCTCGTCGCGCTCCCTTGAACGCTGAATATATCCGGCTCTTTCAAGCTCCCGGACAGCTTCGCGGATAGCGTCGATTTTTTCCCGGTTGATATAGGACAGTCCCGCAAGAGTATAGTCCCAATCCTCCGGCAAGGACAGCATTTGCGATAACAGCCCTTTTGCCTTTAGGGAAAGTTCTTTGTTGCGTAAATGGTGGTTGCTCATAACCGTATATCCTGTGTTTCTCTCCACGCGAAAAACTGCCATAGCTTCATCAACTCCTTTGCTGCATATTTGTTACGCAGTAGAACAGCGATTTTGAGGGTTTAGGTTCAATCCCTTACCCGGTGAAAACCGCACCCGCAAAGCCTTGTGTAGTAAGGCTCTTTTTGCCCCTACTGCGTAACATGAGGGTAAAAAATAGCGGCGTTCCTTGTTTCCCGGTTGGGATAAGGTAACGCCGCCTGTGCGGTACGTTATTCTGTTTGGAGGGGGCTTGTCCTATCTGTTTTGGCTGCAAGTTGTCCTTATAAGAACGCAGCCGGAAAAAAACTTGTCCTACAAAAAATGTAGTGTTTATAGGGGTTTCCGGCTTTGTTGTTCTTATGCAGTCGTACCATCCGCAGCGAGGTCTTCGAACAAATCTGTCAAAGGATCACCTTTCGACTGGAACTCACAGGAATTAAACGGAACTCCGCCGGCCGCCTGCGGCCAGATGCCAGTTGTGTGGTCTACATAGTAATTGGCAAAACCGGAATTCTGAATTTCTTCCAGCGAAAGATTACAGGTAAGCTGATGAACGATCGTGGATACCATTTCGAGATGAGCTAATTCCTCGGTACCAACATCATTCAACACCCCCGCTACAATTCGGTTCGGTGCTGTGAAACGCTGAGAGAGATACCGCATGGATGCGCCCATCTCTCCATCCGGTCCACCATACTGACTCATGATAATTTGGGCGATTTTGGGGTTTGGTGTCGTGATGTTTACAGGATACTCGAGGCGTTTTTCATAATTCCACATCCGTCAGCACCCTCCTTTCCGGTTGACTTCCCACGGCCATGGCTGCATAACCCATTCGAAAGAACGGCTCATGCGGTCATTGGCGGTATCGATCGTGAGCGGGCCGTACTGTTCGGCGTACTGTTTCAATGCTTCTTTTCGAAGCTCCACTTTTTCCCGGAAAAAGGCAAGTGCATCTTCATCCTCCGGGTGGGTGTCGAGGTAAAGGTTCATTTCAACAACAGCAAAGCTGACCTGATCAATCCAGGCGAGCAGCTTTTCGCGGGATGGCATCTGCGGCATCATAGGCACTCTCCTCCTCCCTTTCCACAGAATGGTTTACAGAGTTCCGGGAATAAGGTTCCATTTTTTAATGCAGTGGAAAGATCATAGATCTGTTCAAACCGCTGCATCGGAACGTACGCCATTGCAGGTATCATATGATCTACATGCTGCATTTTCCGCGGGAAATTCCTTGGTTCCATCTTCAGTTCCATATTGTTTGAAGCGGCGCGGCGGTTCTGCATATTGTTCGCACCGCAGCAGCCGCGATTCATACGGGATGAATCCATACCATGTTCCTCTTTCATTTTCTGTTCTTTATAGAGTATGAAGAAAATAAGAAAGTGTCAAAAAAGGCAGCGGTTTCTCTTCCGCTGCCTTTCTGTCATACTAATGAACTTTTCATCAAAACTGCATCTCATACAAATGCGCATAAATCCCGCCTTTCGCGAGCAGTTCCTTATGTGTGCCTTCCTCCGCAATTCCATTCTCCGTCAGCACCAGAATCCGCTTTGCATTCCGGATTGTGGACAGCCGGTGCGCAATCACGAAGGTTGTCCTGTCTTTCGCCAGAAGTTCCAAAGATTTCTGGACGACTTTTTCGCTTTCGTTGTCGAGCGCTGAGGTTGCCTCGTCGAAAATCAGGATCGGCGGGTTTTTGAGGAATACGCGGGCGATGGAAAGCCGTTGTTTCTGGCCACCGGAAAGTTTTACGCCGCGCTGGCCGATATCGGTGTCGTAGCCGTCCGCCAGCTCCATGATAAATTCATGTGCATTGGCCGCTTTCGCTGCGCGGATGACCTCCTCGTCGGTCGCATCCGGTCTGCCATAGCGGATGTTGTCGATGATCGTTCCCGCAAACAGGTACACATCCTGCTGCACAATACCGATTTCATCGCGCAGATCCTTCAATTTCACATCGCGGATATCCTTTCCATCCAGTAGAATCCTTCCTTCTGTCACATCGTAAAAACGCGGAATCAGAGAACAGAGCGTCGTCTTTCCGGCGCCAGAGCTTCCCACCAGCGCTACATAGTCTCCTGCCGGGACATGCAGATTCACATTGCTTAACACATTTTCCTTCGACTCCTCATAATGAAACGAAACGTTTTCAAATGTTACTTCACCCTGCACATTCTTCAGTGGCAACGCATCCTGCTTGTCCTGGATGTCCGGTGCGATGCTCATAATTTCCAGAAAACGTTCATAACCGGAATAACCATTCTGGAACTGTTCCGTAAAGTTCACCAGCTTTTTCACCGGATCTGTACAGTTGTTAATATACAGAAGAAATGTAACCAGATCCGCCGCCCCAAGCTTACCACCTGTCATCAGCAATGCGCCGACAATCAGCGAAATAACGGTAATCAGCGTCGAAAATGCTCCCATTCCCGAATTGTAAATTCCCATATAGCGGTAGCTGACCTTCTTCGAATCGACAAAACGGTCATTTCCCGCATTGAACTTACGCATCTCCTCTGTCTCATTTCCAAACGATTTGACAACACGGATCCCCGAAAGACTGTCCTCAATCTGACTGTTGATATCCGCAATTCTACGACGGTTTTCCTTGAATGCACTCTTCATGCGGCTGTTCATTACCAAGGCAAATAGCAGCATCACCACAATAACCACAAGCGGCACACATGCCAGCATCGGATTTACCACAAACAGGATGATCATCGCACCGATCAGTTTGATAAACGAAATGACAATATCCTCCGGCCCATGATGTAAAAGCTCACTGATATCGAACAGATCGCTTGTGATGCGCGACAACAGATGGCCGACCTTCTGGTTATCGAAAAAAGCAAACGAAAGCTTCTGATAATGGCCGAAGATCTCGTTCCGCATATCATGCTCAATCCGCGCCCCCATCACATGGCCGTAATAGGCAATATAAAAGTTACAGTACATTTCAACCAGAACCATAGCAATCATCAGAATACCGAGGCGGATAATCTCACCCGTTGCCTGCTCCAGCGGCTTTTCCACAACCGTACTCGTAATATACCGTACAATCAGTGGAATCACCAGTGTAATGGCTGCTCCAAGCATTGCAAAAAACATGTCGGTAAAAAACAATCCCTTATATGGAATGTAATACCGCGCCAGCTGGCGGATTCTTCTCTTCTCTTTTCCGGTTTCTTTTTCTTTACTCATCCTGTCCTCCCTTTCCGTTGGAAACCATTTTGTAATCTTTTCGGAACTCAGACGGTGATACGCCGCATGCCGTTTTAAATGATTTCATGAAATGCTTATCATTTTCAAATCCACCTGTTTGGCAATTTCCGTAATTTTATCTTCTGTTTGAATCAACAGACGCTTTGCCTCCGCAATGCGGATCTCCTTCAGATAGTTCACAAAATTCACACCGGTATGTTCTTTAAACGCTGCTGAAAACAGCGAATAATTCATACAAATATGGTTAGATACCATTGCCATATTCAGATCTTTTGCATAATTTTCCCGAATATATGAAATTGCCTCTTCCATTTTTTCTTTTCCGGCTGTCTGACTTTTCAGGCTTTCCCTGTAAACGTGTATCCATTTTTCAAACGCATCCAGAAACAGATCTGCATCACGGTACTGCAGAGGGCGCGGACATTTTTTCCTGTTTTTCCGCCACTCGATGAAAAAGATCCAGCTCTTTACAGATTGCTTCTGTTACTGCCAGAAGCTGATAGGGGGAAACCCTCTGATGTGCTGCCTCAAAATACCAGTTCCGCATTTTTCGCAGCACAGTATCTGCCGGTCCGTTGGCACCTGCAGAATAAATTTTTCCTGAAACTGTGCCAGTTCCGGCTTTTCCTCAAAACATTTTTTCTGATATTCTTCCACAGGATTTTTCTGTATAAATGCCATTTCCCGGGCCAGCAGTGCTTCCTGGTATGCCTCTGGAATTTCCATCACAGAATGATGTTCTTTTCCCACTCCGAGACAAAATCTCTCATCTTTTTCTTTCATGATCCGCTCTGCCTCCGGTTCCGGCAAAAGATACAGAACTCCTCCTTCTACGCCTTCCAGCAGAATTCCGCTGCATTTCGAAAACCGTTCCCCATTTGCCTTGCTGGTCAGCAGGATCCGGAAGCTGTCGTTTCCGATGTATCGCCGGATCCTGCTTTCCATATCCATCCATTCGTTTTCTTCGGCCATTTCTGCATTCATCATCAGATAACGGAGCTGATTTAAAAAGCACCGTTCTTCCTCTTCTTCCGTTTCCCGGGTCTCCGAAAGCTCTCGTTCCAGATTTTCCAGAAGCTGTTCTATCGTCTCCCGCTTGATCGGTTTTAAAATATAGTCCCGAACTCCATGCTTCATCATTTCAACCGCATAGGAAAATTCATCATAGCCGCTTAAAACAATAACAACAGGTTTCTGTGACAACTCCTCCATTTTGTTGACCAGTGTCAGACCATCCATTTTGGGCATACGGATATCAGTGAACATGACGTCCACCCCCTGTTTTCTCAAAATCTCCAATGCCTCTTCTCCGTTTCGACACTCCAGAATCTCCTCCACCGGCACGCTGCTTCGCCGGATCATCGCCACGATTCCCTGTCGAATTAATTTTTCATCTTCTACAACCAGCAGTGTATTCATTTTCTTTTTCTTCCTCTTTCTCGTCACCCTCTTGATCCATCAGAGAATATTTCCCCCTCGTGATGGGAAGATGAATACTCACCTTCGTATAGCAATGCTCTTTTGTATAGACCGACAGCCCATACTCTGTTCCAAATTGAATGTGGATTCTGTCCTGTACATTCCGAAGCCCGATTCCATGTTTCGGCTGTGTATCTGAATTCAGGCGCATTCTTAGTTTACGTCTCAGAATTGCAAGCTGCTTTTCTGACATGCCTGTTCCGGAATCTGTGATTTCAATCTCAAAGCTCTTTTCATGCTCTATTCCTTTGATTTCAATGACAGCGTCTGCATCCAGCTCCTCAATTCCATGTGTAATTGCATTTTCCACAATCGGCTGAAGAGACATCTTCGGGATATCCTGCCGATATAAATTTTCCGGCATCTGAACGGACAGTGTTATTGTGAAATCATACCGCAGATTCATCAGTTCCACATAGTTCTGAATATAATTCATCTCATCCTGAACGGTTACCAGGAATTTATTCCAGCGCATATTGTAGTGCAGCATTTCACCAAGTGCTGTCACTGCATCGGAAATCGTATATTCTTCATTAATCTCAGCCATCATCTTGATGGATTCTAGAACATTATAAATAAAATGAGCGTTAATCTGGTTCTGCATTGCCCGGATTGCCGTATCTTTCAGCGCTGCCTCCCTTTTGATGCTTTCCTCGTTCTGTTTCTGAATTCTCTCCAGCATTCCGTTGATACCATAGCTCATTTCCCGCATCTCTTCTGCGCTGTAACAAACCTTTATCTTTGTTGTTCCATTGTCAATCTGACGCATCTCACCCAGGACGTCATAAAACTCCTTCAGCAGGCCACGCACAATCAGATTGACCACCACAATCAGAAGCAGTCCGAAGCCGGCAAATTCAAGCAGCATTCTCTGCTGCTGTTTGATCATGTTTCCGGTTGCATCATCCAAATTGGTCAATGTTACAAACATTCCATTGAGTTTATCGACTTTCCGAAGCACAATTGCAACGTTTTTCCGGTCAATCACCGCGCTCTGCTGACTCTCTTTTCTGTCACGGATTCCTGCCCGGAACAGAATCAGCCCCCGATAGGACTGCCATTTGCAGGCTGCCGCTGTCTTCCCGCAGTCATATAAATTCCAATTTCATCAACAAAACAGGCCCAGCTGCTGTCACCGGATCGATAGATTTCAGGAAATATGTCTGCCATACGCATGGATACCTCGATCACGCCAAGCCTTCCTCCGCTTTGATCCCGCAGCTCCCGTACATAAGTCATCAAATGGGAACCTTCTTTTTTTGTACCGGAGATAATATTTTTTTCCTGTATGTCAAAAAACCACTGTCCACCGCCCTGATAGCTTCGGTACCAGGAACAGTTTTTCATCTTTTCCTTCTGATACAGGATCGGCTGCTGCTCCAGAAAACCATCTGCCATGGCAAAAATATGGATCTGGTACAGATCCGGCATTGCCTCCTGCATTTTATCGATTATGCTGATGCTGTTGTTTCGAAATTGCTGATAATAGCTCTCCGAGATCTCCTCTCCCCTCCTGAGATGAAGAAGATATTTTTCCAACGGTTCATACTCCTGCAGCGTATCTACAACCATTGAGCAGGCATTCGCTTTTGCATTCACCTCCGCACAGGTAAGATCTATTGCCGTTACTGCTTCATTTACCCCATGATCTATGGCATTCTTTTTGATACTCCTAAACCCAAAGCACATCATCCAAAAAGCGGAATAAAAATAAAGATCAACGTTGTTACGGTAAATTTTTGGTTCAGTTTCAGTCCGCGAAACCAGTTTCGCATTTTTCATCCCCCAGTTTTCTTTTCGGTTCTGTAACCTTACTAATTTTACCAGTTTTTTCTTTAAAAAGCAATTTTTTCAGAAAAATTATTGACAAAAAGAGAAGACGGTACACTTTTTTTCCGTGCACCGTCTCTCTTTTCGCAAGACTCATATATGACGCAAAGCATGATTCCAGGGAAACAGCTTTCGTACCATTGTTATACTGTTGTCAGATCCCACGGTTCATAAATCTTTGGAACATCGCTGATCAGACGTTTGGTATACGCTGCTGTCGGGTGAAGAATTACTTCTTCTGCCGGTCCCGATTCCACAAATTTTCCATGCTCCATAATATAAACATTATCGGATACATAGTAAGCAAGACCAATATCGTGGGTGATGAAGATAATCGTCATATTGATCTCATCACGCAGCTTCAGCAGCATATCCAGGATCGTTGCACGTGAGCAGGCATCAATCATAGACGTCGGCTCATCGGCAAGCAGAATCTTTGGTTTCAGAAGGAAAATACGTGCAATCATCAGTCGCTGCATCTGGCCTCCTGACAGCTCAAATGGATATTTGTTTGTCAGTTCTGCGTATTTTAAGTTTACAAAGCTGCAGGCCTCTGTCATCAGACGTTCTTTTTCTTCTTTCGGCAGATTCTTGTCACCGCGCATATTAATGCAATCCAGCAGAACAGAATCTACACGTTTAAACATATTGTAGGAAGCAAACGGATCCTGGAAAATCGCCTGAATTCCCTTCCAGTACTCTTTTTTCTTCTTTCCGTTCGAGATGTCTCTTGGTTTACCCTGGAAATCAATTTCACCTTCCGTTACGCTGATCAGCCCGAGCAACATCTTCGAAAGGGTTGTTTTTCCGGATCCGGATTCTCCTACGATAGAAACAAATTCACCTTCATGAAAATCGAAATCAACATGGTCTACAGCGACCGTTTTGCATCGCCAAAGCCAAACACTTTCGTTACGCCTCTTCCGGAGAGGCATGGTTTTAATTCTTTACCATCACGCATTTGCATACACCTCCCGAACCTTTCTCTCAGACATCAGGCAGCGGTACTCTCTTCCGTTCGGCAGTTCGATGACCTCTGGTTTCATACCGCGGCAGGTTGGCTGTGCATAAGGACAGCGGTCTGCGAAACGGCAGCCCTCCGGCGGATGCTTCAGGTTTGGCGGAGTTCCCGGAATTGCAGTCAGCTTCTGTTCTCTTACACCTTCCTCCGGAACGATGATCGATCCCATCAGACCTTTGGAATATGGATGCAGCGGATCGAATACCATTTCTTTTGCGGTACCTTTTTCTACAATCTGTCCAGCATACATAACCATAATATCATCGGTTACGTTGTAAAGAAGCGGCAGCTCGTGTGTGATGAAGATCATGGATTTGATAAATCCTTTTTCCATCAGATCACGCATCATTTTAATAACCATTTTCTGGGAAGTTACATCCAGCGCGGACGATGGCTCATCGGCGATCAGTACCTTCGGAGAAAGAATGGTCGAAATTGCGATAACGGTTCTCTGTTTCATACCTCCGGAAAGCTCAACCGCATGCTTCTGCAGTACCTCCTCCGGCAGGCCTAAGATCTGAAAACGTTCTTTTGCCAGATCATAAATATCCTTTCTCGGCATTTTCGGATCATGCGCATGAATAACGTCTTCTACAAATCGGATGATTTTCTGTGTCGGGTTCAGAGCATTCATTGCTGCCTGCGGAATGTAGGCGATCTCATTGCCCAGAATATTTTCCGGACATCGTCTGGTTTCATTCCGGAAATTTTTCTTCCATCTACGATAATATCGCCGCTGATGTAGTGAAGCGGTGCGAAATAATAGCCCATCAGGGACAGTGCCAGCGTCGATTTACCACAGCCGGACTCACCTGCTACACCGAGGGATTTTCCCTCCTCAATCTTCAGGGAGACTCCGTCTACGGCGTATACATCTTCATGAAAACGAGTTACATATTTCGTTTTCAGATTGTTTACTTCCAGCATTACTTTTCCCATAGCTGCCTCCTTAGTCTCTTAACTGCGGGTTGAATACCTGGTCAAGACCGGTGTTCATCAGGTTAAGAGAGAATGAAATAAGTGCGATTACAAGAATAACCGGGAAATATGCCACCATGCACCGTTTAAGTGCGCATTGTACTGGGTTGCCCATTGCATCATAAGACCAAGTGTTGCAGTCTTTGTGGTTGCCGGTCCAAGTCCGATCATAGAAAGCTGTGCCTCTGCCAGAATTCCGGAGGAAATCTGGAGAATGAAGGCCATAACAACGTAGGATGCAACGTACGGAAGGATGTCGGTAAGGACAATCCGCAGCATGCTGTGGCCGGACAGTTTGGAAAGGTTTACATGGTCACGGTTTCGAAGAGAAATAACCTGGGAACGTACAGAACGTGTTGTCCACGGCCATGCGGTAATTCCGATCAGGAGTGCCACCATCATGATTCCCCTCTGAGACTCACCTACGCTGTAGGAGATGAGGATCAGGAGAACGAAGGATGGGATAACGGTGAACAAGTTGGTAAAGAACAGAATCAGGTTGTCCACAAAACCTCCAAGGTAACCTGCAAGAAGTCCGAGGAACAGTCCGATCACAGTTGCAATGATTCCCGCAACCAGACCAATTTTCAGGGATGAACCTGTTGCAGAGATCAGCTCAGTCAAAACATCACGACCAAAGTTATCTGTACCAAGAACAAAGTTCTGACGGTTAATGACATCTTTTTCATTGATGTACTGCTTGCTGTCGATGCTCTGAACCTCTTCCAGCTCACCGGTCTCTTCATTTTTCTCGGCAATAATGGTTGGAACATCCTCTAAAATACCGTCGATTTCGTTGTCAAGACGCTGATATTTTTTCTTTTTTGCTGCGATAAGGCCTTTCTGTTCTGCATTTGGGTCATATTTTTCCTCCCAGAGAGCAATCAGACCTTCTGCATCGGTAACATCGATTTCACTGGCATCTACACCGCCGTATTTTTCCAGCCATTCTGCCATCATAGAACGGTTGTCCATTGTCAGTTTGCTTTCAACGATGGATGCGGTTGCATCAACATTCATCTTATACGTTTTGCCGGAATTTACGGTGTCCTGAATCGAAAGATAGGTACCCGGTTTGAAAAAGTTTCCGTTTCCGATCATTGCCAGCGGATCTTTTGCCACAACAAGCGGATAGATGATAATAGTCAGGAGAATTGCCAAGAAGATTACAAATCCTGTCACGAATTTTCCTGAATGAAAAATCTGTTTGATTGTATTTTTCATAGCGTATTCTCCTTTCTAATCCTGCTGGGATGCTTTGACACGTGTCAATGACTGCATACAGAAGTTCAACAAGCAGGTTGGCCAGCAGAACCATGATAGTAATGATTAACGTACAGGCAGAAAGCAGCGGATAATCCTGGCCGGTAACTGCTGAGAGCATCGTTGTTCCAAGTCCCGGATAACTGAATACCATCTCAGCTACCAGGTTACCGCCTATCATGGTACCAAGGGACATTGCAAGACCGGTGATCTGCGGAAGCATTGCGTTACGGAACACATATTTCACAATCGTATGATCTTGATTCCAAGGAAACGACTGTATTTTACATAGTCGGCATTCAATTCATAAATTGACATGGAACGCATACCAATAGCCTGGCCGCCGATCGTGATGATTACGATAGACCAGAACGGCAACTGGTAATGTGAAAGCACAGATTTCATAAAAGCAAGGCTCATATGCGGAATCATACTGCTCGCATAGCCGCCTGCTGCAGGTGCAATATGTAATTTCAGTGAGAAAACAAATAAAAGTACGGTTGCCATACCAAAGGCAGGTACGTTACTGATAAACAGGAATGCCGGAAGGATTGCCTTGTCGAAAACACCTTTCATGTAAGCTGCAATTGCACCAAGCAGGTTACCAAGAATCCATCCAACAATAATGGCCGGAAGCTGTAAACATATGGTCCACAGAACCGAACTGGAAATAATATCGGATACGGTACGCGGATACTGGCTGAAAGAAATGCCGAAATCACCGCGAAGTGCATTTTTTACCCAAGTAAAAAACTGGACATACATTGGTTTGTTAATACCAAATTTCGCTGCATAGTCTTCATATACTTTCTGAATTGCAGTCGCATCGGTCATACCTTCTACCGATTTGGACGCAATAGTTGAAACCGGATCGCCCGGCATCAGACGCGGAAGAATGAAGTTCAGCAGCACTGCAAAGACTAACGTCAAAAGATACCACATGATCTTCTGCGTATAATACTTTTTCATTCCTTTCATAGAGGAACCCTCCTTCTGATTTTGTAAAAGCGGCCGGAGCACCCCGCTCCGGCGCCTCTGTTACAATTCAGTGTGTGCTTTCTTTCTGTTTGGCAAATCAGCGTCAATCAGTTCCAGATTGTACAGTGCTGCTACGCCATAACCATCGGTGCAGTCCATCGGAGGAACATTGGTTCCATCGTCTTTCTGCGGATAGTTGGTCCATACGGACTCGTTTACTTCGTGGAATACCTGCGGTCTGTACATCAGCGGTACACACGGGCAATCTTCCAGCATAATCTTGGAAAGTTCTGTATAGTAATCTTTCAGTTTTGCATCATCGGTCTCATGAGGAATTGCTGCAAGGATTTCATCTACACGGTCGTTCTGATAATGACCGAAGTTACCACTGAAGTTAACCTCAAGATCGTTGTAATCAGAGCTCATGAAGAAACGGCATCTCATGTACGGGTTGGCAACCGATGTACCAGGGCCGGACTGCATGGTGATTTCGAAGTTTCCGGTACTGTAATCCGTGCTGTAGTTTGCTGCTTCCGGGAAGTAGGTCTCAATGTTGATACCAATATTCTTTCCTGCTGCTGCTACGATTTCAAGGGTTGCATTCCAGTCAGACCATCCTGTCGGGCACTCAGCCTTATAGGAAAGGTTCTTTCCGTTGTACTCACGGATTCCGTCTCCGTCGGTGTCTACGATTCCGGCATCGTCCAGAAGCTTCTTAGCACCTTCTACATCGGCATTGGACCACTGATACTCTTTTAAGGCATCCTGATCCACCATAGCCTGCTCAGCATCGGTCGGGTTCATGACAGAACGCGGAACATCTGCGAAGGTAGGAGACTGTCCGGACATTGCTGAAGAAATAACCTGATCGTAGTCAACTGCCATAGCGATTGCCTTACGAACAGCTACCTGATCCAGTCCTTCTACTTCTGTATTAAAGAACAGGGTAGGCATTGTCATACACACTGATACGGTGCTTCATCAACATAGGTAGAAATCGGAAGATCCTGCTCTAACCACAATTTCTGAAGGTCTGTGATGAATATCTGTGCCACATCAATATCACCATTCTGGAATGCGGTGGTAGCTGCTGCGTTATCTTTAAAGATCGGGTGAGAAATATATTTCGGAACCGGAAGCTTACCCCACATGGAATCTGCCTGTCCCCAATAATTATCATCGCGGATCAGAACTACGTTCTGGTCATTGTCAAAGTATTTTTTGTACGGTCCGGAAGTTACCAGATCGTCCATCTTATCCATTTTAATTGCTTCAGCATCGTTGTTGTTTCTGTCAGCTACGGTCTTCAGATAGTTTTCCTGCATGATATAAAGCATTGGAAGATATCTTTCCGCAAGAACCGGGTTAACTGCTTCGCCGGAGTCATCGGTTGTCAGTTTGAAGACTACGGTACTGTCATCCTGTGCAACAACATCTGCAATGTAGCTCTTCATTTCAGCGCCGGTAGAAGAATTGTAATCTACATGTGCATGATAGGTAGCTGCTACATCTTTTGCAGTAACCGGTGTGCCGTCATTCCATTTTGCGTCAGCTTTGATTTTCACTGTGATCTCGGTACGATTGTCGTTCCACACTGGATCTCCGTCTGCAAGCAACGGATACATTTTTGCATCCAATGGATTCCACATATAAAGAGTTTCATAAACAAGTACACGTGAAGCATCGCCCTGTGCTATAACCATTGCATTGTTTGAGTTTGCGGACATTGGGTTGTAATCATTGACGGTACCCCACTGCTGTCCTGCGAAGTAAAGAGTTTCATTTCTTGGAGCTCGCCTACCACATCATCTGAACCTGTGGTATCTTCGCTGGAAGCATCTGCTGTGCTGGAAGATGCTGCTGTGGTATCGCTTGATGCATCTGCTGTTCCGCTGGAGGATGCTGTTGCTCCTCCGCTTGAACTAGTGCTTGTGCTTCCGCTGTCTCCACATCCGGCAAGCATCGTTCCTGCCATTGTCACTGTCATTAACAGTGCAAGGACTTTCATGTTACGCTTTTTCATACTTTTTACCTCCTTAAGGTTTTCGTTCTTGCTTGATGAATTCATTATACACAAAGACTGTTAGAAAAACAGTGTCTATTTTTTGTTTTTGGTGTTCTTTTTTTGTTTTTATGTTGGTTAAATTGCTCATTTTACTCTTTTTAACTCCCTTTGTTCTGCTCATTTTTCACATATCCGTTTTCGCAACATCTGCACTATTTCGTCATTATGATTATTTGTGCTATTTTTCCGTCTTTTCCGACATTTTTCCGTTCGCTTTTTCCATCTCTTTGTGCTATGATGAATATCGTATCAATTCAGGAGGTTTTTTCTATTATGAATACTGTTTCTCATAAGTACCGACAGTCAGCGCTTCTGCTTCTGACCGCTGCGATCTGGGGTTCTGCCTTTGTCGCACAGCAGACCGGTATGGATTATGTCGGACCTTTTACGTTCAACGCGGCACGAAACCTGCTCGGCGGACTTACGCTTCTTCCGCTGATTGTCTTTTTCTCCTCGCGTAAAAAGCGAACCCTGCCGCCGGATGCTTCGTCAGAAAATGGCACACAGCCAAAAACGCTCTGGGCGGGCGGTATTCTCTGCGGCATCGCACTGTTTGTCGCCTCAACTCTGCAGCAGATCGGCATCCAGTACACAACCGTCGGAAAGGCCGGTTTTATCACCGCACTTTACATCGTACTTGTTCCGGTCTGCGGTTTTTTCTCCGAAAGCGTGTACAGCCGAAGGTCTGGCTCGCAGTTCTTATTGCCGTCGCTGGTCTCTATCTGCTCTGTATGACAGACGGCTCCTTCTCTTTGCAGAAGGGAGATTTTCTTGTGCTTGCCTGCGCGCTCGGATTTACCGTACATATTCTGGTTATTGATCATTTTTCTCCGCTTGTCAGCGGCATCAAAATGTCCTGCATTCAGTTTTTTACCTGTTCGATCCTGTCCGCTGTCTGTATGGTTCTCTTTGAAACCGTAAACTTCTCCGATCTTCTGCACGCCTGGATGCCGATTCTCTATGCCGGAATTCTCTCTTCAGGTATTGGCTATACCCTGCAGATCATCGGGCAGAAAGGATTAAATCCTACCATGGCTTCTCTGCTGATGAGCCTGGAATCCGTTTTTTCTGTTCTTGCCGGTTGGATTCTCCTTCATCAGGCTCTCTCCGCTCGCGAGCTCTCCGGCTGTATTCTGATGTTTGCAGCGATCGTGCTGGTACAGCTTCCGGACTTTCACAAAACCAACGCTGTTTCCTGATGTCATTCCTGTTTTGGTGTAAGAAAGATTCCTGTTTTGCGAGCTTCTTTCTTACGGCAGCTTGCTTTGATGACACAATTCCCCTCCGCCGCAGGTGATCCTGTCCGGAGGCTTTTTTACGCCATTCGAAAATTTAACCGAATCAACAAGTCTCTGGCTTCCATTGCGAACATCCGCTTGCCTAACATTTTTATAGCATAAAAATACAAAATTCTGTATATTGATTGCAGGATTTTTTAATTCGTGCTACACTGTTTTTATTGTACCAATAAGCACTTATTTTATTAGGAGGTTCTGTCATGCCCGTTTTTGATTTCAGCAATTCCCCGGAAAAAGCAAAAGTTTCCGAATGTACGTATACTGTTTTCCGCACAAACGCACCGTTTACTTCTCCGGATCAGCCGATCCTAATTCTGGATACAAAAGAGAAGGCTTTCCCGCATCATCCCTGTGGTATTTTCACAAACCCATCCAAACGGACCTCGTTTGAATTTAAAGATGAAGAAGAAACCTTTATTGCCGACATTCTTCAGATTGATGCCCGTTTTGTCAGCCTTTTAAAATGGCTCGGTGAAAACCATATCAATGTCCGCCTTTCCGGTACACAAACATCCGACGGTTATGCAGTTTACAAAATCCGCGAGATCGCTTTCGGTGGCGGCGCAAAGCTTTCGGCTGAGGATGGATTTTTACAGTTTATGATTGAGCGTCTCCTCGCCAGCAATGCACCGGAAGAAGAAATCGAAGATGAAGACCAGGAAGAAACCGGTGACAGCATGAAACTCACCAGCATCCAATCCATTACTGATTTTATGAACTGCGCCGGAAGAACGCTGCCGGATAATATCCGCCTTTGGGCGCGTCGAAATCTCGCTGTTGCCCGATCCCACGAGGTTTCTCCGGAGGAGCGTCGTCACGCACAGCGCGCCCTTTCCATGATGATGAACATCCAGTGGAAAAGCAATTATTTTGAAGCCATTGATCCGGTAGAAGCACGCCGGATCCTTGATGAAGAACTGTACGGCATGGAACGCGTGAAGCAGAGAATTATCGAAACTATAATTCAGATTAACCGGACTCATACGCTGCCGGCCTATGGTCTGTTACTGATCGGTCCTGCCGGAACCGGAAAATCGCAGATTGCTTATGCCGTTGCGCGTATCTTAAAATTACCGTGGACAACACTCGATATGAGTTCGATTAATGACCCAGAACAGCTGACCGGAAGTTCCCGCATCTACGCAAACGCAAAACCGGGAATCATCATGGATGCTTTTTCCATGGCTGGTGAATCCAACCTCTCTTTATCATCAATGAGCTCGACAAGGCTGCCTCCGGCAAAGGAAACGGAAACCCGGCAGATGTTCTGCTGACCCTTCTTGATAATCTTGGTTTTACCGATAACTATATTGAATGTATGATCCCGACCGTCGGTGTATACCCGATTGCAACCGCAAACGACAAGGACCAGATCAGTGCTCCGCTGATGTCCCGCTTCGCTGTGATTGAAATTCCGGATTACACACCGGAAGAAAAGAAAATCATTTTCTCCCGCTATGCACTTCCAAAGGTGTTAAAACGTATCGGTATGAAAGAAAAGGAATGCATTCTGACACCGGAAGGACTCGATGCCGTAATCTCCTGCCACGAAAACACAAGCGGTATTCGTGATCTTGAGCAGGCTGCTGAGCATATCGCAGCAAATGCGTTATATCAGATAGAAGTCAACCATGTTTCCTCTGTTACCTTTGATGCAGAAATGGTACGTGAACTGCTCTTGTCCTGCTGATCTGCCTTATTTTCTATTTTGAAGGCGTATCAGGTACGGCGAAAACCAGTGACGCAACAATTCACGCTCTGTGGTGCTGAAATTTTTTGTATTATTTTAGAGTGTGCTGTAAAATAGTTTCCTGTCCCATCAGTCTGTACTTTCGGGCAGGGAACTATTTTATTTCTCCAGATATTTTCATAAAAGAAAGCCCCTGACACTTTCATGTCAGGGGCTTCCTTTCGATCAATTCAGAAAATTTATTTCTGCGGGCCGGCGGAAACAAGTGCTTTACCAGCAGCGTTTCCTTCATATTTTGCAAAGTTCTTGATGAATCTTTCAGCCAGATCCAGTGCTTTGGTCTCCCACTCGGAAGCATCAGCATAGGTATCGCGAGGATCCAGGATAGCCGGATCAACGCCCGGAAGTTCAGTCGGAACTTCGAAGTTGAAGTACGGAATAGTCTTCGTCGGAGCTTCGTTGATAGCACCGCTTAAGATTGCATCGATGATTCCACGGGTATCACGGATGGAGATACGTTTTCCGGTTCCGTTCCAGCCTGTGTTAACCAGGTATGCTTTTGCTCCGCTCTTCTCCATTTTCTTAACAAGCTCTTCTGCATATTTGGTTGGGTGCAGCTCCAGGAATGCCTGGCCGAAGCATGCAGAGAAGGTAGGAGTCGGCTCGGTAATTCCGCGCTCGGTTCCTGCAAGTTTTGCAGTAAATCCGGACAGGAAGTAGTACTGAGTCTGCTCTGGTGTCAGAATAGATACTGGCGGAAGTACGCCGAATGCATCTGCGGACAGGAAGATAACATTCTTAGCTGCCGGTGCAGAAGAAATCGGGCGAACGATGTTCTCAATGTGGTTGATCGGATAAGATACACGAGTATTCTCGGTTACGCTCTTATCATTGAAGTCAATTTTGCCTTCCGCATCAACAGTAACGTTCTCAAGCAGAGCGTCACGTCTGATTGCATTGTAGATATCCGGCTCAGACTCTTTGTCCAGGTTGATAACTTTTGCATAGCAGCCGCCCTCGAAGTTGAATACTCCGTTGTCGTCCCAGCCGTGCTCATCATCACCGATCAGAAGACGTTTCGGGTCTGTGGAAAGAGTTGTTTTTCCTGTTCCGGAAAGTCCAAAGAAGATTGCAGTGTTCTCACCGTTCAGGTCTGTGTTTGCAGAGCAGTGCATGGAAGCGATGCCCTTCAGCGGCAGATAGTAGTTCATCATGGAGAACATACCTTTCTTCATCTCTCCGCCGTACCATGTGTTGACGATAACCTGCTCACGGCTTGTGATGTTGAATACTACTGCTGTCTCAGAGTTCAGACCCAGCTCTTTGTAGTTCTCAACTTTTGCTTTGGATGCGTTGTAAACAACGAAATCCGGCTCGAAGTTCTCAAGCTCTTCTGCTGTAGGTTTGATGAACATGTTAGTTACGAAATGTGCCTGCCAAGCTACCTCAACGATGAAGCGGATAGCCATACGGGTATCTTTATTTGCGCCGCAGAATGCATCTACAACGAACAGTCTTTTGTTGGAGAGCTCTTTTTTGGCGATCTCTTTTACTGCTGCCCATGCTTCCTGGGTTGCCGGATGGTTATCGTTTTTGTACTCATCAGAAGTCCACCATACAGTATCTTTCGAGTTCTCGTCCACAACGATGTATTTGTCTTTCGGTGAACGGCCTGTATAGATACCGGTCATAACGTTAACTGCACCAAGCTCTGTCTCCCGGCCTTTTTCATAGCCTTCCAGCTCTGGTTTTGTCTCTTCCTCAAATAACTGCTCATAAGAAGGGTTGTACACAATTTCTGTGGTACCGGTGATGCCATACTTTGTTAAATCGATCTGTGCCATCTTGTAATTAACCTCTTTCCTTTGATAGTAATACTGCTTCATTCTGCAAAATGCAGAAATTTGAAGGTATCCTTTAGAAGAAACCGGACCAGCCGGCCTCTTCTACTCTAATTATACATAAAAGGCCAAAAAAATCAACTGAAAATCTTCCGTTTTTTTACAGAACGTGTCCCAAAATCTGTAAAAATTTTATAAACTTCGATTTTTCGAAGTTTTCTGACAATTGCATTTTTGTACACTTCATCCTGCAAATTGACATTTTTTGATTTTTTATGTTATAATATTAATAATTATATTCGGAAAGAAGTTTCTTTATGTATTACGATCTGACCCGCGGGAAAATCTCCCGCTCTCTTATCCTGTTTGCCCTGCCGATGATCGCAGGAAATCTGTTGCAGCAGTTTTACAACATTGCCGACACCCTGATCGTCGGACGCGTTCTCGGAAGCAATGCGCTCGCCGCCGTCGGCTCCTCCTATACGCTGATGACGTTTCTGACTTCCATTTTTCTCGGCCTGTCGATGGGCGCCGGTGCGCTCTTTTCGATTTATCAGGGACGAAAAGATCTTTCTTCTTTAAAACTTTCGATTCTCCACGCGTTTCTGCTGATCCTTGCCGTTACGCTCGTGCTGAATCTCGCTGTTTATGCAGGCATCGAGCCGATCCTTACGTTTCTTCGCGTCCCGGATGAAGTCCGTCCCGGCATGCGGACGTATCTTCTGATTATCTTTGCCGGCCTTATTGCAACATCCGTATACAATTTCTTTTCCTGTATGCTGCGCGCGCTCGGAAACTCTTCTGTGCCGCTGATTTTTCTCGCTGTCTCTGCTGTGCTGAACATTGCACTGGATCTGCTCTTTGTCGCTGTACTGCGTTCGGCATCGCAGCGCGGCGCTCGCTACGGTTCTTGCGCAGTATGTGTCCGCCGTCGGTATTCTGCTCTATGTGCTGCTCCGCTGCCGCATGTGGCTGCCGTCAAAAAAAGAATGGCGTTTCAGCATTCCATTTTAAAAGAGATTCTGAATCTTTCTTCGATGACCTGCATTCAGCAGTCGGTCATGAATTTCGGCATTCTAATGGTACAGGGGCTCGTCAACAGCTTCGGTCCGGCGGTCATGGCGGCATTTGCGGCCGCGGTGAAAATTGATACCTTTGCCTATCTGCCGGTGCAGGATTTCGGAAATGCCTACTCCACTTTCACCGCACAGAATTACGGGGCCGGAAATCACGAGCGGATCCGGCGCGGCACGAAAGATGCTTTTGCACTGAGCGCTGCTTTTTCCATCGTCATTTCTCTGCTTGTCAATCTGTTCGCGCATCCGCTGATGCAGATTTTCGTGAAAGCATCAGAAATGGAGGTCATCGCGATCGGCGTACAGTACCTGCGGCTGGAAGGCTCGTTCTATCTCGGCATCGGATGGCTGTTTCTGCTGTACGGGTATTACCGCGCTGTCAAACGCGCCGAGATGTCGGTTGTTCTGACCGTCATTTCGCTTGGCATGCGTGTGGCGCTGGCATACCTTTTCTCCGCCACGGCGCTTGGCGTTGCCGGAATCTGGATCGCTATTCCGATCGGCTGGGCACTGGCTGATATGACCGGACTTTTCTTCCTGCGGCGTGCATTCCGATCGCAGAAGCCTGCATAAGTTCCGAATCTTATATCGCAGTACGGTTTTCTGCGGATAAACTGCGGAACTGCCCCGGCGTCTGGTGCATGCGTTCCTGGAAGACGCGGTTAAAATAGCTGATATTTCGGAATCCGCAGTCGCTCGCAATCTTGCTGATCGCCTCCTCGGTGGAAAGCAGCAGCCGGCAGCTCTCGGCAATCCGCAGGTTATTGACATACGTCACGGCAGAAATATGCATAATCGACTTAAAGAAGCGGCAGAAAGCGCTCTCACTCATATGAAACTGGCTCGCCAGTTCCGCGATTTCGAGATCCTCACAGAAATGAGCATTCATGTATGTGAGGATCTCTTTCATTCTGCTGACACGGTAATTCGTCGAGGCATCCGTTTTTCCGCTGTTCTTTTCTGCCGCACTGTAATATCCCTGCCAGATTTTCAGAAGTTCCGCTTTTAACAGCAGCTCCCAGCCCGGTTCTTTTCTTTCCTGCAGATTTCGGATCTCCTGCATGGCCTGTGCCGTTTTTTCTGCAAGGCGTGTCCCCCGCTCTGTCTTGGATGGAAAACGGATCTCGGAGGACAGCACTGGTTCGATATACTGCTGCTGGATCCGGTCAAGCGATGTGCCGGACAGAAAACGCGGCTGGAATACAACGGCAAGAAACGTAAATTCCTGTCCGTCGATTCCCTCTACCTCATGCAGACGGTTTGCATTGACAAAGGCGGTCTCCCCTTCCCGCAGGAGAAAGGTCTCGGTATCCATATGAAAAACAGCTTCGCCCTTTACTGCATAAAAGAGCTCCACTTCCTCATGCCAATGGCAGTACACCCGCACGGTACTCTGCAGGTCTGTCTCGAAAACGTGAATGCTCAGTGGAAAAAGCTCATCACCGTGGGGCTGTGTTTCTTTTCGGTAATTCATCTGTGAGAGCATATTTTTGTCTCCTCTCTTGTTTTGCTCTGCTGTCCCAATTGTAACACGAACTTTGCGATTCCGGCAAGTTTCCATGTTCTGCCGGCGAATCGCCCTTCCATGACCGTATTTTTCCTTCTTAAATGATAATAATTATCATATTTTATCAGCTTATTGACATTTCTTTTCATCCGCGCTATATTTTAGATACCCCAATAGGGTATGTGATTTCAAATTTTTCATCAAATCCCAGGAATACAGTCCGGCACGCTTTCGTTTCGCTGTATTCCCGGAAGAAAGCAGGTATTGTATGATTAAAACAGTCTTAAAAATTGATGGTATGATGTGCGGCATGTGCGAATCCCATATGAATGATGTAGTCCGCAAGAGCTGCTCTCCAAAGAAAGTAAACTCTTCTGCAAAAAACGGCGAGACCGTTGTCATCAGCGAAGCACCGCTCGATATTCCGTATCTGAAACAGCAGATCAAGGACATCGGATATGAGCTGGTTTCGTATACGAGTGAGCCGTATGAGAAAAAGGGATTTTTCCATTTCAGACGATAAGCGGATTTCATGCCCTTCCTTTTGCAGTTTGTGCGTCGGAAAAAAGCACCGTTTCAGAAGTTTATTTCCTTTTGGAAATCTGCCTCTGAAACGGTGTTTTCTATTTTTTATCTATGATTTGATCAGCCGCAGCAGCATCCGCAGGACGGCGGCGTTTCTTTCTCCTCTTTTTTCGGAGATTCTGCGCCCAGATCGTACCAGGTCGGGTCGATGTCGAATCTGCGGTTGTTTCCAAGATAGATCGGATGGGTCGGGTCTGAGGACAGGTAGGCGCGCTCGGTCGAAACCTTCCACTGTGCATCCCAGTCAATCTTCGGAAGTGCCAGATCGTAGTGTGTGCTGGCGCGGAAGCCGTCTTTCTCTCCCTCAATTCTTCCCTGGCGATGATGGCTGCAAAATCTGTGTGATGTGCAAATGCCGGAATCTGGTACAGATCTTTTAAGTAATCCGAAACATTTTTCAGATCCTGCACACGGTATTTCACCGGTCCGAGGTAACGGGAATATAAGAGGTCAAAGCGCACAAGGGTAACATAAAGCGCTGCGTCTGCCTCGGTCACAAAGTCTCCTGTCAGGAAACGGGTGGCTCCAAGTGCTGTTTCGAGCTCTTCGAGGGCTCCGTAGAACTGTTTTGCACTTTCTACGTACTGTGCCAGTTCTACGGCATTCAGCATCGTATCTAGCGGCTCGGCGATCTTTTTCTTTACTTCTTCAGCGGCTGCTGTGGACGATTTTGCATTTGCTGTTGGTGACAGCTCCGGTCCGTCCGGCAGTTCGCGGATTTCGGCAAGAATCGTCTGATAATCTTTTTCTCTAGTATCAGCCAGCGGCGGAAGGCTTGCCGGATCTATTCATCTTGTCAATCTCTTCCCGCAGCTCCACCGGATACAGCTCCGGCGCGCCTTTTTTGTGCCATGGGCGGAAGTTGACCTCGAAATAAGTGGTCAGCCAGTTGTAATCGTTGTTGACTACCTTTCCCGTCGTTGTGTCGATCAGCGCCGGAACGGTCGTTCTTCCCTGGTAATCATCATCAGCACGGTAATACGCCTCAGAGATGAACTGATCGCCGAGCACCGGGTCGATGTGTTTTCATTGTAAACGTATTCCCAGCCAAGGTTTTTCTCATACGGGGCATGTTCTACCATATTGACGGAAATCTGATCTTCCAGGCCCTCCAGCTCTCTTACGATCGCCGCGCGGTTGGACCAGTGGCACAGCTTTGCCCAGCCGAGACGGTATCTCTTATTACCTTCTGCCTTCAGATCGTTTTCACCGTCGCCGAACGGAGTCGTGAAGTGATTCGGCTGTCTGCGGAAATAGCCGTTTTTGTCGATCTCCGATACGGTTTCTTTTGGTCTTACGCGGATTTTTCTTCCATTTACAATCTCATAATCATAATTCGCCATTGATTTTCTGCCTCTCTTTCGCGTGTTCTATCGAATGAATTTTCAAATAGGAAAGCTTTTGTTTCCCTATTATTTTGCTATGTTTTCTATGCAGTTATCATACCATATCTGTCTGGTTACGTCTAATTGCTAATTCTTTGGAGTGGCTATAGGATTTTCTTATATTAAAAGGCTAGTGCCGCATTCTCTGCAAATGGGCACTGGCCTTGTTTTCGGCGCTTTTTGTTTTTCAGATTTTTCCTTCCCGCGCAGATACGCCAGAAAGCCGTTGCATCCCTCCACGACATCGCGGTACGTCGCCTCAAAATCTCCCGTATACCACGGATCCGCAATATCGCGGCCGGAACCGGTGAAGGAAAGAAATTTGTAAACCTTTCCATCCGGATCATTTTTCAGCATCCGGTTCAGATTGCGGATATTCGCGGTATCCATGCCGATGATGTAGTCGGCGCGCTCGTAATCCTTCCATGTAATCTGCTTTGCGTGATGCGGCACGAGCGGAATGTGCTCCTCGCGCAGTTTATTGACTGTCCCGTAGTGCGGCGGATTGCCGATCTCCTCGCGGCTGGTGGCGAAGCTGTCGATTTCAAAATTGTGGCAAGGCCGAGGGAATTTACTTTGTGGGTGAATACGCTCTCAGCAAGAGTCGAGCGGCAAATATTGCCGTGGCAAATAAAAAGTACTTTAATCATAGTTTTATTTCTCCTTGTTTTGCCCTGAAACGCCCTGCTTTGCTAGGGTTTTCGGGTGTTTTATTAAATGCTCTGAAATTACAGATTGTGGCAAATCAGAGTAAGATTGAGCACGTTGCTACTACCTGTTAGTAGTAATTGGTAGTAAAATGAAGCTTCTTACTACTAAGCATTCTCGTGATATATCATCCTTATATTTTTAGAACCACATATCGGACATTTTTCTGGTTTCTCATGTATTGCCACATCATGATCTTGCATTAAACAATTTTCACAAAACAGATATTCTTTACTAAACAATGCTTTTCTTTTTGCCGCAAGTTGTCGCATTATTTCCCATTTGCTAGGATTTTTCCCTATAATAAAATCAGGCGTAATAAAAAGTGATGTTTTAACTTTCAAGAATGTATCATCCAATTCTGTTTCAATATATTCATAATCGTCATATAAAAAAATAACATATCTTCTTTCTCTTTCAGCTTTCCATTTGCTATCTTTAACAGAAAGAATCCAATATTGCAATATCTCCTGTAAAAACATTTTCTTATTATTGTCAGATAAATCAAACATGTCTATAACGCTAAATAAGTATTGTAATTCCGTCTTTGCTTCTTCAATGTCATATAAAACATCAAATGTTATTACTTGAGCTATATATGGTCTTTTCATAGTATCTGGCAAATCTGCGTCAGCGTCAGCCTTTTTTGTCAATGTATATAATCCAATAGGTCCAATCAGGTCCACAATTCTATCATTTTTATATCCATACAAACATTCTCCATAACCGTCTTGCATATGGCTATTATTTATTGACTTACTGAAACATGACACATAATAGTTTCGTGTCTCAGAAAAATCAATGTCTTTTATCCAGTCATAATGAATCCATGACATATCTTCAAACAATTCTGGAATAACTTTTTTCTCTCGCTCATCATTAAGCAGCTCTGTTTTCTTCATCCAAATTTGATGATTACTAATACTACTCTTTGCAACTTCTATTGGCAGATATTTACAAATATAATCATTGTTATACCCATTTCTCGATTTTAAAATGAAATTGCTTATCATCATCATAAGCACACCCTTAACTGGTCGAATGTTTGCAGGCTGCTTATTCATTCTAAGTAGTTTTGCTTCTATTGCTAATAATTTGTATAATTCTTCTCTTGTAAATTCCCATAACTTTTCTCTTTTACTTCCATGCATATTACTAATATCCAGTAACATAGATGTATATGAATGAGTCAAGGTATCAATCTCTTCTTCCGTTTGGCAGCTTTTTAACGTTTCCTCTACAATTTCTATTAATTGTTCTGCAAATGACTTATTCTTTTCTATTGTGAACTTTTGATACGCTATGTGATACAATCTCAGTGGGAACATAAGCCCCTGTTCATATGGTATTACACGATATGTATTTTCTTCATCACAATTAATCACAGGATTAAACCAAGAAGTAATTTTCTGTAATCTAGTTACCTGCGTTATAATATTGTATATATATGTTTTTAATGAAGATATTTGATATGCATTACCAACTAAATAGAGAAAATTCAGTATCCCAACTTCATACTCGGTTACACGAACCAATCCAGAATTCTCATTCAAATTCAAATCATGCTCACACGTTAAAGACAAAAGGACTTCTCTTGTCTTATAAGACGGATTTTTCCTAAATTCTTCTACACATTCACATAATGTATCTAAAATCTGTTCACAAGCATTCGCAGGCCATTTTTCTGGCTTCTCCGCTGTTTTTTCATCGTAATACATTTCACAACCATTCCTTTCATATGAAATCAAAACCGCTTTTCCCATCTTCCTAAATCACCCTGATTATATTATATCCTCTGAACCTACTTTTTTCCACAAAAATAACGCCCCAGTCTATACCAGAGCGTCATCCCATTTCCATATTATACAACTTTAAACACTTTCTGCGACATCGGTTTCTCCTTCTTCTGCTCAACCTCCGCCTGCGCCTTCCTAAACTCTTCCATACGTTTCAATTCTTCCTCAGCATCATCAAAACTGATATGCGTGTACACATTCATTGTAACACTTATATCCGAATGCCCCATGAGGTACTGTAACGTCTTTGGATTCATTCCTGATTTTGCCATATTGCTGCAATAGGTGTGTCGGCATACATGAGGTGTGATATTAGGCATCTGCACCCGATAGATATCATTGTATCTGCCGACCATGTGGTTGAATCGGTGCTGCCAGTGCATTGCCACAAGTGGCATTCCATTGTCATCGTAGAAAAGGAATCCACTGTAGCCATCAATGGATTTTTCCACTTTAGGAGCATTCCTGTCTTCGATGATTGCTCGAAACATTTCTGCCACATCTTCTGTTATCGGCAGCACTCTTGTTCCTGCATGTCTGCAAACATGAGGGGTAATATTGGACATTCATATTGGAGATTGCCAGATATGGCACCGGATCGGCATAGCTTCCTGGTTTCTATAACCTACTCCCATAAGAATAGCTCCTTTCGTTAATGGTAGAGATGTGGGGGATAGCTCCCCTTTTGAAATCAGGGTATCTCCAAAATCAGGATAATATAGATTTTATGGCAACAAATTGGCAACAGAAAATCAGCGAGCCAAAATAATATATGCAACAGAAATAAAATAACGG
>ENA-OQER01000180-OQER01000180.1-human-gut-metagenome-genome-assembly--contig:-NODE-180-length-34675-cov-5.952530_pt1 | contig 34675 bp, 43 predicted proteins | sample MGYA00242797_ERZ504639 | MGnify/ENA primary metagenome ERZ504639 (study PRJEB26092, sample SAMD00036306) | human gut metagenome | host: Homo sapiens | study: EMG produced TPA metagenomics assembly of... | reverse complement strand
TAAGAGAGACGTTGTTGGGGATGCACTGCGAGGACGAGTAACCAGGGACCAGCAGATACTCCGAAACGTGTGGGACTCACCGGGAAAGAACGTAGCCATGTTTCTCCTTTTTCCATGCGACCGGTCGGCTGCAGGCCTCGTAGGACCCAGCCCAACCTTGGCGCCCAATACTGGGAAGTATCTTAACGCACTTTGACTGCTACAATGCATGATTTAAGAAGAGCACACGAGGGTTTGACGCAGGCTTTGCGTTTGCCCAGCAAACACTTTAGCGGGGAGACGTGGAGCGTATGGAGTACAAGACGACGGCAAAGTTGGTCATTCAAGCGTGCGACAAAGATCTGCCGGGCGTGTTTGGACACGGCTGCGTCTTGCTGCTGCAGGGTATCGCCCGCGAGCACTCGCTCAACCGCGCCGCCAAGAGCATGGGCATGGCGTATTCCAAGGCTGGCGCATCGTGAACGAGGCCGAAGGTCAGCTGGGCTGCAAACTCATCGAGCGCGACGGCGCCCGCGGATCCACCCTCACCCCCGCCGGCGAGCGAGCCATAGCGGTCTACGAGGAGCTGCGGGCCGACGTCAACAACGTCATCGCCACCAAAGCAAGCGACCTCATCGCAAGCATTAAAGAGTAGCTAGTTTACGAAGGGCATTGTCTAGGGCGGACGCTACGACCAGGGGATTGTCGGTGCCGGCGAAGAGACGGATGGTGCTCCCCTGCTTGCCGCGTGGGGCCGAAAGGCGCGTCGCTGCGCCGCCGGCGAGCGATGTGCGGAACTCCCCCGACAAAGCATCGAACAGCTCCCCTGCGCTAAGCTCGATAAGATCGAATTCAACTGCCGGGCCAAAACCATGCTCGAGGATCCCCGTTGCAACCACATGGTCGGGATGCGAGCTCAGCCCGGGATAGCGCACGTTGCGTACCATCTCGTTCGCAGCCAAGTACTCGGCCAGCGCACGGGCGCGGTCGAAATGTGCCTGCATGCGGACATCGAGCGAGTCCAACCCGCGCTCCAGCACACCGGCCTCGTCAGCAGGCATATCAAGCTTGGCCAAGCCACAGCCCTCAAGCAGGGCATGCGCGCACTCAGCCGCGGCATCCACACGATGACGCTTGAGCTGCGAGCGCGCCACCGAAGCGGCAACGAACTTGCGCGGCGCCTTACCAGCACACACGCGTCGAGCGCCTCGAGCGACAGCACGGCACCCAGCCGCAGCGGATCGCAGCCAAAAGCCGACGCCACGGTGTTGTCCACAACCAACAGCGCATGGGCCTCGCGAGCCGCACGACCCAGCGCACGCAGATCGGGCACGCGCAGACCAAACCCGCCGATGGAGTTGACAAACCACCACAGGTGCGGCCCCTCGGCATCAAACGAAGCATCATAGCCCTCGGAAGCAGCAGCAAACGCCGCAACCGACGGCGGGTCCACGAGAACAACATCGCAGCCATCAAAGCCGCGCTCAAACGCATCGGTAAAGTCATCGGCAAACGCGACCAGGCGGTCACCGGGACGCACAATCCCCAGCTGAGACAGCGCTGCTGGCACATGCGAGGCCGCAAGCAACCGCACCTCACGCGCGCCGGCTCTCAAAGCCCAAGCCTCTTCTAGCTGTTGCACGTCCACGCGGCACCGTCCCTTCACAAACAAAAACCCACGATGCGGGTGTTACCCGCATCGTGGGCAACGGCTGCAGTATAGCGCCGATATGCGACGAATCGCCTAGATGTTGAGCGTGTGATAGTTCACGCTCGCACCCGGAGCGTCAACGGTCACACCATAGGCCTCAGGATAGATGCGCGTCGAGAACACCAGCGCGCCATCGTTCACAAACACCTCGACCGAGGAGACATCGCCAACAATGCGCACGTTACGAACCTCGTCGACGGGCTCCCAACGCACGGTACGACCGCAGCCGGCAGAAGCGCGACCCTCATCGGTAAATCGCATCTCAAAGCGCGAGGGCAGTCCGCCCTCGGCGGGCACATACGCCAGCTTCAGCTCGCCATCAACAATCGCGGTAAACGCGCCGTCGACACCGTCGACAGCAAGGTCAAAGCAGGTATCGCCGTCAACCTCCAACGAGCCCTCCCCCACACGCACCGAGGCATAATGGCGCTCGATCTCGCACGCCGGCTGCTGCAGCACCACGCCGCCGTCACCGGCCGTAAGCTCGCGCGGCACCGTCATGCAGTGCTGCCAGCCGCACGCCACGGTGGGCGCGTTGCCATAGGTCGCTCATCGGGCATACCCATCCAGCCAATCAGAATGTGGCGACCGTCCTCGGCCGTGAACTCCTGCGGAGCATAGAAGTCAAAACCGGCGTCCCACAGGCGGAACTCGCCCAGCTCATAGACACCGTCACCACCCGTAATGTCGCCCGTTACAGGCATGTAGCCCGCTGCATACACATTGCCGCGGTCCCAACGACCGCCCTCGAGCCCCTGGGGCGAGAACGACAAAAATGCAGCGGTATCGCCATTCGCATCGAGCTCGATATAGCCGGGGCACTCCCACATAAAGCCAAAGCGCTCGGGCGTAGACACACGACTCTCGAGCTCCCAACTCAGCATATCGGCCGAGCCATACACCAGGATCTCGCCCACATCGCGCCCGGCACCCTCGCCGTGCATGGCGCAAAATCGACTATCGACATGCGGCCCATCCACGCGACGACGCGCGCCCAGCACCATGTGGTAACGCCCGTCATCATCGCGCCACACCTTGGGGTCACGCACGTGGCAGGTCAAATCCTCGGGATAATCATCGGACGCCAGCACCACGCGCTTTTGGCTGAACTCCCGACCGGCAAGGCCATCAACGCTCTCGACATAAACAGTATCGGCGCGACGGCCGGTATTGACGTAGTCGTACGTGCCGTCCGCATCGGAAAGCTTAACGTTGCCCGTATAGAGCACGCGAATGCGGCCGTCCTCGGCAAGCGCGGAGCCTGAATACACGCCATGGCAATCGAACGGCTCGTCGGGCAGCAGCGGGGCGCCAACATATTCCCAGTTCATAAGGTCGCGGCTTGTGGCATGGCCCCACATCTTTACGCCACCGTTCACATCAAACGGGGCATACTGGAAGTACGCGTGAAACACGCGCCCGCTTGGCAAAGACCGTTGGGGTCGTTGAGCCAGCCCGCCGGCGGCATAATATGGAAGCGCTGGCCATACGCGCCATGGCCGCACTCAGAGGCGGCAGCGTCAACAGCGGCAACCAGCTTTGCAAGGTCGCGGCCAAGTGCATTAGACATATCAAAGTCCTAACGGATCGAAAGTAACAAGGCGCCAGAGATCGACACCGGATACGGGAAACGCCCGCGAGCATACAACCCGCGGGCACCCTTCAATCAAAAGCTCTTAGGCCTGCTCGGAAGCCTTGGGCTCGTCCTTGTACAGGACAAACGAGACGCCAAAGGAAACCAGCGCGGCGACCGCAAACATGATCGCGTACTGCACGGGCTGGGCCAGGCACAGCAGGATACCGAAGATACCCGTAACGCCCGTACCGGAAGCGGCGAGCGAGGTGAGCGCGCAGACCAGGGCGCCGCAGCCGCCGCCGATGCAGCCAGCGATGAAGGGCTTAAAGAAGCGCAGGTTCACACCAAAGATGGCAGGCTCGGTAATACCCATGAAGGCGGACAGAGCCGAAGGAAGCGCTAGGCCCTTGATCTTGGCATCGTGGGTCTTAAAGGCAACGGCAAGCGCGGCGCCGCCCTGGGCGATGTTGGCGGCACTGGCAATGGGCAGCCAATAGGTCACGCCGTACTGGGCAAGCTGGCCCAGGTCGATGGCGGTGTACATCTGGTGAATACCGGTGACGACCGTGGGGGCATAGAACAGGCCGACGATAAAGGAACCGATGCCAAAGGGCAGGGTGAGCAGAGCCTGGATCAGACCGAGGACGCATTCTCGGCCCACACAAAGACGGGACCGACGGCGATAAGCGTCACGAGCACGGTCACGAACACGGAGACAAGCGGGGTTACAAAGAGGTCGAACATCTCGGGAACGATCTTGTGCAGACGCTTCTCGAGGAAGGCAAGGATCGCGCAAGCGATGACGATGGGGATGACGTGGCCTGATAGCAACCCACTCAAAGCTGTACACGCCGGGGATGACGGTGACCATGGTCTGCACGCCCTCGGAGGCGACCGTGTAGGAGCTCTGCAGCGAGGAGTTGATGAACGCGCCGCCGACGACGCGCCCAGGTACGGATTAGCGCCGAAAGCCTTGGCCGCGGAGTAGCCAATCAGGATCTGCAGGATGCCAAAGGACGTACCCGAGACCAGGTCGGCAATCTTGTAGATGCAGTTATTGGTGTCGAGCGCGATAAAGCCGTTGGAGGCCATAAAGTTGAGGGCGCTCATGATGCCCAGCAGCAGGCCCGAAGCCACGATGGCGGGAATGATGGGAACGAAGATATCGCCGAGGACCTTAATGGCGCGCATAAAGATGTTCTGCTGCTGCGCCGCGGCCTCCTTGACCTCAGCCTTGGAAGCAGCATTGATGCCGCCGAGGGCGATGAACTCGTCATAGACCTTGTTGACGGTACCGGTGCCAAAAATAATCTGGAGCTGGCCTTGGGCCTCAAAGACGCCCTTGGCACCGTCGATATTCTCGATGGCTTCCTTGTCGACCTTGCGTTGTCGGCAATCACCAGGCGCAGACGCGTGGCGCAATGCGCGGCCGACACGACGTTGCCGGCGCCACCGATGTTGTCGAGCACCTCTTGGGCTGATTTGCGGTAGTCCATGACTTCCCTTTCGTCTAACGGGCGTTTACACCCGGCCATCTTTGACACTTACACTGTAATCGTTTTCAGTTTCATATTACTGTAATCGTTTTCATATAGCGGTAAACGGTAGATTTTCGCCGGTGAAAGGTAGTTTGGGACAAATAACAGTGGTCCGAAGATAGCGGCGGGCGCCCAAAACCTAGACATTCATAAGCTGATGACCGAGCTTGAGCGTACGCAGGCCGCCCTCCCCTTCCACGCCATCGAGCGTGTCGAGCAGCATATTGGTGGCCTCGACGCCACTGGTCAGATAGCCATAATGGACGGTGGGAATGCCGCCCGTCAGCGCGCGCAAAAACGCGTTGTCGCCAAATCCGCTCACGCGATGTAAGCCCTCGCCACGCCACGCGCCTCATCAAGAGCGCGCAGGGCGCCGGCGGCCATGGTATCGGTCGCGCAGGCGATAAACGAGACGTCGGGCACGTCGGCCAACAACTCGCGCGCCGCACGATATCCCGAGTCGAGCGTGAAGGAGCCACGACGCACCAGGTGGGGATCGAGCACAACCCCCGCAGCCAGCAAGCCTGCCTCAAAGCCACGGCGTCGGTCGTAGCCCGCGGCGCGGTCTTCTTCGGTAACACCGATGTAGGCGATCTTTCCCTCCACGCGCCCCACGAGCGCATGGCCCAGCTCATATGCCGCCTCGTAATCGTCATGGTAGACGCAGGCCGCGCCCTCGACGTTTTGGCCAATCAGCACAATGGCACGCGGCACGATGCAATAGCCGCACGATGCTCATCGGTAATCATGGTCGCTACCAGCACGATGCCATCGACCGGGTGGTTCTGGAACAAGTCGAGGTACTCGAGCTCACGCTCGGCAACGTTGTCGGTGTTGGCGAGCAACATCTGATACCCGCGGCGACCAAGCACCTGGCCAATGCCTGCGGTAATTCGGCTCACCGACTCGGAGTTAATCTTAGGCACGATGACACCGATGAGCTTGGTAGAGCCGGTACGCAAGGCACGAGCCTGGTTGGACCGCACATAGCCGGTCTGCTCGATCGCCTGTTTAATGCGCTCGGCCTTATCAGCGAGATATATCCACCGTTGAGATAGCGCGAAACCGCGGCGTTCGAAACACCCGCCAGCTCGGCGACATCCTTCATCTTTACCACGAGTACCCCCGTCGTTGAAATCGCTTTCAACATGATACCCGTGCGAACGACCGCATGACGTAGCGATTACATGATAGAGAAACGCGTGGAAACTAATGAGTCACTTGAGACACGTCGAGTGATAATCACTTCGCGGCCAGTTTTACCAGACGAGAATCACCCTGGCTGCATAATCGAAGAATACGGCCATGCAGAACTTGACCTGAGCGGCAGCCTCACGGACTTATCCAGGAAGGCCTCGGTGCCGCGTCTCGAAGAGTCGCAATTCACAATCCCGGTCAATCCTCTGCCAAGAACCCGTTGCGAACTTAGACTTACCAACAACACGTCAGCAAAGTTGCATACAAGCAGATAATCGCACGCAATTTCGCCTATTCTCAATTGAGATGTAAGTTTTGACAGGCCGAATCTTACATCCAAACAAAAAAGAGGGCCGACGCATCAACCCTCTTCAGGTGTCGCCCGAAGGCTCCCACCGCAATTGACTTTAATTTAGCCGATATCCCTTGTTTGTCTACAGGCTCTGCCACAAGTAGAAATTATCTTCACTTTTAGGGAGCAGCTCTTAAAAAGCAGCTATGTAACTAAGAAGCGCATCCATCTTGTTCCCAACCCCAGTCGTTTCTATCTCATGAAAGTCCAAAGAAGACAGGGGGCCATGCAAATCTTCAGGGACGCCAGAGAGGTCGCCGCGGTAGGTCTCCCGGTCAGCCGCCATCGCGGTTCCTAAAAAGAGGAAAGGCAGCCATCCCAAGAAGGACAGCCGCCTTTCCTCTGGACGCGGGACCCGTAGGTTACCCTCGTCAATACCGCTTTTTAGATAGGCTACTGATTATCAATCCGTAAGTCAAAGCTGCAAATTTGAGGCAAGCGACAATCATGTAATTCAAATCAAGACACACATGATTTTCAACCAAATCAAACGATGTCTGGCTAGCATATCAGGCATTGCACGCATAAAAAGGGCAAGACTCTCAGTTTGAAAGCGTCACCCTTAAAGCTCCCAAAGAGCTTTTGTATTGCAGGAAGATACTCTACACCATCTTCCCTTGATTGGCAGGTCGAAACAGACACCATTGTGATTTCAAGCAGAAAGCGTTATATTAAGTATGCATTTGCACGTGGTGTTCGCACTATACGCTCAGATGCCATAGTTTACAAAGACGGCCTTCTTCATAGACGCTAGGTGGGATTACTCACTAGTAGCCGATATGTCGAAGGCTTCTTGTACTTAAGAAAATCATACATTCTAATAAGCCGTTTTAGCTCGCTATTACCGTGGATTATCTTGCGATCGTCCGTGATGAGCGCCCTCAGATACTCGAGCAACTCACTTAAATCGAGCTCATCCTCCTCAAATAGCCACAGAGAATTGAGCACAGGGTCATTTAAAAGTGAACAGTTTAATCAGGAGCGCCGCACCCCTGGGAGCGGGGCGCAACGCTCGATCCATTGTTCTCCCGGACGGCAATTTGGCGAGATCACTCGGAAAGGATGGATGAAGCAGCCGTGCGGTTACACCAACATTTCGACGCGATCGTAATTGAATCAATGGGTGCCTTGTTCATACTTAATCGCCTCATGATGAAAGAGCTCAACGAAGTCGCATATCAGACAATAGATCGCTCCAGGCTGTTTAAACTGTGCGATTCTATGGACGAAACCGAAACATCAATCCACTACGGTAGCAGCGGTTTCCCATTACAATCAATACGTGAGGCACCCCATGCGCGGATATAACAAGGGTCCGAAAGCTGCTCGAGGCCCTTGGATTCGTTGGGCGAATTAACGACGATTCCGAGCTCCACGGACGCTTGAGGCGTTACGTTATTTACCCCGAAGTCAAGATATTATCGATTAGATTCCTGAAAGGAGGCAATATGGACAACCTTCGGTTCAACATCTCGATACCTTCCGATGAAGACGGCTGCGTACTTTTCCAATGTCCGAACTGCGGAGAGCTATTCAAAGTCGTCGTTGATGAGTATGAGAGTGATTCCGTCCTAGATATCCACTGCCCTCTGTGCGGCCTTATCTCGGACAACTTCTTCACACCGGACGTCATCGACCTGGCCTTATCAAAAACAGCGAATGTGGTCGTGCCGGAGCTAGAAGAACTGCTTAAGAAGGAGCTTGGCGGAAAGGGCAATGATCACGTCTCTTTCAGTGTGAAATCATACAATGAAGAGGAACCCGAGATTCCCATCCGGCAAGCAATCGAAGCCCTTCAGAAGGTAACCTGCAAGGACTGCAAGCGCATATCAAAGGTGTCCCCTGCACTTGCGATGTCTTTATACACATGCCCCTACTGCGGAATAGGACAATTCAATGGATTCTGAGAAGATTGAGCTGCGAAAACTACTCTTCAAGCATAGTGCTGAAGCCAGCAATCTTTTAAGGTCTGACTACAATGACCTCAACACAGCCCTCACTCGCTACCTCAACTTTATTGATGGGCAGCCTGTAACACGAGCGTTCATTGAGGATTGCGTGGCAAACCATTTGCCTAGCGGGTTCGACAAAAACGCCGAAATCGATGAAGTAAATTCGGACCCATATACCATATTTAACTTCCCGCCTAGCTGCGAGGGCGAAAGCGCCGTAACGTATCTCGTACTCAAAGCAATAGTCGACAGAAAGCTATGCCAGTCGTTTCACCTCCTTCTAGGCTATGCACACGGTTCAAGGAAATATGACGATATGGCCGAAGGCTTCCTGAATGACGTAGCGAGACGCCTCGTAAACGGAGTCAATCAGGCCATCACACTAAAGGGCATCGAACTAGGATTGGATGAATCCGTGACACAGGTAAACAATTTCGGCAACTCGGGAGCCGCCATCGCTTCCCAGACAACGAACGGGTCAAGTACGACCATCAATCAGTCAAACGGCATAGACGTTAACGCGCTCAACGACATAATCGGAAAACTGGAAAGCTCCCTCCACGAGCTTTCCAGTGAGAACAGGACAATTGCTGCGGATGCAATCGCCGCGATGAAAGACGTTTTTGAGACTCCGCAGCCTAAACCGTCAATACTAAAGTCGCTATGGAACACCCTAAAGGGCATCAACGAAGGGGCTACGTTTATTGAGAACGTAACGAAGCTGGGCGTACTCATCGCCCCTATTCTTCCTGGAATTATCGGATAGACTAAGTATGGTCGTCCCTAGCCCCCCATGGCGTTTCCAATCAATTTGAGATGGCATATTCAAGGCGTTGACCGGAATTGAACATTCCGGTCAACTGCCACATTCGAAATATCTCTACACAACAAAAGGAGTGTGAAATGAGCGACTCTGTTTCAAAATTACTAATAGAGAGATACGGAGTGATGGTCTTTCTCGTTGTAATATTCGTTCTTGCAATAATTGCGATCTTGCATTTTGGCATCAAATTCGACATCAATATGTATATTGCAAGCCGCAAAGAACGACACCGAAAGTTAGCACAGAGCTACTGCCCGCATTTGGATTTTATTCCTCGTGATGATAATAGTGTTCAAGTTAGCCCGCTCTTTTACTCGCCGCCAGGAACACTGAACTGGTTTTGCTCTCGATGCGGGGCCGTTTTACCTTACGAACCCAATCAAGAGGAAGTCGAAGCTAAGGCGACTTATTATCTCAACCATCCAAAAGCTTACAAAAAAGCAATGAAGAGTTTCGATAAGCATGCGAAAAAATCTCTCTAGATTATTATTAACGTCCATAAGGTGGTATCGGCAGCTGCGAGTGAGTGAGTATTTGCCCGCATAAGCACCGCTAAATATTGCGAATCAACACGGTCAGTATCGGCATGGTCAAGACCAGCATTTGACAACGACATAAGGTCAGCCGCTGACAAAAAACGACAATGGACTATTTGCCGATTCAGGTGCCCAAGCACAATAATGTCGGCACTGTTTCGCAATATTAAATTGTACTCAAGCGCGCAAGAACTAACAAAGTTTCGCCTTAGTCTTAACCAATGACAAACAGACGGCCAGCCGTTATTTCCGCTGAATCTTAAGGCCCCTCCGATTACTAAGGAGGTAAGCATCTTTATGCTCCTTAGAGATTTCGAAGCTTGAGAGAATCTTATTCTGAGATTCAGGCGACCAATAAATATGAAGTCTTTCTCGCGCCCTCGTTATTGCCGTATAAAACACACTGTGAGTAATGCGCTCCTCAACGTCCTTCGTAATAATCAGCTTTACGGATGAGTACTCTAGTCCTTGCGCTTTATGGACAGACACCGCATACGCCACCTGAAACGGCACGATACAGTCCTCGCCAACATCCTCACCGTCTCGATCCTTGGCTTTCTTAACTGAAAAGCGCAGATACGTCTCTCCATCACGAAAATCTAAATACTCCAACCCGTCGTAATGAAGAACGGAAAGCTCGGAGGCGATAATGGGAACAGCAACCGTAAATTGCATCTCTCTTTGGAAATTGCTTCCATTCCCACAAGACGCCCTTTTAGATTGTTATATAACAACGGATAAAACCGCTCAGACTCATTGAACAAAATTGGGTCGCCGACTTTATACGTATGATAATTCCAGACAACGGCCTCGTTCTTATTTCCCGACTGCAAGATTTTGTTCATATTATTAATGCCATAGAGGCCATCATAGTTGAGACATAAGACAATCTCATCATCATTCATTCTGCTAATTACAGAGTCATCAAGATTCGACGTAAAATCGCAAGAAATAAGAATTTCAGCGATATCAGGACTCACATTCCTGACAGCATGCCATAGTTTTAGCAAATCATCATTCTTCGTGCGCCATGGTTTATCAAATTCATGGATGCACTTATCAGGCAAGAAGTCTCGAGCCAATGAAAACCAGTTTCCAAACTTAATGGACTCAATCTGTCTCACATCGCCAACAAGCAATAGCAGTTTAAACCGATTAGAATCAATAATAGATTTCATATCGCTATTGCAGACAGTGCTGCATTCGTCAACGATTAAGATGTCGCAATCTGGCACACGATTCAAATACTTCGCGACGGTCATAAATTCGCAATTCTTATCATTTATTTTTCTTCTAAGGCTATCTACGGCAGGATTTGTATTAGCGATAGCAAGTTTGCTTTCATTTTGCAGAAAAGCGCAAACGATGTTGACCATGGTTGTTTTTCCGGTACCAGCCGAACCGTAGATGAACGCGACGCTCGTTTCGGCAAACATGGACTTTAGAGCATCTATTTTTTCTGAATCATCCAACTTGCAGCTTGGATCTTTAAGCCATGATTCACATAAAGCAGTATAGCCTTTGACCCCGGCACCAGACAGTTTTAAAAGCCCGCGTATAATACAAGTGAGTTCGTCTTCGACTCCCTTAACAAATAGATGCCCGTTCTCATGCACGAGATCCCTTGAATGATGTCTAAAATACAAAGCGCTATTAAATGAGGCAATCAGTTCATCAACATCCGAGAAGGTTGTAATTTCGGTATCCCTAAGATACAGAGCATTAGAATCGATTGTCTCCGCGGTCACCCTACGAGCAAGAAAGTTATCTTCATACGGATCTGGATCAATACATTGATACAAATCCTCGACAGCGACTACATGCCCAATAAGACTCGTGCAATACGGCTGCCGATCAAAGGGGGCACAGCCGTTTTTCAAATAAAGGTCACCGAGACGGCTATTCGGACTTACAGTCAATTGTTCCTCTATAACCCTGTTACGAGGTTTAGACAAAAGATACTTTAGAACATTAGATCCATTTGAGCCAGCACTCAAAAACTCATGCGCAGAGCTAAGCAAGGTGTGTACCGGACAGGCATTTCCCGAAGATGCTATCTCCCCCATCACAGAAATAAACTCGTCATCAGGGAGTAGAGCAATGTCGCAAAGCGTCATCCCGGTATGGGTCATTAGGTTCATAAGTGATCTATAGCTAGTGTATTGGCCAGTAAGCCACACTGCATCAGGGCCTCTAAGTATCTTTATAAGATTATTCAACTCACAGGGGCGTACTGAAACCGCATATGCATCAACAATCGTAACAGGAAGAGTAAAGCCAAGACCGTCGATACTCGTGCGCTTAGTCGAAACCACCACTGAATAATTAGTGGGCATTCTGAAAGATGAATAAACAAGTATACGATCAAATTTGCTACAAGAATCGAATGCGGGGACAAGTGTCGCCTCATAATAGACAGAATCCCCAACAAAGAAAGGCTTAGCAGCTCTAACGTAAAAACGGTCCTTCTCAATTTCAACAGCATTGGCACTCATGAAATCATTGATTTTATGAGCTATCTCTTCATGGTATTTAGCCAAGCCGGGATCGGTGTCCAGAGGAATCTTACTCAAATTGGCAAGAATTGTAAGGCCGAGTTTATCGAATGCATAACGTTTCAAGCACAGCAAATTTTCGTAATACTTCAACAAAAGGCGCTCTGCAGAATCTTCACTTGGAACATAGTGCGAAACGACCTTTTGTAAATAATGATGGAACTTAGCAATAAACCGAGTCTCGCTGTTCTTGCTCATATCTTTAATAGCAACCGAACATAATTTAAAGTAGTCGCCTTCGATGGGCCTGTTGCCATAAGTTGCATACATTGCAATGTGCTCAACAAGATGACGCAGATAACCCACAACGTCTCTTGAAACGGCTGACCTGCCCTCGAATTCAAGTCTATCAATTGAATGCTCTACAGCGTCGTTTGCATTGTAAAGCTCCTTAAGAGGGTTTCTCATAAGCCTCGCTCCTCCATCGTAATTTTCGACCCCCCAATATGCTTAACGGCCAAGAAATCTTTACATCAATTAAGATGTCCATCCGATGTCCATCAATAATGATAGCCGCACCCAAACAACACTTCCGAGCCAAACGACGAAGCCGGGTAACGCATAATTACTTTCACAAATTGACAAACACATAGAGGAACACGGTCCACGCGTCGTCATATGATTTCAGGCGAGTAAACAACAAATCATCGACGAAAGGGGCGCGAGCCGAGTCCGCAAACATCGCATCGATCGACGATGGGTCGCTCGACGCGCTGCTCGACGAGGAGGCGTCCAAGCTTGTCGGGGCCGAGCGCTATGAGAGGACGGCGGGCCGGGAGGCCTACCGCGGCGGCCACTACGCGAGAAAGCTCGTCACGGGCGCCAGGGAAGTCGAGCTCAGCGTGTCGAAGCTCCGCGGGGCAGCCGCTAGGACGATGCGCGACGGGTTCGCCGAGACGCTTGCCTACACGGAATTCCCGCCGGATCGCTGGAGCCAGATTAGGACGAGCGACGGGATCGAGCGCATCAACCGCGAGATCAGGAGGAAGACGAGGGTCGTCGGGACCTTCCCGGACGGCAACTCGGCCCTCATGCTGGTGACGGCGAGGCTGAAGTACATAGTGGAGCACGAGCGGGGCAAGAGGAGGCACCTGGATATGTCGAATCTGGACGAGATGGACGAACTGAAAGGAAAGTAGGAGGGCTAGAAGAGGACGGGGCCGAGGACAGCAAAATCAATTTGCAAAAGAATCTTGACGGTACCCCTCCCCAACATTCCCCAGAAAGTTCGCTGATGTTGACTGGGGTTCTCGTAAAATAAACCCCAACAAAATATGTGCGGAGTGCTGGCCTGGAGCTGCCTCCGGACCCCATTGGCTGCTTACCGAGAGTCTCCGCTATGAAACGACCCCTTTACTACCTGCTCTGCGCGATCGCGTGCATGCCCATGGTCAGCTCCGCGATGCCTATGCCAGCCATCACGGAGGCCATCCAGCCTCAGGCAACCGCGAAGCAGCAGGCGCAGGCCGTAAACAACACAAACTGACGAACCAATTGCCGACATGAACGATTTCGTCCCTGCCGGGCATTTAAGCAGGGAGAAAGATTTGGCAATATTGTCCATTATCTAACTGATTCAATAGCGGAATGAAGCCTGCAGCAGGGGCCAAATTCGGAAGTAAGCGGCAAATCCAAAACCTGCCAAGCACACCGGAATGCCACAACGCTTCTACCTGCGTTTTCTTTACGCAAAAACGGCGGTGTGCTCGAGGATTCTAGAATTTGCCGCATACTTCCGGCGGGCAATTCCGAAAGTGCGGTGAAAAACCGAGAACTGCCGACCAGACCCCTGTTTTAAGCTTCGACGACCTGCGGTTTTGTTACCGAAAATCGAGTTGCGCTCGGCGGTTTCCGATTTTTCCCCGCACTTCCGGAAAAACGCGGTAAAAGCGAGTGTCTGAAGCGGAAACACGACAATTGCTCCTCGGAAAACAGCCCACTAAACGCAAAAACCGCCTTTCGGCGGTTCCCACGGACCAAGCCGGACGTACCGTCGCTAGGCCTCATCAAGGGTTACTTTACGGAAGAGTCGGGCTGTGATCAATCATTTTTCAGGTTTGGGGACAAAGGTCGAGCTACATAGAAAAGCTGATCTGTGGCAGATAAAGCGGCCCCCATACCCCACCGGCAGCAACATTCTCAATGATGCCCTTTGCAAAGGAATACAGGTCTTGCATGCCGAAGCTAAGCGCCTCCCTATCAAATGCCTCATCGTCTAAATCAGACGGAGCACGATAGATACCGGACACGGATATTTCGGAACGATAATAGTGGCCTCATCACTGGGAATGAGCTCTATGACAAGGTTGAGCTGCCGAAATCTAACTCCGTTTTCATCAAAGAAGGCACTCGTTATGTCATTTCTAACGTTAAACTCACCGTCTGACTTATTAACTCCCTCCTTCGGGGCCATTCCGCCATCAAATGAAAACCTATCGACTTTTTTAGACACGCATGTAATCGACGAAGACTCAATGCGCTGCTTCTTCAACGAGTCCATTTACATCTCCAATCGGAAGGAATTCTCATCAACCAAAGGATCAGAATCCCTATAAGCAGGGGCTTTTCCTCCTGGTATTACAGACAAAAGCGGCGAGCTAAGAGTTGCGGTCCTCTCATGGAGAGCCAAGCCCAGGTATTCGCGCGCCTCGGGAACATCGCGAATGAGCCTCATAAGGATATTGGCAGTAACAGTCTGCTGAGACGCTCCGTTCTCCCATCGAGATGACGTTGGTTTTGAAACTCCTAAAAGTGACTCAAATTCATGCTGAGTTAAGCTAGATCTGAGCGCAAATGCTTTATTTCCGAGGGAGATAGAAGCTCATGAGCCTTGGCGTATTGCGCGGCAAGCGCATGGGCGAGTTTAGTCGCCTCCGCAGCGGTCATTTCATCATTGCCGCACTCACAAATATAATGCCCAATTCCTTCAACAGTAATTTTCTCGCCACGGTAAATTTCAGTCATTGGCGCCGTGGTAAATTGCATTTCCTTGCCACATTCCATGCAACGCATGACTCCTCCTTTAATGAATATATCCATCGATGTTCGCAGACAAGACGTTTAAATGCGCCTTGCCTTCAGAATCGATTGAAAACTTAACGTACCAATCCTCACATTCAAAATCCCGACAAACATAGACGTCTGCGTAAACATCGTGCAAAGGCCCATCCATATCGAGTGCGATGGATTTCCTGAAATCGCTGGGCTTTAGGTAATCAAATAGATCGGCGAGAAAACGATCAATATCCAAATAGCCATAGTGGTTGATCAGGTGCCTGCGCACCTTGCCGTTTACAACCATCTCTCCCGAGCAGGCCAAGGATTTGGCCTCGTCTAGAGAATATGTCGGCCGAAACTTGGTTCGGTTCATGAGCACCCCTTAGTTAGCATCATGCTAACTATATTCGTATAGTCGCCAATTGGCAACTACATTCAGCGCACCAACGTAAGCGATCGACCGGATGGCGTCTTAGGCCCGACAAATACAACTCTGACTGCATAATCGAAGAGCACAAGCGTACAGAGCTAGACCCAGAGCGTAGCCTTACAGACTATTTCTAGAAGGTGCCCGTGTCGAGTCTCGCGGCGCAAATCACAACGTCGACGACGGACCGCCGCCCCTCCCCTCCCCAACATTCCCCAGAAGTTCGCTGATGTTGACTGGGGTTCCCGTAAAATAATCCCCAACAAAATATGTGCGGAGTGCTGGCCTGGAGCTGCCTTCGGAGCCTATTGGCTGCTCACCGAGAGGCTCCGCTATGAAACGACCCCTTTACTACCTGCTCTGCGCGATCGCGTGCACGTCTATGGCCAGCGCGACGATGCCCATGGCAGCCATTGCGGAAGCCATCCAGCCTCGGACAACAGCCGAGCAGCAAGCGCAAGCCGACACTACGAGCAGCGACGCAGACAAGGCCGAAGACGGCACCAACGCAAATGCGGCAGCAGGTACCGTAGAGGACGACACCGCAACATCCACCGGCACCAGCACAGTCAGCACGGAAAGCGCTGACGACACCGCTGCCGCAACCGGCACCCCCGCCCCATCCCTCCGAGCCCAAACCAACGGCACGCCCGAGGCCATCTCCACCACGTCACAAGCCACCTACGCCCACTCCGCCACGGCAACCCAAAACGGCATAACCTTCACCGTCTCGTGGAACGACGTCTCCGCGGGCACCGCGACGACCTTCCACGTAACCCAAGCCAACGGCTCGTCCCAAGCCAAGGCGCGCATGGACGTGCCCACCTACTGGGACGGCGGCAGCCAGGAAAGCGTCTGCGACCCGTCGCGCGCAACATGGGGCAGCTACTACAACCTGGGCACCGCGGGCCACGACTTACCTTTGACTTCACGGCGTCGGGCACGTACCGCATCTACTTCTACTTTATGGACAACGACAGAAACGACCCCCAAAACGACAAGGGGATCCACTGCCTACGCACCACGCGGAAGTGACCGTAAACGACGCCGCCCGCCCGAGCGTCACGCAGATCGTCAACAACGCCGTGGCTCAGTGCAGGCAAGAGACAAACGGCTCGGAATATGACATGGCGCTGTGGCTCCACGACTGGACGCTCGACCAGCTGGAGTACGACCACAGCCTCAACTGGTGCTCGGCCGAAAGCGGCCTCACGCGCCACCAGGGCACCTGCGAGAGCTACCAGCGCATCTACTCCAAGCTCCTTGACGCCGCGGGCATCGCCAACGGCCGCATCACCGGAAACGGCCACACCTGGAACGCCGTAAAGATCGACGGCAAGTGGTGCCAGATGGACCTAACCTGGGACGACACCAGCGACAACTGGTACGGAGACCTGGACCAGCGCCATCTGTACTTTGGCCTGACCGACGAGCTCATGGCAATCGCCCACTCCGACCACACGGCAAACTATCAAAAGGCCGACTACGCCTATCGTTCAACCGACCTGTCCAACAATTACTTTGTGCGAAATGGCAAGGCCGATGAATGGGCCGAGAAATATGCCGACCGCATTCAGCAGCACCTGGATGCCAAGGAAGAGGGCTTTTCCATCAATGCAGATAACCAGTCCTTCCCGCCGAGTATCTCGGGGATTCAGAACGGGATTGTTGCTTATGCGATGAATCAGAGGGAGTGGAAGACTGAAACTGACCAAGCATATCTAAAAGCGGCATCAATAGTCACCACACAAACCAGCACTACTTGGATTGCTACGTTCAAATTCACGGCAAAGTTCTTGCAAATCAAACCAGCCGCTACACCGGTTTTGCCCAACGGAATGTATTCCATATACTCATGTCTCGACCAATCAAAAGCCCTAGACGTTCGCATGGAGTCGAAGAACGATAGGGCAAATGTACAGCTATGGCAAGATCACGGCGGCAGGCAGCAAAAGGTCAACCTCCAATTCCAAAATGACGGCACTTATCTAATTACGTTCGTTCATTCAGGAAAAGCGCTGTCTGCTGAATCAAATCGTGATGGATCAAATGTTAGCCAGTCGAATATAGATGGTTCCGATTTACAGAGATGGGTTATCGAACGCATGGGGGCAGGATATACGATTAAAAATAAGGCAGCGAACCAGTGGTTAAATGTTAGAAGAGGCGACACAAGAAACGGCACAAATATTCAAACTTGGTCAAATGGCGGTGTGGCAGAAACAATCTTTAATTTTGTTCCAACTGAGCTCGATGCACTTCCAAACGGTAGGTACGCCATAAAAACCAAACTTGACACAACAAAAACAATCGACATTCGTTTGGCATCCCAACATGATTTTGCAAATGCTCAAATTTGGACTGACTACAACTCCCCAAATCAATCAGTTGATCTCAGAAGACAGAAGGACGGATCATACGCATTTTTTTGCGCATTCAAAGAAGGCGCTAACAGCAGAAGCTGTCAAAGACGGCGCAAATGTTTCGCAGGCAACATACACCGGTTCAAATCTTCAGCATTGGAAGCTATTAAAACATAATAACGGATTCACCGTACAACTAGCTGGATCAAATGAATACTTAAACGTAAGACTTGCAACGGCGAGAGATGGAGCAAATGTTCAAACTTGGTCAAACGGCGGATCAATGGAGACGCTATTTATATTTGAAATGAGATAGTTATTTCATTATTACGAAACGCATTTTTAGAGTGATGCACACATGATATGACCCGCTGTGACGCAATCGTGGCGGGTCATATTTCACCGATTCAGTAAGAACAAATTAAATCAATGTCAATAATTTTTTATCGTGCAAATTACATCATGGGACGCTCGCCCCATACATGCGGAATTAGCATTGAAAAGCTAATTATAGAATATCCATTTTCTAACAATTATCCCTTGTTGGTCCTTTGATTGCCCAAAGGCCCAACAGGGGATTACGATTGAGCAATGAGACAAACTCGAATAAGAATGCAACTATTTACTAAGAGCTTTCTTGAGTACGTTGATCGCTGACGCAGGCAAAACGGCCCGCAAGGCTTTCTTGGCATAAAATACAACGCCGCGTTCACGTTTCTTGTAGAGTCGCACCACAGTACTCCAGCCGCCATTGGCATATGCGTCAACATACAGCCGCCTATCCTTGGGAAGAACGCTCGGATGACGTAGCTGATCGTTGCCCTTAGCGATGTCGTCAAATTCAACGGGGTACAAGTCCAGAGCGTTGCTTGATTCGATGAACTCCCTACCGCGGTCGTTATTCACCAGCAAGCAGGAAACACCCTTCATCTGATTAAACTTCTCGGCGTCCTTCAGAACGTCAGGCCTGTTTACACCGACACCCCAAAAGTCGCCGATGGTAAGGTCGCCGGCACGAAACCTGCCTGCATAGGGGCACTCATAGCAGCTGTTGCGAAGCGTCTTGAGGTTCAAGAACATGTCATAGTAGAGAGATTTCGACGCAGGAATGGTGACCTCTCTTCCGTCCTCAAGAAGAAGAAAAAGAAGGAGAGAGTTACCCCACCCTTCGCGCTTGCACCTAAACCGGAAATCAACCACGGGAGACCCAAGCTGTTCGCCATAGTCCTCAACACAGTCCGCGAACATGCGACCGGAGGGGACACCGTGGCAGACAAGGTCAATAGTCGTCAGGCCCTCATAATCGCGCACGAGGAAACCCTGAGGCCAGCGACCTGGCAAGGCGTTCCGCAAAATAGGACACGCGTCCCCTCGCTCAGGTCCGTCCTGATGTCGGCGAAACAAGATCCGGCGTCACTCTGGACATATTTAGAGTTAAGAAGCGGGCGAAGCTCATCGACGCTCGACGCACGACGATGCCGCACCCGAAGCGAACCCCCCTCGCGCTCATAGGCGGCGCCATATGCAACGCCGCCAGCAGAAATAAACTCACGCGCGACGGCGCCAAAAACACCACCGGAAGCGGACTCCGAAACATCGTCCCTACCGGCGGCGGCATAGAACGGCCCAACGGAATTAGAGCCTATCCCCCGGTTGAGACCGCAAGCCCTAGTGCACGCGCCGCAACCGATGCAGAGATCGCTGTCAATCATAGGAAGAACAAACCCGTCCTTACCCTCGGACATGGCAATGGCGCCTTTCGGGCAAACGGCAGCACACGCCCCGCATCCGCAGCAATGCGTTGGCGACTCAAATAGTGTGGGAACCTCGCCCCTTTTCACAGCAGACATGCAGATATCTCCCTATTTGCAAGCCGAAAGTAGCTTACGCAGAATATCGGCGTTCATATAGACGGAAAAAGCCAGCGCAATTGCAAGGCATGCAATGGTGCTCAGAATGCCCGCGCCGTAGGCCGACAGATAATAGAAAACGAACACGCCCAGAACTGATGCCAAGATCAAAGCCTGCTCGCCTCGATCTTCGGCAAGCTTTGTAAACTTGGCGACTTTAATCCTACGGTACTCATTGACCACAACCATCGCCAAAAGCGTAGCAACCGATGCGCCATAAAGGCCAAAGTGCGGAATCATCACGATGCACAGCACCGCGCAGAGGATAGCGGATACGACTGTGGTGGTTCCCATAATCCCGGTCTCCTTGTGTGCAGTGAAAATACCGCCGTAGAAGCCGGAAATATTGCTAAAGTACGTTGCCAGAAGCAAGATTGGGACATAGAGCAGGCCCTCTCCGAAAGACCCCTTAATCAGCACGCCGTAGACAACAGGCATGAGTGCCGACATGAGTAGCACGACGCTCATCATGAAACGTCGCAAAGCTCGGTACACAGAATTATAGAAAGCCGACTCGTCCTCATCGGAGATAAGGCTCGAGCCGAGCTCTCCTTCCACGATTGATAGAAAAAGCCATATACCTGGTCCATGACACCGGGGAACTTGTACGACACGGCATACACACCGGCGGCGGAGGCCCCGAGCGTGTTCATGATAATGAGCCTGTCCAGCAGGTTATTGATAGTCCAGGAAACCTTGTTGGGGATGAGCGGAAATGAATACCGTAGAAGGTCGCGAGCGTAGGAAATGGAGAAGGTCGACGGATCGATATAGCGCCAGAGCTTCCGCATGACCATGAACACGAGGCAACACCGCCCTGAGCAATGACCGTAGCAGAGAGCATGCCAACCACCCCCCAACGAAGAATGGCGATGAAGAGAACGTTGAGCAAGATGGTAAGGGCACTCGCGGTGAAGTTCATAACGGAGTAACCCACGGTATCCCCGAAACCACGTAAGACAGCAGAAGCCATCTGCAGAAGCGCACCGGCAACAACAAGCCCCACAACCCAGCCAGCATTTTCGGGCTTAAAGAGCAGCCATACCAGAATCGCCAAGACCGTAAAGGATACACATCCGGCAAGAAGAACAACGCATGACGCCGTCACAGCTTTAGCCCGACCCTCGTCTGTACGACAGTCGATGAGAAATCGAAACAGCGCTTCGTCCATAAGCAGGGAAACGGCAGGGACGCAAAATAGGGCAATCGTGTTGATGTAGTCAACGGTGCCGTAATCTGCCGTGGAGAGGACGGAGGTATATAGAGGCAGAAGAAGAAACTGCACAAGCTTCGTCGCCATGCCGCCGACGGCAATAATTCCCGTATTTTTAATAAGTCGGCGTGTCTCCCCCATTACGAAAGTGCCTTTCTCAGATATTGCCAAGAATGCTCCCGAGGCCGCCAAGGCCAAATCTACCTTGCCCCAGTCAACCGGAGCAATGCCATCGGCGCAAACCAAGGAGACGCAGCGCTCGCTGATCCCCAGGTTATACAGCAAATCCCTCATGCGCGCACCGCTTTTGTCAGTAGCGAAGACTCTGAAGGGCTTATGGAAAAGCACCGAAAACACAGTCGCATGAAAAGAGTTGGTCAGTACGAGTGAGGCATGAGCAATAAGCGAGATGAATTCGCGCGGCCCGATCCCGAATAGGTTGATCGAGTTAGGAATGGGTAGGTCCCTATCCGAAACATACGCGAATCGCACTCCCGAATCGAGCGCCATTCGACAGGCACTTTCGATAAGCTCAGAACAGTCACGCAGTAGATAAAGAAAAGCGTACTCTCCGTCAACGACTGCTTTAACGCTCATGTCCGCATAATCCGAAACACCAAGCAACAGCGTGGGGTCTAAAACAACATCTATGGGTTTATCCACTAGCGGCTGAAATAAAGGAAGCGTTTCCTCCTCACGAACGGAAAGATAATCGAATTTGGACAGAAGAGACGCAACTTTTTCTTGATCGAAATTCTCGGGCTTGAAAGACGTGTGGGCGAGGCTAGGAGCATAGGCGATACGCCGTTTATCTCCCGCAAAAGAGAGAAAGAAGGGCTCGACCACACCGCGAGTACAATCGAGATTCCAAATCTGATCACTACCGCAAATAAAGCAATCGAACTCAGCGGCTAATTCGGCCAAAGCACCTTCTTCATTAGATGAATAAGCCTTATCAGTTAGGGAGAAATAGTCATTTGCGAAAGAGTTAAACGCAGACCACCTAGAGTGAAAAGATTTCCAGTGAGTTAGCGTTCTCAATAGCTTTCTCGGATGACGAACCTGAATTAAGCTGTATTGTTCGTAGTCTAATGCTCTGTAATTTATTATTCTGACTTTATGACCTTCATTTACAAGGGCAGTCCTCAAAGCATAAGCCTGAAGCGCTGATCCGAAATTCAACGCGCCATGGAAAGTAATAATACCGATATTCATCTTCCAACCGTTCTTTAATTACTTCCTCGCTCTTGGTTAACGAGGTTTAATTATTTTTCATTAAAACAGAGGAGCCTAGACTGACTTTCTTGAACTTGCCAGTAAGACAGGCAAGCAAATTAAAAATCACAGGGAAATAAACTGCTAGATAATACTTAACCTTAAGGCCTGCCTTGAGTAACTTGGCATAATGTCTATAACTAACTAGACGTTTTCTCACGATGCGATAGCCATCATCGTCATAAACGCCATGACGAGCAAGCAGCGAGAGAACACCCAGGGAATGACTGGCAAATAGTTCAAACGCCGGCATAACACGCCCCATAGATTCTTCGTTGTCTAGTATGGCGGCATTAACTGCCGTCGCTTCTACGTATTTTGACACAGCTGCAGAGTTGACAGCTGAATCCGAGCGAGTAATCAAATACCGATATAAAGGCTTATCAATAACAGCAATATCTCCAGCCGCGATCCACCAGAGTCTATATAAGAAATCCCTATCTTCAAGCAAAGATAACGACGTATCAAACCTCGTCGAACCAATCACGTCTCTCCTAATTACATGAGCATAGGGATAAAGAAGGTCGCCACATTGCAATGGACCAAGAGACTTATCTTTGCTTACGACGGGTGCTGGAATTTGACCAAGAACGTTACCGCTCTCGTCAACTTGATCAACAGGGAAAACAAGCATACTGGCACGCGTTGAAGCAATGCAGTTTACTAACAATCGTACTGAATCGGATAAAACCGTATCATCGCTGTCGCAGAACCAAATATATTCGCCGTGAGATAATTCAATGCCAGCATTTCGCGCAGCCGAAACACCGGAGTTCTTCTGATGAAGGGCTATAACTCTCTCATCTGCCGATGCATAGTCATCGCAAACGGCAGCAGAGCCGTCAGTCGATCCATCATCGATTAAAATCAACTCAAAAATGGTGCTATTCTGCTCAAGGATAGAGTCTATGCATTTCGGCAAATACTCTTTTGTATTGTAAACGGGGACAATAATAGAAATTAGAGGCATCATTACTTTAAAACCTCCACCAAATGAACGACGAAGCTAGCCAAACTTCTCCAGTTATGCTCCAGAGCGATGGCTAACAAACGATTATCAAATCTCAGTCTCTCCCTACGAGCGCGTGAAAAAACATATTCTTGTGACATGGCCGCAGATATTGATGAGAAATTGGCCTCTTTTTCACGATCATCCGAGTCAGAAAGCTCACTAAGCTTCAGAACATAGAAATACTGATTCGTTTCACCCAAAATAGCCATGGAACGACAAGCATCGCCCCATCTAGCGGCATACTCAGCAAGCCTACGATTGACCTGTACAATATCCTCTAGCTGAGAAGACTTGTAACATGCTGTACTTGCGGATTCATTAGGACGATAGTAGTAGAGAACGTCGTCGAGCTGAGCAAGAGAGGCGCAGGAATCGACAATCGGGAGCAACTGAAGTAAATCCTCGCCGTGCATAAGGCCTTTATACGCCCCATATGTTGCATCAAGATCTATGCAGCTAAGTCGAATGGCTTTGCCACACAGATTATTAAAGCGACCCTTGCAGACAAATTCCTTTACCAGTTCAAACTGAGCCCCATTGTATAAACCCTCAGGCAATTTATCACGGTTAAACCCATTGCCACTAAAATCCTTCTCACGGCTAAACAAAAAGGAAACAATGTCAGCATCGGTTTTTTTGATGGCTTTATCTAAAATTTCAAGTGCATCATAACGAAGGCAGTCGTCCGCATCAAGAAAAACAACGTATTCACCTTTAGCATGTAGAAGCCCTCTTCGTCTTGCAAGAAGAAGACCCTGATTTTCTCCGGTCAGAACAGTGGCGTTATTTGCTCTCAAAGCGAAGTCTTCAACAAGCGATAGCGTCGAATCAGTCGACCCATCATCTATAAGGATAACCTCATAATTATCAAAAGACTGAAGGGACACAGAAGAAAGGCATTCGCTAAGGTAACGCTCGGCATTATATGCAGGAATGATAATAGAAAAACGCATTAGTTAATTCCCAATAAGATTGAGGTGTATGGATATACTTCGTTACCGCCGTTGATCACAATCGTTTGAATAAAGTAAGCAATAAGTAAACAAATCAGAAGTAATGCGCTGAAAGGAATATTCCCTTCGTCTTCTTTTGCAAGCTCTGATCCAAAAAGCGGAAAGAACGAAATTAGATAATAAGAGAAACGCATAAGGCTATCAGCAATAATATTCAGCTGCATCGCCAAGACGCCAACAATCGAAATAATTGCAAATATAGATTCAAAACCGACCGACTTCGCCTTATTCAAGCGTGATCTCCGATTAAATAAATATATCAAAATAGTTCCACAAAGTAACACCAATGAGGAGTAGTTAAGCCTCGTGCCAGAAGCATTGACCTGATAAGAGTAAGAGTCTTTGAGACTCGAGAAAAGCATAATCAAGCGATTTCCAAAGACAAACGCGGAACCAAAAATTAATGCCACAGCTAAAAAAACAGCGAACCCCTGAGCTTTTCCAAAGAAGGCAGCCTTACCACCAATCGAACGAACTGATTGAACAGCTGGCCAATAAAATAGTGCAACAACTGCAGTTTGATGAAACAGAATTGCAGATGCCATCACAACCGAAAGAAATATCAAAGGCTTCCTTTTTTCAATAAATATAAATGCCGGAACGCAAAGCGCCACGGCAATCATTTGCTTCATAGCGTTAAGTGAAATTGGAAACAGCAGAAGCATATATACGGCAACAGCAGCCCAAGAGGAATCCGGATACATTTTTTTTTGCAAAGCAACATATCGGAAAAACGGTAAACGCTTGGATTAATCCTAAATAAATCTCAAATGTTCCCAACTTGGCAATAATCCAACTGAGCAAATTAAAGCCAAATGCCGAAAGCGACGAATATTCAGCCAAGAATAATCCCAGACTAGCATTCTTGGCGCTATAAAATGTCCAATAGGCATAGGTCATTACATCGGTTCCAACGGATGTATCTCGAACTGCCGCAAATAAGCAGGGAACAAGCAATGCGGCGACAAATAAACCAATTGAAAGGCAACCGCGTGAACGATCTGATAGAAAGGCTAGTATTACCGGTAATCCTAAAATAGCGAAGTAAATCATTGCATCAGTCCCACGAAACGGCAAATCGAGCAAAAGAACGTAAAGGGAATTCGTCCCAAGCATGAAATGGCTGCGGCAAAACGCTCGCGCTTACGAGCAAAGGGATCTAAAAGAACTGTGGTTCGATATCTTTTGATTACATTCCACAGCTTTTCGGAGTCAACGGAATTTGTGTCAGCTTCACTTGTGGAAAAACAGTTATTAGCCTGCGCGAACACCATCCTGCAAACAGAGAAACAACGAGAGGCCGCGGCTGCTTTTAAATCGGGATACCAATTGCTTATGTCTCGATACAACTGATCAACGATACTAAGTGCAGAATGTCCCTTAATATGCTTATATTCCTGTCGAATAATGCTATCGCCCCTCATGCGATATGCATATAACTCACGGCAATCAACAACTGCTACAGAATCGACCTTATGAATAATTTTATAAATGCTGGCAAGATCCTCGTAATAAAGCCCTTTAGGGAAAGGATCTATGCCCAGTGGCGTCTTTGCGTAAAGGCGCCACTGGGCACCGGTGTCCAGCGCCTGATATAACATCAGACGCTGGACATCGGGCGAAGGCAGAGCCTTCGCAGGCGCCACGGGGCCAAGCGACTTAATCAACGAGCAAGCATCACCGTCATTGAACGATTTACCAAACGGAACAGCAGATATCTGACACCTCGTATCAAGACAGGCGTTTAGAAGGATCTCGATAAAAACGGGAGAAATGTAGTCGTCGCTATCAACGAAGGAAATCCAATCCCCCCGAGCAATGCGCAGTCCCGCATTACGAGCGTCAGAAAGGCCACCGTTTTCCTTATGCAAAACGGTAGTTCGATCATCTTTCGTCGCAAGAACGTCACAAAGCTCGCCAGATCCATCAGTCGAGCCGTCATCGACGAGAATAATCTCGATGTTTTGATAGCTTTGACGGCAAATGCTATCAAAACACTCCTGCAAATAAGACTTAACGTTATATACCGGCACAATCACCGATACTAAGTTGCTGTTTGGCATCTAATTCCTTGAATAGAGATCTAAGTATTTCTGAGTTAATCGTTTACCTTGCAAGTCAATGTTGTAATCAGCGAAAAGCCCGCTTGAGATAGAAATTCGACTTTCATACGAGAATGGCGAGAGTGAATTGATCTCATTGGCCCACACAGTAGGATTGTCAATCGGCAGGAATTTGCACTCCCCCGTCACGTCCACTTCACGCGTAATCGCATCACTAAGCAGACACGGCAGACCAGACACCTGTGCCTCGACACCGACGAGGCACAGGCCTTCGTAAAGGCTTGGCAGAACGAACGCATCAAAAGCCTGGTACAAACGATTGACATCATTTCTCTGCCCCAAAAACTTAACGTGCTCGGTAAGGCCGCGTTCGTCCACCAAAGCCTTTACGGAGCCCCGGCTTCGCCGGTGCCGACAAGCAACAGAACAGCATCATCGCGGCGTTTTGCGACCTCAGTAAAAACGTCGATCAAAAACGCATGGTTCTTCTGAGCAGTAAAACGTCCCACATGCCCAATGGCAAACTGGTTGCCAACGAGGCCCAGATCGGCTCGCGCTTGCGCGCGAGCCTCAGCATTGAAGCGGAAGCGGTCCAAATCAATTGCGTTGTATACGACCTCAAAGTGCGCGGCTTTACCAAAAAGCCATTCACCGGCGAATTGACTGCATGCAAATCGGTGTGTTGGATACCGATTCGATTGCGTTTTCAGCACGGCCTTCAGGCATTCTTGGCATACTCCCCCTTACCACTCGTAGAATGGCTATGGGCGATACGCACGGGGACGCCCGCCTTCTTCGCGGCACGAAGCGGAAAGACCGAAAGCGCGTTGATGTGACTGTGGACAATCTTCCAGCCCTCTTGCTTAAAGAGACGCTGAAGCTCTCGCTGGTATTCAGCTACATGCTGATAAGGCGGAATCTCAAAGACCCTGCCACCGAGCGATTCAATCTCGTCACGGGGAACAAGCGTCGAATCGGAATCAACAAGAAAGTCAAACTGCACTTTACCGCGATCGATGTGGCGATAGTAATTCATAACGACAGCTTCGACGCCGCCGCCAACCATCTTGCCAACAACCTGAGCCACCCTAACCGGTTCAGTCATTTAGCAAGCACCTCCACCGGTAAAGACCTCAACGACCGTGAGGAGAACAATCTTCAGGTCCGTGATTGGGCCGCGCTTGGCGATGTACTCCAAATCACGGCGAACCATCCCGTCGAAGTCGGTGTCGTTGCGGTCTGTGACTTGCCACCATCCGGTGATGCCGGGCTTCACGGCCAGGCGCTGCAGGTCATACTCGGTGTACTGCTCCACCTCGCGCGGCAGCGGCGGGCGCGGGCCCACGACGGACATCTGGCCCAGGAATACGTTGAGGAACTGCGGGAACTCGTCGATGGAGTGCTTGCGGATGAACTTCCCGATCTTGGTGACGCGGGGGTCCTCCTTCATCTTGAACATCGCGCCGGCGATCTCGTTCTGCCCCTTGAGCTCGGCGAGGCGTTCGTCGGCGTCCCTGTACATGGAGCGGAACTTCCACATGCGGAAGGTGGTCAGGCTGCCATCGGGGCGGGTCTGACCCACTCGGATCTGGCTGTAGAACGGGTTGCCCTCGCTCTCCAGGCGGATGGCAGCGGCCAAAATCAGGCTCGGAAAGGCGATGACAGCCAGCACGCAGCCGCTGAACACGATGTCAAACGCGCGCTTCACGGCACGGTAGGCCAGGCGCGAGCGGTCCCAGTCCATGATGGATTGCATAGCCCTGTAGCGGCCGGCGCCCTCACGCCGGTCCATGGCCTGAGCAATCAGTACCGCCCCCGCGGGCACATTGCTCTCTGTTACTTCTTTAGCAGCGACAATAAAACTTACGTCCCTGTCCCCAGGAACCCCCCCCCCGTCTATGAATTCAAAATGCGAACGAATTGCCGGCGCAACGTCTCCCTTACGTTTTGCTGGGAACGTCAAGCGGTAGCAGCTCCCTAAATGTGGAGTCACCCTCGCCCACGTCTACCAGGCACCAGCGTTTATGACGGTCGATTTTCTTTACGCGGGCCTCTTGCCCCACCAAGGGCCCCTGCTCTATGTGCAACACGCCGTCTTCTATGCGGGCGACGCTGTTGCGCACCACGCCGTCGTCGTCCAGCACGCTGCGGTACCAGTCCTGCGCGTCGTCCGGCATGGGCATGTACGCCCGCTCCCTACTGCCGGCGATGCGACAGCCAAAGCTCAACTGGGCCAAAGCCCTATCGAGCGCGGCGGCATCGTGCGTAGCGACGAAAAAATATTCCTTGTACATGGGTTTGGTTTGGAGCGACCATGCGCCGTCCCGCTTAAACCAGAACTCCTTTTGCATTACAAAGGCGTCTTTCATAAGCTCGTGCGGAATAATGCGGCGGACCTTTTCACAGGTCTCGCGCTCTTTTCCATGGGGGGTGTGGACCAGATACCAGCGAACGCGGCCGTGCTGGCTACTGGTGGTGACGCCGTTAAATGCGCCCGGCAGCTGCTCTTGGCGCCGTGCCGTCTGTTCCATGTTCTCGCCCCCTTCTCTTGCTTTGCGATGCACGCAAATGCAGGGGCGTTTAGAACAGGCTTCTCGCTCGCAGCTAGGCGCAGTCGCAAAAGTACAGGTTTTTGTATCTTTCGACATAGGCAATTATACGAGCAATTAATCAACGATTGCCCAGATTACGCAAAATGTCCTGTCGGTAGATACATCTCCATAGCCCTCTACAAAAACCTGTACCTTTTTGTGCAACAAAAAAGCCGCTCAACCAGCGGCTTTTCTTATTTGGGCATGAAAAAAGGCGACCGCCCTTTGTGGACGGTCGCCTTTGTTAATAGTTGTGAAGCTTGCCTTAGGCGCGAGTCTTGATCTCCTCGGTCACCTTGACAACAAACTCATCAACGCTCATCTGAACGGTCTCGTTGGAGCGATCGCGGACGGAGATGTTGCCGGCCTCGACCTCCTTCTCGCCCAGGATGAGCATATAGGGTACGCGGTCGATGCTACGGGCCTCGCGGATCTTGTAGCCGATCTTCTCGTCGCGGTCGTCGCAGACCACGCGAATGCCGGCCTCCTCCAGCTTGGCGCACACCTCGTGGGCGTAGTCGCGGCTCTTCTCAGAGACGGGAAGCGCCTTGACCTGCACGGGGGCCAGCCAGGTGGGGAACTTGCCCGCAAAATGCTCAATCAAAATACCGATGAAGCGCTCAATGGAGCCAAAGCACACGCGATGCAGCATGATGGGGCGCTTCTTGGTACCGTCGGCGTCCACGTACTCCAGGTCAAAGTTGAGCGGCATCTGGAAGTCGAGCTGGACGGTACCGCACTGCCAGGTACGGCCGAGCGAGTCCTCCAGGTGGAAGTCGATCTTGGGGCCATAGAAGGCGCCGTCGCCCTCGTTGACCTCGTAGTCCATGCCCAGCTTCTCCAGAGCGGTGCGCAGGCCCTCCTCGGCGCGCGCCCAGTCCTCGTCCGAACCCATGGAGTCCTCGGGGCGGGTGGACAGCTCAACGTGATACTTAAAGCCAAACTTCTGGTATACGGAGTCGATGAGGTTGACCACGCCCACGATCTCGTCGGTCAGCTGGTCGGGACGCACAAACAGGTGGCGTCGTCCTGGTTAAAGCAGCGTACGCGGAACAGGCCGTGCAGGGCGCCGCGCAGCTCGTGGCGGTGCACCAGGCCAATCTCGCCGGCGCGAATGGGCAGCTCACGGTAAGAGTGAGGCTTGGAGCGTACACCAGCACGCCGCCCGGGCAGTTCATGGGCTTAATGCAGTACTCCTCGTCGTCGATGACGGTGGAGTACATGTTGTCCTTGTAGTGGTCCCAGTGGCCCGAGGTCTTCCACAGCTGCTTGTTCATGATGAGCGGCGTGGAGATCTCCACGTAGCCGGCCTTGTGGTGAATCTCGCGCCAGTAGTCCAGCAGCGTGTTCTTAAGGATCATGCCGTTGGGCAGGAAGAACGGGAAGCCGGGGGCCTCGTCGCGCATCATAAAGAGGTCCATCTCGCGGCCGATCTTGCGGTGGTCGCGCTTCTTGGCCTCCTCCAGCATGTGCATGTGCTCGTCGAGCTCTTCCTTGGTGGCAAAGGCGACGCCGTTGATGCGGGTGAGCATCTTGTTGTCCTTGTCGCCCTTCCAGTAGCGCCCGAGACGCCGGTGAGCTTAAAGGCCTTCAGCGCCTTGGTGTAGCAGATGTGGGGGCCGACGCACATGTCGATGTAGTCGCCCTGCTGGTAGAAGGTGATGCGGGCGTCGTCGTCCAGGTCGCCGATGTGCTCGACCTTATACTTCTCGCCGCGCTCCTCCATAAGGGCGATGGCCTCGGCGCGGGGCTTCTCGTACACGGAGAACTTGAGGTTCTCCTTGACGATCTTCTTCATCTCGGCCTCGATCGCGGGGAAGTCGTCCTCGCTGATCTTGACGCCCTCGGGCAGGTCGACGTCGTAGTAGAAGCCGTTGTCGGTCGCGGGGCCGTAGCAAAGTCGGCCTGGGGGTACAAGCGCTTGATGGCCTGCGCCATGATGTGCGCGGCGGAGTGGCGGATGACGTGCGTGACCTCGTCCTGCGGGAGCTCAGCCACCGAACCGTCATTGTAGAGTGCCTTCATGGGTATGTTTTCTCCTCTCGGATGCCTGATGCAAGTGCGTGCGATGCGCTCGGCGTTTTTGACTTGCATCATTATAGGCAGGTTGCCTTGGTATACAAGCGCCGCCGCACCTTAATGGCACGGCGGGCGATTTTCTACGCATGCTTCATCGCGTGGGGGCGGGGTGCGCGTGTTTGCGGCGTGCCCGTGGCTTACGGCCGGCCCGGCGATGGATGCGTTACTGAATGCGAGTTCGGCAGTAGGGGCAGACCTTCCAGTGCGCATCGAGCGGGCGATGGCAGCTGGGACACACGTTGCGAACCTGGGTATCGCACACCGGGCAGACCACAAAGTCCTTCTCGATGGGGGCGCCGCACTGCGGGCAGGTGCCGTACTGGGCAAGCTGGCGCTCGCGCAGGGCCATGTCCAGCTCCTGCTCCTCGCGGTCGGCCGCGTAGGAGTGCGGACGCAGAACCAGATAGGCGATGAGGCCCACAAACGGATGAGGGCGATGATGCCCCATGCCACGTAGGCGCTGGCGCCGCGGCGGCGAGCGTCGATGAACACATAGACGACCGACAGCACGTACAGGGCGATGATAAAGCCAACGAAGGCATAGACGACGCCCATAAGCTGCGGCGACATGAGCTCGGAGATGTACTTGGACATACGGGTACCTTTCGGAATATTAACAGTCCGGTCAAGTTTACCACGGGGTTTGTTTATATGGGACCACGGCTGGGTACGGGGCTGGCGCGGACACAAACATCTCAACCTGTAACAGGTGGGAGCGGAATCCGGGTCTAGATGTTACAGATCGAGACACAGGGGTCCCTCCCCGACTTCAATCTCGATCTGTAACATCTTGAACCCAAATCCTCGTCTAACTGTTACAGATCGAGACGAACGGTTGCCGTAGTTGTCGCAGACGAGGTTGTCGACTTTGCCGGGTCTCCCCTCGTCTGCCGTTGGCGGGTGTTGCGGGGCTGTTCGCCGCATTGCCGCCGCACTGGGGGTGTGCGGACCGTAGGATAGTCTTATTGACGGCCTGTCAATCGTCTGGGAGGCACTGTGACAGAAACGTTTGATATCACGATTGTCGCGCGGCATCACCGGATGCGCCATCGCGCGGCAGCTCGCGCGATTTGACCTGTCCATTTGCGTGGTCGAGGCGGCTAACGATATTGCGTTGGGCGCATCGAAGGCCAACGGCGGCCTGGTGCACGCAGGCTACGATCCGGCACCGGGAACCGTAAAGGCGCAGGTCACGCCCGCGGCTGCGAGCTGTACGTACGTGGGCGCAGGAGCTGGGCTTTCTGTTCTGCCGCACCGTCGATGGTGTTGGGCTTTAACGACGAGGACCGCGCGCATCTGGAGCAGCTGCGGAGCAATGGCCTTACCAACGGTGTGCCCGAGCTGTCGATCGTTGGACCCGACCGCATCCACGAATTAGAGCCGCGCGCCAGTGCCGATGCAACGTGCGCGTTGTGGTGCCCCTCGACTGGGTTTGTCGACCCGTTTGAGGTTGCCATCGCCGCGATGGAGAACGCCGTGGCCAACGGGGTGACGTTTATGCGGTCCGCGTCGGTGGAAGCGATTGAGTCGCGGGCTCGGGCGACGACGCGCGCTTTACGCTAGCGACCCCCGTTGGCAACGTGTGCTGCCGCTACCTGATCAACGCCGCAGGCAACGGTGCCGCGAACATCTCACATATGGCGGGCGCCGAGGAGTTCCAGATGGTCTGGCGTCAGGGCAACATCGTGGTGCTGGACAAGGAGCCGCGCGCGCTCATGCCGCTCTACCCCGTTCCCACGCCGGTTTCCAAGGGCGTTATCGTCACGGGCACTGTGCACGGCAACACCGTGATCACCGCAACGGCTGCCGTGCGCGAGCCGGGCGACACGCAGACCTATGCGAGCCATGTGAACGCGCTGCTGAACGGCGCGCACAAGCTGGTGCCCGATCTGGATACGCGCCGTGTGGTGCGCGCATTTGCCGGCGGGCGTCCGGTCATTAAGGGGACGAACGACTTCTTTATTGGACAGTCGGCCGTAGTGCCGGGGCTTTTCCAGGCGGCGGGCATTCAGTCGCCGGGCGTGGCAAGCGCGCCGGCAATTGCCGAGCGCATGGAGCAGGTGCTGCGCGGTGCAGGCGTGGCCCTGCACGAGCGGGCGGACTGGAACCCAATTCGCCGCGCGCCAGATGACTTTGACCGCGCACCGCTGGCGCGCAAGGAGGAGCTGATCGAGTCCGATCCCGCGTGGGGACAGATTGTCTGCCGCTGTGAGACAGTGCCCGAGGCCGAGATCGTGGCCGCAATTCGACGCCGCCCGGGCGCGGTTTCGGTCGAGGCGTCAAGCGCCGCTGTCGTGCCGGATGGTCGGTGCCAGAGTGGTTTTTGCCAGAGCCGCGTGGTTGCGATCCTTGCTCGCGAGTTGGGGTGTGACCCCAGCAAGGTGCTGCTGGAGGATGCCGGATCTTGGCTGGTCGAGGGACCGCTGAAGGGGGTGCGCTAGGATGGCGACGTTTGGTATGCGCGACGATCGCGCGGAGACCGGAGCTGTAGCGTCGGTGTCGACGCAGGCGTTCGACGTGGTCGTTATCGGCGGCGGACCTGCCGGCATGGCGGCCGCGCTTTCCGCGCATAAGGCCAGCGCGCGCGTGGCTATCGTGGAGCGCGAGCAGCATCTGGGCGGAATCCTCCGCCAGTGCATCCATCCCGGCTTTGGACTATCGCACTTTAAGCAGGAGCTCACCGGCCCCGAGTATGCGCAGCGCTTTATCGACCAGGTGCGCGCGACCGACATTGCGCCGTTCTTGGACAGCATGGTGATTGGGATTGATTCGGGTGAGGGCGCGGCCGCGAGCGCGTCGGGCGTGAACGAGGCTCCGAGAGCCACCGCAGCCCACACCGTCACGCTCATGAGCCCACTGGCATGCTGCAGCTCACAGGACGTGCGGTCGTTCTTGCTATGGGTTGCCGTGAGCGCACGCGCAGCGAGATCAAGATTCCCGGTAGCCGCCCCGCCGGCGTGTTTACGGCCGGCCTGGCGCAGCGATACATCAATATCGAAAACCTCAAGCCCGGCTCGCGTGCCGTCATTTTGGGCTCGGGTGACATCGGACTTATCATGCGCGCCGCTGCACGCTCGAGGGGATTTCGGTCGAGGGCGTGTACGAGCTCATGCCGTACGCCAACGGCCTGCGCCGCAATGTGAAGAACTGCCTGCACGACTTTGGAATTCCGCTGCACCTGTCCACCACCGTCACACGCGTGATCGGGCACAACCGCGTGGAAGCGGTCGAGGTAAGCCAAGTCGACGAACATCTGGCGCCCATTGCCGGAACGGAGCGCATCGTTCCGTGCGACACGCTGCTGCTTTCGGTGGGATTGATTCCCGAGAACGAGCTTTCAGTGGGCGCAGGCGTTGAGCTTGACCCACGCACGCGCGGCGCCGTGGTTGATCAGAGCCTGCAAACGGGCGTGCCGGGCATCTTTTGCCTGCGGCAACGTACTGCACGTGCACGATTTGGCCGACAACGTGACGACCGAGTCCGATCGCGCCGGTGCGGCCGCGGCGGCGTACG
>ENA-OQER01000179-OQER01000179.1-human-gut-metagenome-genome-assembly--contig:-NODE-179-length-34882-cov-2.595396_pt1 | contig 34882 bp, 37 predicted proteins | sample MGYA00242797_ERZ504639 | MGnify/ENA primary metagenome ERZ504639 (study PRJEB26092, sample SAMD00036306) | human gut metagenome | host: Homo sapiens | study: EMG produced TPA metagenomics assembly of... | reverse complement strand
CGGTGTGTTTGTTACCTTGTAATCTGTGTATTTACTGTCAAATAAGCAGAAGCCGTCGTGATGCTTCGCTGTCAGGACTACATACTTCATACCTGCAGCCTTGGCCTCTTTTGCCACTGCTTCGGGTTGTAGTCTCTTGCATCAAACTCTTTCATAAACGGAAGATATTCTTCCTCAGGTATTTCCTCTACACTTCGTACCCACTCGCCTCTTGCAGGGATAGATATAATCCCCAGTGGATAAACATTCCAAAACGGGCATCCTGGTACCACTCCATACGTTTTTCATATTCTTTTCTGTCAAACTGATACATGATTTTTTCCTCCTGTTTAGATTAAAAGCATCAGCCTTTGATAGCTCCGGAAAGCATACCTTTTTCAATCTGTTTATGGAACACGATGTAAATGATAATCATCGGAATTACAGACATTACTACATATGCAAACTGGCTTCCGATCTCCTGTGTATGCGCGGAAGAGAAGTTCAGCATCGCACGTGAAACTGTGAAATATTTGGTATCTGTCATCAGGATCATGGAGAATACAAGTTCACTGTATCCATAGATGAATACGAAGATCGCCTCTGTTGCGATGATCGGCTTGCAGACAGGGAAAAGGATCTTCCACAGCAGCTGCCAGTTGTTACATCCATCAATGATCGCCGCCTCATCCAGGTTCCTGGAGATTCCATCCATGAATCCTGTATAAAGGAATATCGCCTGGGACATGCCAAACGCAACATAGATCAGGATCAGGAAGAACAGGTTGTTCTTTGCATTTAATGCTGTTGCAATGTTGTTGATCGGGATCAGTGTACAGTGAACCGGAACCATTACTCCGATCATAAAGAATACATATACCCATTTCAGGAATTTGTAATCTTTTCTTGATAAGATGTATGCTGCCATCATTCCGACTACAGTATTAAATACAGTTGTCAGAGTTGCTACAACCAGGGAGTTCTTGATGGTATTCAATGCATCCGCTGTTTTGTTTGCGCTGATATAGTTCTGGAACATAAGCTTCTTAGGTAAGCTCAGCAGGTTCAGGTAGATCTCTGAGTTTGTTTTGAAGGAAGCCATTACGGTCACTACTACCGGAAACAGTGTAACAACTGTCCACAGGATCGCGATAACGTACAGTGCTATCTTTCCTCCGTGCATTTTCTGTTTATTAGCTGTTTTTTCCATATTGTCTCTTCTCCTTCCGCCTACATTGCAAGATCTTTATCTTCACGGAACAAATGATTAGTTATAAGACTCAGTGCAACACCCAGTACTAACAGAATAACGCCGTATGCACTGCTTCGTCCAAACAGCTTATAGGAGAATCCCTGTGTATAAAGCATGATTGAAGGTGTGGAGCTGATATCGTTCGGGCCTCCTCTTGTCATCGCCCAGATAATATCGAATACTTTCAGACATCCTGTGATACACAAAATAGAGAATACCTTGAAGGAGTTTTTCATCAGAGGCAGGGTAATGTAACGAACTCTCTGCCATCCGGTAGCTCCATCCAGTGCTGCTGCCTCATTTAACTCATCCGGGATCGCCACCAGACCCGCTGCAAATATCAGCATGTTATATCCGGCATACATCCACTCATTTACCAGGATAACGATCCAAACGTTTACAGTCTTTATCGTCAGCACATCAGGATCGTACCATGAAGGCCGAAAATATTTTCAATGGTATTAAAGATACCAAAGTTCGGATTTAACATAAATGTCCACATCAGGGCTACTGCTGTTGTTCCTAACATATTCGGAAGGAAGTAACAGGTTCTGAAGAATCCGGTTCCCTTGATCTTTGCAGTTACCAGCATTGCGAGACCAAATGAAAGCGGCATCAGGATAACGAAACCACCGATCATAAAGTACACGCTGTTGAGCATTGCATTCCAGAACAGCTTATCTGAAAAGATCTTCTGATAGTTCTCAAGTCCTACCCACTGCTTTGCTGCACCAAACATACCGTTCCATTTGCGGAATGATAAGCCTACGGTGTCAAAAACAGTAGATAACAAAAATAACAGTTATTAAAATTGCCGGAAGAAGGAACGCTAAAGAAAGCGTAAGATCTTTTTTGTCCAGCTTCTGTTTTACCTTTGGTACAGATTTACCTGCCATATGTATACCTCCGTAATAAACAAGGGGAAGCAGATGATGCTTCCCCCTGTTTCTCTTATCCACACATCATGCGTTCAGTCAAAATTCTCTTTATTCGTAAGCAGACATTTTGTCAACGATATCGTCTCCAACTTCCTGTGCACTTGCGCCTGTCGCTAATGCCTGAAGAGAATTACGGATTGTGTCCATAGCTGCTGTGTTGCTGTCATATGTAGGAATCTCAAGTTTAGACTCTGTATTCTCAGCCATGATCGCATTTACATCGTCAAGCAGATAGTTACCTGTATCGATTGTAACCTTCTCAGCATATGTTGTCGGGCTGGATTTGCACATTTCGTTGATGGAATCTACACTTGTAAGGTATTTGATGAATTTAACAGTTGCTGCGATTTCCTCATCACTCTTGTTTAATGTAGTGATGTAGTATGTATCAGAACCGCCACCCATCTCTACAGTCTTGTTTGCTTCGTCGATATAAGGAATTCTTGTAACACCGATCTTCTGAGCATCGAAGAGAGTTGTATCGGAGTCATTCTGGAAGTTACCGCAGTTCCATGTTCCGTCAACTGTGAATGCAGCTTTTCCTGCCTCGAACATATTTCTCTCTGTGTTGAAGTCTGTGCTGAGGATTCCGTCTCCCCAGTATCCTGCATCGATCATATCTTTCATCTTCTGATAGATTGCAACCATCTTCTCGCCGTTGTAAGCTTCTTTGTCGCTTGCAAGATCATCTGCGATGCTTGTTCCGTAAGCTTTCAGAGCAAGAGCACTCATCAGATGCTCGAAGTGATAGTTATCTTTGTCAGAGTAGTTGAATGGCTGGATTCCTGCATCTTTTAATTTCGCGCAGGCATCAACAAGATCATCCCAGGACTCGGAACATCTACGCCAACCTGATCAAGGTAATCTTTGTTGTAGTAGAGGCAGAGCTGATAAGCGGACCACGGAATACCATAGGTTCCTTCAATGCCGTCAAACTGTGTTGTCTCCCATGCAAAATCCTGAACTCCCTCTTTCCATTCCGGATACTGCTCGAAGTATGGTGTCAGATCCAGTATATATCCTGCATCTACATACTCTCTTGTACGGCTTCCGCCATACTGAAGGAATGCGTTCGGTACATTACCGGAAGCGAAATCTGTTGTAAGCTTCTCTTCGTAATCAGACTCTGTAGAAATACTCTCATCTGTTACATGGATCTTTCCTTCGTTCTCTTTATTGAACTCTTCAAGAGCTTTGTAATACCATTTAGCCTGTCCGTCTGTATCAGATCCGTTGTTAAATCTGAATGCTACACGCAGCTCAACGTTTTCAAAATCCATACTCTCTACATCGTAGTTTGTGTCACCCTTTGCAAATACAGCGCTTCCTGTTACGCCTACTGTAGACATTGCTGTTACACCGGCGAGACACAGTGTTGCAACTTTTTTCATTCGTTTCTTCATGAATAAATCCTCCCTTAATATGATTTTATTTATATAGTTTACCCATTGATGCTCTTAAGTTAATCGATGATCGCCTCAAAGATCGGCTCCTCTTCCTCAAGCTCCAGGCATACACAGTAGTTCTTTGCTCCCTGAAGTTTCTCCGGAAGTTCAACCTCTACCATGGAGTTTCCTTCGCAGCACTTTAATGCGCGGCATGGAAGTTTCTCTCCCGTGCTTACCACATATGCACCTTTAACTGGTTGCCGATGTTCAGCAGCTCTACACGATATCTCGGTGCAAGTACATGTACATAAAGTTTATGTGGTCTCTTGGTAAATTCAATGCTCGGAATCTCATACGGATAGATACCAACATTCTTGGTTCCGTAAATTGCTTCCGCATTCTCAGTCACGTATTTACCAACCTCATTCATAACCTCGACACAAGCTTCCGGAACAGTTCCGTCTGCCATTGGTCCTACGTTCAGCAGGTAATTTCCGCCTCTGCCGACGATCTTGAGAAGAAGGTTCAGGATATCATCCGGATTCTTCCAGTTTGTATCGTATTTATTGTAACCCCATGTGTCATTTACAGTTGCCGGTACTTCCCAGTCACCGTCGTATGGAAGACGTGGGATAAGTTATCACCGGTGGTCATGTAATCGCCCTTCTGGTGTCCGATACGTCCGCTGATGATGCAGTCAGGCTTAATACCCTTAACCCAGTCTCTTAATTCCTGAGCCTCGTCTGCGGTCATTCCCATCGGAGTATCAAACCAGATCAGGGAAATATTATCGTAATTCTCAAGAAGCTCTTTTAACTGCGGCTTGCATTTCTCATCGAAGTATGTACGGAATTCCGGCTTCCACTCGTTCTTGTCTTCGTAATCCTTCTTATAGGCATTGTCATCATCCCAGTCCTGAGCCTGTGAATAATAGATACCCATAGTCATGTCATATTTCTTACAAGCATCGGAAAGCTCTCTTAAGATATCTCTTCCTGCAGCCTTCACTACATTAAAATCACTGACCTTGGAATCGTACATTGCGAATCCCTCGTGATGCTTGGAAGTAAGAACGATATATTTAACACCCCACTGCTCTTTCGCTCTTTTCACAAACATGTCCGCGTCAAATTTGTCCGATGGAACTCATCTTTCAGCTTTCTGTAATCTTCCTTGTCAATGTTGAGATTGTTCTCGATCCACTCTGCAATACGGTCTGTCTTGGTGACCTCGCCGGTCTTCGGATCTTTCCATTCTCCTGCAAGGATGGAATAAGTCCCCAATGGATGAATAATCCGTATTTGGCATCTTTATACCACTGCTGCTTTGTGTCTGCCATAACCTTCTCCTTGTTTCGTATAGCTGATTTTCTTGTTGCGTAAAACGTTTCGTTTTTTATTAAGACTATCTTACCGCATCCGAAGCAGTTTTTTCAAGTAAAATCATGGGTCAAAAATCATTTTTCCTATTTTTTACAATTATTCCATCTTGTTTTTGTGTATTTTTTCGTATCAGGTTTTGTTAAACGTTTCATTTTTATCAATTTTCTGTACAATACACTCGTTTTTTCTGATAGTTTATGTGTAAAAAATGCCTTATGTGTTGAGGCGTTTTCTTTTTCATGATATAATATGAGAATACTCTATTATCTGTAAATGTATCAGAACCGGAGGTTTTACATGAACGTTACGATCAATGATATCGCCCGTGCGACAGGCCTGTCCACCGCAACGATCTCAAAATATATAAACCACAAAAAAATACGGGAAGAAAATCGTATCATTATAGAAAAGGCAATTCAGGAGCTTGGATATACCCCAAACCGGAATGCCCAGCTTCTCCGTGCCAAAAACACACATACCATCGGTATCCTGATCTCAGATCTTGGTAATTATTTCTGGGGCGAGCTTGTCAATTCCATTATCAAGCATTTCACGGATCATGGTTATACAGTTATTGTCTGTTCTTTCTTTTTTGAACATCAGAAGGAGATCGATACGATACAGGATATTATCTCCCAGCACTTTGACGGAGTTATCATGCTCCCATCCTGCTGGCATGATGATCTGTACCAGCTTTTGCAAAATGCCAGCATACCGGTTGTAATGCTCGATCAGATTCCTGCTTCCATGAGACATTTTCCTGTAGACTGTGTTATTTCTGATAATTACAAAGGCGGTGCACTGCTGGCAGAGCACCTTTTGGAAAAAGGCCACACAAAGGTCTGGATCATGGAACAGTATCTGGACGCCTACACGATCGAGCAGCGGATTCAGGGCTTTGTGGATGTATACCAGAAAAATGGCATTGACCTTCTGAAACAGCAGGATTCTTTTCCCCCTGTTTCTTTTGGTTCCACTGCAGAAACCATCACCCAGAGCAACCTGCATTTCCAGAAGCTTATTGATTCTTCCGATCCCCCTACTGCTGTTTTTTTTGACTGCTATCTCTCCGCAATGGGTGGTTTAAGCGCTGCCAGCCAGGCACGGATTTCCGTTCCTCAGGATATTTCCTTTGTGTGCTTTGATGATGATCCGCTTTTCAAGACCATGAGTGCGACTATGACCTGTGTCTCACAGGATCTGACAAGCATGGGGAAACATGCTGTGGAATTACTTTTAAAAAGAATCCATGGAGACTATACGGATTTTCCAAAAATAGACATGCTGGATATTGTATTCCACCCGCGGCGCTCTGTAAAAGACCTGTCCGGGCACAACAGTACAGCATCCGGAAAGGATTGATTTATGAGTGCAACCATCAAGGACATTGCCAAAGAAACCGGTCTGGCACTGGCCACCATTTCAAAATATATCAACGGCGGAACTGTACGGCCGCAAAACAAAAAGCAGATCGACGAAGCGATCCGGAAACTGAATTACGTTCCACGAAACACGGCCCGGGGACTTCGTTCCTCCAAGACATACCGTATCGGCTGATATCCGCTCCTCCCAATAATCCGCATAATGCTTTTCTTCTGAGCAAAATAGAAAACACCATGCGTGCTCACGGTTATTCTCTCACATTTATGAGCGGCGACAAATATAAGGATCATGTCAATAAATTTATCCCCCATATGCTCCACTCAGGGATCGACGGTCTTATCATTTCTTCTTTCTGTCTGAGCAAGGACATCTGTTCTGCCGTGGAACATACCAAGATCCCTGTTGTGGAGCTGGAAGAGCATAGTCATTTCCACCGTACAGACTGTGTACAGACCAGCTGTACCTCCGGGGCCTATGAGATTGTGGAGCATCTGATAAAAATGGGGCATCAGAAGATCGCCCTTGTCACCGGTCCTCCTGCATCCTATACCGCATGCGAACGAAAAAAAGGATATCTCCGGGCACTGGAAGACTACAATATTCCTGTTAACCCCGATTATATCATCGCTGAAAATTATGCAAACGACTTTGGATATCAGGCAATGCAGAAATTATGGAATCTTCCGGAACGTCCGACTGCCGTATTTTCTGCGAACTACACACTATGCCTCGGTATTTATGAAGCGATCTACAGCCTTGGCATCCGTATCCCGGAAGACCTGTCTGTTGTCTCCTTTGATGATTTTGAACTGTCCATGCTGCTTTCTCCTCAGCTGACCGCTGTCCGTCAGCCGCTGGCCGGTCTGGCAGAGCAGGCCTGTGATCTGCTGCTTCGCAGAATGAACGGAGACTACTGCGATTTTCCAAGGACGATCCGCCTGAAGCCGGAATGCATTTACCGGGATTCTGTGCGTAATCTCTATTCTGATGGTAAGTAATGCAAAACAACTTTTATTACGGCAATTTCGGGAAGCACAACAGGCATTCTCATTCCGATCTGCTTTCATATTCTGAGCATCTGAACCACTGCAATAATTTCACAGCTTTCACAGGGGCACAGACCGTCACCGACACAGTCGATGATACGGTCTGTGTTCCTTCTGTATATATCCGATATATCTGTCACATCAGTCTCAACAGCATATCTCCGGTTCCCACATTGTATCCACTGGTTGCATAAATCCCATTCAGGCTTTTGTTTGTCACAATGATCAGCGGAAGCTTATCCGGATCTACGTACATTCTTCTTCCCAGTGTATTGATGATCTCTGAAAAATCATCATATAAGATCTGGACATTTCCAAGCTTGCCAAGTGCTCTTGAAAGGGTAGGTGTCTCCAGCGCTTTTTTGCTTTTTACTACAAAAATGATTCTCTTCGCATATCGGGAAAAGGCTTCTTCCTGCTCCATCATCTCATTTAAGATATGCTCCGTCGGTTCTTTCTCCTCTTCCAGAAACGCCAGGATATGCTTCCCATCTGCCGTCAGTTCTGACGCCTTCACGGTGCTTCCATCCTCTTTTCTGAGAGTAAATTCCGGTATGGAAATATTCTCCAGCATATCTTCCAGGTTTGCATTCCGAAATGCCAGCTCCACCCTCTTCATTTCTCCGATCTGAATCTCAAAATAATACTCCGCGGCAAATATATTTCCATTTGGCAGTCTGTTTGAGGTAAGGATCCTGTAATTTCCCGCTTCCAGTGGCAGCTTCATCATCTGATCTCTGAAATTTTCGGCTTCCAGCTTCAGTGTGCTGTATTTTCCGGCTTCCAGCTTTGCGATACTCCAGTTCTGGAAATATTTCCACTGTGTATCCTCACTTGCCTTCAGAAGGATCGATGCGTTTTTCTCCGTTTCCGCAGATACCGGGATGAATTTTCCGTTTTTCATATACTCCATGGAACGGTCATGAGGGTTCAGGCGTGCCGGAATTCCCAGTGTTCTCGCCATTGCCACAAAAAGGATCTTCTTTGACAGAAGGCTTCCTGTTCCCGTTTTCAGACATCCGGCCGCGTGGTGATCACACTGCTGCGTTCTTTCTCCGGGCTGAAATGATCTTATCCTCAATCCATTTCCAGATCTTTGCCGGATCCTTTTGCAGCATATTTTTCTCTTCTTCCGACAGCTGCTCAAGGATCGCTTTTCTGTATTTCTGTAAAACTTCATCGTCAACTCTCGGGTTCAGTACATATGGTACAAAAATATCTGCATCCATGTTTTTTTCATACGGTAATGCAAATTTCAGATGCTCCTCCAGGACCTGGCTGATGCAGTCTGTTCTGTCTTTCTCTGTGAGGACTTCAAGGAGTTTTTTTCTCATTGAAGAATCTCCGGTTTCTTTTTCCAGGAATTTCCGGCACTCCGGATTGCTCAGGTTTCTTACCTTCTGTTCCCTGTAAGCGTTTGCCTCTGCCAGACGTCTGCTGCCTCTTTCCTTCTGCTCCGGTGTCGGCATATCTTTATTTACAGGCGCATCATGAGGTGCGATCATATCGTTCTCCGCCCACTCCTCATAAAAAATACCCTTTTCCTTTCCCACGGGCATCAGGCAGATCTCACAACAATCCTCTGTTTTTGTATCCATGCTGTTTTCTGCATGCAGCCATTCTCCATCTGCATACATCCTTGCAGAAATATGGATACTTCCAAGCCCTGTTGTCAGGCTGACTTTTCCCAGACTGTCGGTTTTCAGTTCTGCGATCGGAGCATATTCCGAATAATTCAGCACCTCAAAAGAAACTTCTGCACCTTCTGCCGGTTTTCCATGTGAATCCTTTACAGACACAGTGATCTCTTTTGTCAGCGCATATCGTTTCAGCTCGTTGAGCATAGTCACCATACCATCTTTGCCGATCACTTCTCCTCCGGGATCATGGTATCAAAAACTCTTGAATGGACCATCATGGCCCTTGAGGAGGCATTGGTAAACCATCCCTTATTCAGGATCTCCTCCGGCTCACAGGCTCCCAGAAAATACCAGCTTCCATCGCACCAGATTTCCACCCAGGCATGATTGTCATCACAATGAGACCACTTTGGTGCATATACCTGACGGGCAGGTACACCAACACTTCTCAGTGCATTAACGGTAAATACAGATTCCTCTCCGCATCTTCCGTTTCCTCTGCGGTATACGGCAAGTGCAGACAGGGTACGATCATCTGTACAATGATAGGTAGCCTCCTGTGCACACCAGTAGTTCACCTCCAGGGCAGCTTCTCTGAAGCTCATTCCCTCAGTTCTCTCTCCGATCTCCCTGCGGAAAAATGTACGGCAGGGTGCGATCTCCTCCTCATTTACTCTGTGAAACAGCACATAATTCAAAAAGATCTCTTCCGGCAGCTCTGCCACCCCGGAGTTTTCCTTCCATAAATGTACGCCATTTTCCGCATAATCCAGAAATACTTCAAACGCGTAATTTCCGATATCACTGTATGGCATGAACGCATATAAATATTTGCACGCCAGAGCCACTTCGTCTGTGCATTCCGCAAGCTTTTTATCAATATCCGCAAAAGCCTGCGGTAACCCCATCACCTGCTCCCGATATTTTTTTTCGATCCGATCACGGTTTTCTTTCAGAAAAATCTTCCCCTCAGCCATTATAATTCCTCCAGAACTTTCTTTGCAGCACGAACATTTTCAATATCTGTACGCCATATCTCATATTCACTGAATGTCGGAAGTCCCATATTGACACCTTCCTTGCGAAACTGCATCGCACTGTCCGTTACAACCTTGCCGCTCATATGATAAGCCTTGATCCCGGTAAGGGGATAAAGCTGGCGGATCACTTCCGCACCGACGCCACTCCCCGCCTGGATGGTAATACGCCCCCGGCTCCTGGTTTCCAGTTCCTTCAGAAGCTCCGCGCCCTGAAGGCAGGTATTCTTCTGTCCGGAGGTAAGGATAGTATCGATTCCCAGCGAGATCGCCTGTTCCATAGCCTCGATCGGATCTGCACACACATCAAAAGCCCTGTGCAGCGTAACAGACATATCTCCCGCAGCATCCATCAGTTCTTTCATCTGTTCCATATTCAAGGTGCCATCCGGTTTCAGGATACCTACCACAACACCCTCCGCTCCCATTTTGCGGAAATCCTTTACCGCATTCCTTATCATGGAAAATTCCGCATCTGTATAACAGAAATCTCCAAACCGCGGACGGATCAACGCATGGATCCTGATATCTGAACGCTTCCTTATTTCCTCAAAAGCCATGGGCCGGGAGTTGTCCCCCCGATGATCAGATTGCTGCAAAGCTCCAGTCTATCCGCACCACCCTCGGCTGCTGCCATGGCGGATTCCACAGAATCCACACAGTTTCCAGAATATAGTCTTTCATGTAAAAATCCCCCTTTGTTACTGTCTGCTCAGAGTAATTTCACTCCGGCATTCCTCAATGTATTCACAATGGTATCATCCGGAAATTCATCGGTAATGATCCCGCTGATATCATCAAAATGTGTATATTTATAAGATTCGTTAAAATAAAACTTCTCTCTCTCCATAACCACATATTTATGTCTGCTGCTCTGAACTGCCGCCTTCTTGGTCAGCCCATCCACCACTCCGGATGTGGTGACTGCAAGATCTGTCATATCCACGCCACAGCTTCCCAAAAAGGCCCGGTCAAAGCTGTACTGCTTGATCACCTCAATGGCCGCAGCTCCCATAAATCCATTCACCGAACGGTACATAGTTCCCCCTGTGCCTATGGCCGTGATGGACGGATTCGCAGCAAGGATCTGCAGGATATCGATCATATTGCTGATAACCACAACATGCATGCCCGACGAAGCGATAAGTCTTGCCAGCTCTATATTTGTAGTGGAAACATCCAGAAAGATCGTTTCGTTATTTTTGATCAGCTTGAAGGCTTTCGCAGCAATCACTTTCTTCTTATCAAGATTGTACATACGCCTGTCTACTACGTTTCTCTCCAGAGGATACTCCTGTGACAGGATTGCTCCGCCGTAAGTCCTCTTTAATCTGCCTGCATTTTCAAGGATCTTGAGATCCTTGCGGATACAGTCCTCCGTAACCTGAAACATCTCACTTAATTCTTTGACTCTGACTTTTCCTTTTTCACGGAGACATTTCTCTATTGCATTCTGTCGTTCTTCTGTAAACATGATCCTATCTCCTCATTCCTGATTTTTCTGTGATAAAAGTTCCAGGAATCAATGCTCCGCAAAACAATATCCGGCGCATTGGTCCCTGGAAAGCCTGTGATTTCAGTATAACAGTTCGGCATCTTACTGTCAATTATTTAGTATTATTTTTTATTGTTTTAGCGTATTTTGATCAAATCATCTGCACATATATTCATCCAGCTCTCTGATAAATTTCTCCGGCATCTTTCTCTCAAACGGGAAAACCTCCGCATTCCCAAGCGCATCCGCAATGCATCCCAGAAGGATCGCACTTCTCTCCAGCGACCAGGCAGACAGCAGATCAATAGTATCATAACGGGTATGCATGCCAAAACCATCCCGGTTCAGAGTCATGGCCGGAATTCCCTTCCAGGCAAAAGAATTGGAATCACTTCCCCAGATCTGATTCTTGACAGACGCTCCGATCCCTGCTCCGTCAGCAACCTCAAGAAGCTTATCACAAACTGAAGTCTCTCCCGTCACTCCCAGAACATTTCCTCCGATCAGCTGCCCGGCCAGATCTACATTCATATTAAAACGATGCGCTCCAAGCTCGCTCTCATGAACTCTGATGTAATCCCGGCTGCCCAGCAAGCCCTTCTCCTCAGCACCAAACCACACAAACTCCATAGTCCTGCGCGGTCTGTACTGCTGAAAATATCTGCAAAGCTCCATGATAATCGCCGCCCCGGACATATTATCATAGGCCCCCGGTCCCTCCGGCACCGAATCATAATGCGCAGTGATCGTTAAGATCTCATCTTTCTTATCCGTTCCCTCAATCCTTGACACTACATTTCGGGATGTACATGCTGTCACTTCCTGTTCTACAGCCAGGCACACCACAGCTGCACCCTCCGTCACCAGCTCCACTGCATCCTTATAATGAAGATTCGCCCCCGGAATCCTGCCACTATATTTTTCCTGCATCTTGTGAATATCCTCTGCAGACTCCGACAATCCTTCTGTCTCTTCTGCCGCATCCCCCGGAAAGATCGTCGGCAGGCTGCGCTGACAGGGAACCCTGTCCACTCCTTCATCCAGCGGAGACCCCTCCACACTGATAAAACCAACAACTCCGGCGCTCACCAGTCTCTGATACACATCACCACTCACCCGGCCGTTCACCATAACGATCTTGCCCTTCGCCCGGGAAAGGCTGACAGCATCCCCGTTCTCTACATACAAAAAAGGGGCTTTCAGACCTTCTTCTCCAGTATTTCCACATCTTCCATACCCGGTCACCACATACTCCTTCTGATAAGGCTCCATAACCTTAAGCACTGCTCTGTTGATCCGAAAGCCCCAGAAATCAAACTCCTCCATCCAATTCTTCGCTCCGAAGCTGTCCAAAGTATCCCGGATCATCTTCGCCGCCTTCACTTCCCCCGCAGTACCCGCTTCTCTGACAAAATCAAACCCGGCCAGAAACTCCATCTGCCGCCTACCGCTGAACTCTTTTGTATTCATACCCCACAACCTTTCTGAATTTTTCTGAGTAGTACAGCGAAAATTAAGTTTCTGCTATATTGACGCAGGATATTTCTTCATCTGCAAGGCGGAGGAATGAGGCGTAGCGGTGGCTACGACGATTGACGACAACGCAGCAGATGAAAAATCAGACAAGTCAATATGGCGGTTACTTAATATTCGCTGTACCAGATTATACACTATTTTTCTGCAAAAAAAAACTGCCTGCAGCTTATTTTCAGCCTATCCGGCCAGAAAAATCTCCTCAGACAGTTTATATTTCATATCAGTAAATCATTTATATCTATATCCTAAGCCACAAACGTACCGACAGCAGCCGGAGCCCGGTAATCATAGTCGGAAACCTTGATCCCTGTAGCCGCTGTACTGGCGTGAACGATCTTGCCATCACCAATATAAAGAGCCACATGATCAATGCCGCCATCACCATAAAAAACCAGATCACCAGCCTCAATATCCGCAACACTCTTCTTCTCAGAAGCCGCACACTGAGCCGCAGCAACACGAGGAAGCTCATACCCAAACTCCGCAAACACAGACATCACAAATCCGGAGCAATCTGCCCCGTTAGTCAGACTCGTACCACCATAAACATAAGGATTCCCCACAAACTGCAGCGCAAAATCCACAATCCCCTGCCGCTTCTCCAGACGCGCCTCCTCAGCAGCCTTACGCTCCTCTTCCGCCTTACGCGCAGCCTCAGCAGCCGCTTCAGCCTCAAGCCTCTCCTGTGCGATCACCTCAGCCTCAGCCTTCGCCTCCTGATACCCCTGAACCTCAGAAACCGTCTTATCCGCCAGAGCGCTGGCAAAAGCAGAAATAGAATCCGCATCATCCGAGAAATCATCCTCAATAGAAAGCTCCTCCACATCCCCATCAGACACAGCACTGACATCATCCACATCCGCAAAAACAACAGAAGGAACCACACCCACAAGAACAACGCTCAAAACAACAGCAGCAAATTTCTTATAAAACATAAACAATAAAACTCCTCTCAGAAAACCACGCAGCAGCACCCACCCATTCAGGCAGACATTCACAATTCACTTCGCCACGCTCCTCGCTCACTAATTTGTTACAATTTTATTAATTTTGTTACGCAAGTGTGTATCCTACCATAAAAATCCCCACCTGTCAAACCCTTTCACAAAACCTTCACACACCAATCAGCCATCCAGCGCAGCGACGATGGCTCATCCTCACCTTCAGCCACAGGAAACTCAGCCTTTCCTCCCAACCATTCAGCGCACGCGCTGATGCTCATCCCTCACCTTCAGACCACAGGAAACTCAGCCTTTCCTCCCAGCCATCCAGCGCAGCGTTGATGGCTCATCCAACTCCCGGGAATCCACTCAATCCTCCAGCCCTCATCAATCCCCCACTTCCGCCAGTCGCCCCACACCCCCACCACTATCTCCCGCCCGGAACCGAACAGCCGGGGAGACGGGTGCCGGTTTGCTACGACCCTGCAGGAGGGGAGCTGATTCTTGGCTGGCGGAAATCTGCGTTGTTTTTAAAAAGTTCGCTGTCTGAGCGGCAGCAAGCCGCGAGTTCGGACTTTTAACGGTTTTAGCAGAATTCCGGCAACCTAGAAGCAGCCCCCGACGAAGCCCGGAGCAAACCGGCACCCGTCTCCCAGGCGTCCGTCATCCGCCATCCGTCATCCACCACAAAAAAAGAGCGCTCCCGCAGCCCATCCAGCCCACAAAGAACGCTCTCCTAATTTCCATCAGCTTACAATCATACACGATCACCTGCGATCAGCTACAATCCCATACGATCGCATCAAATATAACTCATAAACCCCTTCCCAATAACCTCACTACTCTTAGTAACCATCAAAAACGCCTGCGGATCCACCTCATCAATAAACCTCTGCAGCAGCACCGCCTGCCTCACATCAACAACCGTCAGAATAATCTTCTTATCCTTATGCGAATAAACACCCTCCCCATGATAAACCGTAGCACTCCGATCCAACCCATTCATAATAAACTCACAGATCTCATCCGGTTTACTGGAAATGATCGTAAAATACTTATTCAGCTTCATCCTCTCAATAGACTTATCGATCAGCAACGTCTTAGCTATAAGCCCCAGTACAGAACAAAGCCCCGTAGTAAGATCAAACACCATAAACGAAACAACAACGATCACACAATCCACTGCAAACAATGCACCCGAAATATTCATCGTAGAATACTTCTTAATGATCATCGCCACAATATCCGTGCCACCACCCGAAGCATTCTCAAAAAACAGCAGCGCCGCAGCCAACGCCGGCAAAATGATCGCAAAGCAAAGCTCCAGCATAATATTCCCCGTCAGCGCCCTGTCCATAGGAAAAACCTTCTCAAACACATTCAGAAGCAAAGAAGAAACAACCGTAACATAAGCCGTCTTCACTCCAAAATCCCGGCCAAGAACAATAAACCCGATCACCAGCAAAATCAGATTGATCACCAGATTGATCTGCGCAGACGTCATCGGAATAAAATGCGAAAACACAACCGCCATACCCGAAACACCACCAAAGGAAAAATTATTCGGAAACTTAAATACATAAATCCCCACATCCATCAGAACAACAGCAAATGTGATAATGATGTACTCCATCACACGCTTTGGTATCAGATTTTTCATTAAAAATTACCCTCCTGATCTCCTCAAATAATTTTCACCGGTAACTGCCAGGCAAAACCAGCAATCCCCGCATCCTCTTCGTTTATCATACCTTATATCACCAAAAATGAAAATAAAAAAGACAGAGAAAAATACATTTCCCTGTCCCTTATATCAACGATCACGATCAACCACAGCTCACAGCCCGAAAAACCTCTCCAGAAATTCCGCCACACCATCATGATCATTATCTCCGGTCACCTCATTAGCTGCATCCTTTACATACTGTTTGGAATTGCCCATAGCAACACCGATACCTGCACCCTCCAGCATTTCCAGATCATTTTCATTATCTCCGAAAGCGATCACATGCATCCGGTCAATACCAAGCTTTGTGCGAAGCATGGCAAGACCCACACCCTTGTCCACGCCTGCTGCATTAAACTCCGCATTGCCGCTGATGGAAGTAGTCACTGCCACATCATCCAGATCCTTCCATTTCTCACGAAGTGCCCTGCTGTTCTCCATATCATCAAAATAAATATTAACCTTCTCTGCCTGATCCAGAATATCTTTCTGCTGATAAAAATCCTTAACATATACATGTCTGCTGAGGAAATAATCTACAAAAGTTTTTTCCAGCAGATCTTTATCCACTACAGATGCCACATAATCTCTGGCATCCACATCAGAATAGGCGATTCCGTTTGCATAAGCCTCTGCGATCCAGCCTTTTGCGCCGCTGTTTTCCACATCCTTCAGGATTTTACTTACCATTCCTTTTGGCATGGTTTTTCTCCAGATCATCTCATTTTTATCGTAATCCCAGACAACACAGCCGTTTTCCACGATTCCCCATTTCACACCCCGGAGCACAGAAAACTCCTGAGGGATCAGCTCTCTGGTCCTTCCGGTTGCCGGCACCACATAATGTCCGTCATCGATCAGACGCTGCAGAACATTTCTGTTCCTTTCAGAAATCTTATTCTCGCTGTTCAGAAGAGTTCCGTCCATATCCACTGCAATGATATATTTTTCCATAAATTCCTCCTGTTTGTCTTTTCCCCACAGGCAAAAAGCGTATCTGCACTGCACCCGGATATCCTTTGGCAGTACAGATACGCACAAATACTCATACCTGCTCTCTGTAAAGCGGAGACTTTTCTTCCACTTTACTACTACATATACAACAGCTCAGGAATTACCGGATCCTCATCATAAACGCCTCGTACGGTCTTAAGTCCGCTTTGATTCCTGTTCTGTCCTTATAGTTTGCAATCTTAATATCCTCTTTATCGGACACATATTTCGCAAGACCTTCTGTACTTACCGTATCCTCAGAAAGGTTTGCCACCACGATCCACTGCTCTTTGTCGGAAGTTCTTAAATATGCAAAGATCTTCTCATCTTCCGGAAGAAGGAGCTGATAGTCACCTTCTGTGAGAAGCTCTTCCTCATGACGAAGACAGATCAGATCCTTATAATAATAAAACACGGAATCATTTTTTTCCAGAGCTTTTTTTACATTGATCTCCTGGTAACGATCAGAAAGGCGGAACCATGGCTTACCGGTCGTAAATCCTGCATTTTCGCTGTCATCCCACTGCATCGGAACCCTGGCATTGTCACGACTCTTGTTCCATACTGCCTTGCGGAAATCATCCTCAGAGATGGTTTTGTTCTTAATAACAAGATCCTGGTATGCGTTACGCACCTCGATATCCTCGTATTCATCCAGCGGGAACTGTACATTTGTCATACCGATCTCCTCACCCTGATATACATAAGGAGTTCCCTGCATGCCGTGGAGAACAGTAGCGTAAGCCTTTGCGCATTCCTCACGGTAAGTGGTATCATTTCCCCATCTGGAGATCACACGTGGCTGGTCATGGTTTTCGAAGTACAGAGCATTCCAGCCCTTCCCATAAAGCTTGTTCTGCCACTGGGTCATCACACGTTTCAGCTCTCGGAGATCAAAAGGTTTCAGCGCCCACTTGCGGTTTACAGAACCCGGAATACGGTCGATGTTCATATGCTCAAATGTGAAGATCATATTCAGTTCCTCACGCTCCGGATCTGTAAACAGTCTTGCAACCTCCGGTGTGGAGCCCGGCGCCTCACCTACCGTCATACAGTCATATTTTGAAAGCACCTCCCGGTTCATCTCATGGATAAACTCATGAAGTCTTGGTCCGTTGCTGTGATATTTTCCTGTATAATACTTGCGGCCATCCGTTTTCGGGTAATCCGGGAAGGACTGATCCTTGGAGATAGATGCGATCACATCCATGCGCCATCCGTCAGCACCTTTGTCCATCCAGAACTTCATCAGATCATAGATTTCCTTACGGACGGCTTCATTTTCCCAGTTGAGGTCCGGCTGCTTTCTGCTGTAAAAATGAAGGTAATACTGGCCGCGCTCTTCTTCATATTCCCAGGCACTTCCGCAGAAGCTGGAGCCCCAGTTGTTTGGCTCACTGCCGTCTGCTTTCGGATCCTTCCAGATATAATAATCATTGTATTTGTTGTCTTTTGACTTCCGGCTTTCCACAAACCATGCATGCTCATCGGAAGTATGGTTGACAACAAGATCCAGAACGATCCTGATACCAAGCTCATGAGCTTTTCCGATCAGCTCATCCATATCCTCGTTACTTCCGAAACCCGCGTAGATTTTACGGTAATCACTGATATCGTAACCGTTGTCGTCCTGTGGGGAGTCAAAAACAGGGCTGAGCCAGATCACATCGATCCCAAGGTTCTGAAGGTAGGGGAGCTTTTCAATAATACCCTTGAGATCGCCGAAGCCGTCTCCGTTGGAGTCCTTAAAGCTTCTTGGATAAATCTGATATACAACGGAATTCTTCCACCAATCTTTCATTTCTTATGTCTCCTTTATTTTGCATTGAGCAGATATTTATAATCCGTATTTGCCGCTTATTTATATCCCGTCAGATACTCTTCAACTGCCCTTTTTACGATCAGTTATTTTAATATAACTTTTTTTTCAGGTTTTTTATAGGCGGACCACCCGAGGTCCGCCTTTTCGTAGTTCTGATCTTTATCCTTAAGGTTTATGCAATTCCAAGAAGAGAGAGAATGATGCTCAGGATGATAACACCGATGATCAGAACTGTGATGCTGATATTTTTCTTTTTCAGCAGATAATAGCAAAGAAGAGTCAGTCCAAGAGGAACGATGCCGACAAAAATCTGGTCCAGCATGTTCTGGAGGTTCAGAACAGATTCCCCCTTCATGGTAAGCTCATAAGTAGAATTAAAGGTTACCATGCTTGCAGTCATGCCGCCGACCATGATCAGGCTACAATGCTGGCAGCCTTTGTCAGGATGTTCATAAGACCGCTTGCATAAACCTTCTGGATGTATTCGGAACCAAGCTTGTATCCCAGGAAGGTTCCGTAATATTTCACAAGAATAGACGGAATATTGAAAAGAAGCAGGAACACGATCGGTGCCAGAACGTTTCCGGATGCACCAAGACCTACTGCGATCCCGGCCGCGATCACACGGAGAACGCCCCAGAAAATGGAATCACCGATGCCGGCCAGAGGTCCCATCAGAGAGGATTTGACTGCATTGATAGAGCTTGCATCAAAATCCTTCTGCTCGCTGTTTTTCTTCTCCATGGAAGCTACAAGACCCATAATGAAAGTGGAACAGGTGATGGTTGTATTGAAATAGGACATACTTCTTGTGAGGGCTGCTTTTTTGCCCTCCTCATCGTTTTTGTAAAATTTGTTGATAAACGGCATCAGGGAATAGCAGAAACCAGAAGCTCCCTGTTTTGCCGGGCTTACTGCCGCATACAGAGTGAAGGAACGCCAGAATGCTTTTCTCAGCATTTTTCTTTCATCTGCAGGAATGGATTTCGTTAAATTACTCATGAGAAAAATTCCTCCTCTTCTTCATCAAGATATTCGTCAGAACCACCGGCCGGTGAAGCTGTCACTCTCTGCGCCGCAAGCTGGTTCAGCTTGTAATCATTCATACCAATAGAAATGGCAATGATCACACCGATCACGGCAAGAGCGATCAGCGGAAGCTTTAAGTATGCTGCAAGGACAAAGCCCAGGAAATAAAACATACAGATCTTGTTATCCCAGAGCATCTTCATCAACATTGCCATACCTACTGCCGGAAGAAGTCCGCCGCAAACTGTCAGACCATTCATAACAACATCCGGGATGGCATCCAGAAGTGCACTGACTGCATCAGATCCGAACAGGATCCCGAAAAATGCGAACAGGGAATATAAAAACCAGTTTACAGTCCAGAGCCCATAGTGAAGAGCAACAATCTGTTTTTCTTTTCCTTCTGCCGCCAGACGGTCGAAGGTTTTTGCAAACATACCTACAATAAAAATGTAGAGAACGGTCTTGATCTGAAGACCAAGGATACCGATTGGAAGTGCAAGTGTCAGGGCAACCTCAGAGCCTTTGCCAAGCATGATGGCAAAGGCAGTTCCTACAGCTGTGGCAATTCCGGGTTCTGCTGCAGAAGCTCCGCCGATATTTACAACTCCCATGAATACAGCTTCCAATGAAGCTCCGATGATAACTCCTGTGTGAAGATCTCCAAGGAACAGACCTACCAGTGGCCCGATGACGATCGGACGGTTCAGCATGGTAAATCCGACCAGCTCTGCACCGCCGACACAGATAAATACGGCAAGTGCTACAAGAAATGCGTTTAACATTTTTTCTTTCCTCCCTTTTTTGTGCTACGTTTTATTTATTCAGTGGATGTCAGTCAAGCTTGTCCAGTATATCCTTCACAAGCTTCTGCTCATCATTGGGTACCTGCTGCATACAGGCCTTCGGATCAAGAGCCACCAGCTCTTTCAGTGCCTGCTGTTCTGCTTTTGTCAGCATGATAGTCGGGGTCAGGACAAGCTTCTCGGAAACATCGATCCCATCAAAACGTCCCGTATTTCCTACATTGAGGAATCCGATCTCACCAACACTTTGTCTTATCTTCAGAGCATCCTTTACCGTTCTTGTCAGAACCAGAATACGCATCCTGGATGCCTTCGGATTGTTTAAGATACGAATGGCTTCATCCACCGGTTTGATCAGCGATTTGATTCCGCCGGTACGGCCATTTTCAATGCCATCTTCTGGGTGTTATCGTTAGCTGCCTCGTCGTTAGCTACCACGATTCCCTGTACAGCCAGCTGTTTGGTCCAGGTCATGGCAACCTGTCCGTGGATCAGACGGTCATCTACACGAAGTGCGGTGATCTTTGCTGTGGAATTGTCATAGGACTGGGGAGCCAGAGCTTTTTTCGGTGCGGATTTTTTGCATCCGATGCAGCACCTTCTGAAGTCTGTGCGTTATTTTCGGTACCTGTGCAGTATCTTCTTCAGCATTTTTTTTCAGATGTGGATTTCTTTCCACCGCCAAAGTCCACTACCTGAAGCTCTTCTCTGGCATCATCGATGAACTCCTGGATCTCCTCCTCTGTCACATCGTCATCTGCCATCATGACCTGCATCAGGACCGGAAGGTTGGTTCCTGTGATCAGCGTAACATTTTCTTTCTGGCTGTATCCCAGAAGCTTCTGATTTACGCTTCCTCCCATCAGATCTGTGAAAACGAAAATCCTGTCGTTTTCATGCTGTGCGAAATATTCTTCAAACTTTTTCTCCACATTGTCTTCCGGTGTCACATAAGCGTCGATGGTTGTGATCTCATCCATTTTTCCAACGATCAGCTCTGCTGTATAACGAATGCCGGAGGCCATTTTTCCATGTGTGGCGATCAGAATCTGTTTCATCTGGTATTCACTCCTTCTGTACTCTTTCCCTTTGGTTATGTACCTAACCTTTATATTCACACTATAGCATCAAAGTTAGACTATGTAAATAGGTTATGTACATAACCTATCATTGTAACAAGTTCAAAATCATGGTTTTGTGCAGGTTTCACATAGAACAGCAAATGCTTATTATCCACATCTTCAGCACGAACCTACACAGGATAACTCTTTTACGATTTCAGGTAAATTTACAAAAAGCCGAAAATACTCTGACTGTCAGACACTGACAGTTCCCGTATATTTCGGCTTTTGATATCTTTATATCTCAGATTCTCTGTACTCTTACTATATTGAAAGTCCCGATTTTCTATTTTTCACAGTTCTACAGTGACTTCTCGTATCTACCCTGATCAGATCGGGTACATTCTCTGCGACTTACTTTTCTTCATGCTGCGGCTGTACAGATCTCCTGGGGATCAGCGTGACCGGAAGCATGATCTCATTTTCACGCTCTTTTTCCACTCCATTGATCCGTTCCATCAGAATTTCCACTGCAAGAGATGCCTTCTGCTCCACATTCTGGCTGATAGTAGTCAGACGAGGCACGGAAAATTCCGCATAGCTGATGTTATCGTATCCTGCAATTCCGATCTCCTCCGGAATCTTTACTCCACGACTGCTGAAAAAGCTGATAGCCTCCAATGCATAGAGGTCCGACAGGAAAAACAGTGCGGCCTTTGGTTTTTTCCGCTGGAGCAGCCACGCATAGCTTTCTTTTCGTTTGGCGTAGTTCATTCCAAGAGCAGTAAACTGCACCTTCTGCTTTTTCTTTGCAAAATCCTTCGCCGCCCGCTGAGCGCCCATGTAACGAAGATGATCCACACCATTATCACGGCCTGCGCAAACCTGGATATGCTCATAGCCGCATTCCAGAAGATATTTTGCCATAAGATAGCCACCACTTTCGTCGTCCAGTCCGATATTCAGGACATGGTTTTCCTGGCCTGCATCAAGCTCACCGTATGCATCAATGGAAACGATCGGTTTGTTGATCAGCTGATATATCTTTCGCAGTTGCTTTTGCTGAAGGAAATGGCAATAACACCATCTACATCCCAGCCCATGACCATCTGGAATATCTTATCTGTATCCTTTGCGGAATACAGCATCAGATAATATCCCAGTTCCTGCACATATTTCTCGATAAAACCGATGATCTTTCCATAAAAGGATCTCCGATGATAGAATCCTTGAAGTCTTTATGATAATTGATCACAACTGCGATCAGCTGGGATTTTTCTTTATTCAGAACTCTCAGTCCCATTTTCTGGACATATCCCATTTCACGGATAAGATTCTCGATCTTCTGAATATTGGCAGGAGATACTTTTTTTGTTTTTCCATGTATGACGTTGGAAACAGTTGTTGTACTCACGCCTGCTCTTTGCGCGATTTCCTTAATCGTTGCCATTATCTTTCCTCCAGAGATATTTCTGTGCGGAAGCCACTGCATTGGCTCCGTCTGAAACAGCAGTTACTATCTGGCGAAGTGTTGGTACGAATATCCCCCGCTGTAAAAACCCCTGGTGCGCTGGTAACACCCTCTTCTCCTGCACAGATATATCCATTTTCATCCAGCTTGAGCTGGTCCTTTACAAGTGTCGTATTAGGAACGATTCCCACAGCAATGAAAACACCATCTGCGGTCAGTTCCCTCTCTTCTTTTGTTTTTATATTACGGATTCTAAGACCGGTCACTTCGTCCTGTCCCAGGATCTCAAGGGGAACACTGTCCCACACCATTTCTATATTCTCACAGGCAAAGACCTTCTCCTGAAGTGCCTTATCTGCTCGAAGCGCATCACGGCGATGAACAAGATATACCCTTTCACAGAGGCCGGAAAGGAAAACTGCATCCTCTGCTGCCACGTTTCCTCCTCCCACTACCACTGCGGTCCGATCCTTATAAAAAGCTCCGTCACAGGTAGCACAGTAGGAAACACCAAGGCCGCTCAGATCATCCTCTCCCGGGATATCCAGCTTCCGGTGCTCTGCCCCAAATGCAAGGATCAAAGCTTTCGCCTGATATTCATGCTTTTTTGTGCGAATCGTCTTGATCTCCCCGGAAATATTTTCCAGGGAAAGGATCTTCTCTCTCTGCGGTTCCAATCCCAGCTTCCGGGCATGCTCCCCGAAGGCTTCTCCGATATCCATGCCCGATATCCCCGGCATTCCCGGATAATTATCCACCTCATAGGTAGCTGTGACCTGGCCGCCCGGTGCAAAGTTTTTATCGATCCATATGGTATTTAACCTGGCCCTGGACGCATAGATCGCCGCCGTGATCCCTGCCGGACCTCCGCCTAAAATTGCAAGATCATAAATATCACTCATGTTATTTCTCCATTTTTGTATATTTCCGCTCACATAATATCATAGATTCCGTAATTTTCCAATATGATAGAACAAAGCGCCACTCTGAAAGGACGTTACTGTTTGCTTCGAGACCATCAGCACTCTCCACATGGCATATGTCTGTAAACAGTAACGAAAGACTGTCGTATGTCTCTTAAAATCAGGAAAAATAAATCTCCTATTTTCATCACTCTGCTTCTTATCCTGGCACTTCTCACCGGCCTTACTGCCGGTTATTTTTCCGCTCACGGGATCACAGAAAACGGAAAATTCGAAGCTTTTTCCGGAAAAGTTTTTCAAAATGAAGTTTCCGGCAGCACCCTTACCCTCATTATACCCTGGCACATCCGGAAAACAGGGCATCCGGCGAAAAAAAGCTTCTCTTGGCACTATTCCCACAAATATGAAAAATACATACCAGATCTGCAGCCAGTACGAAAAAAAACTGAAATCCTTCCGCTACAGCCGCCTTTCCACGGAAAATCAACTGACACTGGACTCCATGCTCCTCTATTACCACACAGAAAAATCACTGGGTGACAATTATCTGCTTCAGGAACCCCTTGGTCCAAGTCTTGGTATTCAGGCTCAGCTTCCGGTGCTTCTGGCGGAATATGCCTTTTATGAAGAACGTGATATCACCGACTATCTCACTCTTCTCACCACCATCCGCCCATACTTTCGGAGTATCCTGGAATTTGAGAAAAAGAAATCCGAAGCTGGTTTTTTTATGAGTGATACCACACTGGACCGGATCCTGGCACAATGCAGTTCTTTTATCCGAAACCCCGACAACAGCTATATGCTGAATATCTTTCAGAAAAAACTCTCCGAATACGGAAAGCTTTCCGTGTCAGAGCAGAACGCTCTGATCCTGACCCACCAAAATCTTATGAAAACAGAAGTCATCCCAGCCTATCAGGAACTTATGACCGGTCTGGAAGCTTTGCGTGGCACAGGAAAAAACACTCGTGGCCTGACTTATTTCAAGGGAGGAAAAGCCTACTATCTCTATCTTCTTCAGAGTCAGACCGGCTCTTACGTTCCTGTAAAGCAAATGGAAAAACGACTCTCCAGACAGCTTTCCGACGAGATCGGCATCGCAGGAACCATGCTTCGACAAAGCCCGGAGCTTCTGACTACTCTCAGCCGGGGAATCACTTTCAGAAAAATGAAGCCTGCCCGGATGCTGAATGCCTTGCAGCAGAAGATCCAAACAGACTTCCCACCTCTCACAGATGTCACCTTTGAGCTCCGCACAGTCCACGATTCCATGAAAGAATATCTAAGCCCCGCCTTTTATCTCACTCCACCTATGGATACCGGAACCCCCAATGTGATCTACATAAATCCGGCTGCCAGTTACCAGGGTCTGGAGCTTTTTACCACACTGGCACATGAAGGATTCCCGGGGCATCTTTACCAGACTGTCACCTTCCAGCGCCAAAAATCCTCCAACATCCGAAATCTTCTCTGCACCTCCGGCTTTGCGGAAGGATGGGCCACCTACATTGAACCTATGCCTACCAGTACGCCGCCGATTATATTCAGGATCCTTCTGCACAGAGCTTGCCAGGATCTCCTGGCTGAACCGAAGCATCAATTATGCATGTACTCCCTTCTGGACATTGAGATTCATTACAACGGCTGGACTCAGCCGAAGCTTCCAGCTTTCTGAAAGCCTTTGGCATCGAAGACAGCGCCGTTGTCTCCGAGATCTACCAGTATATCCTGGAAACCCCGGGAAATTATCTGAAATACTACTGGGGCTACTTAAGCCTTCTGGACTTACGCACTTCCGAACAGAACCGCCTTGGCCAGGACTTGATCTGAAAGCTTTCCACAGCCAGGTACTGAAGATTGGTGGTGTACAGTTCCCTGTGCTGGAGAAGTATATTGATGCGGAATTGAATTCCATTTTTTATTCCAGCCCGGCAAAAAACAATTCATAAAAATCATCCTCACCCTCAAGCATCGGAGAATTCTCTCCACCACCATTGGTACTCCTCTTCATCGCTGCATAAAATTCCTCACCAGCTGCGATCAGATCCATCTCATAAACCGGAACCCCAAGCTCCCGGCACTTCTTACAGAAAGCAGCCAGCGGCTCTTTCTCCCTGCGGGTAGCAAGCAACATCTCCCGAAGCGCGTCCCTGCGGGCCTTTTCCTTCAGATTATCAAGCATCTCCACAACTTCCATCAAACTCAATCCCCCTTCACACAGCTTCTGAACAGCAAATCCAGTTCCGGAATCTCCTTTTTCAGAGAAATCAGCTCCCCATTCCTGGTAAAACAATGCTTCGAGGAAGCCTCTGTACAAACCTCACTTCTGGTCACATTAAAAAAATCATAAGCCAGCTCCAGAACCACACCACTGTACTTCTTCACCGAAACTGAAATCTCCACTACATCATCAAAAGCACCGGCTTCTTATAAGAAACCGAAACCCCTGCAACCGGAGAAACAATTCCCCGCTTCTCCACCTCACCATAACCAAACCCAACTCCTTCATGAAATCGATACGGGCCTCTTCCATCCATTTCACATAATTGGATGATGATGATCCCCATCTGATCCGTCTCATGATACTGTGCCTTACGCCTGTAAACACCCATGTCTGTATCCTCTCTTCTGTAAAAATCTGACATTTGCCACCAGTGACAAAAATATCCTCTTTATTTCTCACAAACCATACTCTTTATACAACTCCCTGCAAGCCTCCGCACTGTCTATTATTCTCCCAGCTCAAGCAAGCGTTCCGATTCCAACTGTAAAACCTTTCCACCCATAACTTCATCTACTCCATCATCGTCCGAAAAACATCATCAAATATAGTATTATTGGTCATTAACACTCCTACTGATATATAAATTATACCACACAAAGAAAACATAAAAACCACATAAAACGTATTTTCATAACCTTCACAGTAACAAAAAACGGAAAACGCTTCAGAACCCGAAGCTCCAAGAATGTCCATACAGACAAAAGATCTTATAAGATATACCAACCATACCATGCACCAGAGAAAAAATCACACAAAACCCATCCAAAAATTCCACCACAATTCGACACACTCCCAGCCGACAGCGAAGCGCCTGGCCCACCCCCTTCCCATCAAACCACAAAGAAACTCAGCCTTTCCTCCACGCCGTCCAGCGCAGCGCTGACGGCTCATCCAATTCCCGTGAACCCACTCAGCCTCACACTTTAAATCAAACTCCTGAGCAGCCACCCTAACCCTACCGCCCCGAACCTCACAGCCCGAGCCGGGGATGCTGCCTGGTCTGCCTCTGCAGGAGGGGAGCTGATTCTTGGCTGGCCCCCGACGAAGCCGCAGACCAGGCAGCATCCCCGGCTCAGGCGTACGTTCAATCCCCACCCCCTCTTCCCACCAAAATAAAAATCTGCTATAATACAACCACACAACAAAAAATCAAACAACAAAGTGGCATTCACATTCCACTACACCAAACACTCATAATGCAATCACCAATCAATCGCATTCAGAATCCAAAGAAAGACAAGGTAAAACATAAATGAAATTTCCACCCAACATCAACATCCCCGACTCCCTCAAAGGAGTCTTCAAAAAAAGCTCCACCCCGGATCCCCTCAGAGAACCCCGGCGCAACCCCAAGGACAACATTCCCCTGAACTTCCGCGAACGCAGCAATGCCCGCGTAAGTCTTATGGCATCCGTCATCGTCCTTGCGATCCTGGTCCTCTTCTTCAATCAGCTGGACTACCGCCTCATCCGCAAACCAGCCATAGACGCACAGAAAAAGCCGCGGCAGCCAAAGCCAAAGCCGATCAGGAAGCAGCCGACACCACTGCCGAAACTACCACTGCCTCCGTCATCGCAGTAGGCGACAACCTCTATCACCAGAGTCTCATCGACGCAGGCGCATCCTCTGACGGCAACTGGAACTACGACAAGATCTACACCCACATCCAGGACGCCATCAAGGACGCAGACATCAAAATGATCGATCAGGAAACCGTCTTCACAACCGACCATGACAGCGTAAGCTCCTACCCATCCTTTGCAACACCCACAGAAGTAGGAGACGCCATTATAAAAGCCGATTCAACGTAGTAGAATCCGCCAACAACCACATTGATGACTTCGGAGAGGGCTTCCTCACAGACACACTGAACTTCTGGAAAACCAAATATCCGGATGTCACACTTCTGGGAATCCACGATTCCCAGGAAGATGCCGACACCGTAAAGATCCGCGAAATAAACGGTATCAAGATTGCATTTCTGGATTACACCTACGGTACAAACGTAGGCGGCATTGAAGGAAAAGACTACATGATCGACATGATCCGCAAAGACAAGATCACAGCCATGATCCAGAAAGCAAAAAAGCAGGCCGACTGTATCATCTTTGTAGCACACTGGGTACCGAAGGCGAAACCATGCCAAACGAATATGAAAAACAATGGGCAGCTACCTTATGGAGCAAGGCGTAAATGTCATAATCGGCGGACATCCACATGTACTCCAACCATATGGCCGTCTTACTGATGACAAAGGCAATGAAACTGTAGTCTTCTACTCTCTGGGAAATTTCGTATCCACCCAACAGAAGCTGGAAGAACTTCTCGGCGAATGGCAAAATTCACCATTCAGAAAACCGTACAGAACGGCAAGACCTCAATTGAGATCCTGACTCCTACAGTGGAACCTCTGGTCATGCATTACAACAGCGATGCCGGTGAATTCGGACCATATATGCTTTCCGATTACACAGAAGAACTTGCATCTCAGAACGGTGTACAGTCATACATTGGTTCCGGTGTATTCACTCTTGACAATCTGAAAAAGAAGTTCAACGAGATCATGTCCATGAATGTCACTCCATCCACAGGAACCAACCTCCTGGATGTGACCATTGACACAGACCTGAACATGATCGATGCATCCGGAAATATCGTAGAAGATACCGACTCCATCACAGCAGAAAAATATTACGCAGATAAAGGCATTGACATCACTTCCGAAGACTTTAACTCTGCTGATAATAACTCAGGCAGCACAGACGACTCCTCGGATGACGGTTCCTACGATGATGGTTCCTATGATGACGGTTCCTACGATGATGGTTCCTATGATGACGGTTCCTACGATGACGGTTCCTACGATGACGGTTCCTACGATGATGGTTCTTACGATGATAGCGAAGAATAGTGATAACCTTTCGTGACCAGTCTATACCCTGATTCATAAAATACCGGAGATCCGCACCTCTGAAGTGAACACTTCAAAGGCACACAGATCTCCGGTATTTTTATTTTATCTTTTATATTTTCTTTCAAAGATTTCACTATACAGAATATCAGTATGTAAATATACCAACTCCATAAGCTTCCAACGGATATGCAAAAGAAAATTCCCGGTTATCACAATTTTTCTTTTCGGCTTTAAATACCTTGCCCTTCGGAAGAAGCCCCTGCTCATCCATGATCAGTTTGTACTGTTTTTTCTTCGGAACGCCTACACGGTAATCCGGACGTGCTACCGGTGTAAAGTTGCATACTACCAGAATATTATTACGTCTTGTAGGAGATTTTCTCACAAAGCTGAAGATACTTCTGTCACCATCGTTGGCATTGATCCACTCAAATGCAGATGGATCATTATCTGCACCGTAAAGTGCCGGATATTTGCGGTAGATATGCAGAAGATCACTGACATACTGCTGCAGCTTCTGATGATTTTCCTCGCCAAGAAGATACCAGTCAAGCTCTCTGGCCTCACTCCACTCACGCAGCTGTCCGAAATCCTGTCCCATAAACAGAAGCTTCTTACCCGGATGCCCGAACATAAAAGTATATCCGGCCTTCAGGTTCTTAAATTTATCATCCAGCTCCCCAGGCATCTTCTCCAGCATAGAACACTTCAGATGTACTACCTCATCGTGAGACAGAACCAGAACATATTTCTCACTGTATGCATAAGTCATAGAAAATGTCATCTTATTATGATTAAATTTACGGAAATATGGATCCAGCTTCATGTATTCCAGGAAGTCGTTCATCCAGCCCATATTCCACTTCAGGGAGAATCCAAGCCCGTCGTCTTCTGCCTTGCCTGTTACCATCGGCCATGCGGTAGATTCCTCTGCGATCATGACAGTTCCATGATTTCTTCCGAGAACAACGGTATTCAGATGCTTAAAAAATTCAATAGCCTCCAGATTCTTGTTTCCGCCGTATTTATTGGCGACCCACTCACCGTCTTTCTTACCGTAATCCAGGTAGAGCATGGATGCAACCGCATCTACACGAAGACCATCAACGTGGCATTCCTCTACCCAGTAAAGAGCATTTGCGATCAGGAAGTTCTTCACCTCCGGACGTCCGTAATTGTAGATCTTGGTTCCCCAGTCCGGATGCTCACCCTGTCTCGGATCTGCATGCTCATATACAGCAGTTCCGTCAAAGTTAGCCAGTCCGTGTGCATCCTTCGGAAAATGTGCCGGTACCCAGTCAAGAATGATACCGATCTTCTGACGATGGAGATAATCCACCAGATATTTGAAATCCTGCGGTGTTCCGTAACGGGAAGTCGGTGCGTAATAGCCGGTTACCTGATAGCCCCAGGAACCGTCAAAAGGATGCTCTGCGATACCCATAAGCTCCACATGGGTGTATCCCATTTTTTGACATACTGGGCAAGCTTCGGCGCCAGTTCTCTGTAGGAATAGAAACCATCCTCATCCTCTGCTGTCTGCGGATGCTTCATCCAGGAACCCGGATGCACCTCATAGATTGACATGGCACTTGTGTCCGGATCAAAGTTCTCACGATTTTTCATCCAGGTATCATCTTTCCATTTGTAGTTGGTGATATCTGTAATACGAGAGGCTGTTCCGGGACGCATTTCAGCGGCATTGGCATATGGATCTGCCTTGTAAAGTTCCTCACCATGTGCACCTGTAATGTAAAATTTATACAGCTGTCCGATCTTTGCTCCCGGTACAAATGTCTCATAAACGCCAATGGGTCCAACTTTTTTCATGGGATTCTTCTCCGTATCCCATTCGTTGAATTCACCTATAACAGAAACCGCCTGTGCATTAGGTGCCCACACTGCAAAATAAACCCCTTTTTTCCGATTCTGCGTGTCTGGATGTGCTCCCAGCTTCCTGTAAATATCATAATTCGTGCCCTGACCGAACAGATACTGGTCAAGCTCCGTAAATTGTAATTTCTTTCCCATTTTCAGGTACCTCCCTTTATAGTTCTGCCACCGTCCATTCCCCAATTTTAAGTGGAATTTTTTATTCTATAATTATACCAATCCCTATATTTTCAGTCAAGGAAAAACCCTCTCCGGCTAATATGTGTCTATTATCCGACAGTGTCAGATAAAGTCAAAAAAGAGACCTGAATGACGCACATCTTGTCATTCAGGTCTCTCCTGTTATTTTTTAATATTCTCCGCTTCCATCGTCATAGGAACCGTCATCATAGCTTCCATCATCGGAAGATCCATCAGAATAATCACTTTCGTCAGAGCCATCGGAGTAGTCATCTTCGTTGAAGATCCGTCACTGACATCAGATCCGTCAGAAGAATCGCTTCCATCGGAGCTATCATCAGAGGAATCCTCTGAATCGCTGGAATTTCCTGCATATCCTGCAACACGACCAGCCTGAAGAGAGCTGTCCCAGAAGTCAGAATAGGAAGCACTCTGTAACGTAACATCCTTCGCTTCTGCAAGCTCGCTGACTGTTACAAGCTTATATCCCTGGTCGATCAGTGCCGGGATCAGCTTCTCTGTGGCACACTTCACAGATGGTTCATGAATATCATGCATCAGGATGACGGAACCATCTCCCAAAGAAGAATCATTCATGATCTGATTATAATCTGCATCCGCATCCATCAGCTTCCAGTCCAGAGAATCTGTAGACCACATGAAGAAAGGCTTGCCAACTGCACTTATCTGCTCATCTGTGATCGCGCCATACGGTGCACGACATACAGTTGATGCCTGCCCACAGGCTTTTACCAGTGCATCATCGGTCTTCTGGAACTCCTGCAAAACAGAATCAAGGTCCATATTCGGCAGCGTCTGTTCCGGATGATCCCAAGTATGGTTACCGATCTCGCAGCCAAGCTTTACCATTCGCTGTATGGTAGATTCACGGCCCTCCATATTCTGTCCCAGCATAAAGAACGTAACATGGATATTGTATTTCTCAACAGTATCAAGAAGTGTCTCTGTATACTCTCCAGGACCATCATCAAAGGTCAGAGCGATCATCGGGCGCTTCTTGGAAGGATCATAAGAACCATCCTCATTAAAATAATAATCCTTCACACCTTTTTCCACCCATCCGGTCTGCATGTATCCCTTTTTATCAAAGCTGTATGTTGTTCCGTCAATATCCGCAAAACCATTTACATAATATGTACCATCCGGATTCTGATACCACTTTCCTGTGGAATCCTCATGCCATCCCGGAGTCATAACAGAAAGCCTTTCACCCGCTTCACTGCCCTTTACCGGCATCACCGTTGCATCCGTACTGGAATCCGCGCTGTCTGTATCCGAAGCAGCCGTATCCGTCGATGCCGTACCGTCCTTCGTACTGCTGTCTGTGGAAGCTCCGGCGGTATTTGCCTGGACATTTACTGTCTCCGCATCTTTATTGTTTCCGCCGCCTGCATGGTTGACGATGGGAAGAATTACCCCTCGAACAACAAAAACCAACAGAAGAATCGCCGCAACTACACAGGTTATCCGCTTCATCATCCGCCGCCGTCTTAACTGCTGCTGTTTTCTGCGCATCCTCTCACGCAAAACTCTTTTGTCCATTTTATACATCCCCGTTTATATACTTATATCTTTCTTTGATATTTAACGTCTGTCTTTAATCATACCGCATTTAATGCTTAAATACAATGGAATTCCCGAAAGAATCTCTTAATTTATTACTGTTCACTCCGTTCTCAGTAACACACCTCGCGGAATATTACCAGTGAACGGTAACCTTAATTTTCCCCTGTCCTTTTGTAAAAAATGGCACCCGGAACATATTCCGGGCACCACACTCTTTTAGCTGCTGATACTGTCAGATCACTCCTGACCCGCTGCATTCTGATCCGCCTCGCCGTCTTCCGGCACCATATCTGTAGCCTCTGCCGCTTCCAGCTCTTCATCCACGGTACCTTCCGCACTGCTTCCGTCCGAGGAAGGATCATCTCCGTTTACTCCCTGGGTATCACCGGCAGAAACCTTCTCCTCAACCGTTGCATTGTCCAGGATAAATCTTCCACTCTGAGAAGTCCGATGGATTCATCACTGCTGCCTGTCCGTATTTATCTACCAACGCAGCCAGATCCTTCACACTGTATGCTTTGATCAGTTCATCCTGGATACTGAGAGATTTTTATCTTCAAGTGTCATATTCTCCGCATCCATGATCCCCTGTACGATCAGATTCTGCTTTACTTTAAACTCCGCATACTGACCGCTCTGCTCCTCAAAATCATCCATGGAGATTCCCTGAGCTTTTACAAAATCCTCCAGCGTCATAGCACCCTGTTTTGCATAATTCTCATACAGACTGCGAAACTCCGTCTTTGCCGTATCCAGATCCTCCTGTGGATATTCCTTCACTTCAGATGCTGATAGCACTGTGTTCCATGCAGTTTCACGCAATGTGTTCTGTGCACTTGTCTTCGCTTCATCCTCCAGTGTAGTGCGGATTTCCTTCTTGTAATCATCCACACTCTTGCAGTCTGTATTCTTGGCTACCCAGGTATCTGTAAGCTCCGGTGCACGCTTAAAGCTCTGCAGCGTGACCTTAAATACCACTTCCTGTCCGGCCAGTTCTTCCGAAGAGTATTCCTCCGGGAAAGTCAGATCGAGATCCTTGGTCTCACCTTTTTTCATTCCGATGATCCCGTCCTCAAATCCGTCGATAAACGTTCCGGAGCCTATGGTCAGCTCATAATTATTTGCAGTACCGCCGTCAAAAGCCACACCGTCCTTGGTTCCCACATAATTGATGGTAACTACGTCTCCGTTCTGAACGCTGCCTTCCGTTACTTCCTCAGCCTTGTTCTGCAGTTCCTCCTTGATCCTTCCGTCAACCATATCATCGGTTACAGCTTCTACCGTATTATCAAGAGTCAGCCCCTTATATTCTCCGATAGTCACATATTTGCTCACATCATCCACGGAAACAAGCCTTGTGTCTCCGGAGGCTGCCTCTTCGCTGTCTTTATTGGAATCCGTTTCTTCTGACTCTTTGGAATCTGCAGATCCGGAATCTTCTTTATCTGTTGTATCCTGCGCTTCTGCTGCAGGTTTTTTGTCATCTTTCTGGTCTGTTGATGTGCCACATGCAGTGATCGCCAGTGCCGCACACAGTGCAAGAACCATGAGATATGCTTTTTTCTTCATAACCTACTCCCTTCATCAAGTACTGTCGGTTCGATTATAATCTTTTTTTATACAGATTTGTAAAGTGTGTTTGCTGTCTTACATTTCCGGTACCGGTGTCGGTCTGGAAGAATCCCACACCTCCGATACATCAAACAGGTCACTGAGCATATCCGGATTGTAATACATTCTGTATCCATCCAGATTCCGTCTTCCCTGACGGAAATATTCACTTGTGATCTGCACAAAATACTGACTGGAATCTACATTGCAGAAATAGCGGTAGCCACGGCTTTTGTAATACTCATACTTCTCATTATCCGAGGTGTATCCTTCCCAGTCGCCGATATCCGCACCAAAAGCAAAAATGATCATATCGGTTTTTCCGAGGATGGGTGCCACATATTTTTCCCATTTTTTATTATCGGTCTTCAACTCCGCTGCTGTGGAGCTTGTGGCGTTTCTGTGGCCCCAGGTATGGCTTGCAAATTCCCAGCCGTCCTTTTTCATGGCCTTCGCCACTTTTTTTGGCTGCTTTTACTTCTTTATCATAGTCAAAATCCGGATTGGCCTTGAGAAACGCCTTCTGGTCATCCTGAAGATTCTTCTTAGTCTTGTATGCCC
>ENA-OQER01000178-OQER01000178.1-human-gut-metagenome-genome-assembly--contig:-NODE-178-length-34941-cov-9.242920_pt1 | contig 34941 bp, 45 predicted proteins | sample MGYA00242797_ERZ504639 | MGnify/ENA primary metagenome ERZ504639 (study PRJEB26092, sample SAMD00036306) | human gut metagenome | host: Homo sapiens | study: EMG produced TPA metagenomics assembly of... | reverse complement strand
AGATATATAGATAGTATATAAACTTTACTTTTAAGGGGGTAAAAAGTAACCCCTTAAAAAAAACTGAATAACTGAATACTGAATAAGGTGCTGTGTTTTCTTCTCTTTAACTCTATGTTTTCTCTTCTGAAAAAGTATGAGTTGCGGGGCGCAAAACGGCGAGTTAGATTGTTTAACAGGTTTCGGATTGAAAGCGTGCAGAAAATCGCGCCTTATCCCACGCTGAAATTTGGTGGTATCGGGAAATTGGCGTATCTTTGCCCTGTCGTTCGAAGAAAGGCTGCACGCGACAAAACGCAACCCACAAAGTTAACAATTAACAATTTATTAACCCTTTAAAAATTTAAGATTATGGAACAGAAAGGAACATTGAAATATCGTAAAGTACAGCGCACACCTCAGACTGGTGAAAACGCAGGTAAGAAGAAGTGGTATGCTACTTCGGTAACCGGCCAAAGCCCCCGGTGCATCACGCATCGGGGGCTTTTTTTACTTTTTTACCTTTAAAAGCCTTTTTCCTTAAAAACTCCTTAAACTTTGCTACTCTCTGCAATATTTTTAGTAACTTTGCACCCAAAAGTTAGTATACAAGATGAAAATAGGAATTATCGTTGCGATGGACAAGGAGTTCGCGCAACTCAAAACATTATTGACCGAATCGCAGGTTGAGAGAAAAAATTATAAAGACTTCGTTATCGGAAAGATAGGCAATAACGAGGTGGTGATGCAACAATGCGGCATCGGTAAGGTGAACAGTACCATAGGTGCCGTGGAAATGATTGACAACTATCACCCTGACCTCGTCATCTCTTCAGGCGTGGCTGGAGGAGCTGATATCAACCTCAACGTGACTGAGGTGGTGGTGGCAACCAACTGCGTTTACCACGATGCCTACTGCGGCGAGGAATGCGAATTCGGACAGATTCTGGGCATGCCTGCTTTCTTCAAAACACCTAAGGAATATGTGGAGAAGGCACTCGCCATCAACAACCTGCCGGGCAATAGGCACCCGAAGATCCACGCCGGACAGATTGTGAGCGGCGAATGGTTTGTAGACAGCAAGGAGAAGATGCGCTCTATCCTGGAGCACTTCCCTCAGGCGATGGCGGTGGATATGGAGAGCTGCTCTATCGCCCAGACCTGCCACATCTACAAGACGCCTTTCATCTCCTTCCGCATCATCAGCGATGTACCGCTGAAAGATACCAAGGCACAGCAGTATTTCGACTTCTGGGCTAAAATGGCTGAAGGCTCTTTCAATGTTACCAAGGCTTTCCTCGAAAGTCTGTAAACTGTAAATTATCAATTATCAAGATGAATAAGATTCCAAGTTTTACAATCAATCACAATAAGCTGCTCCGCGGCATCTACGTGAGCCGTAAGGACGAAGTAGGCGGAGAAGTCATCACAACATTCGATATCCGCATGAAGGTGCCTAACCAGGAGCCTTGTCTGCACAACGGTGCCATCCACACCATTGAGCACCTGGCTGCCACCTATCTGCGCAACGACGAGGAGTGGAAGGACCGCATCATCTACTGGGGACCGATGGGATGCCTCACGGGCAACTATCTCCTTATCAAGGGCGACCTGGAGAGCAAGGACATCGTGGAACTGATGAAGCGCACCTTTCAGTTTATCGCTGATTTCGAGGGTGAGATTCCGGGACAGGCGGCAAAGGACTGCGGCAACTACCTGCTCCACGACCTGCCTATGGCGAAATATGAAGCCAGAAAATATCTGGATGAGGTGCTCTGCTGCATCAGGGAAGAAAACCTCATCTACCTACCCAGGATTAGAAACAAAAATATGGCAAGCTTACCACTTAAGCTTGCCATATTTTTCTTTATACCAAAGTTGCCAGCATTGACCAGATTCTGCCATACTACATAGCACCGGTGCTACGGCAGCAAGAGGATTCAGGAAGGTGAGGGTGAGCCAGATGCCCACTACCGTATTCTTCTGTCCCAACGCCTGACCGGCACTGATACTCGCACCGAAATGCCTACCTACCGCCTTCCGATGGCAAACTGGAGGAGACATACCAGCAGCGGTACAAAGAGCAGCAGAAGCATCGTTACGCCCGATACCTCGGCATGGTGCATGTTGCGAACCGTTTCGCCCATCAGTATAGTGAGGTTGAAACACCACATATAAAAGCCCAAATCCTTTACATTCTTCACCTTATCCACCCATTTTGGCAGGAACCGGCGGCTCAGCAAGGCAAGCAGCAGAGGCACCACCAGCACGGTAGTGACATTGCGGAACACCATCGCACTCATCATGAGGAACGATACATCTGCCCCCTTCTCTACCATCGGGAAAAGACTCGGAATGATGACCATCGTAAAAATGTTGGCGATGACCGTATAGGTGGTCAGCGAACCGATACTGCCGCCCAACTTCTCCGTAACCACAGCCACAGCGGCTGCCGTAGGACAGATGAAACAGATAAAGGCACCCTCGAGAATCAGTTTGGTGCTGTAATCGGAGCCGAACTCGAAGATAAGCACCACCATCATCAATGCCAGCGAGGTACGGATGAGCTGGAGGATGAAATGCCACGCCTTAGGTTCATCTCCTTGATTTCTATCTTACAGAAAGTAACATAGAGCAGGGAGAACAGCACCACCGGCATCAGACTTACCAACCTCGGACCACAATAATCGCCAATGGGCACCAGAAAGGCACATTGCGAATAACAGGTAGCCCAATGCTCCCATAACCAGGGAGCAGGGCAATGAAAACTTTCTAAAAAATCTCCACAAAAACATTTCTGTTTAGTCTTTGTTGCTGCGCTTGCGCTTCAGGTGATCGAGCTCAATCTTGCGCATACGCATGTTCTTTGGAGTTACCTCTACGTACTCGTCCTCACGGATATACTCCAGGCACTCCTCAAGACTCATCACGGTCTTAGGAATGACGCGAGCCTTATCGTCAGAACCGGAAGCACGCACGTTGGTAAGCTGCTTAGCCTTGGTTACGTTGACTACCAGGTCGTTGTCGTGAACATGCTCACCTACAACCTCGCCGCCGTAAACCTCCTCACCCGGGTCGATGAAGAACTTACCACGATCCTGCAGCTTATCGATAGCGTAAGCAAAGGCTGTACCGGTTTCGAGCGCAATCATGCTACCGTTAGAACGGCGGCTGATTTCACCCTTGTATGGCTGATACTCCTTGAAGCGGTGAGCCATGATAGCCTCGCCCTGAGAAGCGGTAAGCACGTTGGTACGCAGACCGATGATACCACGTGATGGGATATCAAACTCGATGTCTACACGCTCGCCCATGTTCAGCATAGAGGTCATATCACCTTGCGGCGGGTTACCATATCAATCATCTTAGAAGCAAACTCCTCTGGTACGTTGATGGTCAACTCCTCTACAGGCTCGCACTTCACACCGTCAATCTCCTTATAGATAACCTGAGGCTGACCGACCTGGAGCTCATAGCCCTCGCGGCGCATGGTCTCGATGAGGACAGAGAGATGGAGCACACCACGACCTGATACAATCCACTTATCGGTAGAATCCTCGTAAGGCTGTACGCGGAGAGCGAGGTTCTTCTCGAGCTCCTTGTTCAAGCGCTCCTGGATGTGGCGTGATGTACAGAACTTGCCTTCCTTACCGAAGAATGGTGAATCGTTGATGGTGAAGAGCATGCTCATGGTAGGCTCATCGACAGCGATTGGAGGCAGTGGCTCTGGGTTCTCGAAGTCGCAGATGGTATCACCAATCTCGAACTTCTCCAAGCCGATAACAGCACAGATATCGCCAGAATCTACATGATCGGTCTTCTTGTGGCCCATACCCTCGAAGGTGTGGAGTTCCTTGATTTTGGTCTTCTCCTGGGTACCGTCGCGGTGGCAGATGGTAACATTCATGCCGTCCTTCAATGTACCGCGGTGAACACGACCTACGGCGATACGACCTGTATAAGAGCTGTAGTCGAGAGATGTGATAAGGAGCTGTGGAGTACCCTCGAGCTGCTTAGGAGCTGGGATAACCTCAATTATCTTATCGAGCAGATAATCGATATTGTCTGTTGGATGATTATAGTCCTCGCCCATCCAGCCGTTCTTGGCAGAACCGTAAACTACAGGGAAGTCGAGCTGGTCTTCTGTAGCATCGAGGTCGCACATCAGGTCGAACACCATCTCGTACACCTCTTCAGGGCGACAGTTAGGCTTATCTACCTTATTAACAACGACGATAGGCTTCAGTCCGAGCTGCAATGCCTTCTGGAGCACGAAACGGGTCTGAGGCATCGGACCCTCGAAAGCATCGACGAGGAGGAGGCATCCGTCTGCCATGTTGAGCACGCGCTCAACCTCACCACCGAAGTCAGAGTGTCCAGGAGTATCGAGGATATTAATCTTAGTACCTTTCCATTGATAGATACATTCTTTGAGAGAATGGTGATACCACGCTCGCGCTCCAAGTCGTTGGAATCGAGCACTTCGCCGCTGTTATCCTGGCCGTCGCGGAACAGTTTACCGGCGAGCATCATCTTGTCGACCAATGTAGTCTTACCATGGTCAACGTGTGCAATAACTGCAATGTTTCTAATGTCTTGCATTTTAATTTTTACCTTAAATACTTAAATTTGGGTGCAAAATTACAAAAAAATCCCGAAATGTTTGCATAATTCGGCAAAAAGTTGTATCTTTGCACCGCATTTTTAATGAAACCACCGTGAGGAAGGTCATCAGATGCACAAAATTAAACATATTCATATTTTATTAAATTAAGTTTTTACAGCTATGTATTTAGACAAAGCAAAAAAAGAAGAGATCTTTAGCAAGTACGGAAAGTCTAACTCTGATACTGGTTCAGCTGAGAGCCAGATAGCATTGTTCTCATACCGTATTGCTCATTTGACGGAACATGTTAAGAAGAACCGTAAAGATTATACTACAACACGTGCGTTGACACAGCTTGTAGGAAAGCGTCGTGCATTGCTCGATTACTTGTATGATCGCGACATCAATCGCTATCGTGCTATCATCAAGGCCCTCGGTCTTCGTAAGTAATCAGCTTAGGCAGACACATTGCTTAACAGAATTAAAAATCCCATCGCTCACAAGAACGATGGGATTTTTCTTTTTTCTCAGTTTAACACAAAAAGCTTTCTCTCAACGGAGAGAAAGCTTTTTTGTTATTACAGTCTGCGAATCCATCAAGGATACTCTGATAATATAGACAGTCTGGGACGAAGAGGAAACCGGGATGCTGACAGAAACAGCACCTGCAGCCTTTTTCGCTGCCACCAGTTTTCCATCGAGGGTGTAAACCTCCACCTTATTTAATAGAGGCCCATTCACCTTGGATACAACGATCAATCCCCGGGCTGGAGAATAGATCTTCACGTCACTCTCTCCCATCTCAGCATCTTCGATACCCGTGGTACTGCGAGTCTGCGTCAGGAAGTATCTGCCGTGCTCGTTCGCCATTACCTTCACCTCTTCTTTCTCCTTCAGTTCCTGATACTTGCGGGTGGCAGCATCGTAGAGATAGAGAGGAGAAGAAAGGCGAGAGATGCCATCAATTTTCAATCCAACAGAAGAGGATTTGCCTACCACACCCAGTGGCAGCCAATCTACATCCGGCAAGGAATTCAGCGCCACAGCCTCATCGCCTGCCACCGTATAGACCACCGGAACTTCCTTCAGCTGGGCATCATAGAGCAGCTGGGCATCCTCGACATCATCATAATCTTCCGAAGCTGATGCATCAAGAACGATTCTCGAACGGCTGCGATAACCCGATGCAGATGCCGTAAGGGTAAGCGTCGTGAGATTCTGCTCCTCATCCGATGCCGTCTTCACACCGCCAAACACTTCTCTATCTACCGTCATCGCAGAAGTGAAGTTGAGCTGCGATGCACTCTGTCCATCTTTCAGACGGACAAAGAACGACTGCATCGGCGAAATCTTCACGTCGTTCTTCGACTCATACGTGGTGGTTGACATATCCAACTGATTATAGAGTTTCAACACACCATTCTCATAGACATAGAAGCTGGACTGTAGCGATGGATTTGCCTTCAGGAACTTATGCATGCTGAGCGTAGCCATATAAGGATTACCCACCAGATAGTAATTGTTGCCATCCGACAACTTAACCAGCGAATAGCTCATTGTGCCCAAAGCATTCTCCTGGGCATCGGCATTCACCACCAGGCGATAAGCATTCTGTTTATCCACATTCTTCGAAAGCGTACTCTGCTGCTGAGAAGCCGAAACATAAGTATATTGCGTATCTGCCTTCGGCAAACGGAGCAATACTTCGCCCGATGCACCCATCGTATATTTATCTCCCATCCTGATAGCCACGCCCTCCAGCGGCTGATATTTCCTATCCACCTGATTATATACGTGGCTCCAGTGGGCTGAAAGCGCATTGAGATTCTGTTTCTCGAATGTGATGCCGGTGCCTGCATAGTCGTAGGCATCGTAGCTGCCGCCCAAGATTACTTCTTCGGCAGAAGCATCATCCCAGCTTCGCTGATATACAGGACTGGTTACACGATTGTTTACCGATGATGAGAACGAGATTGGCTCGAACGCCTCCGTCTCCTGTCTGCCCGATGCAGCCGGCACATAGATGTCGCCCGCATAGGTATCCTGCAAAGGCGAAGTGAGGGCATACCAGGTGTTTGACTTCATCTGCTTCTCCACCCACGCCTTGTTGTATATCAGATAGCACTGGTTGAGCAGTTCGCCTCCCGGCTTGAAGTAAATCTGGTCGCAGGTGTTGCCATAGAAAGGTTCACACTCCAGATTGCCGTCGGCGTTCAATCCGTGATCTGCGGCATCAGCATCCCATTTGGCAAGCATGTCATACTGGATATTCGCAGTAGCCGCATCGCCTTTGGCATTGCTCAGACGGGTGGCGATGCCCGTGGATTTCTGATAGGCGATATAGCCAGGGAAGGGAAATACAGTCCGCTCAAATTTGGAATCGTTACCTTGGTAAACTTCATCGGCACGTATCCGCCGCTGCTGTAATCCGTATATTTATCAGCCCCCTTATAGAGCTCGCCATGGTCAGAGCGGCGCCAGTTTTCATCATTGTTCCATGCCGCACTCATCCTGCTGTTGGCAGTAGGATTCCAGGTAGCGTATTCCGGTACCACCGCAAAGCGGATGTATACCTCGCCCGAACAGAGTACCGTGGTTCCCTGGGAGCCATCTTCACGGAATATCAATACGCCTTCGTACCAATATCCCTCGTGCAACTGCACATTCTTGGAAGAAGCAGAAGATGCAGTCCCCGACTGCGGCGTAAACTTCAGCTTCAGCTGGCTGGTATTACGCTCGATGTAATTATCCTGAAGCGTAGCCAGCGTCAGGCTCTCCGCTATCCTGTTCTGGTAGGCAGGGTCGTTGGTATCCGAAAGATACATCACGTTGGTATACTGCGAAGGATCCAGCAGATCTTTTCCGCCAGCCTTCACGAAATAGAGATGGGTGGAATTATTCGCCACAAAGTTCTTGCCGCTAACCGGAATACAGAAGTATCCACCCTTGGTTTTCTGTTGAGCCAAAAGGGCTACCTGAGGCAATCCGATGCGCACCGTGCGGGCATAATTATTAGGATATGCCACGCCGGGACGTCCCAGATCCAACTGCGGTCCGTTCTTCACGACACGAAGCTTGAACGACATCTCACCGAGACAGATCTGATAATCCACGCCGCCCTGGTTGATGGTGCCAGATGTTTTGGTAGGAAACACACGGATGGTATGATCGCCCACACTCAGAGGAATGTTACTGAACTCGGCGCTGTTTTCCAATATCGGAGTCTTGGCATCGTCTACATACCAATCATAAAGCACACCATTCAGCTGGATGCTGCCGCCATTGTTCTGGTCTACGGTCTGCAACTGCGCCTTGATGTTATATTTCGGGGTATCGTTGTCATCGCAAGGAATGGTGACGGTGGTGGTGATGCTTCCGTTAGCATCGGTAACCAGCACCTTCTGCTGCACCATCTGGAAGTTGGCGCTATAGAGCGAGCACACATCCGACGGCTTTCCCCACGCAAGCTGGGTCTTATCCGTCACCGAATCATCCTCGAAGGCGAAACTAACATAGTAAGTCTGGTTCGACTGCAGATTGAAGTATCTGTTGGCAAGCACCACGTTCCACTCGTCGTTGATTTTCTCGTACATCGGCTTTCCATCCACCGTTTGCTTATCATCCACATAATTATATATGGTGGTGGTTCCCCAATTGTAGTTCGGGCTTTCTACCGTTCCATAGTTCACGTTCTTTGCCGGATTTCCTTCGGCATCCACGAAGCGGAAGTAGAGTTTCTTCTCTGTAGCCGGGGCGATGAGTGCCGCCATGGTTTCCTGCAAGGCCCTCAGTTTGGTGAGGATATTGCTGGAAACGGAGGAATCTTCTGCCGTGTTCTTATCAGGACAGATAGGCGAGCTCTGGATGATATCCACCTTGGATGATTTGGTGTAAATGCGAAGATCATCGAAGGCATAGTCGGCACCAGAGGTAGATTTGCACATGTTATCCACCACAAGTTTGAAATCGGTGAAATTATTCACGCCGCTCTCCTTCTGCAGCACCATTCCGTAAACCTGATACCATTTTCCTACATTGGCAGCATCTGTTCCTTCACGGTTTCCCGAAAAATTGCCGGATGAGAAGGAGTGCAGCAACCTGCGCTCCGTTTCCTGGTTATTCCCATCGTAATTCACGCCATAGAGCTTGAACATCAGCTGCGGGCGCTGCGAACCGGTGGTCATATCGGCAATGGCAGCACTGAAAATCACCTGCGAACCCACACAGAGGTCGGCCTTGAAATCAGCTTCGGCAATCTGTCGGCTTTCATCGGAAGCATCTATATAGAGGAAATGTCCATATTGGGTGCCATTCGTATTTTCGTAGGTACGGTCGTAGAGCTGGGCAGTAGGCCACCACAGGTAGCTATCTGTACCAGAGTTTCCCCATCCTGACTTTCCCTTTATATTTGCCGACTTATAGAGTCCGTATTCTCCATGCAGCGGTGAATGCTTAGGATTTACATACATATCGCCTGCCGGAGCGAAATTCATCAATTCACGATAGACAAAGCCATAGCTTCGCTTGCTCCATTTAGAAGGCAGGCGGGCCTGGTTATCATCCGGGCTTGTAGGAGCCAGAAGAGTCTGCTCCTCATCATCGTCATCAAAAGAAACGGTGTTGACAGAGCGATAATGATCTTCAAGATAAGAATTTAATCGGGTATTCTGACCTTTCGCCTTCAGTTCGTCCGTAGTCATCGGATACTGGTTGAACAGCTGACAGGTGAAATTGGCGATAGGACACATCTGTCCGCTGCTGGAAGCGGCTAGCGCCACCACATAGATACGGTCGCCATACTTAAAGGTCTGCTTGCTGCTGACTCCATTACCATCCAGATTTCGCCATGCGCTAGTGGCCGCTCTATTATTCAGCAAATCCAGACTCAAATCAAAGAAACGGGATGAAGAACTACCTGTATATGTCCACCAGACAAACTGGGTTTTATCGGAATTATAGACACGCCATTGCACTTTAGTTGCCTGAACAACCTCTGAAGAGAAATCCGACTCCTTTATCTTATGCGCCTCATCCTCTGCAAAGACATGATGCGTATAGCTATTATTCATGGGATGGAAATAATAGTTGGATACATCATTCTGATTCAAACGGAGTGTCATGGTGGCTTTAAAATCCATCAATCCTGCCGAAACACCCTTTCCATCTTCATAAGAATAATCCCTGTTTTTTCCCGTTTCCAGGAGTTTCTGCTTGATATCATTCGCCATCTTTTCTGCCGGCATAATATGGAAGATGTATCGGATAGAAAGGGTTGGCTCATGATCGAAGGTTCCATTGCAGCCGTCCATGTATCGGCTCACATCGCAGGCGATGGTCTCCCCAGTCCAGGAAGTATCAGAGGGACGGGTATATTTTACACCCACCGAATTACGATTTGGCCCGGATCGAGCTTATAGGCTATCAAACCTTTATTTATCCCATGAGCATCATACATGCGCTGCAACCAGCCGTCGGCAGAATATTTCTCCAACTGATCAGAAGCCTTATCAGTATCGTAATTATACCATCTGAAATATCCTCTAGGTTCCAAATTTGTACCATTGCCCGAATAGCCGGAAAATGGCAACGACAATTCCTTACTACCGCCGCTAGGCAGGGCGATATAATAATGAACCACATGCGTTTTCTGTCGGAGACAGTCATAGGCGGCATCTATCACCTCGTAATCGCCGGTTTTATTGGCGATACCTTCATAATGCTTAAAGGTCTCGGAATAAGCCATCCCAGGCATCAAGCAGATGATGCCCAGGATGAACAATATGTATTTTGAAAATAAACTAATTCCTTTCATAGCTAAAAGTCTTTGTATTTAATACTATTTTTTCAGTATTCTTTCCTGCACGGGTCAGGTTTATTTGCTTCATCGTAAAGCGAACCTTGCGGGAGATGATAGGATACATGTCCAAGCCATTCTGTTCCTTCACCTTAATCTTCATTGTGTAAATGGCAGAACCCGTGCGGTTGCCCATTTCTCCTTCCAGGCGGTAAGCGGATGGAACCCAGGCTGGCGAGCTATCGAAGATGTTTACGCCATCAGCTCCCTCCGGTTTCTGCTCCTGCAGCTTCCAGCCATCAGAACCTGTTGCATCCGTTCCCATCTGCCATTCACTCACTGACAGGGTCTGAGAACCAGTACGGCTCAACTTGATGACCTCGGGCTTGATATGAAATTCTCCATAATAACCGAAGTCAAGCGAAAGGTTTTCGCCATCATCCGTTACCTTCGGCAACACACCGATTGGCGAGAATGCCTCTACCGTCCATCTAATCTGGTAATCCTCCAGCTTGATAGGAATCTTCAGATAATCATTGCGCCGGATTTCATTCCATGATAGCATGGCATAACGATGGTTACTGGTAGTGCCCGTAGCCGCATCTACCGTAGTAAGCGAAAGGATAAAATACCGGTTGCCACCATCTGCTCCCTTATCTACCAAACTCTCGTTCATATAGAAACAAGCCGTTTGCTTAGCTCTAGCCTCAATGGTTATACCATCGTTTTCTGCAGCCCTCAGCGTGAGGGTTCCCTTCTTTGCCGAATTTGGCAGATTCACTTGCAATTGATCATTCGAATCCACATTTGGCAAAGCTTGACATTCGGATTACCGTTCAGGGTGACATCCGAAAGGGTGATGGTCTTCAGATTGATGGCATGATCGGTGGCATTGGTAATAGAAAGCTGTACCTTAGCCATCATACGGATAACCTCCAGACTGATGACTTGCTGATTATCAGTTATATTCACCATCTGCTTATTACTCATCGGATAACCGTTCTTAAACTCAGGCGTCATCAACTCATGGAAGAGTTGACTGTTGCCATCCATCTGATAAGTCTTTTCATCAAAACCATCAGGCAGCGGTTGCCCAACAGATATGCTGGCATCCAACCCGATATCTTCAGGCTTGATATTGGCAAAAGAATAGAAGGTTGTCTCGCCCTTATTCAGCTCCACAAAGGCCTGGTCTTTCTCTACCTCAGTAACACCAGATTTCAAATCGGAAGTGATAATCTTCTCTATCTGTCCATTCTGTACCACCACCACAAACCAGCTTTTCATCATTTCTCCAGGCCAAGCTTCGGTATCCGTCTCCCAACCCGCCCTGGTCAGAGAAGACCGGGAAGACTGCGAAGTCTGGGAAGATAAGGCAGACAGCTGCAACGTCACCCCTACCGGTTCTCGCATCAGCCTGACCGGGAAAGGAAGTTGCATCATCACCGGCAGAACAAGCCGCCAGCAAGCATACTGCCCAAATACATATATAATAGTATATCTTCTTTGCCATGTTTTGAAAAGCCAACAATCAATTGCTTGATTTATATTTTCTTATTAATACTTTATTTATTATTCATAGAAGTTACATCACGATATCTTCGTGATTACGTACATTCCATTTCCTCACCGTCAACTTCACGAGATTCTGACCATTGCTGCTCTTATACACCTCGAAGATATAATAATGGTCGCGTACGATATCATTGGTGGTTGTACCTTCCGCTCCACTGTCTGTATAATCAATGAAGCGCAAGGTATATTCCTTTTCGTTTCCGGAATCATCCCGTTCAACGATTCTATTTTTTGCCAGTTTCAACTTGATGATACATTTATCCGCATTATCCTTACCATTATTCTGATATTCAGGCAGATAGATAGGAACATCATCTGTCATCATGATACCACTGGTTTGTCTGGAATTGAAAAAGTGCACAAACTCCTCGTGAGTAAGCGATGCTGTCTTTTCGCATTTAGCATATTTCTCAGGCATGCAATATCCCTTGTCATTATAGTTGATGAGTTGCATACTATGTATGCGCCATCCATTTTTCTTCATATCGTTACTCAGATTCACCTTTACCTTGGCTACCGCCTCAGCAGATTGATATCCGAGAAATCCTGAAGCTTGCCGGCAGCAAGTGTAAAGACAACTTTCTTGACACCCCACATCGGCAGATACTTAGGCTTTGCTTCGTAATTAAACGACTTCTGGGCGATATCCGTATCGTTGTAGTCTTTCTGCAAGTCAGCCTCACTCATATTGAAATTGGCATAAACCACCATTTTTCCTTCAAAATGATTACCAACAAGCACCTTGTTGCTCACAGGCAAAGAGCCTGTCAACCGGTAGATATTACCGCCCACATGAATGAGCACCATGTTTTGCAGGACTCCAGCCATACGATGATTTACATCATAGAAAACGACGTGGAATCTGCTAAAGTCGATACTGTTTTCCATCTCCGTTTCCGGATCTTCAGTCTTATCTTCTTCACCTCTCGAAGCCAGTGGCTTTACAAAAGGTTGCCCCATTCTTGTATTACTATTTTTATCTGCTCCTTTCAAGCAAAGGGTAAGCGTGATATTTGCTTCCGCTTCCCCTGCATTTGTATCTCCTTGGTCGCATGAGACCAAAGCAATACAGCCTAGCCAAGCCATCGCTATTGATACGAAGAACCTAAGCAGTCCCCCAGCATATCTTATTCCTTTCATCTCATACATCATGATTAAATACAATAATTATAGATTACATATCTGTCTTGCTCAGTACCACTCTCCATGAATTGATGATGACTGAAGCAGCCTGCCATTTGTGGTTTTCGTCAATGAAGAATACAAGGTCGTAGGAATCCTGTCTATCCAGATATTCCTGGTCGCTCATACTCTTGTTATAATTACCTTTTACCATCAGGGCATAATCTATCAATGGAATATTGATGATGCTTGCACCCGTTGACTTATTGTATACGCGCAGTCGCATATCGTGGCCTTTCACCAGCCGGTTGGTGGTCAACTCGGCGATGGCGCATGCCACTGATGTCTGCTCGCTGCTACCTGAACTGACACCGGCAGAAGCGGAGTAAGCAGACCAGGCGTTGTAGGTAAGCATCTCATCCTCCATCAAACTGTTGTCGTAATCCATCTTACCATTGTTATCGGTAATCTGGAAGATGAAGTCATCGGCACTGAGATTCACGCCCGACAGGTTTTGCAACACCACCTTGAAATGATTGGTGTTCTTGGTAAGCGAAACCTTGACGGTTCTCGTTCCCCCCTTCTCCATCTTGGTGAGATTGGCTTTAGCCAACTGTCCATGGAAGAGCGGAGTCAAATCATGGTCGATGATTCCCTTATCGGCACGATTCACCGTAGCCTTGAGCACATCACAGGCTGAAGAGCCTACGCTGGCCTGCCCAAAAGTATAGGAGCCAGCATAACGCTCTTCGCCCTGTGCCCATACAAGAAGATCATAGACACCAGGAGTCAGGTCGTCGATGTTCATACCCTCTTCGGCGATAATCTGCTCGGCAGCCTCGGTTTTGACATAAGCCAATTTTCCCTGCTGGTCGAAAGCATAAGTGTGACGTTCTTAACCTCATGAGGGAAAGCGTCGGCAAACTTCATGTTCATATCGTAGATGAACTGCACCTTCAGATGAGTCTTCAGCAGTTCCTCACATCCCTCATAGCTATCATGCCAGTAATCACAGGATACGAGCAGCAAGCCGAGGATGGTGCAGCAAGAGAGCATCATCAGCCTTCCCTTCTTTCTGATATCATTTATAATCTTCTTCATTTATATAAATCTTATTATTTCTTTTCTGTCTTGTCCAAATCTACCGTAGATGGTACCACACGCCAAGAGAGGACATTGATCTTTGCAGCAAGATAGGTCTTATCATTACTTGGTATTGCTGGAACGATAATCTTTTCAGGGTTATAAACAGGAGTACCAAATCCCTTGATAGAATTGAGAGATATTTGATAAGAGTGGTTACGAACAATACCATATTCTCCCAACTTACCTTTTTCGCCAAGGTGCTTGATAGTTGTATAATAGTATGCCATACCACCTGTTCTCACCTCTGCAGGGGTTCCCTGCAACATGTTGTACACACCGCTCTTGTCAGTTACCTCATTCCATACACCACCTTTCTGTTCGTACAAGGTAATGTTTGGATTTGCCAACGTAGCAAAGACTTCGTAATCCTTAGCTTGAGTACCTGATGGAGCAGTTGTTGTAAAGGTAATATCAGAAGGATCCAGATTTACATATTTATCTGGCTCACCAGCAGCAACAGGGACCTTCTTATAGTAACGCGAAATCTCCTTTACAAAGGTCTTCTTCAAATTATCTGTTCCCAAGAATTCCTGTCCCTTATATTCACAAATCTCGGCAGGCTGTAAACTACCATCAGCATCCTCGTATGCCAGACGAGCAGCAACCACGAATTTCGTCAAAGTATTATTATAAACATGAGCATCATCTATAACTTCCGTAGGTGTATTAGGCAATGTATAGACAGCATCACCCAATTTATGTGTATACTCAGAGAACTTATAATTTACAGGTTCATTTTTATCAGCACCTGTTCCACCAAAAGGAACACTGAGTGACCAGAAACTACGATGATAATCAGCACTTGACCATGGAGAGATACCAAGAATTTCATCTGTAAATTTCTGAGTATCAATCTGCTTAAACAACTCTGCCTTTCTATTTTCACTTGCCAATCCCCAGCCTACAATGTAAGCAAAGATATTCTTTTGATCGGTAGTACCATCTTCTTTTGCCAGAGAAAGAACACCTACCTTAGTTTTCTGATTGTCCTTCATGCTGACGCCGTCAAAAATAACATCAGCTGTTTCTTTTTCAAAGTTAGTGCCGACAACATTAGCATTCACCTTGGCATTGACACGCTCTACATATACATTGACAGGGTGACTCTGTGCATCATCTGAAGAAGCATAGGTCTTTCCAGTCAACTGAGTTGTACAAAGGTCATTTCCTGCTTCCTCGTAAGTAGAGTTGCTCATCATGAAATGATCATTATCATAAAACTTGGTACCTTTCAATTCCTTGCGCATGACAGACCAACGCAAAGCTGCACCATTTTGTAATAATTCTGGATTAATGTCTGGATTGATAACTGTCAACATAGAGGCTGGAGCCACATGGTTCTCACCATTCAACACCAAAACTGTTTCAGTAATGCCCTCTACCGTTTGAGACTGGTCTCCCGGATTAACTTTGACGTCTCTATCAATATAATTCCCCTTACCATTCACATTATTGAGAATGTAAGGTGTACCATCGGCATTGAAGAAGTAGAAACGTACACGCTTTATTTTATTTTCCACTCCTACGCCATCTTCATACGTCCCATTTTGGGAATCCGTATAGCGGGTTTGACGAGCATTGCCTGTTGGAGCATTGCCAACAGTCTTTAAATTCACAGCAATGTAAGAAGTTGAGCCTTCTGCATTCTCACCACCATTACCTCCGGTTATGTCATCACTGCTAGAACAGGATGCAATCGTCAGCATCAGTGCTGAAGCCAGCACTGATGAAAGCATCGTAAATTTCTTCATAATCCTATAGTTTTAATTTTACTTATAATTTCTTTTTCGTTCTATTGCATCATCATCATTTCATACGCCTTTCTGGCTGCATCGCTTCCTTTGAATCGCCAGCTCTATCCAAATATGGCTTGGCAGCATCGGCATCTCCGTTGTTCAGACGGATAATGGCAGCATTCAGGTTTGCCGTTTCATCCTCCGGATACATGCGCACAGCCAGCTCCATCACCTCATTGAACTCCATGGAACCTACCTCATAGGTCTGGGCTACCATGAACAACTCGTTGAGCGACAACAGCTGCGGCCTGGTCTTCATGATCTGCTTTGCCTCTTCCACATCGAAAGGCTTAACCTTATAAGTAATGTGGTAGTCGCTATGGCGGAGAGCTGGATAGCAGAGGGTGAGCAGGGTGCGATACTGTGCAGGATATTGTTGCTTCAGCTTCGCATCACGAGCATCTGGATCCAGATTTTCATCCTGGGCTATGGCAAGAAGCTGCTCCTTTTTCTCCAAGTTGCTTGCCCGGATATACTCACGCAAACCGTCCCAATCCTCAGCGGTAGATGATACCGCAAAGATGCTGTCAGGCAACTCTACCATCTTGCGGACATATTCTGTCAGGGTGATGGCACGATTCTTTGCCAGATACTCATTATGCTTATACGAACCTTCCGGCGAAGCAAAACCATGAATATTGATGCCCATCACCTGCAGGTTATTATCCGCCTTCAATGCCTTGATGGTGGTGATGATGCTATCCAACTGTGCCGGATTACGGCGATAATCGGCACGCAATTCTATCCTGTTGACCGGGAAGTCGATATAGGCACGCTTATCCAAATGGCGAATCTTCGGAGCTTCGGCTACTACTGCCTGCAACTGGAGCACCGGCTTCAATACGTTCTGCTTAGGCTGCTGAATGGTCTCGATGATCTGAGGAGCACCTGTTGAGCATTTTTCATCTGCCCTACCCGGAATCAAATAAATGAGGGAAAGAGCCACCTTGGTGGGTCCCACATAATTCTTATGGGCAGAGTTGAGTTTTTCACCACAGGTACCACATTCGAATTTATCGTATTTGGTATGGATATAGCCCAATCCGAGCGAAGCCTCGAAGTTCCAGTGCTTAGAAAGATTCCATTGCTTACCGGCTGTGATACCGCCTCCGGCATACCATCCTTCATAGCGATGGTTGCGCAATCCTTTCAATAACCCGAAAGGAAACTTCACGCCACCTACATTATACTGTCCTCCTAAAGCATGAGCACCGAGGAACCAACCATCGAAGTTCTGATTGAACCAGTAGCGATACTCAGGCATCACCATCCAATGACGAAGACTGGAATGGTTGCCGCCACTTTGCTTCCAAGGATTCAAGCCGAAGAAAACCTGAGTTGTATGCTTTTTGCCTACAGCCATCTCTAATCCAAGTTAGGGGTAGCAGTAGCCCAATAAAGCATATTGGTCTTCAAGCCAACCTGCTTAGTCTGCCAGGTCTGCTGAGATGGTTTGGTTTGCTCGGCTTGGCGGGCTTGCATAGGCAGGATGCAAAAACACAACAATATAGCAACTGATATAAATCCACTAAATTTCATATATTATTATCTTAGAATACAATTTCTTATAATGTACTTATTTTTGGCCGCAAAATTAAAAAAAAAGAGGAAAATATATTATCAAAAACCGCAAAAACACGATTTGCAATTTTAGAAAACAGAAAAAAAAAGCAAGGAAAAGATGATAGAAAAAAGAAAAAACGAACATAATGGGAGGGGAAAATTGTGTGTAAAACCAACTAAATATCAAAGAATTGCATTTTTAGAACATAAAAATTTCATTTTTAGGAAAATAATTTGTAACTTTGCAGGAGTATAACTGCAGGAGATACAAACAAAACATTTTTTCATTGCGCCTATCAGTAGTTATCAGTCAACTAAATATATAGAATTTACTTGAAAGAAAAAGATTATGAATGAGTCTTAGAAGAAAACTTTTCGTATTTAGTAACGATGACCAGCATCATTTATTGCATGCTGGGATTTTTCCTTATATTCTTCAACACACCCCAAACCAGCATCTATGCGCCCTATCGAAAGTCAAAGAGATTACTGCTACTGCCATGTTCATAATGAGTATAGATATATGGATCTGGCTTGCCAGCTTCAACGGAGTGTGGACATACTCATACGATTGGGAGGTGAGTTTAGATACCATCCTATTCTATCTCATCGGCATCTGCTTCTCCTTTTCCTTCAGTAATCTGATAAACCATCAATACATTTCCAAGCGACGCTGCAAAATCACAGCAATCAAGTTTGGCGCAACATCTTGCTTTGCCCTTTTTGCTATGCTCGACGCATTACAAGAGTACAGCCCCATACTGCAGATCATCGCCCTGTTAGGCATTGTGGAACTATGCTTCCAACATGTGTTCTATTTCCATAGAACCTATCTTCAGTACAACATAGAACTGGCCAACTATTTCTCCAGCGACCAAAGATCTTTCCTGAAATGGCTGAACATCACTCATTGGCTGCTCTATATCCTTTTTGCCTTTGCAGTTATTTCCACCACATCAGGAGCAATCATCAACTGGCTCTTGCAGTTTTATATTGTAGCAGTGAATATCTATATCACCATCAACTTTATAAACCATGCCAGAGAATACGGAAACCTACAATTGGCTAGCGAGCGGGGCATCCATACAGATGAAAACAAGTGCCCAAGTGCTCTTGATACAAAAAAGGAAGAAAACGCCATAGCTGCCGGCAACAGCTATAAAAACAAAAGGAAAGAAGACTTCAGGAATATATTGCGCCCAAGATTGGCATTGTGGTTGAAAGAAAAGGCTTATACGCAAGAACAATTCACCATAGAAGAACTGGCAAGCCGACTACACACCAACAAAACATATCTATCAACCTTTATCAATGAAGAATATGGCATGAGTTTCAGTTCCTGGATTTCGAGCCTGCGAATAGAAGAAGCCAAGAGAATCATGGCAAATGATCCCCAACAAAAGCTCATTGACGTAGCTTACAAGGCAGGATTCTCTTCACTGGCCTATTTTTCAAGTGTATTTGTCAAGTCAGAAGGCATCTCACCCTCTGCCTGGTTAAGAGGATTCTCTCGAAATTCAGAAGGTGAACAATGAAACCGCAAGAAAAACTGCCGATTGAAGACGCTGCGAGAACGAAAGCCCGCAGCTTCTGCAATCTGCGAAATATTTAGCTTATTATCTGGAGAAGACAATAACTGAACGGCATAATTCAGACGATAACGATTGATAAACTGCAATAAGGTCATATCACCGAAAGTATATTTCCTGATGCAATTTGCCAAGGTAGTACGATTAGAACACAAAGCCTTTGCCAAATCATCTATATGAAAATCAGGATTGGTAAAAGGAGTTTTCTCCTTCATATATAATGTTGCCTTGACAAATAATTCCTGCTCCGTAGTCAATGCCTCAAGTGCTCATCGCCCAATTCTTACCCTGTACTTCGGAAAAGAGATGATCTGTACGAACGGCTTCAACCGAAGCCGAAGGATCTAAAAGATTCTGCAATTGCTGGCGCAGAGACTTGATGATACAAACCTGTCTCTTCACTGTTAAGCGCAAGCTAATTATATAAAATATCAAAAGGGCTAGTAGGACCAATGCCATAACCGCCCAGGAAATGAAGTGATAACTTTCGAACAACTGCATAATTTCTTTTTAAAATCTCTATTTTAGTATCTCCTTCAGCGGTTTCATCACGAATTCACGCTCCTCCATCAACGGATGGGGAACCTTGAAATCGGCTCATCTATCACCAAGTCATCTATCATCAGGATATCAATGTCGATGATGCGGTCCTGGTATTCGCCATCCACCGACTTCATAGTGCGCCCCATTTCGCTCTCTATGCGCTGCGTAGCCTCCAGCACCTGGCGCGGAGCCATCGTGGTGAGAACCAGCACACAGGCATTGATATAGTCGTTGGGCGATGAATAGCCCCAAGGCTTGGTTTCGTAAAGAGCAGACTGGCGCTCTACCACACCAATCTGCTCTCCTATCTTTTCAATTACCTCGCGAATGTTGCGCTTTCGGTTGCCCAAATTCGTACCGAGACTTAAATATACCTGATACATACTTATTCACACTTTTATAAAATTGTGGATAACTAAGCTAAAACCCAAAATATCAACAACTTCTATGTGTATATAAACTGTTTATACCACAGTTAATCTGGAAGCATCAACAAAGAATCACCATAGCAGCCAAACATATAGCCATTCTTCACAGCCATCTTGTATGCCTCGTAAACCAGGTCGTAACCGCCAAAGGCTGCAGTACTCATCATCAGGGTTGACTCCGGATGATAGAAATTGGCTACGGCACAGTCAGCAAGACCGAAATCGTATGGAGGGAAGATGAACTTGTTGGTCCATCCGTCGAATGCCTTCATCATACCATCGGTGCCTACAGCCGTTTCTGTTGCCTTCATCACACTGGTACCGATAGCGCAGACGCGATGGCCGGCAAGCTTGGTCTTGTTAACCAGATCGCATGCCTCCTGGCTGATCATCATCTGCTCAGAATCCATCTTGTGCTTGGTAAGGTCTTCCACCTCAATATCGTGGAAGTTGCCCAAACCGCAATGCAGGGTGATATAAGCCTCGTTGATACCGTTGATCTCCATACGCTTCATCAGCTCGCGTGAGAAGTGAAGACCGGTAGCAGGAGCAGTAACAGCACCCTCTACCTCAGCGAAAACACACTGGAAATCGTCCATATCATCCTCTGTAGCGTGATGATCCTCACGTGCATCGATAACGTAGCGAGGAAGCGGAGCCTCGCCCAGAGCGAAGAGCGAACGCTTGAAGACATCATGATTGCCGTCCTCATCATAGAGGAAACGGAGGGTACGTCCACGGCTGGTGGTATTGTCGATAACCTCGCAACCATCTCGTTGACATCATCGAAGAAAAGCTTGTTGCCGATACGGATCTTGCGGGCAGGCTCTACCAATACGTCCCAAAGGCGCATCTCAGGATTGAGCTCACGGAGCAGGAACACCTCAATCTTGGCATCGGTCTTCTCCTTGGTACCATAAAGACGGGCTGGGAAAACCTTGGTATTGTTGAAGATGAAGGTATCGCCCTCTTCGAAGTAATTCACGATATCCTTGAACTGCAGGAATACTGGATTGCCATCGGCATCAACCATATCCTTGCCGTTTTCATCTTTCTTGTACATCTCAATGGTTTCTGACTTCTTGTGGAGAACCATGAGTCGGGACTCATCGCGGCGAGTAATCTCGAATGTACGTTCACCACTAGCCGTTTTTACCACGTGCTTTGCCTTATGTGGATAAAGTGCCACCTGATCTTTTGGCAACTTAAAGTTAAATTGTGATAGCTTCATGTTATATTTTTTATTACTTGGATGACTGAAGGCTGTCTTCGAGAGGCTGCTCATCAAGCCATTCCTGGAAATGATCAAAACTGATGCAGTTTTCTACTGCAAAACTTCCTGCCTTGGTACGGCGGAGGGCGGTAAGGTATGCGCCACTATCGAGAGCCCTGCCGATATCACGGGCGAGGGAGCGGATGTAAGTGCCTTTGCCGCAAACCACACGGATGCTGGCGGTCTTCTCCTCATCGTTATAATCGGTGAGTTCTATCTCGTCTACACGCACGGTCTTCGGCTTGAGCTGAACCTCTTCGCCTGCCCGGCGCAAGGCATAAGAGCGGTCGCCATTCACCTTTACGGCGCTGTAGGTAGGCGGAACCTGCTGAATCTCGCCCACAAACTGCTTGAGCGTTTCCTCCACCAGCTGGCGGGTGATATGCTTCGTAGGATAGGTGTGATTCACGCTGTGTTCCTTATCGTAGCTGGCGGTAGTAGCACCGAGCTGCAGGGTAGCTGTATACTCCTTAGTATGGGTCTGCAGCTGTTCTATCTGCTTGGTACATTTACCGGTGCAGAGCACCAGCACGCCAGTGGCAAGGGGATCGAGCGTACCGGCATGTCCTATCTTCACCTTAAAACCGAGCTTCTTGCTGAGCAGATAGCGAACATGTGCCAGGGCTCCGAAACTCGACATTCGATAAGGCTTGTCGATGGCAATAATTTCTCCTTTTCTGAAATCCATATTTTATGTTTAGTCAACCATCTGCATATCTACACCGCAAAGGCCGCAGATGATAATGATAAGTCCTACTACGATACGGTACCAGCCGAAAGCTGCAAAACCGTACTTGGTGACATAATTGATGAAAAACTTGATGGCGAGAATGGCAACGATGAATGCTACCACTGAGCCTAATATCAATGTGAACAGGTTGTTGCCCTGGGTGAGCAATGAGCCGCCGCCATGGCTGATGAGCTTATAAACCTCGAGACAGGTGCGCCAAACATGGTTGGTACAGCCAGGAAGAATGAGAACTCGGCTGCTGCCTTGCGGGTAAGACGCTGGGACATACCACCTACGATGGTTGACATGGAGCGCGATACACCAGGAATCATCGCTATACACTGGATGAAACCGATAATCAGGGCACGCTTGTAAGTAAGCTTGGTCTGTTCGCTGCCTTTATTGAATATCTTATCGCAGAAGAGCATGAAAATACCGCCGATGACAAGCATCCAGCCCACCAGTTGTACATTGCCAAGGTTTGACTCGATGAAATCATTGAAGCAAGGCCCAATACCACGGCAGGCACGGTACCTACAACCAGACGGGCATAGAAATCGAACATCGCCTTCAAATAGGTCTTCTCACCGGTCTTCACAGCCTCTGGATAGAAGAATCTCTTCCAATACAGACAGATGACAGAAAGGATGGCGCCAAACTGGATGATGACAGTAAAGGCGTTGACAAACTTATCCTGGATATCTACACCCAGCAAATTTTCTGCTATAATCATGTGGCCCGTACTGGATACAGGCAAGAACTCGGTCAGTCCCTCTACGATAGAGATAATGATAGTCTGAATAAAATCCATCTAATAATAATATGTATATTAATTATAAATTATTCATTGTCTTTCGGTTTATGTATCACCGCATAGATGATTGAAAGGAACCTATCAATGTTACGGTTGGTGCTACAACGATGCGACGAGTACTGAAAATATCAGTATCGAAGGTATGCTCGTTAGAACCGGCGCCACTCATCAGCAGAAAACCGATGATAATAATCGCCATTCCGATGCCTAACAAGATAAAGTTCATCTTGTCGAATGCTAAATTCTTCTTATCCATTACTTTATATAATTTACAATTTACAGTTTATAGCAAACTTGCTATACGGCAAAGCTGCTATTAACTTTTAACTATTAACTTTTAACTATCAACTATCAACTAAATCTTATAAAGGTCTCCCGCCTTCATCTTCAGGAACTTATTGACTGAGATGCAGGCGCAGAAGGCGGTGATGATGATACCGAAGAGGAAGACGGAGCCGCCGGTGATGGCAAGTTCCTGCCAGCCCAAAACATTCATCAGTTCCGGTTCGTGGAGCGACCATGCATAGAGACAACCGCCCAGAAAACCATCTGCCAGCAGGGCTGAAACAACACCCACAAGCACAGCCTTGCGCAGGAACGGACGGCGGATAAAGCCCCAGGATGCACCTACCAGCTTCATCGTATGGATGGAGAAACGGCGGGCATAGATGCCCAGACGCACCGTATTGTTAATCAGCGAGAACGAGATGAAGGTGAGCAGGGCTGCTACAATCAGCAATCCGATACTGATCTTTGCCAACGAATTGTTCACCTGTTCTATCAGGTCGTGCTGATAAGTAACCTCGGTAACACGCGGATATGCCTTCAGTTCCTTGGCAATCCACTTCAATGAATCATTGTTCGCGTAATCTGCCTTCGTCGTAATCTCTATGGAAGGCTGGAAAGGATTGACACCGGCAAACTCGCTCGGGTTGGTACCCAAATCGCGGGTAGCTTCTTTCAGTGCCTCTTCCTTGGTGATATAAGTCAGCGTATTGACATAAGATCTTGCATTCAGGCGTTTACACATCTGCAATCTCCGGGTTAGTCATATCCTGTTCGAGCATCACCTGTACCACGAGATTCTCCTTCACATAGGAAGAGAGATTACGTCCCATGAGGACAGAGAAGATAACTAATCCCAACAAAATGAGCACCATAGCGGTACTGATACACAAAGTAATGACCTGCAATCCACGATGATTGCTAGGCTTATATTGTTTCTTTCTCATTTTTAAAAATCTTTACTAACTTAAAACCAAAAGGGCACAATGACCCAAATTGTCTGCAAAGATACGCATAAACGAAGAGATTACAAAATAAAATAGCATTTATTTACATTTATTCAATTAATTAATCGAACCACAGGCAAAAGTTAAGTTCAATTGAAAAAGGAAAAGGGCCAACCTCACGGCCAGCCCTTCACATAATAAGTAAAATTCAAATAGGTATGACTTGAATTTACTAAATGAAAATTTACTATTCGGGATGGTAAATCCCTTTATGCACATTCATTACATCTTAGTGATGACACCCTTCTCTGAACTCTCCAGGAACTGGATGATGTTCTGAATCTCCGGTCCATCTGGCACCTGATCCTTGATCTGGTTAATGGCATCGAAGAGGGATGTCTGACCATGGAATACCAGTCGGTAGGCATTAGCAATATGCTTGCGAACCTTCTCGGTAAGCTCGGCTGCTTCCATGATGATGGTGTTAGGACCTGCATACTTCACAGGCTTTCCACCGGCAATGATATAAGGAGGAATGTCCTTAGAGAAGGTAGTACCTGCCTGAATCATCGCCAGGTCGCCTACTCTAGTCTTGGCGTTCTCTACTACAGATGTTGAGTAGATGACACCGTTACCAATCACGCAGTCGCCCGCAATCTTGGTACCATAACCGAATACGCTACCGTTGCCGATTACGGTATCGTGAGAGATATGGGCACCTTCCATCAGGAAGTTGTTGTTGCCCAAAACGGTCTTGCCGCCCTTATGGGTACCACGGTTGATAACCACGTTCTCACGGATGGTATTGTTATCGCCGATTACTACCTCACTCTCCTCACCTGTAAAGTGGAAGTCCTGTGGGAGGGCAGCGATAACGGCTGCCTGGAACACCTTATTATTATTACCCATGCGAGTACCGTTCATGATGCTCACGAATGGATAGATGGTACAGTTGTCGCCGATGACCACATCGTCCTCGATATAGACGAATGGATATATCTTGCAGTTGTCTCCAATCTTAGCCTTTGGAGAAACCTCTGCCTTTGGACTTATTATACTAGCCATAACTATAAACTATTAATTATTAACTATAAACTACTTAGCTCCTCCACCCAATGCATAGTAGAGATTTACTACTGCCTGCATCTTGTTGAAGTCATCAGCTACCTTAGAAAGCTGTACGTTGAGGAGTGAAGACTGTGCCTGGATGATTTCAAGGTAAGAGCTGCCTGCAATACCCATCAATTCCTTGGTAGATTCTACATTCTTCTCGAGTACTTCTATTCGCTTCTGCTCTATCTTGCTCTTCTCATCAGAGTAGTTGTAGAGAACCAGCGCATTGCTCACCTCGCTACCAGCCTTCAGCACGGTATTCTGCCAGGTGTTGTAAGCCTGCTCATACTGCATTTTAGCCACCTTCAAACCGGCAATGATACGGCCGTTCTGGAAAATTGGCTGGGTAAGAGAACCTACAGCTGAGAGCAACCACTTACCAGGTTCACGATGCCCATACCAGCTGAATTGGTGAAGGCACCTGTACCGGAAATAGTGATAGATGGATAGAACTTGCTGCGGGCGGTCTCTACACCATAGAAGCACTGGGCAAGATTCATCTCGGCTGCGTGGACATCAGCACGGTTGTTGAGCAACTGGATGCCTACACCGGTTGAGAAATTAGATGGAAGACTCTGGTTATCCAACTTGCCACGGGCGATGCTATGTGCCTGATCGCCGATGAGCAGACTCAGAGAGTTCTCTGTCTCACGAATCTGGCGCAACAGATCGGTCTTCTGGGTCAACACAGAATAGTAGTTAGACTCAGCTGACTGGATGGCTGGTGTACGGTAACCCAATCTGAGATCGTGCATCTTCTGCATAGTTTCCCAAGTATCCTTGGTCAATCCTTCCATATTGTTAACCAACTCCACCTGCTTGTCGAGCATCAACAGAGTATAATACATGTTGGCGATGTTGGCGATGAGGTTGGTCTTGACAGATACCTGATAATCCTGCAACTGGAGCAGCGCCATCTGGGCACTGCGCTTCTGAGATAGCAGATTGCCGAAGAGGTCTACCATCCAGCTGGCTGTAACAGGCATCGTGTAAGTCTTGGTGGCAGCCTGACCATCCCAGGAAGCGATGGTTCCCTGAGGAGTGAAAGACAAGGCAGGCAGGAATGCCAACTTAGCACACTTCAGCTGCTCTTCTGCTATCTTCACGTTCAAAGCCGCATTGAGGAGGTTGACATTGTTGTTCAATCCCTTCTCGATGAGCGACTGAAGCTGAGGTCGGTAAAGACACTGCGCCAAGGGATATTGGCGAAGGTAGTAGTATCCTTTACAGCCAAAGTATCTGTATCAGAAGCTACATCGCGAACGATACCGCTGGTCTTCACATCCGGACGCTCATATTTTCCGTAGAGAGTCTTGCAGCTGCTCAGGGAGAGCGCTGCGAGACCCAATATGATGATATTTAAATTCTTTTTCATTGTTTCCTTTGAAGTTACATTGCGTTATTACTTCTTCTCGATACCCTTCTTCTGATGAGCTGCGTTGGCATACTGCTCCAACTCGGCAGCTACCTCCTCGTTCAACTCATCCTCGAACTTCATTGGGGTCAACTTCTCCTGCAACCACTGGAAGACTGCGAAGAGAGCAGGAACCACGAAGATCTGGCAGATTGTACCGAGCAACATACCACCTACGGCGGCAGCACCCAGGGTCTGGTTACCATTCTTACCTACACCAGATGCGAACATCAGAGGCAACAGACCGATAACCATCGCCAGTGAGGTCATCAGGATAGGACGGAGACGGGCACCGGCACCCAGGATAGCTGAGTACTTGATAGCCATACCCGTACGACGACGCTCGAGGGCGAACTGTACGATAAGGATGGCGTTCTTAGCCAACAGACCGATCAACATAATCAACGAAATCTGCATATAGATATCGTTAGAATGACCGAAGAGGTTGGTGAAGATGAACGCACCTGCCAAACCGAATGGGATAGACAATACTACTGACAGAGGCAAGATGTAACTCTCGTACTGGGCACTCAAGATGAGGTAAACGAATACGATACAGAGTGCGAAAATCAAACCTGTAGAGTTGCTGGACTCAGCCTCAGAACGGGTCAAACCAGAGTACTCATAGCCGTAACCCTCTGGCAATGTCTCCTTGGCAACCTCAGCAATCGCCTTCATACCGTCACCGGTAGAGTAACCGCTGTTAGGAGTTACAGATACATCCATAGAGGTAAACAGGTTGAATCGGGTGATGTTTGCTGGACCATAAACCTTCTTCAAGTTCACGAACTCGCTTACAGGAGACATGGTGCCATCAGCACAACGCACATAAATCTTGCTCAGATCTCTGGATGCATACGACTCTCAGGACCAGCCTGAATCATCACACGGTAGAGCTTACCATAAGCATTGAAGTTAGATGCGTAGAGACCACCGAGATAACCCTGCATCACAGCCAATACAGAAGATGGAGAGATACCTGCCTGCTTGGTCTTGGCAACATCTACATCCACCATATACTGAGGATAGTTAGGGTCATACTGAGTCTGAGCGGTCTGAATCTCAGGACGCTTGTTCAACTCAGCCAGGAACTTCTTCACATTATCAAAGAACTTATTCAAGTCGCCACCAGTCTTATCCTGCATGGTCATGGTAATACCATTCTGCATGGAGAAACCGGAAATCATAGGTGGAGCAAAGGCAAGCACCTGTGCATCCTTGATAGCAGCAGTCTGCTTGTAGATCATACCCAATACAGAGGTATACTCCATAGGGTTGACAAACAGCGCCTCGATACCGCCACCGGTACAAGCCTCCTTGATACGGTGGAAGAATCCACCCGGACGCTCCTCGAATGGCTTCAGCTTCACGATGATGGTACCCTGGTTAGAACCGGCACCACCGATAAAGCTATAACCCATGATGGCGTTACGGGTTGCGATGGCTGGGTTGCTAGCCAGCATCTTATCTACCTGCTTAACCACCTCTGCTGTACGTTCCTGAGAAGTACCAGGAGCTGTAGAGATACAAGCGAAGATAGTACCGGTATCCTCATCAGGCACCAGACCCGTCTTGGTTGTACCCATCAGGCAACCAGACCTACGATGCTGACAGCCACGAGGCTACCAGCGATGATGCCATGATTGATAACCCACTTGACACCACCTTTATATTTATTGGTAATCTTATCAAACTGATAGTTGAATCCAGCATGGAATCGGTCGATGAAAGACATTTTCTTCTCGTGACCCTCCTCGTGTGGCTTCAGTAACACGGCACAGAGTGCAGGAGACAGCGTCAACGCATTGATAGCCGAAATAACGATAGATACCGCCATGGTTACACCGAACTCACGGTAGAAGTAACCGGAAGTACCACCGATGAACGATACAGGAACGAACACGGCAGACATCACCAATGTAATAGAGATGATGGCGCTGGAAATTTCGTTCATCGCATCGATAGCTGCAGTAAGGGCACTCTTGTAACCCTGGTCGAGCTTGGCGTGAACCGCCTCGACCACCACAATGGCATCATCGACCACAATCGCAATAGCCAGCAGCAGGGCTGACAGCGTAAGCAGGTTGATGGAGAATCCGAAGATCCAGAGGAAGAGGAAGGTACCGACCAAAGCCACAGGCACGGCAATCATAGGAATCAGCGTAGAACGGAAGTCCTGCAAGAAGATATACACTACGATAAACACCAGTACCAGGGTGATGATCAAGGTGAAGATAACTTCCTCGATAGATGCGAACAAGAACTCAGTAACATCCATCAGGATAACATTCTTCAACCCAGGAGGATAACTCTTCTCCAGTTCATCAAGCGTTTTCTTTACGTCGCTGGCAATCTGGGTAGCGTTGGAACCGGCAATCTGCTGAACCATACCCAGCACGGCAGGCTGACCATCATTGAGCAGGTTTACGTTATACTGCAAACCACCCAACTCAACCTTGGCAATTTCGCCCAAACGGAGCGTCTGACCGGAAGTATTGCTCTTGATAAGGATGTTCTCATACTCCATTGGAGTCTTCAAACGACCCTTGTAGCGCAAGGTATATTCATACTGCATATCAGAGCTTTCACCAAAGCTACCAGGGCAGCCTCGATATTCTGCTCTGCCAAAGCCTGAGAAACATCAGAAGGAACCAGTCCGAACTCCTTCATCTTCTCTGGCTTCAACCAGATACGCATAGAGTAGTTACGGGTAGAAGGGCTCTGCACATCACCCACACCATTGATACGCTTCAACTGAGGAATGACGTTGATCAGGGCGTAGTTGGTAACAAACTGGTCGTCATAACGGCCATCGTCTGTAGTCAGAGCGAACATGATGACGTTAGAACTCTGACGCTTGGTTACAGTGACACCCACCCTGGTAACCTCGGCAGGCAGCAGAGACTGCGCCTGAGATACACGGTTCTGTACATTGACCGCAGCCATATCTGGGTCGGAACCCTGCTTGAAGTAAACGGTAATGCTGGCATCACCAGAGTTAGACGCAGAAGAAGTCATGTAGGTCATGTTCTCCACACCGTTGATACTCTCCTCCAGCGGAGCAACGACAGAGTTCAACACCGTCTGGGCATCTGCACCCGTATAGTCAGCATTTACCGTGATGGTAGGCGGCGCGATATTCGGATACTGCTCGATAGGCAGCGATACCAAGCCGATAATACCCAGCAAGACGAAGAAGATGGAAACCACCGTCGAAAGTACCGGGCGTTTTATAAAGTTTGTAAATGACATAATTTACTATTTTTCTTTATACCTTATTATATATTACTTCTTTCCGCCCATAGCAGTAGCGAAGGCATGAGCGTTATCCTGAGACTCAGCCAACTTGCAGCCTCAGCAATCTTCTGATTGTAGCGCTCCAGAGTGATAGGCTTGATCTGCTGACCATCGGTCAACTTGGTAATACCCTTCAAAACAATACGATCGCCTACATGAAGACCTGCAGTTACGATATAGTTCTTGCCATCATCCTGTGGATTGACCTTGATCTCAGAATACTTCACCTTGTTATCCTTGGTTACGATGTAAACGAAAATCTTATCCTGAACCTGAGAGCAAGCCTCCTGAGGGATAACGATAGCGCTGTTATGATCGTTAGGAACGACGATAGAACCTGCACCACCACTCTTCAGCAACTTCTCTGGGTTAGCGAAGTGAGCGATGAGAGAGAGAGAACCGGAAGTAGCATCGATGACACCACTCATCTTAACCACCTTACCTGGGTGATTATAGATAGAACCGTCTGCCAACTGCAACTTAACAGCTGGGAACGCTGCGATGGCTGCCTGAACGCTACCATTGGTCTTAGACATGCTCAAGATCTGAGACTCAGAGAGTGAGAAGAACACCTCCATAGTGCTGATATTGGAAACGGTAGTAAGAGCCTGACCAGAAGCACTTACCAGAGCACCTACCTTGAAAGGAAGACTACCTACTACACCAGCAGAAGGACTGGTAACGGTACACCAAGCCAACTGCTCGCGGCTGAAGCCAAAGCTGCCTCTGCCTGAGCTACCTGAGCCTTAGCTGTTGCATAGCTGTTAGCTGCTGTAGAGAGTTCATATTCACCGATAATCTTGCTATCATACAATTTTTTATTGTTCTGATAGGTCAACTTGGCTGTATTAGCCTGTGCCTTAGCTGTATTTACAGCGGCAGCTGCAGAACGGACAGCAGCCTGATAGGTCTCGCTATCAATAGAGAACAAAGCCTGACCTGCTGATACAGTCTGTCCCTCGTGTACAAAAACCTTAGTGATAAAACCAGAAACCTTAGGACGTACCTCTACATCCTGGATACCCTTGATGGTAGCAGGATAGGTAGTCTGCAATGCGGCGCTGGAAGTACCGATAGTAGCCACAGCGAACTCATCATCGCTGAAGTCAGGCAGACCGCCCTTCTTACTTCCACCACATGATGTCAACGCAGCAAGAACACAAACTGCTGCAACAAACAAAACGCTTTTAATTTTCATACCTATTTTTATATTATAAATTTATTATTTAATCTTTTATCTTCTCTTATCCAAAAGTCTTTCGTCCTCTAGCGAAAACTTTTATGCGCCTTTAAGTTTTAAAAGCACTGCAAAAGTACTAATAATAAATGAATAACGCTCGCAAGGAGCCGTTATTTAACAAAAATTATTCTCTATTTTGAGTTTTCTGCATTTACCAATCCCATCTCCTGAGCCTTCTTCATCAGAAGTTCCATCAACGGTTCACGCTCATTAGCCACCTTATTATCCAATACAGCATCCTTGAGATACTGCTTCAGGGTGCCTACCTCGCGGCAAGGGGTAAGATGGAACATCTCCATAATCTCATTACCATCGATGCATGGCTGGAGAAGTCGCTTATAATCACGTTCCTGCAGATCAACCAGTTTCTCGCGCACCATCTTGAAATTATCCAGAAAACGCTGCTTGCGCACCTGGTTCTTGCTGGTGATATCAGCCTCGCAGAGCGTCATCAGGTCGTTGATGTCATCACCGGCATCATTCAGCAGGCGGCGAACGGCACTGTCGGTAACCTCCTCATCAGCAATCACAATCGGACGCATGTGGAGTTCTACCAGCTTCTGCACATACTTCATCTTCGCATCCATCGGAAGTTTCATACGGCGGAAGATACCCGGAATCATCTTTGCACCTATTATATTATGACTGTGGAATGTCCAGCCGATATTGTTGTCCCAGCGCTTGCTCTTCGGTTTACCGATGTCGTGGAAGAGAGCAGCCCAGCGGAGCCAGAGGTTATCTGAATGCTTGCACACATTCTCGAGCACCTCCATCGTATGGTCGTAATTATTCTTATGTGCCTGCCGTTACGGGTTTCCACCTTGTCCATCGCAATCAGTTCCGGCAGAATGAGATCGAGCAGACCTGTATCTTTCAGGTAATAGAAACCGCTGCTTGGGTGCTTGGAGAGCATAATCTTGTTCATCTCGTCGCAGATTCGCTCAGCACTGATAATCTTCAGGCGCTCGGCATTGCGGGAGAGCGCATCATAGGTCTCCTCCTCTATCTGGAAATTGAGTTGGGTAGCGAAACGCACGCAACGCATCATACGCAGCGGGTCATCAGAAAAAGTGATATCCGGGTCGAGCGGAGTGGCAATAATGCCATCTTCCATATCGTAGACGCCATCAAAAGGATCTACGAGTTCTCCAAAACGGTCTTTGTTCAGGCAGATAGCCATCGCATTGATGGTAAAGTCGCGGCGGTTCTGGTCATCCTCCAGCGTCCCATCTTCCACAATAGCTTTCTGGAATCGTGCTGATAGCTCTCCTTACGGGCGCCAACAAACTCCACTTCTGTATCCTGATATTTCACTTGTGCTGTTCCGAAATTACGGAACACAGAGAGATGCGCCTTTCTTCCGAGCATCTTCTTCAAGGCAGAAGCAACCTCTATACCGCTACCTACCACAACGACATCAATATCATTGGAAGGTCGCTCCAGGAAGAGATCACGCACATATCCACCTACTACATAACACTCCACAGACAGCCCATCTGCTGCCTCTGAAATCTTATGAAATATATCCTTATCCAGTATCTGTGCCAGTTCGGCATTGGTCAAATTTCTCATACTCTTTTTACTTTCGGGGTGCAAAGTTACTGCAAATCGAAGACAATACAAAATAAAAAAAAGATTTTTTTGTTTTTCTTGTTGAGATGCAGCGTAACTTATCAAAAGTTACAGCAAATCGAGCGAAAAACAAAATAAATCGCGATTTATTTTTTCTTCCGAGTGCAGCGTAACTTATCAAAAGTTACAGCAAATTAAGCGAAAAACAAAATAATTATTTGGCTATTTCATAATAAATGCGTAAATTTGCACCGAATTTCGAAATTATTATGGCAGATTTATTGAAAACAGAACAGCAGTTTAAGGATGTCATGAGTGAATGCAGGACATTATTTGAGAAGAAGCTTCATGATTATGGAGCCTCTTGGAGAATCTTGCGCCCTTCTTCTCTGACAGACCAGCTCTATATCAAGGCGAAGCGCATCCGCTCGCTCGAAATCAAGAAAGAATCTTTGGTTGGCGAAGGTATCCGTCCGGAATTCATTGCCTTATCAATTATGGTATCATAGGACTCATCCAGCTCGAAAAGCCTTTTGTGGATGAGGTGGATATGACACCCGAAGAGGCTATAAAACTATACGACCTCCATGCAAAGGAGGCACTGGAACTGATGCTCAGGAAAAACCATGACTATGATGAAGCATGCGCTCGATGAGAGTCAGCAGTTATACAGACTTCATCCTGACCAAGATTCAGCGCGTAAAGGAAATTGAAGACATCGCAGGCGCTACCCTCGTTTCTGAAGGTATTGATGCCAACTATATGGACATCATCAACTATGCCGTCTTCGGTGCCATCAAAATGAGCGAGAAGTAAAAATATAAAATGATGAAGAATAAGGCAACTCACATATTAACAAAGATAGCGGTCAATATTGGGCGACTTCTGATGGCAATAACCTTCATTTTCTCAGGATTTGTGAAGGGAATTGACCCATTAGGCACGCAATACAAGATAACCGACTATCTGGAGGCGCTGCACATCGACTGGATGTTCCCTTCATGGAGCACATTGCTGATGTCTATCGTGCTGGCTATGTGCGAGTTTGCCATCGGTATCTTCCTGCTTCTTGCCATCCGCAGAAAACTGGTCAGCAAGATTGCGCTGCTCTTAATGAGCGTGATGACGCTGATTACCTTGTGGATTGTCATCGCAGACCCGGTGAAAGATTGCGGCTGTTTCGGTGATGCCGTCGTACTCACCAACATGGAGACGTTCGTCAAGAACCTCATCCTCCTTGCCATCGCTATCCTGCTATGGAAGAAACCGCTGGAAATGCCACAGTTGGTATCTAAACCAACCCAGTGGATTGCCATCAACTACACCTTTCTCTTCTCCATCGTGATGAGTATCTGGAGTCTGTGGTATCTGCCGCAATTCGACTTCCGTCCTTATCATATAGGTGTCAACATCGCCAAGGGCATGGAGATTCCGAAGGGAGCCAAGCAACCCAAGTTTGATACCACCTTCATCCTGGAGAAGAACGGAGAACGGAAGGAGTTTACGATAGACAACTATCCCGACTCCACCTGGACTTTCATCGACAGCAAGACGGTTCAGACCGAAGAAGGTTACGTACCTCCAATCCACGACTTCAGCATAGCTGATGCCAAGACGGGAGAAGACATTACCCAGGAAGTGATTCACGATAAAGGCTACACCTTCCTCTTGGTTTCGCCACATCTTGAATTTGCCGACGACAGCAACTTCGGCAATATCGATGAGATTTACGAATATGCCAACGACCATGGCTACCGTTTTCTCTGCCTCACGGCAAGTACGGAGAAAGCCATCAAGCACTGGCAGGACATAACAGGAGCGGAATATCCCTTCTATGTCACAGACGAGACTACGCTGAAGACGGTAATCCGCAGCAACCCAGGTCTTCTTCTGCTGAAGAACGGAACCATCATCCAGAAATGGAGCCACAACGATTTGCCTGACATGGCAGAGATTGGTGACAAGCCATTGGAGAAGACCGAGATAGGCAAGATGCCGGAAGTAAGTGCCGCCAAGAAGATAGCCGGCATCATCTCCTGGTTCATCATTCCGCTGGTACTCCTCACCATTGCCGACAGGCTCTGGGCTTGGGGCGCCTGGATTAGAAAGAAAGAG